>Ga0153933_1000703_pt1 | contig 11041 bp, 10 predicted proteins | sample TSNJ017MetaG_FD_102275 | JGI IMG/M metagenome (GOLD analysis project Ga0153933, IMG submission 102275) | Attine ant fungus gardens microbial communities from New Jersey, USA - TSNJ017 MetaG | ecosystem: Host-associated > Fungi > Mycelium > Unclassified | place: USA: New Jersey, Wharton State...
CTTCTGGCCGGTCGGATCGTGGAAGAGAATGTGCGAGTAGCCGGGGCTCATCAGGTTGATGAGGATAAGCATGACCACCGGAAGCAGTCCCAGAATCCACCCGGTGAGCTTGCCCTGGGCAGTGCGCGTTCTTACATCGGCATCGATGCGCGCGCGCTCGCGGATGACGTAGGAGGTCCGCTCCAATATCTCGGTGATGTCACCACCGGTCTCGCGCTGAACCAGAATTGCCGTGATCAGAAAATGCAGATCGTTCGACGGAACGCGCTCTCCCATCTCCAGCATCGCATCGCGGAAGCGGATGCCGAGCTTCTGCTGCTGAAAAACGTTGGCAAACTCGGGACCCAGCGGAGCCGGAGACTCCAATCCCACAAGCTCAATCGCCGAGCTCATGGCATGTCCGGCCCGCAGGGCGCGGGTCATCAGATCCAGCGCGTCAGGAAGCTGGCCATTGAAAGCCTTCAGGCGCAGGGAACGCTGCCAGCCCAGCAGGCCGTACGGTGCTGCCGATCCGATGGCAAACACCAGGAGAACAAGAAGTGGATTGGGCAGGATAAGGAGGCAGCAGAGGCCCGCAGCGAGAGCCGAGCTCGCACTGACCAAAGCCACTGAGAGAACGGTCAAGCGGCTATGCGCCTCCAGCAGCAGCTTCTCGATTCCGACGGCAAAGGGAGCGCGGCGCAGCTGGCGTTTCAGCCGGGGAGCGTTGTTTTTCTTAGCAATCTGTTCCAGCGTGAGCGTGCGGCTGTCCGTCTTCACCAGCGCGGTGATATCGATGATTCTCAGCCGTCTGCGCATGGTCGTGCCTGACGCCGCCCTGCGTAGAAAAATTGCGAGGACAGTAAAGCTCATGAGCAGAACCAGCACGAAGTTGACGGCGAGAACGATCATGATGAGCCTGGCACCTCAGCAAACCAGGGTTGGTCGACAGGTCCTTGAAGTAATCGCAGAACCCAACCGCGTTCCGTGAGACCGCATGTCGGACCCTGCATCGAAAACAGTCTCACGCTGACACAAGAGGCCGCTGGTTCATATAGGCAATCCCTTCTAAACATCCATCGAGTCTTCAAATATGCTGTTGGACATCAGGATGCCCGCCGCTTTGAGACGTTCAGTAAAAGCCGGCACCACGCCCGTGGCGAAAAAGCGGCCTTTCACCTTGCCCGACGGGCTGACCCCGGTTTTCTCGAAGAGATAAATATCCTGCATGCTGACCACATCTCCCACCGTACCGGTGATCTCGCTCACGTGCGTGATGCGGCGGCTGCCATCGCCGAGGCGCGTGACCTGAACGATGAGGTCGATGGCCGAGGAAATCTGGTTGCGGATGGCTTTTTCAGGCAGAGCGAGATTGCCCATCATGGCCATGGTCTCGATGCGGCCGATGGCATCGCGCGGATTGTTGGCGTGGATGGTGGTGATGGAGCCGTCATGGCCGGTGTTCATTGCCTGCAGCATGTCGATTGCCTCCTCGCCGCGCACCTCGCCGAGAATGATGCGGTCGGGGCGCATGCGCAGCGCGTTGATGACCAGCTCGCGCTGCCGTACTCCGCCTTTGCCTTCGAGGTTCGGCGGCCGGCACTCGAGACGGACGACATGCTCCTGCTTGATCTGCAGTTCGGCTGAGTCTTCGATGGTGACGATGCGCTCTGCTTCTGAGATGAAGCCGGAGAGAACATTGAGCAGCGTGGTTTTGCCGGAGCCGGTTCCGCCGGAAATGACGATGTTGAGGCGGGCACGCACCGTGCTCATCAGCAGCTCCAGCATCTGTGGTGTAAGGGCGCGGAAGCGCAGCAGGTCCTGGCTGGTGAGGGGCTTCTTGCCGAAGCGGCGGATGGAGACCAGCGGACCGTCGATGGCCAGCGGAGGTATCACGATATTCACGCGCGAGCCGTCAAGCAGGCGCGCATCGACCATGGGAGCGGATTCATCGATGCGCCGTCCCACCGCGGAGACGATCTTGTCGATGATGTGCATCAGGTGGGCGTTGTCCTGGAAGACGACGTCGGTCTTTTCGATAACCCCACCGCGTTCGACGTAGACAGTGGAGTATGTATTGACGAGGATGTCGTTGACGCTGGGATCGTGCAGCAGCGGCTCCAGCGGTCCCAGGCCGAAGATCTCATCGAGAACTTCTTTCGCCAGGCTGTCCCGGTCCGAGGTAGTAAGGCGGACGCTCTGCTCCCCCACCAGTTGCAGAATTACAGTAAAAAGCCGCTGGCGCCCGCTGATCGCGTCGGCTTGAATCTCCGCCAGCTTGGCAAGATCAATGCGCTTGATCAGCGCGTTGTGAACCGCGGTCTTCAGCGTGTGCCGGGCGCTGTCGCTCACGATGGCGGTGACTCTGGGCGCAGCTTCGGACGCCGCCCGCCCCGGCGATGTCATGAAGAGGGGGACATCCGTCTTCCGGTCCTCCTGCGTCGAATCTTTATCTACCGCCATAGCGAGAAGCCCTTCTTCTTTTGCGGCAACGGAGCAGCGGCTGCTCCGCTCCTCTTGACGATGGTGTTGGACCACTCCGCCAGCTTGGCGTTGAATTCCGAACGCCGCTGCGGCGGAATCGGCTCGCCTGCATTGATCGCGCCCAGCAGCTCAAAATAGTTGTTGGGCACGCCAACCGTGATGGGGAAGCGAACTGCCTTCTCGATCTGATCGCTCGTGATCGAATCCTCTGCTGTGCAGCGGTTGATGATCAGGTGCAGCTTGCCGGGCTCGTTCAGGTGCATGCTCTCCACCAGCCGCGCCAGGTCGCGGAGAGCGGCGACATCAGGCGTCGAGATCAGGTAAATGTCGTCGGCCTGATCGAGCAGCAGCAGCGCGGAATCCTGATACAGAAGGGATGAGTCTATGAGCACATACTCATATATGCTGCGCAGGAAGATGAGGGTCCGCTCCAGATCTTCGCGCCCGGTCTTGTTACTGCTCTGCGCCATCTCGGGCGAAGCGATAATCTCAAGGCCGCTGATGTGCCTGACGATGAAGCCGGTCAGCAACTCGCCATCCAGCCGGTCGGAGTTGAGCAGGAGATCGTCGAAGCTGTAACGCGCGTCCTTGAGGCCAAGGTAAAGCGCGACATGGCCTAATTGGTGCTTATGGTCGATCAGCAAAGTCTTTTTACCGTGCTGCCGGACCAGATGCGACGCCAGGTGAACGGTGAGGATGGTCGTTCCGACGCCTCCTTTGGCCCCAAAGAAAACGATCACCTGCCCCGCGCCTTTTCTCTGCTGAATCTCGGTTGATACGCCCTCCTGAAAGCGTCTGAGCGCCTCGGAAAGCTCCGTCTGGTTGATGGGCTTGGTCAGAAATTCGGCGCAGCCGGAGCGCATGGCGCGCAGGAGAAAGGCTGCGTCCATGCCTGCGCCCACGCCGACGATGCTGATTTTTCTGAGGAAAATCTCGCGCAGCCGTTTGCTGGTGGCGATAGCCAGGTCGGGATTTTTGTCGTAGTCGATCAGCGCTACGCACGAGGCCACGCTGCTAAGGAAGCTGGAGAACTGCGGCCTCCGGTCGGGAGTGATGTAGTCATGGAATTCGCCGGCGAAGACCGAACCCGGAACCCGGGTGGATGCCGCGGTCGCCGCTGCCACCACCGCTGCGTCGGCGCAGACGGAGAAGACCGCCTGGGTCGCGTTGCGTAGCGTATCGTCGGTGATGGTCATGGCTTATCCACCTGCGGTTTTGTCCCGCCGGTCTGCTTGGAGCTGGCGCCGGACTTGCTCTCGGCATCGAAGGTCTTGCTCTGCATCAGCGGAGAGGACATTCTCGGTTCCGAGGGACGGTCGGTGCTGGTCTGCGGGTCGACGACCGTAGCGGTCACCAGAAGTACCAGCTCGACGACGGAGTGGTCGACGTTCTTCGACTTGAATAGTTCGCCCAGGATGGGAATGCTGGAGATGCCCGGAACCTTGGAAAGACTTTCTGTAGTGCGGTGGTCCAGCAACCCGGAAACCATGAAGGTCTGGCCGTCGCGTATCTGGACTTCAGTTTCAGCGCGGCGCGTGGAGAGCGCGGGAATGGTGAATCCTGAGATGGTAACCGCATTGTTGTAGTCGAGAGTGCTTACCTCCGGACTGATCTTCAGGCGTATCGAGCCATCGTCATTGACGGTCGGCATGAAGTCGACCTTCACGCCATAGGGACGAAAGACGATGGTAACTGCGGCTGTCGTGCCGATGCCGCCCTGCACCACGGGAACGGGAAACTCGCCGCCGGAGAGAAAGCGGGCCGGCACGCCGCTGATGGTGACCAGCGTAGGCTCCGCGAGTACCTGCAGAACGTCGCGCTGCTCCAAGTCCGCGATGCTGGCGCCGACGGCATGCGAGAAGTTGTAGAAGAGCAGGTTCAAAGGATCGGCGGTGGTGAAGGCGGAAGTCCCCACCCCGGACTCGCCGGTGACGAATTGCTGGGTGGAGGTGCTGATGGCATTGCTGCCGCCAGTGAAGATATTGATTCCGAACTGCTCCAGTTTGGTCCGGTCAACCTCGACGATACGCAGTTTGAGCTCCACCTGCTTGATCCGTGCCGGGACCACACGGATGGAGTTGACGATGTCCTTGCCGAACAGCTGAGCCAGCTTTACCGCCCCTTCTGACGCAGCCTCGGTGGGAGCGGTGCCCGACAGGTAGATTCTGCCGTCGCCTGTCTCTGCCGAGAGCGTGGAGCCGGGAAAGGCGTCTCGCAATGCCGCTCGCAGACTCTGCGGATCGAGATCCGCAGAGACCGTATACAGACGTTCGCCGCCGTTTCCGTCCCAGACAATCAGACTGCTGGTGCCCGCGATTTTCGGAGTCAGCACGATCTCCGTTACTCCCGAGGTGTAGGTCTGCAGCACATCGGGGTTGCCGACATACATGCGCCGCAGCGGCGTCGCCGAGGTCAGCACCATGGAATGACCGACCGCGATGTGAAGCGTTTGGTTGCTGGCTGGCAGCGGCATCGAGAACGATTCGCGCGCGCTGTTCCGTCCCGCACCATTTCCGGCCGCGCTCGCCGCAACCGCATCGGCCCCGACTTTATCGAGCCGGACGGCATCGGTTGGAACCGGGTGAGTCTGGCTGATCGCCGCAGCATTAGTCGCGGCAGTTTGAGCTGCCATCCTCTGCGGCAGCATGCCGCAGCAACTCGCCACCAGCCCGATACTCAGCCATCTCGCAGCCCGGCCGTTGATGACACTCACGGTCAATTCCCACCATCGTGTTTGGCTGGAGACTTGCCGTCGCCCGACTTGCTGTCTCCAAGACCCGACTTGCTGTCTCCAAGAATGGTCTCGATCTCCATCGCCCTTGCCGGGAAGGGCGTGGATTTGATGGAAGGTTTCCTGGCCGCCGGGATGGGCGCGGTCTCGGCCGAGAGTTGAGAGAGATACACCGGATCGACCTTGCTGCGGCTCTGGTCAGCCCCATTCCTGAGCACGAAGTGAATCGTCCCTTGGTTGCTGGCCAGGAAAGCGCGCTCCGACTCCTCGGGCGTCAGCAGCAGAGTCACGACGGTCACTGCCGCCGCTTTTCCAGTGGGATCAGGCTCGATCTGCTGCCCTGCCGCGAGCACCGTGACATTCTGCAGGACCGTTACCGTGATCGGCTCCGGGAGCTTGTCGGTGCGGTAGGAGACCAGCACATCGAGATGGGAGCCAGGGATGAGAAATCCCGCGACCCCCACCACTTCATCCGAGCGCAGGGCGATGGCGCGCATGCCATCGGGGATCTTGCCGGCCAGACCAACGGCTGATCCTGGCGGAGCTAAATCCTGTTCGAGGATCGGCTGGCCTTTCTCGAGAGGGTATAGGACCACGCGGCCGGCCAGTGCCGCCGTTCCAGCAAAGGCTCCGGATAGCGGATTGGAGGCAGGCCAGGAGACCAGCTGCATGTTTTCCGGCTTGAGTGCCTCGCCCGCCTGAAGAGCTTGGGACGGCGCGGCATAGCGTTTGTCCGGAGTGCGCGGGGCGATGCTGCGAGCTGAAACCTTGCGGCTGAGCAGATAGGTGCACGCGCCGGAGATCAGGAGCGCAAACAGCAGCGCGTTCAATAAGTGGTGTTTCATGGTCAGCGTCCCCACAACGCGGAGGCCGCAGCAACGCAACACCCCGCAGCGATGGGCACCGCAAAGGGCAGTCGCACAGACTGTGGATTGGTCAGGTTCAGATCCGGATGTGGAGTAAGTCCTTCACGGCCGTGATGGGCCATGATCGAAGCGACATTTGCCAGCGTCTGCCGCAGCCGCTGCTGACGGATGGCGAGAGCCAAGCCGTAAGCCGCTCCGGTAAACGCGGTAGCCAGCAGCATCAGGTGCAGTGGATATAGGCCCAGCAGGCATCCCACCGCAACCATAAGCTTCACGTCACCCGCCCCCATGCCCCCGGCAAGATAGAACAGCGCGAAGATGCCGCCGCCGATCAGGCCGGCCAGAGCCGAGGAACCGAGCTGCGTCCATCCTCCCACCAATCCATGAAGCAGCAGTCCAGCCAGGATCGCGGGGCCGGTCAGCAGATTGGGAATCCGGTGTTCACGAATATCCCACTTCGAGCCGATCAAGGCACAGACGAGCGCCGCCGCGGAGTAGATCATCTGCATACGCACCTTTGTCGAATCCAATGCAAGCCTGCGAGCATTTCTTGAAACAACCTGCCGGCGCCGTGCCTGTGGCGCAACCACGATTGCCATGGGAGCGGCGAACTCTCTCGCTATCCCCCCAAAATCTGGTCCGGCCCATTTGGCCATGTAGCTTCGAATCCAATTCGGCTCTAGACAGCGTTGGCCAGCTGGTTGCCGATGCTGTTGAAGGCGTTGCCAATTTTGGTGGAAAGACTGGTCATGGCGGCCACCGTCCCCAGACCGATCAGGCCCGCGACCAGCGCATACTCGATCAGGTCCTGCCCCGATTCGTCTTTCAGAAATTGCACGAATACTCTCTTCGCCTCATTCATCGTCTTCGTCTCCTCGGAATTCGCCGGTTGATTTTCCGGTTCGACCGTCGCATTTCTGTACGCTCGCTGCCCTTTTCATCGTCGATCTGTCGGCAAACATTAGTTCAGGCGTCTCCTGCAGCGAGTGCGCGAATCCACTGGTTGGCGATTGATGTGCCGCTTCGGCCGGTGCTCTTTCGTGCATGTCCTGCGACGGTTAGCGGATGATGGTCCTCTGTGCCGTGCTTCCCACCGTGATCGCATTCAATTTTGAAAATGGAATGCCGACGGAATACACCAGAGTGACGGAGACACTCACCGTGCTGCCGATGGTGTTGGACGCTGTCCACACTGTGGTAACCGTCGAGGTGGCAGCTGGAGTCACCGCGAGATAAGGAGCGACCACGCTCTGTACCGAAGCAGTCGTGCATGGCGACAGGCTGGTGGAGCTATGCAGGCTGGCATAGCGCGCAGCCGCCCGGCTGGCATAGGTTGCATTGCAAAAGCCGAAGAGGGCGATGGAGAAATAGAACAATCCGAAAAGCAGCAAAAAAAATACCGGCAGCACCAGCGCCGTTTCCAGCAAAGTGGCACCGAGCTGGCCGGTTCGCCCCTCGCTCGTTTTACAACAAACGGTTATGCGAGAGCTGATCTCGACTGGGCTTACCACGGCACCCGATAGATCGCCTGGCCGTGCAGGGTAAGGCTGGAGGGCATGCCAGGATAAGCCAGATAAACAGGGATGGTCGCAGTCGTTGTTACCTGAACATACGTGATCGGAGTGCCATATCCGGGACAGGTGGTTGCGCTGGTCACTGCTGCCCCGCCTGGCGTGCAGGTGTAGATGTCGGCAGCGGTCGCACTGAATCCAGTTACACCGGCGGCAGCCTTCTGTGCAGCGGTCTGCATCCCCGTGAGGTTCGTCTGGTTGCCGGGAATGATTCCATACGCGGCTCCTGCAGCCGCTGCTTCCTGAATCTGCAGAATCTCCTGAATCTCCAGTGCATAGTCGACGATGCCTACAAAAAAAAAGGCCAGGATGGGCAGAAAAAGCGCGAACTCGATCAGCGCCACGCCGCTCTCCGACCGCGCGAAGCTCATTGCACCAGCACCTGCTGCGTTCGCAATGGATTGCCGGTTGCAATCGACGAGTAATTGTCTGACAGGGTGAGGTTAGAGGCTCCGATCAGCGAAAGGCTGTCGGTCACCATGCCCAGATAGTTGGTCCCGCTCATGTTGCAGGCATTGAGGTAGATGCCGGTGTTGGTGGTGTACCAGATGCCGTCCCCTTTGAAGGTGGAATTCACGCACTGGAAGTCCTCCGGGCTGGTGGGCACCCAGCTCCGGTCGCCAAAAACGAGGATGGATGGAATTCCGCCGTTCGCGGTGCTGGTGGGAGCCGAGAGTGTGACTGTCGATCCCAGATCGACGATGAATTGCCCATAGCCGAACAAGCCTCCGTGCGTGAAATACAGCGTGACCCCTGTGCCCTGAACGGTCGATGCGGCCCAGTTGGCCCCGCCGGTGATGATGTACAGCCCGGGATTCAGGGTGACGATGCTGGTGGTGATCGAAATGCCGTTGCAATACGTTCCTGGATTCATGGTCGTCACCGACAGCAATACGATGTAGGCAATGTAGGTGCATGCGCCCGGGGTCGGCGCGGCGATCGATGCCAGCGGGTCGCTCATCGCAGCTGCACTATACCTGGGAGTTGGAGTTGCCGTGCCCAACAGCACCGAAGATGACGATGCGCCGGTAAGGTTCTCGGCCATAGCGCTGAGAGTGGAGTTCAGCCCCACTCCGATACCCTTATTGGCGTACATCGGGCAGGAGGAGGTGACCGTCGAGGCATTGGCGAGATTGACGGCATACGTTGGGACCAGCGCAGACTTGCCCTGGATGACCAGGCACGGCGGAATGAGAGACACGGCCTGGGCACTGACCGTCATCTGACCTCCGTTCAGCGCCCCCATGAAAATGGTCTTCACGGTTTGTGTGATCGTCACCTGAATGGCATCGTAGTCGCCGGCGTAGGAGCCCGACGTTGGCACCTGAATGACAGTAACCGTGACGCCATTCGTTCCATTGGTGAACCCATTCACGGAGGTGTCCTGCTGGCCGGCGGTAGTCCACAGGCCGGTATTCCGTTCCCATTCGAGCTCGGCGCCGATGGCGCCTGCGTCAGCTGCGTTTTGCATCTGCAGCTTCTTGTACTCAAGCAGTCCCACATCGAGCGATAGTCCGCAGAAAAGGACGATGACGGGCAGGGTGATGGCGAACAACGGAATCATGCAACCGCCTTCCCGATTCCGAGGCGCATGCCGACTCCATAAACCGCTACATGTGCCAGCCGCTCACGCCGCAGATCTCGCCGCTCGACTCGCCCCCTGAAATGTCCCGCGCGAAGTCCCATGAGAAGATGATCGACTTTTATGTTTACGACTTTAGGGTCGATGAACCGGAGAGAGCTATGCCAACCCTCCTCTCCGCAACGCCGGATCTTTCAACGCCAATCTCTTCGGCCGCACCTGCGCCTGCCGCCCTGATGCTACGGCTCTTCGAGCGATGCCTCTCATTCCCCGTCTGCGCGGCTGGCGCCTTCGGCGTTTTCGTGTATTTTCTTATCCCGCAATCGGTGGCTGACCCCGATATCTGGTGGCATCTCCGCAACGCCGAATGGCAGCTGCAAGCGCATGCATTCCTGAGGCAGGACGTCTTCTCCTCGACCGTCTGCGGTGCACGCTGGATAAACCACGAGTGGCTGGCCGAGCTGCCGTTCTATTTTGGATGGCGTCTGCTCGGCGCGCTGGGACTGTTTCTCGTCACCGTCGCCGCAATCGAACTCATCTTTCTAGGCGTCTTCTATCTCGCGTACCTTAAATCAAATTCGCGGCTGGCGGCGCTTGCCGTCTCCATGATTGCGGCCCTGCTTTCTACCATCTCCTTCGCGCCCCGCACGTTGCTCTTCGGCTGGATATGCCTCGTGGCCGAGCTGCTGGTGCTCGAAAACTTCCGGAAGCATCCGGGATTGATTCTTCTGCTGCCGCCGCTATTCCTCATCTGGGTAAATACGCATGGGTCCTGGATGATCGGCATGGTGATATTCGCCGTCTTCATCGCCTGCGGATTGTTTCGCATCGACACCGGGGCGCTTCAGAACCTCCAATGGCTGCCGGCGCAGCGAACCAAGCTGCTGGTTGCCGCCGGGGTGAGCGTGCTCGCGCTGTTCGCAAATCCGTATCGATGGAGGCTGGTAGCCTATCCTTTCGATCTGGCATTTCGCCAGAAGCTCAACATCGCCAACGTCGAAGAGTGGCGGACCCTCGATTTCCATTCGCCGCGAGGACAGATCGTTTTTCTTGTGTTGGCTGGACTGTTTCTTCTTCAGGTTCTGAGGCGGCGATCGTGGACTCTCTGCGATCTGCATTTTATGGCCATCGGCATTTACTCAGCCTTCGCCTATTCGCGTTTTCTCTTTCTCGCGGCTCTGCTGGCCATGCCTTGCATGGCGACCACCATCGCCGGAGATGGGCCCCAGACCCAGACAAAGACAAAGACGAACAGGCCATGGGCAAACGCTCTGCTGCTGCTTCTGCTCATCCCGCTGGTCGCACGGCATCTGCCTTCTTCTGCCGCGCTTGAGAGAAGCGGAGAGGACCGCTTTCCCTTGCGCGCGATTGCGTACCTGCAGCATTTCCGTCCGCGGGGAAATGTCTTTAACGATTTTCTTTGGGGCGGTTTCCTGATCTGGCATGCGCGGCACATACAGGTGATGATCGATTCGCGCGTGGACATCTTCGAGTACAACGGAGTTTTCCAGGACTATCTCGATGCCGTGCAGCTGAAGAACACCCTCGCAATCCTGGACAAATACCAGGCCCGTTACGTGATCTTCCGCAAGGATGCTCCGCTCATCTACCTGCTGGAGCATAACGCCGAATGGAAGGTCGATTACGAAGACGCGACGACCGCCGTCCTGGAACGAAAATAGGGAGCGAAGGAAGGTCGAGCAGTTTGAGTCTGTTACGGAACTGGTGCTGTCTATAGCCAGAAGAACGCTCCCTTTGTGGAGCGTTCTTCTGTTAGCGGGCGAATCGATTCAAGCGGCGTTGAGTTTTGCGGTGAGTTTCCGTCCAC
>Ga0153933_1000705_pt1 | contig 11022 bp, 12 predicted proteins | sample TSNJ017MetaG_FD_102275 | JGI IMG/M metagenome (GOLD analysis project Ga0153933, IMG submission 102275) | Attine ant fungus gardens microbial communities from New Jersey, USA - TSNJ017 MetaG | ecosystem: Host-associated > Fungi > Mycelium > Unclassified | place: USA: New Jersey, Wharton State...
AACGGCGGCACATGCAGCGCATCGACCAGCGGCGCCCAGAGGAATTTCAGCGTGTAGGGCGTGCCGACCAACGCGAGCAGCCCGATCGCGCCGAGATCGACCCCGGCCTCCCGCATCCAGATCTGCAAGGTCGAGCCCGACAGCGCCAGCGGCAGGCCCGAGGAGAAGCCGAGCAGCAGCACGATCAGCACGCGCGGCTGCAGATACACCGCCAGGCTGTCGCGCCAGGAGGTGGGGGGGGCTGGCGTGGCCTTGTCCAGCGGAGGCGCGGTGGCTTCGGGTGCAGTCATGGTGCGTTGGTAGCAGATTCGGCCACAAAGAAGGTGTCATCGCCCGGCTCGACCGGGCGACCCAGTATTCCAGAGGCCTATCCGCCGCCCGCGGCGATCTCCGGATAAAGATCGATCCAGTCAGGATTGTCCTTCTCGATTAAGGAGATTTTCCAAGCGCGGGGCTATTTCTTCAGCCGCTTCTCGCGCTGAATCGCCAACTCGACGTCTTCGAAGATTTCGAAATAGACCAATCGGCTAACGTCGTACTTCTTGGTGAATCCTTCGACCAATTTCAGCTTGTGCTCTCCAACGCGCCGGATGAGATCATTTGTCACGCCGACATAAAGCGTGCCGCCGATGCGGCTGGCGAGGATGTAGATGTAGTAGTGGCGTGCTCCCAACTGCGGCCTCTGGGATACTGGGTCGCCCGGTCAAGCCGGGCGATGACACCAGATATTTGGCGTAGATTGTGGACGATAGCTACTCCCCCGCCTGCAGCTTGCGCGGGGCGGGGAACAGCTCTGGCGTCGCGGGCTTGACGAAGCGGGGGACTTCGATCGGGGTTTCGGACTTGCTGAAGTCGAGCTCCTCGATCCGGCCGGCACGCTTTTCGATCTTGTCGGCGGAGATCAGGATCTGCCGGACGTCCTCGTTGACCTGGCTGAAATGGTTTTGCAGCTTGAGCACGCGCTCGCGCAGGCGGCCGAGGTCGTCGCCGAGATGCATCACCTCGTTGCGGATCTGGTCGGCGGCGTCGCGGATGCGGGCGTCTTTGAGGATCTGCTGCATCACCTGGATCGCGAGCATCAGGAGCGACGGCGACACCAGCACGACGCGGGCGCGATAGGCCTTCTGGATCACATCGTCGAAGCCGTCATGGATTTCCGCATAGACCGATTCCGACGGCACGAACATCAGCGCGGTGTCCTGGGTCTCGCCGGTGATCAGATATTTTTCCGCGATGTCGCTGACATGCTTGAGCACGTCGGCCCGCAACCGCTGGCTGGCGAACCGGCGTTCCTCGTCGCTGCGCGCATCGTGCAGTGCGGTCATCGCCTCGAGCGGAAATTTCGCGTCGATGCAGAGTGGGCGCTGGTCCGGCAGGAACACCACGCAGTCCGGCCGCTTGCCCGACGTCAGCGTGTACTGGAACTCGTAGGAGCCCTTCGGCATGCCGTCCTGGACGATCGCCTCCATCCGCGCCTGGCCGAATGCGCCACGCGACTGCTTGTTGGCGAGCACGTCGCGCAAGGTCGACACCTGGGTGGTGAGCTCGTTCAGGTTCTTGTGCGCATGGTCGATGATGCCGAGCCGCTCATGCAGCACGCGCAGTGAGTCCATGGTGTTGCGGGTCGATTGCTCCATCGACTGGCCGACCCGGTGGGTGACCGAATCCAGCCGCTCATTGACGGCCCGCGTCATCTCGGCCTGGCGGCCGGCCAGTGCCTGGGCGATGGCGTCGGCTCGGCCCGACGCTTCGGTCTGGGCACGCAGGACGTCGGCCAGGCGCTCCTCGAGCTCGTCGGCACGGATGGTCTGGGCGTCAGCGAGTTCCCTGCCGCGCCGGCTCGATCGCGCGACCACCACGGCGATGGTCAGCAGCAGGACCAGCGCGAGCGCGGCAAAGGCGATCAGCGCATCGGAGGCGTGGACCGGCAGATCGCCGAGCATGAAAAGAATTTCGTTCATGCCATCAGTTGTATCCGATTCGCCGGCGACGCCGAACGAAAAGGGAACGCTTATGGTTAAGGCCACCCTGATTTTCGTGGTTAATCTCTCCTGAAGAAACGTGGTTAAGGCTGGCTTAACCAGTTCCGGTTCGGATTGACCCTCGCGGATCGGCAGCTTAAATCGCGCGCATGGCATTAAGAGAAATCATCATCCTGCCGGACAAGCAGTTGCGGCTGGTGTCGAAACCTGTCGAGAAGGTGACGCCGGATATCCGCAAGCTCGCCGACGACATGTTCGAGACCATGTATGACGCCCCCGGCATCGGGCTGGCGGCGATCCAGGTCGCGCAGCCGCTGCGGCTGATCACCATGGACCTCGCCAAGCGCGACGAGAACGGCGAGACCGCGCCGCAGCCGCGCGTGTTCATCAACCCCGAGATCATCTCGCATTCGGAAGAGCTCTCCGTCTACGAGGAGGGCTGCCTCTCGATTCCCGAATATTACGAGGAGGTCGAGCGTCCGGCGCGGGTGCGCGTGCGCTACCTCGATCTCGACGGCAAGCTGCATGAAGAGGACGCGGAGGGGCTTTACGCCACCTGCATCCAGCACGAGATCGACCACCTCAACGGCGTGCTGTTCGTCGACTATCTGTCGAAGCTGAAGCGCGACCGCGTACTGAAGAAGTTTACCAAAGCCGCCAAGCGCGCGGGGGAGTAGACCTCGCCACGCGCCCGGTGCGTGACAGACATTCTGCCGAGACGACCGCATGCCTCTCCGCCTGATCTTCATGGGCACGCCCGACTTCGCGGTGCCGACATTGCTGGAGCTTGCAGCCCACGGCCACGAGCTCGTGGCCGTCTACACCCGCGCGCCGAAGCCGGGCGGACGCCGTGGCCTGCAATTGCAGCCCACGCCGGTCGAACAGGAGGCGCGGCGGCTCGGCATTCCCGTGGTGACGCCGAAGACGCTGAAGACGCCGGAAGCCCTGGCGGAATTTCAGGCCCATGATGCGGATGCCGCCGTCGTCGTCGCCTATGGCATGATCCTGCCGCAGGCCATTCTCGATGCGCCCAGGCTCGGCTGCTTCAATCTGCATGCCTCGCTGCTGCCGCGCTGGCGCGGCGCAGCTCCAATCAATCGCGCCATCATGGCCGGCGATGCCGAGAGCGGCGTCATGGTGATGAAGATGGATGTCGGTCTCGACACCGGCGACGTCGCGATGGCGGAGCGGCTTGCGATCTCCGACAGCATGACCGCGTCCGACCTGCATGACGCGCTGGCGTCGCTCGGTGCCGATCTCATGGTGCGCGCGATGGGCGGGCTGGAGCGCGGCGGCTTGCAGCTCACCAAGCAGAGCGAGCGCGGCGTCACCTACGCCGCCAAGATCGAGAAGGCCGAGGCGCGGATCGACTGGAGCCAGCCGGCGCATGCGGTGTTGCGGCATATCCACGGACTATCGCCGTTTCCCGGCGCATGGTGCGAGCTTGCCGGCGAGGGCGAGCCGGTGCGGCTGAAGATCCTGCGCTGCGAGCTGGCTAACGGGATGGGGGCACCCGGCGGTGTGCTCGACGACAATCTCGCGATCGCCTGCGGCGATGGCGCGATCCGCATTCTCGAATTGCAGCGCGCCGGCAAGGCGCCGATGAAGGCATCGGACTTCCTGCGCGGCACGCCGCTGAAGCCGCCCGCCCGGCTGAGCTGATGCCCCGCTACAAGCTCATCATCGAGTATGACGGCACGCCGTTCTCCGGCTGGCAGATCCAGGACACGGCGCCGACCGTGCAGGGCGCGCTGGAAGTCGCGGTGAAGGCGATCTGCGGCGAGGACGTCCGTGTCCATGGCGCCGGCCGCACCGATGCCGGCGTGCATGCGCGCGGCCAGGTTGCGCATTGCGACATCGCCAAGTCGTTTCCGCCGGGCCGCCTGCGCGACGGGTTGAACGCGCATCTGCGTCCGCATCCGATTGCCGTGCACGCGGCCGATATCGTGGCCGACGATTTCGAGGCGCGCTTCTCGGCGATCAAGCGGCACTATCTCTATCGCATCGCCAATACCCGCGCGAACCTGGCGCTCGACATCGGCCGGGTCTGGCGCGTGCCGCGCGCGCTCGACGCCGGTGCGATGCATGAGGCCGCGCAGCGGCTGCTCGGCAAGCATGATTTCACAACCTTCCGCGACACCGAGTGTCAGGCCAGGTCGCCGGAGAAGACGCTCGATCAGCTCGATGTTGTCAGAAACGGCGATGCGGTTGATATCGTCACCTCGGCGCGCTCGTTCCTGCACAGCCAGGTACGCTCGATGGTGGGATCATTGGTGTGGGTCGGTGAAGGCCGCTGGAGCGCCGACGACCTCGCCGGAGCGCTCGCCGCCCGCAACCGCGCCGCCTGCGGCCCGGTCGCGCCGCCGGACGGGCTCTATCTGATGCGGGTGGATTATTAGAGACGCCCAGTCACTTCGCCTCGCCCCGCTCGCGGGGAGAGGCCGGATCGCATGAAGCGAAGCGTAATGTGATCCGGGTGAGGGGGAGCCTCCGCGAGTTCATCTCCTGCCGTTTTGCGGCAAAAGCCCCTCACCCCGACCCTCTCCCCGCAAGAGCGGGGCGAGGGGGAAGAAAGCCTAGCCGAAACACCACCCTGGCACGCCGTATCTGGTGTGGGTGGATGACCAGTGGCCCCAATCCCTACTGTGCATGGGGTTGTTTTCGATGCTTTTGTCCAGCCGAGCGGCCGGATTACGCAAAATACCGGTCCAGCACGCCGCGATAGACTCGGGTCAGCTTCTCCAGATCGGCCACCGGGGTGCGCTCGTCGATCTGGTGCATGGTCTGGCCGACCAGGCCGAACTCGATCACCGGGCAATAGCTCGAGATGAAGCGCGCGTCCGACGTGCCGCCCGAGGTCGAGAGCTCTGGCTTGCGGCCGGTCACCTCCTCGATCGCGGCGACCGCAAGGTCGGTGAACGGTCCGGGCTTGGTGACGAACACATTGGAGTTCGACGGCTGCCAATCGATATGGGCGCGGATGCGGTTGCCGCAGGCCTTTGTCAGCCGCGCATCGACCAGCTCGCGCAGGCTCGCTTGCGTGTGATTGTCGTTGAAGCGGATGTTGAACTTCGCGCGCGCCTGGCCCGGGATCACGTTGCCGGCAGCATTGCCGACATCGACCGAGGTGAATTCGAGGTTCGAGGCCTGGAATTGCGCGCTGCCATGATCGAGCGGCTCCTCGCTCAGCGCGACGATCAGCCGCGAGATGTCCGGCACCGGGTTGGAGGCGCGGTGCGGATAGGCGACATGGCCCTGCACGCCGTCGACGATGAGTGTGCCGGACTGCGAGCCGCGGCGCCCGACCTTGATCATGTCGCCGAGCACCTCGACATTCGAGGGCTCACCGAGCACGCAATGGTCGAATTTCTCGCCGCGCTCGGCGCACCATTTCAAGAGCTTGATGGTGCCGTTGACCGAGACGTCTTCCTCGTCGCCGGTGATCAGGAACGAGATCGAGCCTTTCGGCTTGCCGCCATGGTCCTTGAGATATTGCAGCACTGCGGCGACGCTGCAGGCGATGCCGCCCTTCATGTCGACCGCGCCGCGGCCATAGAGATAGCCGTCTTTCACCTCGCCGGAGAAGGCGCCGACCGACCACGCAGCCTCATCGCCGGGCGGCACGACATCGGTATGACCGGCAAAGGTGATATGCGGCGCCTCGCTGCCGATCCGGGCATAGAGATTGTCGATATCGGCGGTGCCGGGCTCGGAGAAGGTCGCGCGATGCACGTCGAAGCCGGCATCCTTCAGCAGACCTTCGAGGACGCCCAGCGCGCCGGCATCGGCGGGAGTCACCGACGGGCAGCGGACAAGATCGCGGGTGATGGAGACGGCATCGCTCATGCCCTCCGCTTATCACGTCACACCGCGGGTGGGCCAGCTTTGTGCGGCACCATTTCGATCTCGCTTTGCTGATCCCAGCCTTGCGCAGAGCGCGGCGCGTTGTCGCGGCCAACGCGCGGCCGCATCTGATGCTTGCCGAGCGGGTTGGGCCCGAACAAATTGCTCGAGCGGCTGCCCTTGAGACAGCAGAGCTCGACAAAGGCCCAGAGCGGCAATATGGCCGCGGCCAACGCGCTGGGCAGCAGCAAATAGGACTCGGGAAGCCGGTCCTGGAAATGGCTGTAGAGGCTCGGATAGAGGAAGAACAGCACCATCCACCATCCGCTCTTGTCGCGATCGTGCAGCCGCTTGATCGAGGTGGCGAGAAGGATCCAGAGCAGGACCGGCGTTCCGATGATCTGGATGAGGATCGGGATGATGTCGGCCTTGGTCGGCATGCGGTATGTCGCGGGATCAAGCAGAGCGAAGATCGCGCCGGTGCCGAAATTGATCGTGGTGGGGATCGGCAGGTTATTGCTGGCGACGAGCCGCAGGCTGAAATAGGCGATCCATCCGGTCAGCAGCATCCAGCCGAGTAGCACCAGCGCCGAAAGCCAGTATTTGGCGCGGTTGATGCGGCCCTTGAAGCCGAACAGATACCAGGTCCAGTCCATGCGCGATCTCCGGGCGGCTGGAGCCTCCCGGAGATTGGTCGCTCTGGAGTGGTGTCTGGTTCGCCCCTCCCGGACCCGTCACCCGCTCTTAGGGTTCGCGGCAGAAGATAAGGTCAGTCCCGCAGCAGCTCGTTGATGCTGGTCTTGGCGCGGGTGCGCTCGTCGACGCGCTTGACGATCACGGCGCAGGCGACCGCAGGTCCCGGCTGGCCGTTCTTCAAGGGCTTGGGCGGCATCGTGCCCGGCACCACCACGGCATATTCCGGCACCTCGCCGACGAAGATCTCGCCGGTCTCGCGATCGACGATCTTGGTCGAGGCACCCAGGAACACACCCATCGCCAGCACCGCGCCCTTGCGCACGATCACGCCCTCGGCGACCTCGGAGCGGGCGCCGATGAAGCAGTCGTCCTCGACGATCACGGGCTCGGCCTGCAACGGCTCGAGCACGCCGCCGATGCCGACGCCGCCGGAGATGTGCACGCGCTTGCCGATCTGGGCGCAGGAGCCGACCGTCGACCAGGTGTCGATCATGGTCGCTTCATCGACATAGGCGCCGAGATTGACGAAGGAGGGCATCAGCACGACGTTGCGGGCGATGAAGGCCGAGCGGCGAACGATCGAACCGGGCACGGCGCGGAAGCCGGCGTCGCGAAAGCGGTTCTCGCCCCAGCCCTCGAACTTGGAGGGCACCTTGTCCCACCACGAGGCCTTGCCGGGGCCGCCTTGGATCTGGCCCATGTCGTTGAGGCGGAACGAGAGCAGCACCGCCTTCTTCAGCCACTGATTGACCTTCCACTTGCCGCTGGCCTCGCGCTCGGCGACGCGCGTCTCGCCCTTGTCGAGCAGCTCGAGCGCGTGATCGACGGCCTCGCGCACCTCGCCCTTGGTCGTGGTGGAGATGCCCTCGCGGGCGTCGAACGCGGCGTTGACGGTGGATTCGAGGGCGGACAGCGACATCGGGATATCCTCGGGCGTATCGGGATTATGACAGGAATTGAGGGGCTTTTTCGGGATTTGGGGCTGCGGAGTCAAGGCAAACTCGGCTACGGGGGCAACCGCTGCAAGAACCCGGTCAGATCATCGGTGACATGGTCGACATGCTCGGCGTCGCGGCCTTCCAGCTCCCAGGTCTCGCGCACCACCTCGCGGCTGCCGTCGGGCACGACCAGCACGGTGGTCATGCCGAGCTCATGCGGCACTTCCAGATTGCGCGCGAGATCCTCGAACATCGCCGACCGCGTCGGGTTGACGTCATGCAGCTTCAGGAACTTCTGATAGGTCTGCGGCGCCGGCTTCGGCTCGAGATCGGCGGCGATGATGTCGAACACGCCGTCGAAATGATCGCCGATGCCGAGCCGGCCGAGCACCGCATCGACATGGTCGACCGAGCCGTTGGTGAGGATCAGCTTGCGCCCGGGGAGCTTCTCGATCGCAGCGCCCATCGCCGGATTGGGCTGCAGCGGCGAATGGTCGATCTTGTGCACGTAGGCGAGGTAATCGTCGGCGCGCACGCCATGCTCGGTCATCATGCCGCGCATCGTGGTGCCGTAGCGCAGATAGTAGTCCTTCTGGAGCCGCCGCGCCTCCTCCGGCGTGATCTTGAGCCAGTTGCTGACGAATTCGCCGATCCGCGCATCGACCTGCTGCCACAGATTGACGTGATGCGGGTACAGCGTGTTGTCGAGGTCGAACACCCAGGTGTCGACATGGCCGAAGCTGCGGGGAGTTTTCATGATGCTGTCGTCCCGGCGAAGGCCGGGACCCATACGCCGCGGCGGTGGTTGGTGAGCTTGGTGTAGGTTGGCTTTGGTTGTGGGGTCATCGTCGGTGAACAAAACTCCGAATGGTGGTTCTGGGTCCCGGCCTTCGCCGGGACGACGATAGGTCACGGCATCGCAAAGCGCAGCGTCTTGCCGCCGCTGGTCATGTCGACGGGTGCAAAACCTGTTACGGCCAGGCCGCGGCTGGCGCAGTCGCCCTGTTCGTTGACCTCGAACTTGCTCTCGCGAGTGCAGAGCTGGGTGAGGCCGCCCCAGTTCAGCGACTTGTCCTTGATGCGGATGGTGCGGTTGTCGCTATCGACGGCCTCCGCAAACGAATAGATCTGCTTCGGCGTGCCCGTCACGTCGGGATGCAGGCACTTGCCCGGATCGATGCGATACCAGCCGCGGCTGGTCACCACCTTGCCGTCGTCGGTCGCGACCGCGGCCATCACCTTGTACTGGGTGTCGTTGCACCAGGTCAGCCCGGAGGATGACGGCTTCTGCACGGCGTCGACCATGGTGGTGAAGAAGTTCGGCGACTGCACGATATCGCTGGAAAGCCCACGGCTCTTGAGGAAGGCGGCAAGCGCGCTCTGCGTCTTCGGTCCGTCGACGCCGTCGATTGGAGCTGCGTCATAGCCCGCGATCACCAGCAGGCGCTGGATCGCGGCGAGCCGCGCCTGCTCGTCGTCATACTCGCTGTCCTCCGCGAGATAGGCCGTGAGGTTGCCGTCGTCGCCCTGCGTCGGCGTGATCTGGGTGAATTGCGCTTGCGTCTGGCCGGAGCGGCACTGCCGCGCGGCGGCGATCACGAAATTGTCCTGCGCGACGCAGAGCGTGTCGGTGCCGTTCTGCGGCAGCGGCGAGGCGCCATAGACGCCGAGCGCGCGCGCATTCAACAGCACGCGGTCGGCGGAAAGCTGACCCTGCACCACGACGCGGCAGGTGGCGGGATCGATTCGGAACCAGCCCCGCGTCGCGGTCGCCGCCTTGTCGTCGATGCCGATCGCGGCTTCGACCACATAGCTCATGCGATTGCAGAGCTTCAAATCGGCATGCGCCGGTGCCGACGAGATGAGGTACGAGATGATCGCTGCCGGCAGCGATGTTGCGAGCCGCGCGAGCGGCGACCGACGGGGCGTCGTTTTGAGCCCCGCGATCACGGCCTCCATTCGCGCTGCCGTATCCTGCATTACTTATGAATCAGCGTACCGGTGCCCTGGTTGGTGAAGAGCTCGAGCAGCACCGCGTGCTGCATCTTGCCGTCGATGATCACGACGCCCTGCACGCCCTGCTCGAGCGCGTAGATGCAGGTCTCGACCTTCGGGATCATGCCGCCGGAAATCGTGCCGTCGGCGATCAGCTTGCGCGCGTCCTTGATCGACAGATCGGGGATCAGCGTCTTGGACTTGTCGAGCACGCCGGGCACGTCGGTCAAGAGCAGAAGGCGCTTTGCCTTCAGCGCACCGGCGATCGCACCCGCAAAGGTGTCGGCGTTGACGTTCAGGGTCTGGCCGTCCTTCGAGGTCGCGAGCGGCGCCAGCACCGGGATCAGCTCATAGCCGATCAGCTGGTTCAGCAGTGTGAGGTCGACCTTCTCGGGGTCGCCGACGAAGCCGAGATCGACCGCCTTCTCGATGTGGGAGTCGGGATCGATCATGGTGCGCGTCGTCTTCGACGCCTTCACCATGTTGCCGTCCTTGCCGGAGAGGCCCACAGCCTTGCCGCCGGCCTCGTTGATGTAGCCGACGATCTGCTTGTTGACGGAGCCCGCCAGCACCATCTCGACGATCTCGATGGTCGCGGCATCGGTGATGCGCAAGCCCGCCGCGAATTCCGACTGGATGCCGAGGCGCTTCAGCATGGTCGCGATCTGCGGCCCGCCGCCGTGGACGACGACCGGATTGATCGCAGTCTGCTCGAGCAGCACGATGTCGCGCGCGAAGGCCTTTGCGGTGTCCTCGGCGCCCATGGCATGGCCGCCATATTTGATGACGATGGTTTCCTCGTCATATTCCTGCATGTGCGGCAGCGCCTCGGACAGGATGCGGGCCTGATCGAGCGGGCTGATGTGCTGGTCGGTCATGGGGCTGGTCTCGTCGTCAGCGGAGGGGCGGACGGGTTCTATCCGATTGCCGGGCGCCGCGCAAAGTGCTCGTCACCCTCTCCCACAGGGGGAGAGGGTGGCTTCGATGCTGTAGCATCGAAGCCGGGTGAGGGGTCTGTCACCGCGGATAGAGACCCCTCATCCGGCGCTTCGCGCCACCTTCTCCCACAAGGGGAGAAGGGAAGAGGCAGCATCAACGCTTGGGCGAGACGACCGCCGCCACCGCCAGCACCAGCCAGCTCAGGATCAGCAGCGTGCCGCCGGTCGGCGCGGCGAACGGAAACAGGCTGTGGCCGGCATATTGGCGCAGCGCGAGGTCGGCTGCGAACAATGACGCAGCGATGACGAAGCCGATCGCAGCACCGGTTCCGGTCTTCGCGTGGATGATGGCGCGGTCCGCCAGCGCAACGATCGCGAGCACGGCGGTGGCGTGGAACAGCAGCATCGAGGAGGCGGCGCCCAACCGCGAGGCGTCGGCGAGGTGGGCGGCGGCGGCGGCCAGCATCACGCCGCAGGCGCCCATGATGGCGGCGAGGCCGATCAGCAGGCGAGGGAGGCCGGCCATCAGCGCCGCTCCTCGATCAGGCGCACCATCGCGGCGCGCAGCTCCGCCATGCCGTCACCGCTGCGCGACGACGTCACCAGCACCTCGGGGAATGCCGCGGGATG
>Ga0153933_1000706_pt1 | contig 11010 bp, 11 predicted proteins | sample TSNJ017MetaG_FD_102275 | JGI IMG/M metagenome (GOLD analysis project Ga0153933, IMG submission 102275) | Attine ant fungus gardens microbial communities from New Jersey, USA - TSNJ017 MetaG | ecosystem: Host-associated > Fungi > Mycelium > Unclassified | place: USA: New Jersey, Wharton State...
CGCCGCGGAAAGTATCGACTGCCAACACATTGTGCCCAGCTTCTTTCAGCGCCTTGGTCACTTGAATACCACTGGCAATAGAGACATTGCGTTCCGAGCTATTGCCACCGAAGAGAACAGCTATTTTCATTCGTGGGAACTGGCGAAAAGCAAAACTTTAAGCTTTCGAGTGTCGCCGAGTTAGAGCAAAGCACAAGAAAAATGCTAGGGCGAGGCTCCCGAATAGCCCAGCGGTCGATCCGGCCTTTCGGGAGCCTCGCCGCCACCAAAATACTGACCCGCCAATCGCATCCTCCTAGCTCCCAGCTCCTAAAAGTCACAGCGCGCACTCGATCGAGATATCCGTCGCGGAAACTTTCTTGTACCACGCTCGGATTGCTTTGATGACTTTCTCGCCAAAGTGAGCGTTCCCTGGAACGCGAACTTTGCGGACGCTACAGCCGCAATCGAAAAGGGTCTGGGCTAGGGCTTCAGAGGCCGCTTTTTCCTGGCTGTCTTCATCCTTGCGATTAATCAGCAAGATCGGGTAACACGGCAAAGCCGGGAGCGGCTTTGGACGAAAGGGAGATTTCGGGCCAATCAGGATTGCACCTCCGAGTAACTCCGAATGCACGAAAAGCAAAGTGATGGCGAGGGTAGCTCCATCGCCGGCGCCGAACACAATGGTCTTCGCCGGATCCAAGTTATATTCTTTTGCGGCCCAATCGAAGAACCGGGAGATCCGGTTAGCCCGATCAACGAAACAGGGTTCACTCGGGGAAAACTCTTCGTTTGTGCCCAGAAACGAATATCCCGGCTGATACTCGAATGAGCCGCGCAGGGCAATCACATTTGCTTTTCCGTCCTCGGCGCCGGCTTCTACGATCGACAACAGGTCTTCTTCGTGCCCACCTGAGTCATGCAAAAGAATGAAAACGGGTTCCGGGCCCGGTTCTGCCCGGTCAGCGGAAATGAACCGGTGAAAAAATTCTCGATCGGGTAAAGTGTCGGTAACGGTAACCGGAGCACCAGCAGCTTTGGTCAAATCGTCGCTAGCAGAAGGATCAGGTGGCATAAGCTAGTTGTAGGGTGCTCGAAATCAATGAAACCACGGAGTCAGCGAAAGTTTCCAGTGAGCCAGTCTTGGCGTTACTCCATTCCAGAGCCGCACCGCAAATCGCCCAACTGGCCATAGTTGCTCTCAACTCCAAATCCGTCTTGGACGCCTCCGGAACATTTTTGCGCAATCCAATCAGCAGAAATTCCCTCAGCAAGGACTTGATTTTCGACTCAGCTACCGGCCCGAACTGTCGTTGATGCTTTTGGCAACCCGAGGCCAAATCGGCAAAGAAATCGCAAACCGCACAGATCAATTGTTTAACCGCATGTGGACAAGTCACCACTGAGTCACCCATTCGCAAATCGAGCATGGCCTGAAAATTTTCGGCGATGATATCCTCAAGCAGAGCGAATTTGTCCGGGAAATGATCATAAAAGGTAGCGCGGTTCACCGTAGAACGTTCTGCAATATCGTGAACTGTGATCGCTTCGAAGGTCTTCTCCGCCAATAGGTCGGTGAAAGCCCGGTGCAACATCTGCCGCGTTCGCCGGATGCGAGGGTCCTGAGTTGGTGCATCCGTTTTCATGAATTCAGGCAGAAACTAGCATTGGATCCAATACCCATCAAACGATGTGTTTACGACAGGTGTTGGGTTCGGCGACAAAAAAAAAAGCGTAGCCAGAGCTACGCCGTTTAGCAGCAAAACCGGTTACGCCTAATGCGCTTGAGCCAACTTTTTTACGAACACCTCTCCCTTTGATTTGACCGCATCGACATCGGCTAAGAATCCCGTTACAAAAATCGGGGCTTGAGTAGCTACCACCGTGCCTTTCGCGCCCTTAAGACGGATGGCAATCCCCGATTGCCGATGCTTGTCGAGGTAGCGCCTGCTCAAAGGAATATAATAAATCTCTTTGGTGATTTCCCCGTATTGCATCGGGATGCTCTCGCTCTGTCCCATGAATCCCCGCAGCTTCTGCCCAGAAGAATCCCACACCTGATCGGCCGACAACCAGCCATTCGATGAAAGATAAAGTACTACCAAGTACATTTCGGTATCGCCTGTAGCCATCTCTGCCTTGAGAAAGATGGTCCGGACCGCACCCGCCAAAGGAGCAATGGTAGTTTGCCTGCCGGTAACAATGACAGTTCCGGACTCGGGGTCGTAACTAGTCCGGCCTGATTCCGTGGTAGTGCACCCAGAAAGTGCTGCCGCGATAACAAAACAGAAAATAATAATGGTTTTGCACTGCATAATGAGGCCTGGTTAGTTGATCGAATGGGAATTGGCGCGAAACGCCAACGAGTTCATGGTTGAGGGTTGTTTGGGACTGCCACAAAATGAAGTGGCCGCCCCTACGGTCCGAGAGACGGACCAGGCAGCGTTTACTCACTACCTCACAATTCGCTCGGGCAGCCGGCTAACCGCCACTGGTTAACGCGAGGACGGCAACGGCCTTACCGGGAGACGGGTCGAATGCACCGTCTTGTCCCCTCTAGGTAAAACTCGGGTAAACTTAAGCCGGTGGACTCTATAGCCACAATCTCTCTAGAAACTGACGAATCTCGGTCGAACGTAAATCACATCGCCAGCACTGACGTACATCACCCGGCCTGGCTTACCATGAAGCAGTGGACTCAAGTCAACGATCTGGGTGTGTTGTACTCCATTCACTTGTCGAATGACTGCAATCTTCTTGGGATCACCATAAGCCGTAAAACCACCGGCTTCCATGATCGCCTCGAGAACCGTTGCTGGACGCTCGAACACAACCTTGCCCGGCTTTTGCACCTCGCCCGAGACCACTACCGGGATCGCCACCGTCTCCAGAGTCACGATGACATCGCTATTCTGAAGCTGGGATTTATAAAGGTTGATCAGCTCTTCCTGTAACTGTCCGGTGGTTTTTCCGATGGCGTAAACTTGTCCGATTAAGGGTAAATTGACTCTGCCGTCCGTTTCTATCTTTTCAGACTGATTGAGCTCTGGCGCGGAGGTGAAAGAGACCCTGATCGTGTCACCGGCGGACAAAACTCCCGGGTGCTGGCCGCTGGCGCTCTCCGGCAATGTCTCGCCATTATACGTTTGGCAACCCGCAAAGAGGAGAATCGATAGCATTACTAGACAGCATCCGATCCCCAACCAGGTATTGGCAGATGTCTCCCTTTTTCGTTGCCGCTTCGAGGCGGTTGGAAAGTTGAGTCCACCGTGCGTCCCTTCTAGGTCTATCACACTTTGAGAGTTACGTTTTTTTATGGATATTATGTGCATATGTTTGCAGTACAGGCCTGCCCGAGAATGAGGTCGTTAAATAAACTCTGGTCTGCTTCGCGACAAGCTACCGCCCTTCACCCTGCATGTGCCGACCATCGGGGTATCGACGATGACCAACGATAGTCGAACTCGGGTACCTATAATAGCGTCTTCGGAACCTACGGCGCGTATAATATTCAGAATGGAAGCCTGAGCGCAATGCTCTTGATTCGCCCAGACTCCTACTTTTTTATAGTTGATTCAATTATTCTGGTTCTCAGAGTAATCACGGTAAATAATGGCTCGATTACCGGGATCACCGGCGGTTTCTCGGCGAGGGATGTGGTTCAACCAATATGAGTCGAATCAAAAGCCGTAGTTTAGACTGACACTGACTAAATTCTGCGTATAACTCCCCTCTGATCCTCCCAGCCCCGCCGCTCCCTGTGTCCCCTCACCCTCACCGTTACGCCTGGTGAATCGATAGCTAACATCGGCGCTTAGTCGCTTAGTGAACCTGTAAACGGACTCCGTCGTGACCCCGATTTGAGTGTACGGTCCGGGGAATTCTCCATTGATAACTGTACCAAAGTTGATATAGGGGCCGGCGGTAATTGTCCAGCGCGGATTGAATTTCGCCTGAATGGAGAGACGGACGTTGTTATTTTGGGTAATACCTAAGCCACTGGAAAATTGGCTGTCGTGGTCAATTCCTGCCAGGATCTGAATAACGGGACTGAGTTGGTAGCGAAGTGAGAGAAATCCATAATATTGAGGCGGTTGACCTGCTGGTCCAGCCGACAGCAACGGGCCGATGCCGGCATCGACTTCCAGCAAACGCGTTATATGTCCGCGTACGAAAGGGCCTAGGCTAAAAACATAAAAATCAAAGGGCCCATCGCCTGCGTTGTAAGTCGCGTTTGCCTCGACGCCGTAGCTCAAAGTCGGAGACAACTGAAAAGCCATTCTGCTTCCGAGGTGAAAGCTATTGAGCAATACTCCACCCTCCCCCCCGCTGACAGGCGTACCACCGAATTGGTCGCCATAGGTGTAAGAAAATGTCAAACCGAAATCAGCATGGTACAGTGGCAATTCAAGTCCGGCGCCAACGGTATTATTCAACCGGTTCAGATTTGTCTGACCAGCAACCGAAGGATCAGTGACTGGATCCTGAATTATCGTGACTCGCTCGAAGGCGGTCAGCAGAAAGTCGCCGACTCTAGCCTCCAGTTGGATCTGCGAACCTGGGGCAATAGCCACGTTTAGCGCATTGGTACCGCTTGAGTAGAAGTTCTGCTGAAGCTGCCCTCCGAGACGGAGGTCGATCCGATTGAACGGACTTAGCGGCCAAATCAGGTCCGTATCCAGATTTTCAAAGACCTCGTTCATCGACAACTTTTCCGTGGTACCAGTATTGGCATTATCGGTATACAGATAACCCACGCCCAGCCCAAGTGTTCCGGAAAATGGGCCAGCCCGAACAAAGGTCTGTTCCTCTGGATTCGGCACAAAAGTCGTGAATGGAGGCACATCCGGCGTTCTGACCGATTGTTGCCCGAGGCTGGCGAAGGCGAGGGAAAGACTCGCGAGCATGGTCGCTGCGGCGGCCATGAAAACTCTTGGGTACACGAAGCCGCACCGGGTTCGATGCCACGGCGGCACGACGGTAATTCGACAGCAAATTTCGGCACCGGCTAAGCACCTTTGTACCGATGAGGCTCCTCCGTTTCTCATGCGTCGTTAGTTTAGCTAGCGCGGCAATCTTTAACAGAGTGCTCAATTGCAAAGCAAGGCTAGAACCGGGTAACTGATCGGCCAACCTACTAACTCGAAGCGGGCGCCAACCGGTTACCTGGCTGGATCTCGATCATCGCGGCGATCTCGCGGCGGAACACAGTCTCAGCTTCCACCTGACTTTGGTACCCGGAAATAACGATTTCAAAGGTCTGCTGGGCTAAGCCGCGTTCTCCCAATAAAACAGCCCGAAGTCGGGTAAGCTGACTCAATTTGTCCTGATCTCTGATAGGCTCCTGGCCTTTCCACCCGTCTTCCGAGACACAGAAGAACACATATGCCTTCTCCGCTCCGTCCCAGAATTCCAGCGCATGAAATGGAATCAAGAGGCCTTGTACTTGGACATTAATCATGCCGTAATCTCCACTAGCGCTGTAGCCGGCAGCAGGAAAACATACTTCCGGGCGGTGCCCGCGAGCCAGAATCCGAGACCAACTTGGGCCCTGGGCCCACCTGAAAAAGTAAGCTGCCCAACGACTGCCGTCCCCATTTGTCCAAGTGGCGCCTCGTCCTTGGTCAAATAAAAGCGCATCTTTTTCTGCCTTGGTAATTGGTATCTCAGTAAATCCTGCTTTACGGACGGGCCAAGCAACCCCCCATTTTACGGTCTCGGTAGGCCGGTGAGCCCAATACCAAACCTCTGTGCCGACAAAGACGAAAAGGATCCAGGCGCCCAGGCCAATTAGCAGACGGGACGGGTACCGTGCCGGTCCGATCTTAGTCGCCGGCGGCAGCACGGCCAAGGGACCGGCGATAATCCGCGCAGCGGCCAGTACCGCGAGAAAACAGGCAGTCATCAGCGCATAGCCAATTGGATCATGCCAGGTCCCAACTGACTCAGTTCCTTGCTTCGCTGCCACCATGGCCAGGCAAATCGTCCGAAAGCTGTTGCAGACAACCGCTATCCCGGCCCCGGTAACCAACAATACATACCTCCGTTGCAAAGATGTACGGTATAATTCGCCTAGAAATATTGTCAGCATGAGCGTTGCCTGGAGAGATCGGATTCCGCTGCAAGCTTCATCCACGCCCAACCAACCCGTGCGGAGCTCGATCACATTCCCGTGTGGCACCGCCTCTATCCCCAATAGATGCAAGCCACCTACCGTGGCTAACGTCGACAGCTTAGTCAGCGCTTGAACCACTCCACTTTCAATCAGAGTTGGCCACGGCACTGCCGCCAATATCAGACAAATGCTGAAAGCAAAATGACCGAGCCAAGCCCTCCCTCCGCTCCAATAGATCACGCAAAGAGACAAGACCACCGTCTGGCCCGCCAGTAACCAGGCCAGTACACGCCAGTCCGGGTTAGCCTGCACTACCAACCACACCGGCAGCAACCCTAAGGCCGTTACCCAAAACACCGCTGCCACCAGACCGGCCTTCGGCGCGCTAGGCGCAGGCCGGCTCCGCCAACGCAGCCAGAATAGATAACCGCCAAGTGCCGGAACCAAGCATCCAAAGTTGTATTCCGGTTCCACCGTCCAATACTGCGCTAAGCACTCAATGAGCAAGCACCAGAGCGCGCCGAAAACCGCTCCGGGCAGCATCCACCGTGGCCAAATGCGGGACTCCCACCTTTCGGATACCCGCTCACCTTCAGAGTTTCCAGCTCCGTCGCGAAGCCGAGCCACTCTTAGGCCGTTTTGATCTATCACCCCAGTCCGTGGCATTACTAACCAAGCAGCCCTATTGATTTTCGAAACCACGCCGGCGCAACAACTGACGCGACGTGAAAAGCAAAACCGCTACTACGATCGGCAGCAACACTAGGCCAGTATTGACTTCAGGAACCGCCGGCGGCACTTGATGCTGCGGCGGCCAATTGGGCAGCGTAATAGGCCACTTAATTCCAATCGCGCCCGATTTGTTAAGCACGAACGCTCCCACTGCTAATGTTAATCCCAACACGGAGGTAATAATCCAACCCAGACTTTTTCCAATAACAGAGATCATGTTGTCGAATTGTGCGCCTTTTTCTCCGCGTATGTCAATGCCCTAGCAAGCACAGCTTTATAACCTTACTATGTTATTATAGTTCCTCTAAGATTAGCTCGGCCCTGATCGTATTTTTTCAGTACCTTATTCAAATTTTTACATCATGGCCGATAGCTGCCCTAACCACCAAAAACTATTTCACATTTCTAGTCAGCCGATAACAAACCTCCGGCCCAGACCTGCGCCATCCTCGGTCGAATCGGAGCAGATACTAACTCCGACTAACTAACCGCCGGCGGATGTCCTTTCCTAACTTGCTGGCCGCGTGCAACTTATAGTCCATATAATTAGCTCGGCCATCTGAAAGACCATCGAAATTCAACTTCTAACCGGTGATTAGGCCAACTAAAGGTGGGAGCAGACTAGCTTCCTGCAGTAAAAAGCCTCCGCCAGACTGGCTGCACATTCGACACCTCTGATGCGATGCATCGCTTCAAAGGTATCGGCAGTAAACCAGTGTTTCTTGGTCTGGCTTTGAAAGTGTCTCAGAAGCAATTCCACTTTACGCGCCGCCGTTTTCTGGGAAAGCGGAAGGAAAAGGTTAGGTTGGCCCAGATCTCCGTCGTACTTGAGAATCTCGTACTCCAAAACCAAATGGTTCCGGAAAGTGTTCCAAGTCAGATCAGAGAGGACTCGATGATCTTGATGGCGATCGTCGCGATAGTGAGTGAACACAATCTCCGGGTCAAATTGTGATTTTATCCCCTCGAACCAGTCTTTAATGAACGGCCATTCATTTGGGAAATAACTTTCACTAAACGATCCGATTTTGATCTCGCGATTAGGAACGGCAGAAAGGAATTCGTTGGCACTTCCCTGCGCTTCCGCCAGCCGTTCGCCCGGCGCGCTAAAAACCACCCACCAAACTTGCAAGTCTGGACGCTTTTCCGCCAACGTTAACAGCGTCCCCCCCGCACCGATTTCAATGTCGTCTGCATGCGCTCCCAGACATAGGATTCGGCGGGCGGACTCCAAAGAGAAATTCAACATAGCTAATTTTGCTGTCGAGCGTTCGAACCGTCAGCGCTAATCCGGGGTTCAGCCGGTTTTGCCGGGGTAGATGAAGGATTTCGCAACGGTCTAAGTCCGCGCAAGAACTCTTGATAGCTTGTGTCCAAGGTGAAAGGCACGGTGACCGTGGCTACGGTTTTTACCCGAGAAGGTCCGCACAAGGTAAATGGCGGAACGCTGTTTCCTATGACGGACCCTGCTCCAACGACAGCTCCTTCGCCTATCTCCAGGGTTTGTCCACCAGAGCAAGTTATCAGGGTCCCCGCGCCGAGGACTGCGTTTTTTCCGATGATGACGCGACCTGCCCCTCGAGTGTGGGCGACGATGGTGGATCGAAGGCCAATCAAAGCTCCTTCCCGCAGCTCGATCGCCTCAGGAAATTCATTGTCCAGATAAACGTCTTCGCCAATGAAAACGCCTTGGGCCACCTTCATGCCGCGCAAACGGTGTAGAAACGGCCTAAGGCTAGTTGCACCTGGGAGAAACCTGGCCAGTAGGTGCAGCACTCGATTTGAGACTCTCCTAGGCAAGCTGGGAACCGTAAGCACTCCGGATTCCTGATGGTGTTGGTAATTTTTCACTAACTAGAGAGATCTGCGCGCGAACCCAAGTGTACCTGAGGCTACCAAGGTGCCATCGACTGTTACCAAGCCTTCCACTAGCGCTATGTCATTCACAAATTTGAGAACCTTTACCTCTATCTCCATCCGGTCCCCGGGAACCACTGGAACCAGAAAGCGCATACTATTTATAGTGCCGAGAACTAGGAATTCACTCGGATTTAGGCCGGCCCCGGTCGTCTTGGAAAAGAGGATTGAAGCGGCTTGGCCAATCGCCTCCACTATGAAAGTACCGGGCATGACCGCACGGTCAGGAAAATGGCCCAGAAACTGCCATTCGTTTCCGGTCACGTTTTTGATGGCCTGGATCCGCTTTTCCGGCTCGATCGCGACGACGTAATCAATCATCAGCAGAGGGAAGCGCTGCTTCAGCAGAGACCTCACCTCTTCGAAATTCAACACTGGCTTGGTCATGTTACCATGGCTAACGAACGGCGCTGCAAGATCATCGCCGTGGCTCGGGGCAAAAATCGCCCGCCGGCGGCGGCATGGCCCGCATCCGATACTAGCCAGATTGCCCGCAAGCCTGCGGTTTCGGCCATCTGCAGAGGCTGGCTCTCCTGGTTATATTCATACACGTGGTCGCGCTGCGCCGACTCGATAGCGGTACTGAAATAAACTAGACCGTCTTTCGAAACCATTCGGCCCATCGCGCCAAAAAGTGGTTTAGGCGTTGGCAAATGTTCGGCCAGCATCGCCGAAATGATCCCCTGGTACGACCCATCTCCGTCCGAGCCGTTCGTTCGCAGTGCGTCTTTGACGCCGAATTTGACCCTGGCGGAGTGTTCCGAAACTTTCAAAAGCCGGTTGGCAACTGCGATGGCAGGTGGGCTAATATCGACACCTTCCACGAGAATGTCTGGACGTTCTTCTGCGGCCAGCATACTGAGCACACCGTGCCCGCAAGCCAACTCAAGCACCGAGGCATTAGGCGGCAAGCGCCGAAGAAAGTTATTTCGGAAAAGCGCAAGGTGGTTCACCATCGAAGGCCAAAACGCATAAATGAGAATGGCTGCCCACATATAAGGCACCATGTAACCTTCGTCTTCGTAAACGCCGGACATGATTTCCGGCATGGCTTCCGGAGTATATCGCCCAGCTCGTTCATAGATTCGCTGAGCTTGCGCGACTCCTAGACAGTATGACGCGTAGCCTCTGGCGGCCTCAGCAAACACGTCTTTCCCGTACGCCGCTTCCGCCCAGCGGGCCAGCGGATTCAATAACCAGGAACAGAGATCCTTATTCGCCTCGTAAGTGGCACGCGCACCGGGTGCCAGCATGCGGGCTTTTCGATCCAAAGCCTCCAAAAATGCTTCTGCTTGGTTCATGTAAATTCGTGATTGGTAAGTTCAGGGTTGCGGGAGTTAGCTTGTGGTCCGGCCTAACGGACCCACCGAGCGCCCAGTTTTGGTAAGACAACCACCGAAGCACGCCGTAAACTATCGGCTCTCCTTTGTGCCCTCGGCATCAGGGTGGTGAAGGTTTAGATCCTGTGATGGCATATGGCGGACGAAACGAACCATGGGGCGAATCAAATCCATGCCATCCCAGGGAGAAGCAAAAACGTGCATCCGACCGAGCTTAATGATTCGGTCCACACCGCGGCGACCAGCAGCCCGAGCCAAAACGTCTTCCCTTCCCGCATTGGCAATCGCCAAACCCAAGGTTTGCACCGAATTATCGAACCGGGAGATAACCTCTAACAAATCGTCTACCAACAAGATGGTCACGGTCCGGCCTTGCGTCGGTTTCGGGATCTCAGTTCCTTCCCCCAAAAGGATGGTCCAATCAGGCGCCTGTAAAAAACAGGCTTGGTTCGCCACATTGCCCAAAAGCCAAGCCGCCCGGGCAAGACAGATAGCGGAAGTCAGTGCGGGGTGGATTTCCTGGCGCGGGTGGGCGCGGTTTTCCGCTTGAAAAGCCTGTTTGAGCTCTTGCACAAACTCTTTGACGTCCCCGGAACCGCCCCGCTCGAGAAACAACACTTGCGGCGATGAGCAGGCTTCTTGATCAAATTGCCAAACATCGCGCGCCATACGCTGACACCAGGACGACCGTTGAGATGGGTTGTCCCATACGCCTGCGTCCATCGCAGCAACCGACAAGCGCGGCCCGAAGACTGCGATCCGGGTCCAGTGAGGAAACGGTAGAGTCCGGACTCGTGAAACTGCCTCGTCACCGCCCCAGATCATGGCGCCATCGACGTTCCGCGCCATCGCGACTTGGAGATCATCGCGAGCATGGTCGAAAGAAACTAACTTGATCCTTTCGAGTAGGGTGCCGGCCCGATCTAC
>Ga0153933_1000708_pt1 | contig 10970 bp, 8 predicted proteins | sample TSNJ017MetaG_FD_102275 | JGI IMG/M metagenome (GOLD analysis project Ga0153933, IMG submission 102275) | Attine ant fungus gardens microbial communities from New Jersey, USA - TSNJ017 MetaG | ecosystem: Host-associated > Fungi > Mycelium > Unclassified | place: USA: New Jersey, Wharton State...
AATTCATTTGAACGACCTGGCGCCGGCCCAAGCGGGCGCCAGCTCTAAAACGACCATCCAAGACCTTCTGGTTCAGATGATTGAGGATAGTGACAGCACCGCGACGGATACCCTGATCACCACGGTGGGCGGCCCGCGCGCCGTCGAGAGCGTTCTAGTTACGCAAAGGCTTCGGGGATTTCATATCGTTGGGAACGAACGGGATCCGCAGGCCGGCCAAGATCATAACACGGGCACGCCCATCGCCGTCGCTAACCTTTTACAATGGTTGGTTAACGGTTGGCTCCTGTCTCCGAGATCGTCATCTTTATTACTGGAGACCATGGGCAAGACGCGCGCTTTCTCCGACCGATTGGGAGCCGGTCTGCCCAAGGGTTGGCTTATCGCGCATAAGAGCGGCACCGGCGCCAACGCGAACGGAGCTTTCATTAGCACCAGCGACGCGGGTATTTTGATGGCTCCGGATGCCCGCAGTCTCGTCGTGGCCGTGGTATTCATCTCTAATTCCCCGGCTAGCGGCCAGGATCAAGCCAAGCTGATGGCGAGTCTGGCTCGGGCGGTCGGCGATTGCTTTCAGTAACAAACCAATTCTTTTAATCGGCTATCAGTCTGGCTGATATTGGACTACCATCGCTGACTGTATTTGTTGGCAAACGATGAACCCGAGTGACCTCGATCTCCGACTCCTTAGATCGTTTCTGGCCGTGGCCCAATGCGGGAAGATCTCGGGCGCAGCAAAACAGCTGCATCTGTCGCAACCTGCAGTCACAGCACACTTGCGGCGGCTGGAAGAAATCATTGGTAAGCCGCTTTTCTCCCGTTCCACTCGCGGGGTTAAGCTGACCAGCCACGGTCACACGCTGCGGAACCTGGCGACCGAACTCCAGAACACGCTGGCCCGGATCGAGACATCCTTTCATCAAGAGCAAAAGCTGAGCGGCGAACTGCGTTTCGGCGCCAGTCTAACTATCGCTTCACATGTGATCCCCCTCTTTATTGCAGATTTCTGCCGGCTTTATCCGGAGGTCGGCATCGAATTGCGGGTCGACAATACCGCGGTTGTGCTCGAAGCGGTGCGAGAATCCAATTACCCCTTTGGCCTGGTGGAAGGCAATCCCAGAGCGGCCGGGCTTAGGCTGGAGAAGTTCGTGGACGACGAATTGGTGTTGGTTGCCGGCACCAACAAAGCGTATACCCGCTATCAGCGCCTGGCAGCGGCAGTGGCAACTGCCCAGGATCTTTACCGGATTCCATTGATCTGGCGGGAGGCCGGGTCCGGTACTAGAGCGGTAGTGGAGACTGCCCTGCGCAAGTCAGGCGTCCAAATCAGACGCCTGACTTATCAATACATGATGGCAGATGTGCAGGCGATCAAGACCGCCATCATTCGCTGCCTCGGTTTTTCGTTTTTATCCAGATGGAGCGTAAAGGACGAGGTGGCGGCCGGACAACTGCGCATCGTTAATATTGCCGGCTTGACCGTCCGGCGCGGTTTCTTCTGGGTCTTACCCAGTGGTGCGCTGGGAGAACCTAGCGACAGTTTTGTCCGGTTTTGCCAAGGGAATCGCAACCACCTCACACCCGCGGTCTTACCGTTGTAGTTCTTGGATGACAAAGCAAACTCTGAACCGTGAACCCTACCCCCAAATGAGTGGACGATTATCGAACAAGATCGCGTTAGTGACGGCAGCGGCGCAAGGCATTGGGCGCGCGACCGCGGAAGCTTTTGTAAACGAAGGAGCCCAAGTATTCGCCGCCGACATCAACGAGGCAGCTTTGGCGAAGGTCAACGGTGTAAAACCCATCCGGCTGGATGTGACCAACCCGGACATGATTGCGGAATGCGCGACCACGATCGGTGGACTCGACGTCTTGTTCAATTGCGCCGGCTTCGTTCATCCCGGTTCTATCCTGGATTGTACCGAAGACGATTGGGATTTTGGAATGACGTTGAACGTCAGATCCATGTTCCGGCTGATTAAAGCCTTTTTGCCTGCCATGATAAGTCGAGGCGGCGCTTCCATTATTAATGTGTCTTCGGTGGCCGGATCGGTGAAAGGAGTTCCAAACCGATTCTTATATGGCGTCACCAAGGCAGCGGTAGTCGGTCTTACCAAATCCGTGGCAGCCGATTTTCTAAAGCAAAACATTCGGTGCAACGCGATTTGCCCCGGCACCGTGGATTCGCCATCGCTGGCTCAGCGGATCGCCGCCCAAGCTCAGGTGGAAGGCAAAACGGACACAGAGGTTCGCGCGGCTTTTGTGGCCCGGCAACCAATGGGGCGGCTAGGCCGGCCCGAAGAGATCGCTGCTCTGGCGGTCTATCTGGCCTCGGACGAGTCGGCGTTTACGACGGGACAGACTCACGTCATCGACGGGGGATGGACCGGGTAGCGCTGCGCGCATAGCCAATAGCCAATAGCCCCTAGGGATGGAGTACGCTGGGTCTAAAGAACGTGTGAGGAGGTGGCACGGGCGACTACTCCCATGTCTCATAGGTCCCATCCGTTCCCGGCTGCACTGGTCCTCACAACCCGGCGTACTCCACCTCCGATCGCGCTTTGGCTATTGGCTATCGGCTATTGGCTATGCGCGCAGCGCTTGCTATTCCTTTCCCACCGCGGTAATCGATGCTGCGGTCATGAAGGCCGCCCGAATCTTCTTAATTTTATCATGAAATTGTTGCGCTACGGGCCGAAGGGCCAGGAAAAGCCGGGGCTTCTCGATAACGCCGGGAAAATACGAGATCTGTCGGCTGTGATCACGGACGTTGCCGGGGCAGTTCTTTCTGACGAATCGCTCGCCCGGGTTCGGGCTCTCGATCCGGCTGGACTTCCGTTAGTTTCCGGCGAACCGAGGCTTGGCCCATGCGTCGGGTCGGTCGGCAAGTTTATCGGGATTGGGCTCAATTACGCCGATCATGCTGCTGAGACTGGGGCAGCGATCCCAAAAGAGCCAGTGGTGTTCAGCAAATGGGTCACCTGTATCAGCGGTTGCAACGATGAGATTCAAATTCCGCCGGGTTCTACCAAAACGGATTGGGAGGTAGAACTGGGTGTAGTCATTGGGCAAACGGCCAGACGGGTATCCGAAACTGAGGCGTTGAACTATGTGGCCGGTTACTGCGTCGTGAATGATGTCTCTGAACGCGAGTACCAAATAGAACGCGGTCCCACTTGGGACAAAGGCAAGGGATTCGATAGTTTCGGACCGATCGGTCCGTGGCTGGTCACGAAAGATGAAGTACCCGATCCGCAGAACCTTCAGCTCTGGCTCGAGGTTGATGGTATCCGGCGCCAGTCAGGCGTCACCAAGACCATGGTTTTCAGCGTGGCGACATTAGTCAGCTATCTGAGCCGGATTATGACTTTGCAGCCGGGCGACGTGATCGCCACCGGCACCCCGCCAGGGGTGGGTATGGGCATGAAACCCCCTGTCTTTTTGCAGCCAGGCCAGGTGGTTCGATTAGGGGTTGAGCGGTTGGGCGAGCAACGGCAGGTGACGGTGCAAGCGTAAGGGGATGCAAGGGGTGATTGGTGATTGGTGATTGGTGGGCGAAACCGCCCTTTGCTCGGGACGGTTTCCCAATGGGTCGCTATTCTATCCCGATGGGATAATAGGACTCAGCCTGAGGTTTTAACCCCAGGCCCGATAAAAAAGGCGTACCTCCCTCACCAGGCGCTTCGTACACGTCCTCGTCGGCGTCCTCGTCCTCGAAACTAACAAGGCGGAGTGCAGGAGTATTGGAGTACTGTCCGAAGAAGCTCAAGCTCTATGTTGCCAACCGCTCGAAGTCGGCCTGGCACTGGTCGCGCCGTACACCGGCAGAGGCGAAGCGAGCCAGCGCTCCACAACCAGAACGCTGGCGAAATCGGAAGGACGACGACAGCGTGCGCCGTAGGCTTGGCGAAGGCGAGAGGACGTGTACGAAGCGCTAGGCGAGGGCGGGTCCTTGTGTTCACGCGTGCCAGGGGTTAAAACCCTGGCTGAGTTCCTCAAGTCCCTTTGAGACAAAATCCAAGACGTCTCACGCAACGATTCCTGACCTCACCGAAACAGATCCAGTTGCATCGATCCGTCTGCCCGCTTGCTCTTCCAATTCTTCGCCTCTTCTTCCAAGCTCTGGCATTCTCTCTGCAGCTCCGCGAGCTGGACCCGTAGGTTATCCTCCTCATCATCAAGGTCTTTGGTAACGCGGCGGAGGCGCCCCTTTCTTTTCTTTTCGTTCAACCGGCAAAAATCCCAACTCGGTTCCGTCGCCTCACGCTCGCGGAACATCTCGATCGCCTGCAGCTGCACGGATGCCTGAGCGATTGCATCGATAATCTCGGAGCAGGTCAGGTACCGGTCACGGGTACCGGCGTCGCATCGATCCAAGATCGATCTGAGGCTGAGGACGTCGCCGTCGGCATAGGCGTCCTGAGCCCGCAGCCAAAGGTTCTTTCTTTCGGCCGTCATCTCCCCCGCCCGGTCCGGATGAAGCAGCGTCACGATCTTTCGATAAAGACTCTTGCACTCCGCTACGAGGTCCCGTTTGCCCGCTTCTTGCAGGACATCCTCGGTAAGCGAGTCCACTTCTTCATCCGTCAAAAAATCATCGCCGGTTCCCGAGATAAAATTCCTGATCGTCTCGCGATCGAATATATCCTCCAGATCCGGTGCCTCTGGCGGAATCTCTTCGCGCTGCGGAGGAAAATCAGGGTACGGCGCTTCACCGGCTTCTATTTGCAGCGCCTGGAGGTATGCCTTCCCAACGGGACGGATCCCATGCTGCATCAATTTTTGCACGAGCGCCAGGCGGGCCGTCATCCAATCAATCCCTTGTTGCAATTCGCGCATGACAGAAAAACGCGCGCCAAATTCGAGGTTAACGCAGCGACGAAATTCAGGCACGTCATCGGATTCGTGCCGCGCTAGCTCATCTTCGGCCGCCAAGACACGGTCTCTGACGCTCTGAAGATCCTTAAGGTAGCAGTCCCGAATCGATGCGGTATCGAGTAATATCATCCCCCTGTCCAAAATCGGTTTAGAGACGCCTGAACGACCGGATTTTTTCGTCAAACGAGTTTTGCGTCGCCAACGGTTGGTAAGCTGGGCCAGCTCCTCATTGATCCTCGGGAGATCCAAAGAACCGGCTCTCATTTTTGGGTTGTTCTTCGCGGCTGCCAGTCGCTTTTTCCCTTTGCCAGTATTGGCTGACTTCGCGCCCGTACCCTTTTTCCCTTCGCCGGGCAAAGCTCGCGAAGCATTGGCTTCGATGGGGCAGTTGCCGTTTCCTTTCAACAATACGCTTTCGTGCGGGCCGGTCTTCAGATCGACCAACCGCAGACGATGACGCCATTCCTTAGCGAAGTCGTACAAATACAAGGCCTCAGCGCCGACAAAGGGGAGAAGCTCGTCCAGAATCAGAAGAGACTCATCTTCGGCATCGAGGTCAGCAATCTCATTGGGATTACCCGCTATCAGGTCTTCACTCGCGAAAACGTGCGGTTCCTGGTCGCCCCATCCCATCACGATCTGGAGGACGGAGTGGAAACGATCAAGCGAGAGGGAGTACGGAATCGAAATCAACCGCCGGACTGGTGGCCTGGTCCCTACCAGACCTACTTCAACGACCGCTGCTACATCATCAGACACGGTTCAATTCTACCGTGTTTCGACAGAAAGTGGAACCGGCGAGGACTGCGATTTGTAATGGATGGTGGAGCGCAACCTCGCTTCGTCCGGCTGAGCCGGACTATGGAGGACAAGTGCGAGGCCGGCTCGGCAAGGAGCGAGGCCGAGAGAAAGCGAAGCCTTTAATGCGAAGAATTTCGGGGCCAAAAGACGATAGAGCGAAAACTTTGTTTGAAAAAAGACTTCGTTCCGACCAAGAATCAGCGTTTTAATAGGATCCATTCCCCAGAGCAAGAGACCCCGCGTCGATGTCCCCCTCGACTGACCAGCGTGTTCCCACGAACGGAACAGACTCTCCCGGCGTTCCAGTCCTTTCGGCTAAGGGGCTGTGCAAAGACTTTGGCCCGGTTCGAGTGCTGGACAATATCAACCTCGATTTTGCCGCAGGCGAAATCCACGCTGTCGTCGGTGAAAACGGCGCCGGCAAATCGACCCTAGTCAAGATCCTGGCCGGAGCGCTGGAACTAACGGCAGGAACAGTCTCATTTAAGGGGACACCGGCTCCAGCGGGCAATCTCCGCGCGATGGAGCATTTAGGAGTGCGATTTATCCACCAGGAATTAAACCTAGCCGAAGATCTTACCGTCCAAGAAAATCTATTCCTGGGCCAGGAATTGAGGCGCGGGATTTTTTTAGACGAAGGAGCCATGCGCCGGAAAGGGCTGGAAGTGCTGGCACAGGTCGGAGCTAAGGTTCATCTCGACGTTCCCGTAGGTCGGCTCCGCATCAGCGAAAAGCAGATGGTCGAGATCGCGAAAGCGATTTCAAGACAAGCGACCGCCATCATTTTCGATGAACCAACCGCGGTTTTAACCCAAACCGAGGCTGAACGGCTGTTCCAACTCATCGAATCCTTCGCCGCCACCGGAGTAGCCATCATTTATATCTCGCATCGCTTAGAAGAGGTTAAGCGCCTTGCTCATCGCATCACCGTTCTTCGCGATGGCCGGCAAATTGCCACTCGGAAGGCAGGCGAGATCTCGCCAGACGAAATCGCTCGGCTGATGGTGGGACGCAGCTTGCAAGACCTTTTCCCGCCCAAAAAGCCAGCGCATAGCCAGCCGGTCCGTTTAGAGGTACGTGATCTTACCGTCCCCGGGTACGCTAATGAGTGTTCGTTCACTGCAAAAAAAGGCGAGATTCTCGGGTTTGCCGGCTTGGTCGGCGCCGGACGCACGGAACTATTCGAAGGAATCGTTGGACTCAGACGGATCAAAGGTGGTCAGATTTTTAGAGACGGACAACCATCGCCGGTAACCAGCTATCCCTCAGCCATCGACAAGTTACGGATGGTTTACCTACCGGAAGATCGTAAGGGAAAAGGCTTGGTAGTTTCGTTTGACGCCCGCACGAATTTTTCTTTGCTGGGCTTGAGAAAGTTCGGAGCCTGGTTTGTTAATGAACGTCAGGAATCAGAGGCGTTTCAAGACGCGGTTCGGCAATTCCAGATCAAAATCCCAGACCGATCAATGCCAACGAGCCGTCTAAGCGGCGGCAATCAGCAGAAAGTGGTTTTAGCTAAGATCACCGCCGTAGATCCCGACACTATTATCTTGGACGAACCAACTCGAGGGATCGATATCGGGACCAAGGCGCAGATTTATCATTGGATCGCAGAGTTAGCGGACCGCGGGTACACCTGCATCGTGATTTCATCGGAGCTTTTGGAAATCATCGGTCTCTGCCACCGGGTCATCGTTATGCGCGCGTCCCGCATCGTCGCTAGTCTCGAGGGCGATCTCATCAACGAAGACGATATCATGCTGTACGCCACTGGAGTAAAATCCGCGAACGGAGGCGAAGGAAAAACCTCAACCGCTGATTAACGCAGATAATAAAACGCGAATGCACACGAATAGACGCGAATGAGCAGGAAGGAAAGACCTCAAAACCAAATAGTATGATCGGCAGATTACACCGATTACGCAGATTACAACTTGGTATTAAAATGCTGCCGAGGGCCGCGGAAATGATGACCGGGCCAAGAAGCCGCATCTTTCGCCAGAGCTGTGCCGAAACCAAAAATCTAAATCTGCGTACATCTGCGTTAATCTGCGGTTGGGCTTGTCTTTTATGAATTCTGCTGAGTCGATCGAATCTCATTCCAGCAGAATTGATAGCGCGAAGGTTATGCGGTTGGCGCGAGACTTCGGGCCGCTGCTGGCGCTGATCTTGCTGGTTGTGCTCGGCTGGGGGCTCAACCCGGATTTTGCCAGTTGGACCAACCTGACCAACGTCCTCACCCGAAGTTCTTTTACGGGTATTATCAGCATCGGCGCCACTTTCGTGATCGTTACCGGCGAGATCGATCTATCCGTGGGCGCCATGGCTGCATTTATCACCAGCCTGGTAATCATTATTATCAACAGTGTCGCTGAGGCTACCGGTAACCCGCCTTTAGCCATCGTCGCCGGGCTTGCCGGCGGCTTGGGCATCGGTTTGTTAACTGGCTTGGTGAACGGCCTCTTGGTTACCCGGGGAAAGATCGATTCCTTTATTGTTACCTTGGGCACAATGGGAATTTTCCGCTCCCTGGTGATTTTCGTATGTAACGGCGGAACCCTGACCCTTAACTCAGACGTCCGCGAAGCTTACCGGCCGATCTATTACGATGCCTGGTTAAATGTTCCCATACCAGTTTGGATCCTCATGTTAGTAACCGTAGCGGGCGCTATCGTTCTAGCTAAGACTCGATTCGGTCGCTATTGCCGGGCGGTCGGTTCGAATGCCGAAGTCGCCTTTTACTCCGCGATCAGAGTTGACCGGATCCGGCTAGTTGCATTTGTGGTTCAAGGATTTTGCGTCGCTGTGGCCACGGTCCTTGATCTTCCTCGATTAGGCTCAGCGTCTTACGGAACCGCGTTAGGCGGCGAGTTAGAGGCCATCACGGCGGTCGTGGTGGGCGGGACGGCTCTTCGAGGGGGGTATGGACGTGTGTGGGGTTCGCTCGCCGGCGCCCTGATCCTGAGCCTGATCGGTAACATCTTAAATCTGACCAGCATTATCAGTGTATACCTGAACGGTGCGGTACAAGGTTTGATTATTTTAGGAGCTGCCTTGCTGCAGCGCGGTAGCAGGAAGCGATGAGAAAAATAGCCAATAGCCAATAAGCAGACAGCAAATGCGGTGCGCTAGCGCCGCCATTCACCAATCACTAATCACCAATCACTGTTCCCTTACCCCTCCCCAAAAAAATGAACCCCAGACTGAAACTATTAGTTGCCTCTGTCTACTTGGGTATTACCAGCTTCGCCGGTTTCGGCGCAATGGCCCAAGAGAAAATTAGAATCGGTGTCTCCATTCCCTCTGCCGACCACGGTTGGACGGGTGGTGTCGATTTCTTCGCCCAAGAAGCCAAGAAACGACTGGAAGCTGCGTACAAGAACCTGGAGATCGTCGTAGTGACCGCGACCGGAGCCAGTGATCAGGCCAATACGTTAGAAGACCTGGTTGCTACTCGAAAGATCAAAGCCTTGGTGATTCTGCCTTACGAATCCGCGCCGCTGACCGACCCGGTCCGGCAGGTGAAGAGTAAAGGGGTGTTCATCACGGTCGTCGATCGGGCATTAACGGATTCGAATATCCAGGATCTATACGTGGCCGGCGACAACCCGGGCATGGGCAAGATCGCGGCCAAGTATTTCGTCGATAAACTCGGCGGCAAAGGAGATATCGTTGTGCTCAGAGGTCTGCCCACCGTTATCGATAACCAACGTTACGATGCCTTTATCGATGGAATTAAGGGCTCGCAAATCAAGGTCCTGGACCAAAAATACGCGAATTGGAACCGAAACGATGGTTTCAAAGTGATGCAGGATTTCCTGACTCGGTTCCCGCACATCGACGCGGTCTGGGCACAGGATGACGATATTGCCATCGGCGTCCTCGACGCGTTGCGACAGGCTCATCGCGAAAAGGAAATGTGGGTGGTTGGCGGCGGCGGCATGAAAGAGGCAGTTAAACGGGTGATAGATAAAGACACTGCGACGCCGGTCGACATTATCTATTCGCCTTCGATGGTTGGTTTGGCCATCGAGGTTACCGCCGTTCATTTTGTGTCGGGTCTTCCCATCAACGGTAAGTACATCGTCGACTCACCTTTGATTACGCCTGAGAACGCTTCTCAGTATTATTTCCCGACCTCGCCCTATTAGTAGAGTGCTGCCTCGCTTGCGAGACCGATCGGTCGGAACCCTGGAGCGCTGCCTCGCTTGCGAGGCCGGCCGGTTCGAGACCCTGGAGCGCTGCCTCGCTTGCGAGGCCGGCCGGTTCGAGACCCTGGAGCGCTGCCTCGCTTGCGAGGCCGGCCGGTCGGGACCCTGGAGCTGGGTAGGAGTCACCTACGGCGCGACTGGATCTATGAAGCCGGCCCTGGGTCAAGGACGTTACCGGCTTGCCGCCCTCCCTAAACTCCCGTTCACAGACCAGGAGTTTGATCTTTGCTTATGTTCCCATCTTCTGTTCTTGTATTCAGGTTAGCTTTCCGCCGACTTCCATATCGCTTCGATGCTGGAGATGTTGCGGGTTGCGCGCGGCCATGAGACGCGACACATCGTTCGGCATGCAGAACGACCGATTTGCGCGGAATTATTAGGAACCGACTGATCCACGGGGCGCTAGTGTGGCCCAGTAACTACCGACTCGCTGGCTCCCCGTAAGATCATTCTATAAATACCGTGCCTTAAGCTAGGTTCATGAAAATTCAGTAAAAGCCCGAGCGGGGCTTGTAGGAGTCTCATGTAACTTAGTAGCTGCGCCTTGTGGATTGGCAGCACCGTTTGCACGCTTTTCAGCTCGATTAAGAGGCAGTCGTCCACGTAGATATCGAGCGTCAATTGCTCGGAAAAAACCAGCCCTTTGTACTCGATCTTAACGTCAAGCTGGCTGAGCAGCGGTACCCCGCGCAGATCGAGCTCTCTGAGCATACACCGCTCGTAAATTCGTTCGAGTAGCCCTGGACCCTTGACCGTATGGACTTCGATGGCAGCCCCGATCACTATCCTCGACCAAGCGTTTGCTCTTTGAAACCTGGGGTCTGTTTCGTTCATTGCCCAATTCTTGCCACAGAAATTTTAAGAAGACAACTCTTTTTTATATAGTTATAATATTCGCAAATTAAACCGAACAAAATGAAACCTTCGCTACGTGCCCGAAAGACTTTTTTGCAGAAGAAAAACTAAGGCACCTAGTTTTCGCCAAAGCTTTGCCCGCCTCACTCATCTCTTCTCTCGCCGAATTGCCTCACCCTTTGCTTCCTTCGCTACCTTCTGTTCAAATTTCCCGCTCCTTCTCGA
>Ga0153933_1000709_pt1 | contig 10957 bp, 20 predicted proteins | sample TSNJ017MetaG_FD_102275 | JGI IMG/M metagenome (GOLD analysis project Ga0153933, IMG submission 102275) | Attine ant fungus gardens microbial communities from New Jersey, USA - TSNJ017 MetaG | ecosystem: Host-associated > Fungi > Mycelium > Unclassified | place: USA: New Jersey, Wharton State...
TCATACTACAAAGCTTCAGTACAGCACAATGGCCAAATAAAAAGGCCAGACTTTCGTCCGGCCTTGTCGCTTTTTCGCTACTCACTCCTCCCATTCCCACGTAGCTAGCAGGAGGTCTATCCATTCCTGCCGCTTCTCGGGGTCCGGGTCGGAGCATTTCTTTTCGAAGTATTCGGTAAGGATCTCGCGCAGGATCGCGCTAGCGGGCCGCTTCTCAACGAAGGCGGCGGCCTTGAGCAAATGTGCCTGGCTTTTGAGAACGCGGATTTGCATAGACACGGTTTCCGCCCCGGTCTTAACGCCGTTGCGGACCATATCGCGCTCAAAGTAGCCGCCCCGACTGATAGCGAAATAGTCGTGAATGTGCTGCCAGGGCGCGTCAAAGCCCGGAATCTTCGGGTTCGGCACGTGGCCGGGGTAATCCTTGTGTCCTGCGCGGAGCCAAACCTTGATCCGTTCGGACGGGTCAACGGGGGTGCTGTGGTCTGCCATACTGCCTCCAAATGGTGTACTTAAGCAGTATAGCAAACATGCTCTGTTGGTTGACAGCTAAGATGTACCCGTTATGTGCGGTTTTGACGTTGCCGTTTCTCTCATTGGGGCAAGGCCGTAGGCCGCGTCAGGCCCAAGTCGTGGTCAAGTCCGGGACCGCGTAGCGGTTGTCCCCGCCCTTGTGGTGGGGGCAACGGATTTGTCCACACGGGGATAACCGACGAGCTAGGAACAACGATTGCAAGTAGCGCATGCCCGTAACTGGGCGCAGTGATGATCCTTGTTAGCCCGCCCCTGCCCCGGGTGTGCGGGCTTTCTTTTGCCTAGCGCCTCGGTTATCCCGCGCCCGCCCGTGGAAAGCCGGGTTGCCCACATTCCATGTGGACAATCGCTACGCGATTCCCCGCCTTACCACCGGCTCCCCGCGACGCCTGCCCTACGGGCCTGACGCGCCCTATCGGGCTTGCCTCAATGAGACAGATTCCGAACCTTCCACCGACCGCTACGGCCCGCGTCCGGGGCCTGGAAACCTCCCCTATTACATAGATAGAGAAGCAAACGCCCGCAAACCCTTGTCGCGCCTAGAGCGTCGAGACAGAAATTGGAACTCGAAAGACAGATTCAGGATATCCCGAGACAAAAATATCTTGTTTTTTGTCTTTCGTGCTGCCATGATGTGTCCACTTGAACGACAATTATCGGGCCAAAAATGTCTATCAACCTCCGCAAATTGGAGTACTCACCTAGCGTCAATCCTTTGATCGAACCGCAGGCAATTAAGGTACAGCGGCGGTACGTGCGGACTCGGGCTAGCCAGGACCTATTGGACCCCAAGACGGGCGAGATTAGCGGCGTTGCAACTATCCATATCGTAGAGGAGCGGGACGACGCGGAGTTTGTGAAGGTATTCGCGGACGGCGTTAAAGCGGCGTTCGGCCTGACGCTTACCGGCTCGCGTGTGTTCCAAGCGGTCCTAGACGTGTACCAGAACACGAGCATGCGGGGCGGCTATGCGGAGTCCGTGGAGTTGTTTTGGTTCGATGGAAAGCTAGACGGGCGTGCACTGGATATGTCGGAAAAGACGTTCCAGCGTGGCCTTAAGGAGCTTCTCGAAAAGGGCTTTCTGTATCCCCGTGCGCCGTCTAGCTACTGGGTCAATCCCGCTCTGTTCTTCAAGGGAGACCGCGTAGCGTTCGTAAAGGAATACGTCCGCCGCCGTAGCGATGGCGAGCGGGAGCAACGCGAGGCCGCCGCCCAAGTTGACCACGAGGCCGCAGAATGACCGAGGCGACCAAGCTCTACCGCTATTACGATTCGGCCGGCGCCCTTCTGTATGTAGGTATCAGCAATAACGCGCTCCGCAGGCTCGCGCAGCACGAGGCTGGTAAGACGTGGCAGGACCATGTAACGCGCGTAGAGATAGAGGCGCACCCCACCCGCGAGGCCGCGCTCGATGCAGAGCGGCGGGCTATTGCATCGGAGAACCCGATACATAACATCGTGCGCTATACCCGCGATGCCTTGAGCGATTGGGAGCAACCGGACGGCAGCATGAGAATCCCGCACACGAAGCGATTCAAGGGCCGGGAGATTGTGAGCTACATAACCCTGTCCGCCCAAGAATGGGCCGAATTCTCCGCCAACTTAGGCCGGGTTTTGAGAAACGACGCCCGCATGAAAGCGAGGGGCCGGGCATGACCAACCCAGGTAGCGTGGCCCTCGGGAACGTGGCCGCTCGAGCGAGTCACCTAGAGATAGCCTGTTCCCGCTGCGAACGGCGGGGCAAGTATCAACTGGCGCGGCTCGTGGCCCGTTTCGGCCCAGACTTCCCCATGACGGACATAGGCGCGGAGCTAGCGGACTGCCCGAACCGGGCCGTAACTTCCCACGGGAAACGCTGCGATGTGTTCTTTCCGGGCCTCGTGGCCCTCCTGAATGGCGGTTAATACACGCACGGTGCAACGCAGCACAGCAGGCCCGCCAAGGGCCTGTTTAGCGATTGACATAAGCACGGATTGCCGATGTTTAGCCCATTGCTGCGCCGCCGCGCCCTGTCCCGGTTTGTTGCCTAGGCCACATTGCCGTTCTACCCGTCGATAGATGCAGGCCGCCTATTTATTTGTCCACACCGAACAAAAGACCTGATTCGCGATGTTTAGTCCCACCGCCGCAGTGCCATACGGTAGTCGTCGCACCATCGATGGGCACCGTGTCCCCGATGGACGCCCTGATGGGGCCGATCAAACGGTTGGCCCGCTGCGCGGGCCCATAGCCGCGCCCACCTGCCCGCCTCGGCTTTCTGCATAGGGGTCGTCGCCGCAATCAACCGATTGACCGCCTGGTCGAGGTGGCGCAGCGCATACGCTCGGTGTCGGGTGCTTCTAGGCATGGCGTGTCGCTCCAGTTTGCCCCGTGCTAGCTAATTTCCCGCGTAATCAGGTCGCGCACGAGCTTCGCTATTGTCGTGCCGTTCTCCACGGCGCGGAGCTTCAATTGCTTGTGTACTTCGGGGTCTAGGTCAAGGTTCAACCGCACTGGCTTAGGCGGTCGCGTGCCTGCCTGCGATTGCACAAGGGCAGCGCCGGAAACGAACTCCTCCCGCGTCGCGGGCTTGTCGGCGGGGCCGCTTGTGCTCGGGCCGATCTTGAATTTTCCACTCATTTACTCAACTCCATTGAGTTACTCAACTCAAAGAACTCTTGAGCTAGCAACTGAATCTCCGCGCGGGCCTGCGAGTTATCGCGCTCTACCACGCCATGCCCGCTAAGCAGGGCGTCCCGGTACACCTTCCGGTCCCGGATAACGGTATCGGCTAATTCCAGTTGATCGAACTGCGCCATTAGCTCACGCGCGTCCTCCACTTCCCGGATTACGGGGTTGCTCGGGGCCATAGAGAGCACGGCGGACGCCTTTAGCTCGGGATTCAATCCGCGAGCAAGGCCGATTAACTCATTTACCTTGGGGAGCGTTTCTAGGTCCGCTTGACTGGCCCGCGTCGGGACCAATAGGAGATTCGCCACGGCCATAGCTGAGCGCATTTCCCGGGAATCCCGGCCCCCGGCATCTACCACGATCACCTGATACCGCTTCCCGAGGTCGCGCAATGTCGCGGATACGTCCCCGGTCCGCTGCACACACGGCACGGAGGGGCTTATCCCGGCCTCGTCCCGCCGCTCGATGAAACGGGCGCATGTGGCCTGCCCGTCCGTATCAAAGAGCACTACGTCTACCCCGTTGTGCGCCAGGTGGACGGCCAGGTTGCTGGCAATCGTGGACTTGCCTACGCCGCCCTTCTCCGCCCCAACTAGGACAATCATAACTACCTCAAATGAGTTGAGTACTTGAGTTGATTATATGAGTTGAGTGATTGAGTGTCCACCTTGCAAGGGCAGGGCTACGCCGCAACGCCGATAGCCCGTGTAGCTCGCTCAGTGGCCTGCCTAACGGCTTGCTCCGTGGCGGCCATCAACGCGGAACGCTTGGATACCTGGCGGGAAGTTGCTACCAAGTGCGCCGCTTCGTCCAGTGTGGTGAACTCGTTGATGCCCATTCCACGGATAGCGAGGAAGTCCGTTAGCCGGATAGCCCGGTTTGGCATCTGGACCAAGACGCGATGCCAAAGCAATTCCGTACTAGCGAACGGGTCCGGGACATACGGGTACTTAACCCAACCGTCCGAGGCATCGCTACGCGTGGTACAAGGCCGGATTTTGCGAGGATCAAAGACGCTAATACCGTCTATCTCTACCTTAATCTGGGAATCCAGCGAGATAACGTTAGAGCTAGCCTTACCCGCCGCGATACTCTTTGCAATGTCCATTCCTGTATTAATCTCGGAAATACTATAACCGTGCGTTTTGAGGACCGGGATAACGAATATCTCTTTTGCCTTTCCGCTGATAGCGTCTGCTCGGCTAAGTCTTGTGGCGGAGAACTTAGATATGCCAAGTAATTGAGATAAGACGATAGAAAGCTCGGCCCGTGTCTTAGTTGCCTCCTTGGGATTTTCGCAGAGATACCGCGTAAGCTCCCCGGCCCAATTCTTAGAACCGTCATTCTCGTACACCGTAACCTTTGCGGTTATGTCCACGCCAATCTCTGCGGCCTGCGCTTCTACTTTACTGGCCTGCTCGTTAAGGCCGTGCTGCGCACTTACCCCGGCCATCGTCTTGAAATTCCTTATCACGCCACTCCTTACGATAATGTAATCTAGGCCACGTCTATAAATTCGTGGAATTGGTACAGGTTACGAAATGGAAAAACACAGGGTACCGACCGCAAAGCCTTATCCAGCAAGGCTCTAGGTAGGCAATACGGGAACAGGTACCTAATTTGGGACAACCCCATACTCCACTAGGTATCTATCTGTTGGTTGAATTGATGTAGAACTTGGCTCGTCTAGGCTTACCCTGTTTATCTAGGTAATCCATTGATATCTGGCCTCGCTTTACCCGTATGGTCAAACTAATAATGTCGCTAGATGTGGCCTTAACTCGGTCATACCAAGCCCATACGTCATCGGGTAATGACTCGTACCATCGTGGGTCTATCATCGAACTTTTATAAAGTTATAAAACTTTTAATTTCTTATCCGCAAAAGTATGAGAAGGGCTGTAGATTGCCCGTATTTTGAGCACTAGCCGTTATTGTTGTGATATACCAACAGTTAGCCGTAACTCGGCCATTGATGGGCCGTTAAATGCAGAAATACCGGGGGGTATCGCTAACTGCGGCGGGTTTCGGCCACGACACCGACAGCTCTCAGTTGAAATAACGACAAAAGCAGGAATTAAACTTTTTAGCGCCCTAAATCGCCCGCAAACCCTTATCCCATAAGGAAACACCCTCTAAAACTATGGTGTAAAAACGAGCACTTTAGGGACGCTAGTTTGGTCCCCGGTTAAAGCATCCCGGCTTGGCGGAGGCTGTCCCTAACCGGCTGTACTTGGTCCGCTTGGGTTTCCAAGTCGCTACGGAACCGCTCCTGCTGGTGTTCGGGTAAGTCCTCGGCCACGATGCCGTAAGCGGCCCATGTTGCGGCCAGTCCGGGGATAAGTTCGGCGTGTTCGGCGTATTGGTCGCCCTGGCGGGCAAGGATCGCCTCGGCTTTCGGGCTACGCTTAACCTTGATACCTGCGGCCTCGCTGCGCTTAACGGATACGCGGTCAATACCCAAGTCGTTACGGAGCCTGCGGACGGCAGTGTTAGCGGCATCCACGGCTACAAGCTCCGGGCTACGCTTAGAGCCGGTCCCGGTAGTCACGGTAACGGGCGCATTGCGGGCGGCCCGCTGCGTCTTGCGGAGGAGGGCCTCGGCCTCGATAAGCTCCGAGATACGCGGATCGTCCCGTTTCAGGGCCGGGTTAAGGAGGATGATCTCGTGGGTACGGTCGCTCTTGCTCTTACGTGCCATGTGGCCTCCTTAGATGGTTACGCCAAGCTCGGCTAGCTTCTGGCGGCTTGCTGCAGCGTGTCGGGCTACGTGTTCGCGGCGGGCGGCTCGGGTTGCTTCCTCGGCCTCCTCCAGGTCGTAACCATCGGCCCGCATATCGCGCTCGATTTCGATTAGGTCCATGAGGACGCGGGCAACGTCCAACCATTGCCGCTCCTCGCGGTTTGCTTCCTCGATGACAGACAGCATCCGGGAACGCTTGGCGCGGGTTTTAGCGCGGTCTAGTTCCTGCCACGCCTGTACGCGGACCCAACGCGCCTCGAATGCTTCCCGGATGGCGCGCTGCGCCTGTTGGTGCGTCCAACCTAGCTCGCCCGCGTAGTTCGCAACCACGGAGGACGCTAGCCATTGGTCAACTTCCAAGGTGCTCGTGCAATGCTTCCCGACCGTCCCGAGGTCGCGCCCGAGGCAACGCTCTACGATGGCAATACGCAACTCTTGGATACCGATAGGAACGCGGCGTTTAGAGCCTTGGCGGGTAGTCGGAAGGCCGATTTTCTCGGCCAGTCTCGCAACCGTGATGCGCTGCGAGCCGTAGGAAAAGTTATAGGTAGTCATGCGTGCAGCACCGGGGCGAACGTGGCGCACGCTACAAGCTCGCCTGCGGCCTGCGGAGGTACGCCCAAGTCCGCACAAAGCTCGTGGAGACCGTCCAGAACGCGGGGAGCAATCCCGGCCTCCAGACGGCAATGGAGGTCATCACCCGGAATATCAAACGTCGGGGCCGCGATCTTGCAGAGTTGGAGCGCCTTGACGCGGAAATAGCGTTGCACCGGGATACCCGCCGCTTTCGCGGCCTCGCGGAGGCGGGTTTGCGCGGCGTGAGAAATGCGGAACACGGTGTCCTCGTTCAGCGTGCTCATTCTTGCTCTGCCTCCGCAATCTCCTTAGCCAAGAGCTTGAGCTTGGCCTGTGCTGCGATTTGCTGACAACGGGCGATAGCCGCGCGGTACTGCGTGGCCTGTGCGGTAGCCGCGTTAATCAGGGAGTTAAGGGCGTCGTCCGAGAGGCCGTCTGCAACTACGAATTGATGTTCCATTTGGTATCCTTAGTATTCGCGGGGCGGGGAGGCCGCCCTTGGGGTTAGTTATTCGGGGGAGTGGCCGCGAGCGGTTAGCTCGGCCTGTAGCTCGGCATAACGGCGGGCATACGTGCTGCCGTCCGCGTGCGTAGCTACTGCGGCTTGGAATAGCTCGCGCATGCGCTCTAGCTCTGCCTGCAACTCGGGAACGCTCTTGCTCATACAACTGCCCGCAGAATCGAATCAATGGCGGTTTGCGCTGCGTCTGCCGCGTTGCGCTTCTGTAGCTCGTCCTGCAACGCGCGCACCTTTGCGGCCACGCTATTGCGCTCGCGCTCAATTTCGGCAACCTCGGCAATCTCAATAAGCCCCGCGACGCATTGCGCCCGTTTCCGTTCCAGCACCTTAGAGGCCGCTGTAGCTTCCGCTTGGGTGCGGCCAATATCCGCTTGCAGTTCGCCCGCGCTCCGCGTGCCGCTGCCCGCCGCAACCGTGGCCCGGAGGCTTGCAAGCTCGGCCTGCACTCGGCTAACCGCGTCGTCCAACTGGACGGTTGGAACCACAACGGGCGGCTTTGCGGCATCGCTGGCGAAGTGAAACCGGAAACGCGCGCCTTCCGGGGCAGGCTTCGGAGCGCGGGGTGTGAATATCTTTCTAATCATGTTCGTCCTTGTTAGTCCGGGGCCTCCCGGGATTGAGAGGCCCCCGAGGGGCTTACGCCGAGACCGTGACCGCCACAGGCGCGGTCATAAGGTGCAGGTCCGCGTACTTGTCGACCTTGAACGCGGTTTTGTGCTCTTGGAACAGGTTCGTAGCCTTCAACGCGCTACTAGCCGGGTCCGAGTCCAAGACCACGGAGGCCTCATTGCTGCGGAGAATCTCCATAGGACCGTCATAAACAGCCGTGCGGGTTGCATCGACCAGGAACAGGGTGTTAGCCGGGGCCGCGAGTACGGGCAACGCGGGCAAACCGTAGAACGAGCCGCCGCGCGGGGAAACGTCGCGCTCTTGTGCGCTGCGGAGCTTGCCGAGCGTATCTGGAGAAGCGGCCCAAACAGCCGAGCGCAGGTCCCCTTGGAACGCGTCAAACGCTGCATTAACGCTAGTCACATGGTTCCCCGCTGCCGCAACCATCGCGTTAATCGCGGCGGTATCTACGGCGTTATTGGCCGCATTGGTAAGCACCGCGTCCACGAACGTAATGACCTCATCCCCGCCAAAGTGCAAAAGCTCGTCACTGAACACAACCAGGAGACCGAAGCGGCGGGAATCGCTCAACAGGAACGCCGTACCCGGGGCCGCGCCTGGAACCGTCGCGCCTTCCTCCATCTCCACCGCGCTAAGGTTGGCGGGTTGCGTCAAACAGCGTTTCATCGGGGGCAAGGTAGGCGCGCCGTAATCCTTAAGCATGGCAATCAGGCTGCGGGTAACTTGCGGGGCCAACGGCGTAACGCCCGGTTGCTGGCCTGGGTAAACAATGGCGCTGTTACCTACCACGGAAGCGGGAGCAACCGCCGCCTTGATAACGCCCGTCTTGGAATACGCCTCCAGTACGGCAAAGTCCCCGGCCCTGGTTGCCGAAGTCAAAGCCTTAACCGTAGCCGCGTGCTCTTGGCCGTCCTTAAGTGCGCGCTCGATAACCTCTGCCGTTGCTTCCCGGCCGCCCTCGGCAAGTTGCTTAACGTATTTCAGGTCCGGGAATTTCTGGTCTGCAATTTCCCCGGTAAGGCCGCCTGCGATTGCAAAGCGAACTTGGTTAGCGGTACTAAGGTTACGGACGATAATTTGTTGCTTGTTCATACTTATTTCCTTGAAAGTTGAGAGATTCGCCGGGTTAGGTTTAGAGTCCGCGCCCGTGCTCGGCTAGCAGGTGGACGGGCTTAGATGGTGCGTTAGCTGGTTGCTACGGTCGGCGTGCTGGTTAGCTCCTGGATAAGCTCACCGCCTGCGAACGCGTAACGATTCGCGTAGACAGACGTTTCGCCGTCCGGGGCGGCCTGGACGAGGAGCGCCTCCGCATAATCTCGGGCGTCTTGGCCGTCTGCGGGGCGTCCCTCCAGCGGGATCGTTTGGGTATAGAGCGGCCACTTGCCCGCCGCTTGTGCGTCCGCATCAAGGAAGCTCGATACGGTGGCGGTCGTGAGGTTGGAACCGCTGTAATCAATCTGCACGGTAGTAACCACATGCACCGTAGCCGTAGCGCCCGTATTGGGCGTGGTGTAGTCCATTAAGATCATGTTTTCTCCTAGTACGAGCCGTAGAAAAGGTACCCATTAACGTACGTGTCGTACGTAGTACTATTCTTGGCGGCGTAGGTCCAACTTAGCGTGCCGTTGGAAAAAGAAAATTGGGGGTGGATTAGGCCCCCGGAAAGATAGCCCGCGTACGCGTCAGGCTGGAAGGATATAAACCCGCCCTGGACCATATCCGCGTCATACCGGCTACCCGACTGCCCGTCCTGCAACAGGACCATATCGATGATTCGCATAACGCGGTGCGTGGCATCGAGCACAAGGTTCCCTGACGCGTCGAAGATTTGGAGACCTACAGACATTGCCGGGCCCCTTCCATATAGTTAGATAGGGCCGTCTTGATAATCACGCTCACGCTCGTGTCCATCTGGACGGCGTACTCGCGGATACGCTTTTGGAACTCGGGGGAAACCTTGGCGGAAACTGTGCGGTCGTCCGCGTCCGCATATGGCTTGTCGGGAATGACTCCCTTTCGCATAAGAACTCCTTTAGGTGGTAGGTAAACCTTGGGACAAAAGAAAACCCGCCTACGGATAGCCCCTCGGGAGAAGGGCCACGCGTAGACGGGCGGGGTGAGCTTGCGCCCGGATTCGGGAAAGTAGCGGCTTAGTGCAGCGTAACGCCGTCCTCCGCTGCCGCCTCCAGGAGCTTGAGCCGCGCGGCGGCCAGGACTCGCATAATGTCCGCCTGCGTCGCCAGCTCGTCCAGCAAGCCTGCCGCGTCATACGGGCAATCGCTCTGCGTCAACGCCTCTAGCCCGCGCTGTACGTCCGCAGCAATGGACGCGATCAATTCCGCGATGCCTGCGGGCGTGGCGTCCTTCTCGTCCATCATGCAGCCCGCGAAACACTCGCCGGCCTTCACTTCCTGCAACGCCTCTTGATACTTGCTCACTTGGTCATCCTCGGTAGGTGTTGAATTGTTGCCGCTTGGCGTCGCTTTCGATGTAGCGATCACTGCGGGCTTTTGGCCGTTGTTCGTGTTCGGTTCTTTACGCTGCCCGGGCCTTGCTCCGCTCCCAGGTAATCCGGGGAGCCCACTTGCTGTAGGGAGCCTCGCGGGTTAGCGGGGCGGTCCACTGCGTGTTGAACGTGTCGGAGCTTCCCGTGGTCGGTTTCACGTAAACCGCTGCGCTGCTGAATGCCGAGGCATCGGGACGGGATCGGACAATCTCGGGCAGGTTCGCCGCCGCTGCTGAGTACGCCGCCTTTTGGCTCGTGACGCTCGTGAGGTCCAGTCTTGCCGGTGCTTTCTGCGGTGCGGGGGCCTTCCGGAAACCTGCTCGCCACTTTGCATTTCGTTCCGCCTGCTTTGCCTTGCTGCTCATTCGATCCTCCTTGGTTAAGTAAGGGGACTCAGAGAAGCCGCCTTGCGTAACCCCGTAGGGTCTGTTTAACCAGGGCAGTCCGGGGAGGTTCTCTCGCTTGCGGTTTCTGCCTGGGCGGTGCCTGACTAACGTGGGGAGCGTCCCTGTCATCACCTGCCGCTACCTTGCTTCCTTCCAGCCTCCTAGAGCGACCTCTAGGCCCTTGGGTATCTCGGTAGCCTCTCAACCCTGTATCGCCCGGGTGCCTCGTTGCTGCCTTGCTTCTTTGCTTCAGTACAGCACTGAAAAGATCATACTACAAAGCTTCAGTACAGCACAATGGCCAAATAAAAAGGCCAGACTTTCGTCCGGCCTTGTCGCTTTTTCGCTACTCACTCCTCCCATTCCCACGTAGCTAGCAGGAGGTCTATCCA
>Ga0153933_1000711_pt1 | contig 10941 bp, 9 predicted proteins | sample TSNJ017MetaG_FD_102275 | JGI IMG/M metagenome (GOLD analysis project Ga0153933, IMG submission 102275) | Attine ant fungus gardens microbial communities from New Jersey, USA - TSNJ017 MetaG | ecosystem: Host-associated > Fungi > Mycelium > Unclassified | place: USA: New Jersey, Wharton State...
CCAGGTATCGCAAACTTGTCCGCGCTGCCGGGGAACCGGACAAGTTATCGAACGTCCATGCCGCGATTGCAATGGTGAGGGCCGACTCGAGAAGCGCTCTCGGATCAAACTAAAGATTCCTGCCGGAATCGATGATGGAGCCAAGCTCCGATCCATGCGAAACGGCGAAGCCGGTGTCCGAGGCGGTCAGGCCGGTGATTTGTATGTCGTGATTCATATCCGGGAGCACGAGATCTTTTCGCGAGACGAAGATGATCTTTTTTGCGAGGTACCCATCTCTTTCGCGATCGCTGCTCTCGGGGGTGAATTGAAGGTGCCAACGTTGCAGGGCCAGGCCATGCTTAAAATCCCGCCTGGAACCCAAAGCGGCACCCAGTTCCGGCTCAGAGGCTACGGGATCACCAATATCGATTCTAAGACCAAAGGCGATTTACGGGTTCGGGTCCTAGTCGAAGTACCGACCAGATTAAACGGCGACCAGCGGAAGAAATTGGAAGAGTTTGCTGCTTCCTGCGGGGACGACAATACCCCCATCCACCGAACATTTTTTGATAAGGCGAAGGATTTTTTCCGTTAAGTTGCAACGTGCAAAATGCGTGTGCATTTGTTTCCGTTGCACACTATGCAGACTCACAGGTTTTTTATTCGGCCTGAATCGTGGGCTCCCGATCGACTGGAACTTGATCAGGACGAGGCGCATCACTGCATCGACGTTATCCGGGCTGCCGTTGGCCAGCGGATCGTGGTATTTAACGGGCGCGGCACTGAAGCCGTAGCGGAAATATCCGGGATAGCGAGATCGCGCGTACAGCTCAAGACTTTGCAAGTCTCTCAAACGCCGCCTCTGCCCTGCGCCATCACCCTGGCGCAAGCCATTCCCAAAGGCAAAAACATGGACTTAATCATCCAAAAAGGGACTGAACTCGGCGTATCCAGAATCGCGCCGCTAATTTCGGAGCGGACTGTGATACAAATTGCGCCGGACGAGGCGGAGAAGAAGACGGAAAAATGGCGCCAAATCGTCATCGAAGCCGGTAAACAATCTGGCCAAAGCCGGTTGCCGGAGGTGAGTCCACCGGCAACCCCAAAACACTTTTTTTCTGACTCCGGCCGGTACGACCTCGCCTTGATCGCTTCGTTGCAGACCGATGCCCGGAGCTTCAAAAGTGCTCTATCAGATTTTCGAGAACAGCGGGGCAGAGGTCCGAAGAATGTACTTGTCCTGATTGGACCCGAAGGAGATTTCACTCCGGCCGAAGCCGCGCTCGCCAAGAGCGCCGGTTGTTTACCCATCTCCTTGGGCCCGATCGTGTTGCGAACTGAGACCGCTGCGATTTATTGTTTGAGCGTTCTCTCGTACGAATTGCAAGGAGAGGAAATGTGAAACCGGAAAAACAGGGTAACCACGAATGGTGGCGAGTCGACGCGGATAGGAGATGGAATAAACCCAACCACAGATTAACGCGGATCCACCCAGATGTCAGAGTTGGGAAGTTGAGGCGTCGTTCTCGGCGAAAATTATCTGCGTCTATCTGCGTCCATCTGCGGTTACTCTCTTTTCCGTTTCATTCGTGTCCATTCGCGTCCATTCGCGGTTTATGTTTGGTTCTGGCTCTTGTTTTTAGTTTCGCGGTTAACCGGGCATCGGCATTCGATTGGACGATCGTCAAACAGAATGGACGTGATTACATTCCTTTGACGGATGTCGCCCGCTTTTACGATTTCAATACCGCTGAATTTTCTAAAGGTGTGGCTACGCTGAATTGCGCTGCGGTCCACTTTCAGTGCGCCTCGGGTTCACGCGACCTTTATTTGAATGGATTGAGGTTCATTCTCAATCTCCCGATTCTCGACATCCAGGATAGCCTTTGTATCTCTCGTCTGGATTTAGCCAAGTTGGTTGACCCGGTGTTGCGCCCAACCAAAATATCCGCGACACCCGTGCGAACCGTCGTCATCGACCCTGGACACGGAGGAACGGACTCCGGCGCTCGGGGGCCGTTAGGGAACGAGAAAGATTTTACTCTCGACGTTGCCCTGCGGGCCCGCGATCTTTTTACCCGAGCGGGATTCAATGTGCGGATGACTCGCTCCAGCGACGTTTACATCCCGCTCGAAAGCCGCGCGCTGTTCGCTAGTTTTCAGCCCGACGCGATCTTCCTGAGTATTCACTTCAATTACGGAATGGGCCCCACGGCAGAAGGCGTCGAAACCTATTGCCTCGCCCCGAGAGGTGTCCCTTCGACAAACGATTCCGGCCTCACCTTTGCTGATTTCCAGGAGTGTACCGGTAATATGCGCGACCCGGAAAACATCGCGCTGGCCACGGCCATCCATGCTTCGCTGATTACCCGATTAGTCGTTCCCGATCGGGGAGTTAAACGGGCTAGATTTGTGGTACTGCGAAATAACGCGATTCCTGGGGTTTTGATCGAAGGCGGATTTCTCACCAACCCGCGAGACGCACTGCGGATTGCTTCACCGGCCTATCGCGAATTATTGGCGGACGCTATCGTGCGCGGCGTGATGGCTTACAATAGGGCGATTGCTCGAGGATCTCTTAGACCACCAGCTTCGATCTCCGCTAAACCTCCGCCCATCGGTCTATCCGAGACTTACTCCGGCAGCCTGATCTGGGATCCACTCACTTCCAATGTCTACTCTCGAGACGTCGAACCCTAGCCGGCCGGATCAACCCATCGGTGTTTTTGATTCAGGGATCGGTGGACTGACCGTGGTCAGAGCCATCAAAGATGCGTTGCCCAAAGAAGACATCTTTTATTTGGGAGATACGGCGCGCTTGCCCTACGGAAATAAGGACCGGACCACCATCGAGCGTTACAGTCTGGAGATCGCCGGCTTACTCACGGTTGAGGGAGCCAAGGTGATCGTAGTGGCTTGCAACACGGCCTCGGCGTTGGCCTTGCCTCGGCTTCAAGAAGTCTTTCGAATCCCGATTATCGGTGTGATCGAATCGGGCGCTCGGGCAGCGGCAGCCAGTACCCGAGAGAAACGAGTCGGTATTATCGGTACTCGGGCGACCGTCGCCAGCCGCGCCTATGAACGCGCTATCCACGCGATCGACCCGACGATTGTGGTCTTTAGCCAACCATGCCCTCTGCTGGTCCCTCTTATCGAGGAAGGCATGTTCGATCATTCGGTCACCATCGAGATGTTACATCTTTATCTTGACCCCTTGATCGCCGAGGGAATCGACACGCTCGTACTAGGTTGTACCCATTACCCCCTCCTAAAGAAGGCGATCGCCGGTATCACGGGGGATGAGATTACTTTGGTTGATTCAGCCGAGAACTGCGCCACCAGTGTACAAGAGCTTCTGAGCAAATCCCAACTGGAGAACGTCGCCGAGCGCCCAGGTAATCTCCAAGTTGCCTTGACCGATAGTTCCAACCCATTCTTCAAGACCGCAGACCGAGCCCTCGAGCTGAACATCAACCGGGTACAAACCCGGATCGTTCAAGGGGTGACGCTAGCAGCACTGTAAGAAGAAGGAGCTAGGAGCTAGAATCTAGGAGCTAGGAGAAGGAGCTACACTTTTATCGCCCTCGTCGCCCTCGTTTTGGAGCGCTACCACTCACGAATGCACGTCACCCGGCCCCGAAAAGAGCACTTCCTACACTTGACCCGGCGCCCCCTGCGTTAGGTACGGTATTGTCAACGGCCCTTGCGGCAGAACGGCAACTCGCGCTCCTTCTCCCGCCCGATCCAGACGCTCTCTCACTACCCTCGCGATATCATGGCAAGGGGTTAGTTTTGCCGACAAAACTTTCTCATCCGGCAACCCGCTATAGACCAGCACCTCAGCCCGGCGTTGGATCACCATCTGCACAATCACTTGCCATTGCTCCGGCTCTTCTCGGGCCGGGTCTGTGATGTAACGAAACAGAGCTTCAAATGAATCCGAATGTTTCAACAGACGCTCATAGGGGCTGCCGTTCGGCACCCCGTCCGAACATTCGCTGGCAATAACAATGGTCCCCCCTTTTCGAACAATCCTGGCAGCAGCACTCATCCCTTTTACCGCCTGATAAAGATTTTGGTCCAACGGATAACCGCTGTTGGTTGTGACCACAATTTCGTAGGGAGTGGTAACCTTCTGCATCGCGGTTTGCCGGACAAAATCGCATCCGTCGCAGTGCGCGCCAATCAAATGGCCGGAAAAGACCCCGGTGATTTCGCGGCGCTCGTTCAAGGTAACGTTAACCAGAAAGCTGTCCCCGGCTAGCAACGCCAAGTCCCGCATCTCCTCCCAGATCGGATTCCCCGCCAGCACGCCGAATGACGCCTGCGGATTACTCAGATTCACACCGCTGTGATTCTGCAAAACCGTGCGTAGACCGGCTACCCCCGGCATGATGCCTTTTGGTCCTCCGCTGAACCCTGCAAAAAAGTGTGGCTCAATAAATCCGGTAATAATTCGGACATCCGCTTCGATCACGCGCCGATTAATCAGCGCAGGACCGCCAGCGCGGGTAGTGCCAACTTGGACCAGTTCTTTGAGGTCTTCCGAATTATGATTCAGCACCTGATACCCGTCGACCACGTCGTCCGTGAGTAACCGGCGGAGCTCGGCATCGGTGTTGGGTCTGTGCGTACCCGTTCCGTTGATCAGGGTGATGTTACCGGGCGGAACGATCTCAGTCAGGTATTCGAGCAACCAAGGGATAATCCGCTCGTTCGGCGTTGCTCGCGTAATATCAGTGAAAACAACGCAGACCTTCGCGTCGGGCCGTAACTGTTCGCGCAACGGCCGGCTCTCAGTCGGATGATTCAGCGATTGGAGGAAGGTCTCCTTCTCGTCTTTCAACCCGGGAACTGAAACCGGCTCGATAACGTCGGTCCGGCGCTCCGGCAGATCGACTTCCAGGAACCCGCGGCCGTAGGCGAGGTGGATTGTGCGAGTCGAGTCCACCCGCCAGCATATACCAGCACGGCGAGGGATAAAATAGTAATCAGTAGGTCAGTAGTCAGTGAAGATCTTGGCGATGAAACCTGATTTCACTGATTCCGGCACTCCGCCGGTTTTGTGTGGGTAGTGAAAATAGAGGCCTCACTGCTTTAAACTCGGATTATGAACTTAAGAACGCTATGACGGAACTTTGAACCGAAGGTAGCAAAGGAAAGAAAGTCGTCGGAGTTTTAAAAATAGACCTGCTCGAATAGAAACGGCCCTCAACCGAGGCGCATCTGTCCTCCCAAGACCAAGTCAAGCTCTGACCTTTGCTACCTTTGCCGCGCTGTTGCCTTCTATTCAAAAGTTCTGTCTTTGCGCACTTCTGTCTCCCGCAGATTCCAAGACCTCGGCAGAATTGAGTCAACTCCGGCCGCTACCCACACCAAATAGCGAGGCGCCCTGATTACTGACTACTTTCAGCCACCCTGAGAAGCGCTTGCCGCAGGAGAGGCGCTCGGCACGGGCGGCGCGGGTCTCACAATATCCGCGTCCATCATCTTTGGGTACTCGATGCTGACTCCGCCAACCGTTGCTAAGCGAGTTGCGTCACTGAGATCGGCGAAGCTGTAAATGGCCAGTCGTTGATCCGATAACCAACCGGCGCGGACCCCGACGTCCCCTTTGTAAGACATAACATTGCCGTTTCCATCTCCCGGATGCTCATTAACGCGGAGAATAGAGACATTCGTAGTTAACGTCGACCCCACCCATTCCTGGCAAGATCGATGGAACACAACCGCCTTGAATTTGCCATTCGGAGAAATCTCCTCTGACGAAACCACATTTGTACAAGGCACCGACGGCCGCGAGCAAGCAGCGAATACCCCGAGCAAGCCGGCCAGGAGCCAGAAAGCAAATCGATTGTGAAAGTTCCACCCGACGCGCATCCGGTAGAATCGGTGAAAAGTGAGAGGTGAAAAGTGAAAGGTGAAGGAGACAGGATCTAGAATCTAGGAGCTAGGAGGCGCAGCATCTCCGGCGGGTGCTGCGGATGTGACCTATACGACTCATGGGACCTATGTGCTCTCTCATTAGTCCCGTGAGTCCCGTGAGTCCCATCCGTGGCAGGACTCCACGCGCTCCCGAGAGGAGTGCCCCCTACGCTTCCTGCGCCCGCTGGCGATTGCGAAAGACCGTACAGATCCCCTTCATTCGCGTCAGCACGTAATAAACCGTGTGGCTGCGTGCTCTTACGAGCTCTGCCCCGATAATCTTAGGAACAAAATCACTCGGTAGATCGAGGACCTCAGACAGGGTGGCTCCTTCCAGACCGCGGCAAAGAATCGACGTCATGGCCTTGGTTAGAGTCTGCACCTGCGGACCCAGGGTGATACGAAAACGAACATTATTTCCGTCTGAAACCTTTAAGAAAACGCCGACCGTGTCAGCACACTCTTCGTCTTTCCGAATGTCCTCCAGATCGAAAGACTCCCCTTCCCGCGGTCGCCACTTCCCCGTTTGCTCAGCGTACGCAATCAAGGTCTCACGTTTCTCTTCGTCCGGAAGAGATACGAACAGATCAATGATGTTTTGCAGACCGGCTGGATAGACTGATGCGGCATCCACAGCTTCTACTGATCCCAACTCATCCAGTTCGCCGCAATTCATTATTTCGGTTGGCAGTTTACGGTTTGCGGTTTGCCGTTGGGCAGTTGGCGGTTACGACTGGTGAGCGCTCTGGGCGCTGCGGAAGGAATAAGTCCGCTATTCATCTGACCGGGGTCCGATCGGTCGCGGGCGCCGCGTTAGTGACGCCCTGGAAGTCAACCGCAAACGGCAAACCGCCAACCGATAACCGCAAACTCGTCTAGGGTTTCTCAATCGGGACGCGGACGCTATTTCACCATTCCGTCCACGAACCGTCATAGTTCCGGACTTTTTCGAAGCCCAGAAGCTTGGTGAGCACGAACCAGGTATGACTGGAGCGTTCACCAATCCGGCAGTACACCACGGTAGCGTCAACAGGAGAAAAGTTGAGATTCTCGACGTAAATCTTTCTCAATTCGTCCGCCGACTTAAAGGTACCGTCATCCTTGGCGGCCGTTTTCCACGGTACGCTTTTGGCCCCGGGAATATGTCCTCCCCGCAGTACGCCTTCTTGTGGGTATTCCGGCATATGGGTGACCTCGCCTTTGAATTCGCCCGGCGACCGGACATCAATCAACGGTTTCCCGGCTTTGCTTTGTGCTAGTGCATCTTCTTTGAACGCACGAATCTCGCTGTCGTTACGGCTCGACGGCGTCGGATATTTCGTCGCCGGATATTGCGGTTTTTCTTTCGTGACCGGCCGGCCTTCAGCAATCCATTTATCCCGTCCGCCATTCACGATGCGGAGGTCCTTATGCCCGAATAACGAGAACACCCACAGAGCGTAACAGGCCCACCAATTGGACTTGTCCCCATAAAAAACCAAGGTTGTTTCCGGGGTGATGCCGATCGATTCGGCCAGCTTGGAGAACCCTTCCGGATCGATGTAATCGCGGACCGTTTGATCGTTTAAGTCCTTGCGCCAATCAACGTGGACAGCACCAGGAATATGACCGGTATCGTAAAGCAACACATCCTCATTGCTTTCGATGATCCGCACCTTCGGGTCAGTCAGGTGTTCGGCCACCCAATCGGTGCTAACCAGCGACTCGGGGTGAGCATAATTTTGAGAGCTCATAAATAACCGACACTAGCCGGGTTCACTATCAGGTCAACTAAAGTATACCGAGTAAGTCGCCTAAAGCATACTGAGCCAGTCGGCTAAAGTATAATTCTAGGTATGCTTTTAGTGTTTTATTGTCCGCAGCGGATATTCATTAATATTATTAATCCAGCGGATTGATTTCATTTATTTCTTTAGTTAAATAATCTCTTAAGATTTAGTTTATTAAGTACTGAAATCAGCGTACCTCGCATTCAAAATGCTTTATCCTTTTAACTGAGTTTATGGCTTTATGACTACGACGACCCACGACGAAGAACTGAAGTCAGCCTCGAATATGGGGCATACGCCACAACCGGATGAAACCCCGTTTGATTGGCCTCTAGCCTACCAGGCTGAGAATCTGGTCCGAAATTTTATCTCAGGGTTCCTTGGCAAAAACTCCGCAGCGCAATCGCTGGCCATGGAGATGTCCGAGAAGACCGGGACCGACTTTCTGGAGTGGGTGGACCACCTCACATTAGCGCCTGAGCATGAATCGGAGCTCCGAGACGCAGGTTTTATCAATGAGCCGGTGCGAGCTCAAACCGGACAAAAGGTTTTTTATCATCCGCGTGCAATGTTGCCCCGAGTTCTGGTGCAAACGGCAGGCAGTCTTAACTCGGCGCCAGTAAAATTGGCGATCCGACCGGAATCGGTCATCGATTTTGTGGCTCGACATCAGTTATCCGCAACGATTCAGGGTACGTTCGGTGATCGTCTGCGCGAGGTCGTGATTAGCGTCGAAGGCGGGCATACCTTCACCGCGGTTGAGCGGCTCGCCTACCGGGACTTTGTCGAGTCCGATACCGGTTTTGCCGCCGAAGTCATTGCCGTTCGCGAACTATGGAGAAGCCGAAAACGAGATTTCCCTAACGACGAAGACGGAATCCGGCATGCTTTTGCCTTACAGCAGGAAGCCATCGACCAGGTCGGGGCCGATGTCGCTTGCGAACTCTTCTTCGCCGAGGAGCGCGCTTATTGGGAACTGAAGAACCGAGCTGGCCGAATCCAAAAGCGCAGACAGGATCTTCTGGGTCTGGGCTGGGGCAATCACGACCACCATACGTTCCGTTCTTCCCGGCAGTTCTTTGCCGACCTGGTCACTTTCTTGCAGAACTTCGGTTTCAAAAAAAGGGAACGTTATTATGCTGGGGCCGAAGCCGGTTGGGGCGCTCAGATTTTGGAACACGCCATTACCGGGATCACGGTCTTTGCCGATGTGGATCTGATGCCGGAAGAAACCGAGATCGATTTTTCTTCTCAACGATTGCAAAAAGCGCCGGTGCTCCGGACGGTCGGCCTCTGGTGCGCGTTACATGGGGACAGCTTCCTGCAAGCTGGGATGCATCACCTGGAAGCGCGATTCGAATTCGAGAATCTCCGGGCGCAGTTGGCCGACGAGGGTATCAACACCATGAACCCGTTTTCGAACTTCGATTTCTTGAAGCAAGCCTTCACTCAGGGCGAACGGTGGCAGGTGAATCCGAAACGAGTCGAACGCCTGCTAAAAGACGGCCTGATAACCCAGGAGCAAGCAAGGAAGTTTTTAGAGGAAGGCGCTGTGGGGAGCCATTTGGAGAACCTGCAACGCCGGGGCGGCTTCAAAGGGTTCAATCAAAAATCGGTCAGCGTCATTATTGAGGCAACCGACCCGCGGGCGCTTACCGCGCGATGATAACTCGTATCAATTTGTCATCTGTCATCTGTCATTGGTCATAGCCTCGGAGGAACTCGGCATGCGAATTGGAATCATCGGAGCAGGAAAAATTGGGGGATCGATCGCCGCGCTGTTGGAGACGTGCGGCTTCTGCGACGAAGTGCGGCTGGCGGATAGTCGGCCTTTGGACAGCCTGCAGACTCTACCGAAGTCGTCCAGCCACACCCTGGACGTCACCTCAAGGCCGGCATTGGAAGGGTTTGTAAAATCGTGCGACGTGATTGTGAGCGCCGCGCCGTTTTACTTGAACAAAACCATCGCCTCTACCTGCGCTGAGCTTGATCGATCTTACTTCGACCTGACTGAGGACGTTGAAACCACGAACTTTGTCCGTGAGCTGAGCCAAGGCCGGCGGGGCACTTTTATGCCCCAGTGCGGTCTTGCTCCCGGAGCCATCAACATAATCGCGGCCGGCCTGGCTAACTCGTTCAAACAGACCCGGAGCGTCGAAATGCGGGTCGGCGCATTGCCCCTCTCGGCGAGTAACCAGATGAAGTATTACCTAAGCTGGAGCACGGCCGGATTGATTAACGAATATTGCCAATTTGGCGAAGCCCTAATTCAAGGTCGCCGGCTACTGACGAATCCCCTGGATGGGGTCGAGCGCTTAACCATCGACGGGGTTGAATACGAAGCGTTCAACACCTCTGGCGGTGTCGCCACGATGTGTGAATCTTTTGAAGGCAAAGTTAACGAGCTCAGCTATAAGACCCTGCGCTATCCTGGGCATCGGGACCTGATGAAGTTTCTGCTTTTTGACTTAAACCTCAGCCAAAAACAGGATGTGTTAACCCAGATCTTCGACCAAGAGATCCCGTTAACCTTTAATGATGTCGTCGTGGTTTACGTCAACTCGGTCGGGTCCGACGGCGGAGCGCTTCTGCAGAGAAGTTTCGTGAAAAAAATTTATGCCGGCCAGGTCAGCGGCCGTCCCCTATCCGCCATCCAGCTATCGACTGCCGCCGGCGTAGTCGGGGTCCTTGAGCTATTCGCGAACAAACAATTGCCCAGCGGCTTTGTCCGGCAAGAATCAATCAGTCTGAGCCAGTTTTTTGAGACCCAGTGGGGCGGCCGAGTTTATGGCGAAGCCGAGACCGTAGCTCCCCGGTTCACGGTCGAGACTTGATCGTAGGTCCACCTATCATGAAGCAAGTAATTTAGCAATCAGTAAGTCAGTAATCAGACCGGAGCCACCCGGGTTGACTCCAAAAACTGATTTATTGATCACTAACTTATTGATTATTCAACTAGTCCCCCTTGAGCACAAAAGGAATACCCGCGAAAAAACGATCTATGACCTCTAAAGCGTTTGATGTGAAGGCGGTCCGCAACGAGGTCTTCGCCAGCCTTCGTCTGGCCCAGACTGAAAACGGCGCCTTCTTTGGAACCTGGGCTGGAAACGGCGCGTTACTGGAAAAGCGGTCTCCCATTGATGGGTCCCTACTTGGCACGGTCCGCCAACCTTCCGAAGAGGATTATCAGAACGCCGTGCAAGCCGCTTCTAGAGCGTTCGCAGCTTGGAGACTATTACCGGCGCCGAAACGCGGAGACGTTGTC
>Ga0153933_1000712_pt1 | contig 10918 bp, 5 predicted proteins | sample TSNJ017MetaG_FD_102275 | JGI IMG/M metagenome (GOLD analysis project Ga0153933, IMG submission 102275) | Attine ant fungus gardens microbial communities from New Jersey, USA - TSNJ017 MetaG | ecosystem: Host-associated > Fungi > Mycelium > Unclassified | place: USA: New Jersey, Wharton State...
CATCAATGATGTGGGCAAGGCCAAGTTCGACGGAGACGATGTTCGCGAAGGTTTGGTCGGAGCGATCGCCATCCGGCTGAAAGATCCGGTGTTCGAATCTCAAACCAAAAACAAACTGGGTAATACCGAGATCCGGACGGAGTTGGTTGCCAAAGTACGAGAAATTGTGGCCACGCTGCTTCATAAGAACAGCGAAGTAACCGAGCGGTTGCTCACCAAAATTCAGGAAACCCAACGATTACGCAAAGAGCTGCAAGACGTCCGGAAACTGGCTCGGGAACGTTCGGCGGCGATTTCCTTGCGCATCCCGCAATTAAAGGATTGCAAAGTCCATTTGAATTTGGAGAAGGGGAACGGCCAGGAATCGATGATCTTTATCACCGAAGGCCAATCCGCAGCCGGCTCGATCACTAGTTGCCGGGATCCGAACGTGCAAGCGGTCTTTACGCTGAAAGGCAAGCCCCTCAACGTTTGGGATCTCAACCGCACCATCGTTTATAAGAATGACGAGATCTTCAATTTGATGCGGACCTTGAATGTGGAAGAAAGTCTGCAGAATTTGCGTTACGGCAAAGTGGTTCTGGCGACAGATGCCGATGTCGATGGACTCCACATCCGCAACCTCTTAATCACCTGTTTTCTTCGCTTTTTCCCGGACATTATTACCGCCGGACACGTTTTCATTTTGGAGACCCCGCTGTTTCGGGTTCGAGATAAGAAGCAGACCTTCTATTGCTACTCCGAAGTTGAACGCGATGAAGCCATCCGCAAAATCAAGAATCCGGAGATCACCCGATTCAAAGGCTTAGGAGAGATATCTCCATCGGAATTCACAGCCTTTATCGGTCCCGGGATGAAGCTAACCCAGGTCAGTGTCGACGACGGCCACGTCGTGCAACCGCTACTCCAGTTCTACATGGGCAAAAACACCCCCGCCCGCCGGCAGTTCATTATGGATCACCTGGTGGTCGAGGAACCGGTCAGCGCGTGAATTCCAGCCTCTGATTTCTTCCGATTTCAATGATTAGTGTCTCACTGATTACTGATTACTTCGGCCACCACTTCCTATCGCTCGCTAATGTCCTCTGACTCTGCCAACATAATCCACCTTCCCGAGGATCCTCTAAAGGATCTGATCAACGAGAATTTCATTCAGTACGCTTCGTACGTTATCCGGGATCGGGCGATTCCGCAGTTGGAAGACGGGCTAAAGCCCGTCCAACGCCGCATCCTGCATGCGCTCTATGAAAAGGACGATGGACGATTCAATAAAGTGGCCAACATCGTGGGCCACTGCATGCAGTATCATCCCCATGGCGATGCTTCCATCGAGGACGCCTTAGTCAATCTGGTTAACCGGAGCTACCTGATCGAGGGACAAGGTAATTTCGGCAATGTTTTCACCGGGGATCCAGCAGCGGCTTCTCGATACATCGAATGCCGGCTCACGGACCTGGCTAGAAACGAGTTATTTAATCCCAAGCTCACTGAGTATGTTCCGAGCTACGACGGGCGAAATCAGGAGCCGGTGATTTTGCCTTGCAAGTTACCGCTGATCTTGATGCTTGGCTCTGAAGGGATCGCAGTCGGGTTATCCACCCGGATTCTGCCACATAACTTCATCGAATTACTCAAGGCGCAAATCGCCATTCTCCAAAACAAGAAATTCAAGCTGTTGCCGGACTTTCCTCAAGGCGGTCTGATGGACGCCAGCGAGTACGATAGAGGCAACGGCAAAGTTAAGGTTCGAGCCAAGATCGAAAAACGAGATCAAAATCGGCTCGTTATTCGGGAGATCCCTTTTAGCACCACGACCGAGTCCGTGATTAGTTCGATCGAAGACGCCGCTAGAAAAAAGAAAATAAAGATTCGCTCAATCAACGATTTCACGGCCGCTGCGGTTGAAATCGTGATCACGCTGTCTCCGGGTGAAGATTCCGACAAAGCTATCGCGTCTCTGTATCATTTTTCCCAATGCGAAGTGGTTCTGCACTCCAACTTGGTGGTGATTCAGGGGGAGCGCCCAGTCCAATTGGATGTGGAGCAGGTTATCCGAGCTAATACGGACCAGTTAGTTAGCCTTTTGAAACGTGAGCTCGAGATTAGCAGAGACGAGCTCACTGAGGAGCTTCATCGTAAGACGCTGATCCAGCTTTTTATCGAGCATAAGATTTATAAACGCATCGAAGATTGCGAGACTTATGAGGATGTCCAACAAGAGGTTTTGCGCGGTCTGAAGGCTCTGCGAGTGCAGTTGACTCGCGAAATCACGATCGACGATGTGGAAATGTTGCTCGGACTTCAAATCAAGCGGATCTCGAAGTTCGATCTACAAAAGAACGAAGACGAGAAACTCAAGATTGTTGAAGACCTGAAAGAGGTCCGCAAAAACCTTCGGCAACTGACCGCTTACGTGATTGATTACCTCGAAGGCCTGATCGAGCGATACGGCAAACAGTACAAGCGGCGCACGCAATCGACCACCGCCGAAGAGATCGATGTCCGCGAGTTGACCGCAAATGAATTAGCGATCGTCTATGACCGGGAACGCGGGTTTCTTGGATCGGAGGTCAAAGGTGAAGCCGCTTTTCGCTGTTCACCGTTGGATCGGTTGTTGGTGGTTTGGGAGAACGGCCGGTACCAGATGATCCCGCCGCCGGACAAGTTGTTTGTGGATAAAGACGTTTGTTGGTTTGCCGTATACGACCGCGAAAAGGTCTTTACCATTGTGTATAGCACCGCCAAAGCGAGCTTCATCAAGCGGTTTGCTTTCGGAGGCGCTATTATGAACCGGGATTATTTCTGCGCCCAGGAAGCCGCGAAAATTAAGTTTATCACCGATCGTCCGGTTAATGAGCTACGTCTGAAATACCGGCATGCCAAGGGGACCCGAGTCGATGAGCAGACCTTCGCGACAAAAGATATTCAGGTCCGAGGCCCGAAATCGCGCGGGATCCAGGTCACAAAACGCACGGTCACCAGCGTCAGTACGCGGTAGGAATCGCGCCCTCGCGATGCGGTGTCGTGGGATCGTTTCCCAATCCGTCCGTCAAGGGATGGAACTACGTCCCTACGGGACAAGATCCAATCCGTTCGTCAGTGATATTGAGAACCATATCGCCGTAGAAGGATCTGGTTCCCGACAAGACGAGTGGGAGTCCTTTCTCTCCGCCTACGCGGCCACCGTTCGGTCGGCCTGACCGGGATACATCTTGCCCAATTCCTCAGCGACGATGGCGATCTTCTCCGGTAAACCCGGTCGAAGCGTCGGCGCTTCGTGGGTAACGGCCAAGAAAACGTCTTTCGCGCCCGACAACGTCAGAAACTCATCCCCGATCTGGTAGGTACTCATGCGAGTAGCCAGGTTCGGATAATCTTTGACCTTGTTCGGCAGCCGGTCGTACAGCAGCGAATAATCGCGACGCGGTACTTGAAACAAAGCGTGCAGGCGTTGCGGCAGCCGATTGGCTAAAACGGGGCCGAATTGCTGCACAATCAACGAGTGCTCGATCCCAGGTAGGTTGGTCACTAACTCGGCCACCCGCGACGCATCCAGGGGTTCTTCAGTGAAAAATTCACTCTCTAACACATAAGAGTCCCAGGACGAAGCTACTGGCGGTATCGGATGCGAGACCACCAGCGGAAGTTCGGGCTCGGCCGGCTCAGCCTTGGGCGCGGCTTCTGTCTTCGGCGCGGCTTCCACCTTAACCTCGGGCTTGGGCTCTTCTTTGGCCATCGGTGGGGGTACGGGAGGCTCTGGCGCCTTAACCGCTGGTTCCGGCGGAGCTTCAACGAGCTGTCTGCCAGCTTCTTCGTGCTGACGCTGGGTACGGGCTAAAGCTTGTTTGGCCTCGTCGATCTTTTGCAGGAGATCGTTATGGCTTTCGGTGGACTGCTTTATGTTCTCTTGCAGGACCATATGGTTTTGGTGAGCCTGATTGATTTGTTCCAACAGTTCCGCGTGGCTGAACCGCAGGCTGGTTAACCGACCCTGTACATCCGAAAGTTCTGCTCCGGCGTCCTGTTTGGCGGCATTCAGGCGCTGATGATCTGAGTTCAAGCGCGTGCTCTCTTGCCGAAGCTGCGCGATTTCTTCGCGAGCTTGTTCCAGCTCTTTCTGTAGCTGCGCGCGTTCGCTGAGTTGCTCGGGTGTCGCCTTTAAAAGGGTGTTCTTCTCTTGGGTTAATGACTCAACGTGCTGATGGAGGACTGAGACTTGCTCGATGAGTGTTTCTCGAGCCGATAGCCGCTGCTCGAGCTCGTCCCGAATGGGCTGGAGCTGGGCCAGCGTCGATTCGCGTTCTCCCAGTAGCCGGGTAATCTCTTTCTTTAATTCGGCCACTTGTGCCTTCATCAAGCGAGACGTCTCCTGGGTCTCGCCCAACTCGGAAGTCGCCGATTGGACGTTTCTCCGGGACTCCTCTAACTCGTGACGCGTTTTAAACCACGCCTCCTGGTGCTCGATATGTTTGCCTCGCTCGTCCTGCAGTTTCTGCTGGGTCTGAGCAATCTCATCCCGGAGCGACTCGTGTTCCTTTGTCCGGGTGGCAAGTTCGTCCTCAGCGCTTCGAATCTGTTTCTTGACCCCGAGCAGCTCTTTCTTGGCGTCCTCGATCGCTTGCATGCTCGCCGCCATCTGGCGCTGCAATTTCTCGTTCTCGACTCGATTACGCATCAAAGCCGACAGACTGCTCAACAGTTCTTCTTCAGTCTTCGAGATCACCGCTCGCGTAATGTCGGGCTCAGTATGAAACCAGGGCGTCTCCAGTCGCTGCGCAGTTTCTTCCGGCTGTTTGAGTGCCTGCACTGAGCCCGTTGAATATGGCCCCACTGCACTTGTCGGATGGGCTTGCCCTGAGCTTGTCGAAGGGCCGAGCTGCAGTTCGCCGGTTACGTTTGGGGGTGGTACATTCTCTGGTTCCGAAGGGCTCGCTGGATGCGATTCAGGGGCCTCTGCCATAAAAATCGAGAGTTCCTAATTGGGTTTTTGATTTTTCCCCGACCCAGAATGTGCAACCGTCAAACGCCGGGGATGTCTGTCACTAATATTACACGCAAGCTCAGCGAACGGTAGGGCGAAAATCTCGGCGGGCTCACGATTATTCACCTCTCAAAGTCTTTCCGCGCCGGATTTGAGCCGGGGGCTAGATGTGCAGCGTCCGCAGATGATGCTGCTCTGGAGCCGAATGCGCATGGGGCGTATGGACGAGGCGGTGCGACCCAAATTCTGTGGGCTCCGGGACCGGAGGGGACCTATTTGTCTGCTCCCATAAGTCCCATCCGGTCGCGGAGCCCGCAGGCTTCCAACGATAGCCATCGTCCGTACGCCTTGCCGCCCGCCTCCCAGATCCGCGGACAAGGACACCCTACCGCCTCTGCTTGACGGAGCGGCCTCACCGGGCGATAAATTGGGCTCTCCAATCCGCCGGTGTAGCTCAGTGGTAGAGCAGCGCATTCGTAATGCGCGGGTCGTCGGTTCAATCCCGACCACCGGCTTTTCGAACTCGCCCTTTCCGAACTCGCCTTAGGCTCGTTCGGAATGACAAATGACAGATTACAAATGACAAATTCAAGACGGATGCTTGCGCTGCGACGCGGCAATTTGTCATCTGTTCATCTGTCATTTGTCATTTAGGAGCTGAAAGCGACGCGACGCTTGGGACAGGCCGATTTTCAGCCTGTCCCCTTCTTTACCAATCAGTTACTGCTGGTGAGTCACTGTGCTGGTGCCGGTGCTCCCTCCAACCGTCAAAAGGATTGAGACGTCTTTCCCAAGAGCACTCAAATCCTGACCGGTGCCTTTGGCAGATAATTTGAACGAATTGCTGCCCAGCGGCGTGATCGTCACCTTATAGGTTACCTTATTGATAATCCCACCGAACTTAAAGCTACCGGTGGGAGATGCTCTTTGATGCCGCTCCTAGCGGAGCTGATCGCATTTAGATTTCCATAGCTATAAAGATTTCGCTCCTACGGAGCTGGAGAGATGACGGTAAGCTTTTGCCTATCGCCGGTGCTTCTCCTCTGTGGGATGAGCCAGCACCGGCTAGTAAGTCTCCCGTAAAGGAAAGGGGCGCGATAGCAGGGGGCATCCAACCCCCGGCGACAAGCGTCCGCAGCGCCTTGGGAGGTCGGGTCGTCGTGCGCCGTGGTTCCCGGGATTAAAACCCCCGGGCTGAGTCGACGTATCCCGTCCGCACGACAACATAACGCTCCGACGCTGCCAATCTGTCATCTGTCATTTGGCATTTGTCATGAAACGAGCTTAAGGCGAGTTTCCCTGATGGAGCGCATTCGGATCCTCACCGCCGTCCCCATCTGTGACGGACACGATAGCGCGATCAATACGATCAATCTTGACCTGATCCAGTACGGGATTGAGGTGATCTACTTGGGGTTTCATCGCTCAGCGCACGATATTGTGCGGGCTGCCATCCAGGAAGATGTCAGGGCGATTGGGTTATCGAGTTACAACGGAGGGCACGTTGAGTTTTTCTCCGAAGTGATATCGCTGCTACGCGGACGGGATTGCGGGCATATCCGTCTATTTGGCGGCGGCGGCGCCACTATTACTAAGGCGGACGCGGAGGTGATGTATCAGCATGGCGTTGACCAGATATTTTTTGCCGGTACCCCGCTCGAAGAAATGGTGCGTTACGTGCAAACTCGGTTCTCAATCCCGATACCGGCCGTGGTGAACACTGCGTTCGAGGACCGCATGATTGCGGTGAAGCTCAGCGAGATCGAGGCAGGCAAAGACGTTGATGCGCAGCTCGCCAGTCGCGTTGGTCCCAGGCGTACAACCAAAGTCTACGGTATCAGTGGTCCGGGAGGAGCTGGCAAGACGACTTTAATCGACGAGTTGGCATTGAGATTTCTTCGTACTTTTCCCGCCGATCATCGGCTCGCGATTTTATCTCATGATCCCAGTGTGGTCGGTTCCGGGGCCCTGCTGGGGGACCGGGCCACTATGATCTATTCCCAGGATAATCGCGTGTTCATGCGCAGTATGGCGACCCGCGGGTTAGCCGGCGGTCTGGCAGCTGGTTCCGAACGCGCCGTTAAGTTTCTGCGCGAATTAGGCATTTTCGACGCCGTGATAATCGAAACCGTGGGGACAGGCCAGGAAGCCTTGCCATTCGGTTTCGACCACTCATTTACCGATCTGACGACTATGGTCATGCCACCCGATTACGGCGCCCGGCTCCAACTACAAAAGATCGCCATGTTGGATGCGGCCGATATTGTGGTCGTCAACAAGGCCGACCTCCGAGGTGCTCGCACCGCGGTTTCTGAACTCGAAAGCCGGCTCCGGAGTAGTCAGCGTAGCCAGACCTTGTTGCAAACCCAGGCGAATCGACACCGGGATGCAGGCGTTGACCAGATTTTTCGAACCCTTTTTCCCCCAACTGTATGAGTTATCTCGGTCAACTGGTTGAGTCAGTCCGCAAGTACGATCGGTTCGTTGAAGCCGAAGTGGCGGGCGTGCGGAAAGATTCCGCCAAAGCGAACGAAGTCATGGGAAGGTGGCGCGATATCGTCGCCAAAGTAGGAAAAACCCGGACTCCGACCGGTCTGGAACTGCCGGCCTTAGCTCTTCCGCGTTACGATGATCCCGGAGAGATCTGCCGTTTTTTATTAGAAGGCGGGTTACCAGGACAATTTCCGTATGTTTCAGCGGCCTACAGCGAGCAATATCTTTCTCGCGACCAAGAGGAGGGGGTCGCCGGTGAAAAAAAAGTGGAAGAACCCACTCGGCTGTTCGCGGGTCTTGGTTTGCCGGAGGACACGAACCAACGGTTTCATTATCTTTCTCGGAACCAGCGAAACAAGCGGCTCAGTACGGCTTTCGACGGCCCGACCTTGTACGGCGTAGGCGCGCTGGTCCCCGGCGTCTTCGGCAAGATCGGTGAGGGCGGAGTTGCCATCGATACGGTAGAGGACGTGGAGCGGCTTTATGCCGGGTTCGAGCTCGATCAGCCGAATGTCTCGGTCTCCATGACTATCTCCGGGCCGGCGCCGATTCTGCTGGCTATGTATATCGCGGCGGCTAAGCATCGGTTTGGGCCGGATGCGGTCCCAAAGCTTCGTGGCACTATTCAAGCCGACGTTCTAAAGGAAGTTCAGGCCCAGAACGAATTGATCTTTCCCATTGGCCCCTCGCTCCGGTTCCTGGCCGACATGGTGGAGTTCTGCTCCGTGAAAATGCCGCGGTGGTACCCGATCTCCATCAGCGGATATCACATTGCCGAGGCCGGAGCGACGCCGGTTCAGCAAGCTGCTTACACTTTGTCGAACGGCTTTGCCTACGTCGATTTCTTTAAGAACAAAGGCATGGATATCAACGTGTTCGGCCCGAGATTGTCCTTTTTCCTCGATTGCGGGCTCGACGTTGAATATGTGGCTCTGGCCCGGGTTTGCCGGAAGATCTGGGCCATCGGTATTCGCGACGTGTATAACGGCGATGAGCGTGCTCAAAGACTCAAACTGCACACGCAGACCAGTGGAAGATCACTGGTGGCGGCGGATTGGAAAAATAATCTGACGCGAACCGCGATTGAGTTGGTCCTCGCGTGTATGAACGCAACGAACTCCTGTCATAGCAACGCGGCCGATGAACCGTTCACTACTCCCAGCGAGGAGTACGCCCGCTATGCCGCTCATGCCCAAGCGATTTTGTTGGAAGAAAGCGGAGTGTTCAAACACATGATGAACACGCTTCCTGGGTCACCCGGGATGCAAGCGGTGGGTGATGCTGTTCAGAAGGCTATTCTGGATGAGTTTGATGCCATTGAAGCTCAGGGCGGCGTACTGGGAGCCGTCGAACGGCGTTATCAGCGTAGCCAGATCCAGGCCGCTGCCCACGTTCTCGAAAGCCAGATATCCAACGGTTCCCGCCCGATTATTGGCCTTAACCGGTACGCCCTCGAAGACTTGGCTTGGCCGGACCTGGAGACGATCCGGACCCCGGCGAAGAAAAAGAAAATTCATCAGGAAAGGGTCGAAGACTTTCACCGGCGTCATGCCGGCGAATCCGAAAAAGCCTTGGACCGGCTAGCTGCCGTTGTGGAGCAAGGCGGCAATACTTTCTCCGAGCTGATCCATTGCGTAGAACATTGTTCCCTCGGCCAGATAACCAGCCGTCTCGCCGAGGTCGTAGGCCGCTTCCGCCCGATGGTCTAACCTGCGGTTCCGTTCCCTCTTATTCGCGTGCATTCGTGTCCATTCGCGGTTGCTTTATCTCTTCTCCTAGTTTCAAAGTCTTGCACGAATGCCCGTAAAGAACGGAACGATCAGGGACCTAGACCGTCGAGCGAAGATCTTGGTTTGGCTGGCGGCGCAGGTGCTCAAACTTATTCTGCGGACCTTGCGTTGCGAGGTTAAAGATGAAGCTGGGTTTTTCGCCGAGAACGCCCCCAAAGCGGTGGTGGCATTAATTTGGCATAACCGGATGTTGGGCCTGACTACCGCGTTCAGCCGCTATTATCCCAATCGCAAAGGAGCGTTGGTTCTAACCAGTGCCAGCCGGGATGGTGCTTACCTGGCGGAGTTTGTTCGGAATTTTGGGGTAGGCGCGGTTCGCGGATCGAGCTCTCGCCGCGGCAGCGCCGCTCTCCTCGATCTGGTGCGCAAACTGAGCGAGGGCCACGATATTTGTATCACCCCGGATGGACCTCGCGGTCCTCGCTATTCCTTGGGTCCGGGCGCGGTCCTATTGGCTCAACTTTGCAAGGTCCCATTAATGCCTCTCCTGATCGAATACAGCAGCTACTGGCGCCTAAAGTCTTGGGACGGTTTCGCTATCCCGAAGCCATTCTCCAAAGTCGAAGTCACCATCATGCCCTTCATCGAAATCGCTCCCACCCTTGGTGACGGAAAATTCGAAGCCGAACGCCTCCGAGTCCAAACCATCATGACCGAACGGCTGAAGATGAAGTGAACGGGTTAGGGGTTGGCAGTTGGCGGTTTGCCGTTTGCCGTATGCAGTTGGCGCACGGCGCTCATAAGTCCCACGGAGCCTGCCACGCCGTAGGCGGGTCCCCATTCGTCCAAGCTACCGCTGGAGTGGCTCAGCTGCTGCGTTGAGCGGCCCTAACAACCAACCGCAAACCGCCAAACGAGAACCGTTAAAGACTGACCGGTCGGCGCGGAGTCGCCCGACTCGCACCGACCGGTCCCTTTGGCTTCTGGCTGGAGAAGATTTTTTAGCTGGCTGTTATTCTTATTGGAGCGCCGTCCTCGACAAACTTTCGATCCACACTAGGTTTGTAATCTCTGTAGTAAGTTGGTCTCAGTGGGTTTCCGGTTTCGTCTCGTTCGATTCTCGAGAAACCTTTAAGCAGCCGCGATGCCACGCGATTTTTTAACGCTGTGCCAGCACCTGTTTTTCGGGTGTTTCTCGAGGGGAAATTTGTTTTTTTAAATTTTTCGTCGGCCTAAATGAGCCTCCTTAGACCAGCGGTTTTCATCCCGTAAATGGGATGATTGTTTGCCGGAAATGGGACGGTCCTGCGTATCGGCGTTTGGGCATATCGGCGTGTCGGCGCTTTCGCGTGCTACCGCATGGGGCGTGGGTGGATCGGTGCGGATGCCAACGTCTTGGTCCCGGAGGGACTGAATGATGGTAGCCGGGGATGAAACGCCTGGAAACGCGTCATCAGGGAGTCCGCCCCGTAGGGTTCGGTACGATCTGGTTCCCGGAATTTCAGACGCCGAACTCTTTGCGCCTTTGCGTGAGATTTTGGCTTCCCTTATCGGCTATTTGCTATTCGCTTCCCGTTCTCTACCTCCACCCGGCACCGCCACCATTCCTTCAGAATCTTGGCTCCGAGCTTTTCTCTATAGAATTTTATGGCGGGTTCATTCCAGTCCAGAACCGTCCATTCGACTCGGCCACAATCTCGTTCCCGGGCAACGC
>Ga0153933_1000713_pt1 | contig 10916 bp, 13 predicted proteins | sample TSNJ017MetaG_FD_102275 | JGI IMG/M metagenome (GOLD analysis project Ga0153933, IMG submission 102275) | Attine ant fungus gardens microbial communities from New Jersey, USA - TSNJ017 MetaG | ecosystem: Host-associated > Fungi > Mycelium > Unclassified | place: USA: New Jersey, Wharton State...
AAAGCGCTTCCGCTATCGCGAACCACTGTCCAGGGAAAGTTTTTACCCAACTTGCCAAAATCCCTAAATGTTCGTCGTCCCGGCGCAGGCCGGGACCTAGCGACTTTGGCTTTTGATGTGCGTCTTGGGTAAGGCTGAAAGTCGCTGGGTCCCGGCCTGCACCCACTGCTGTCCGACAGAAAATTTGCACGGCTTAGCAAATACGGTGATACGTGCCCGAAGCGAGGCCATGGAAAAACCTTAGACCGTCATTCCCGCGAAAGCGGGAATCCATCTTGCTCTAAAGCAAGGGCGAAAATGGATTCCCGCTTTCGCGGGAATGACGGCTTGAGGTATTTTCACGGTCTTCCCAGGGAGAGGGCACCATTCCTCGCTTCGATGCATCATCCCGCATCAGCAGGTAGCACCGTTCACTCAGCACGTCTCGTTGCGAGTTGTTTTATCGATGAACAGCATCAAATACGCTGAATGCATCAGGTTATTGTCGACTGGCAAAACGCGTGCCGGACAGCAGTGGGCCTGCGCCGGGACGACGGATTCGGTAGCATTGAATTTCAAGGAAAGTCCCAACATCACGAGCGAATTGCTGCACGACATTTCGGTTGATCGCATTTTTCCCGGACAATAGCGCGAGAAAGCGAAAGCGCTTTACAACAGCGAAGCTGGTCAATGGCGATTCTGAGGCCATACAAACGCATAGAAGAAAAGTGCACTAAGGCGTTATCCCCCTCTGCGAGCATCAAAGCATGTGCTCATACATCAAGTAATGGCACTGCTCCATACCCAGCTCCCGATACGTGTTCTGCGCCCGCGCATTCTCCGTCTCCACATACAACCGCAGCCCCACCGCGCCCGCCGCTTTGGCCCGCTGCGCCACATCCGCATACATCGCGCGAAACACCCCGCTCCGGCGTGCTTCCGGCACCACGTAGACACTCTGGATCCACCAGAAATCGCCGTTCCGCCAATCGCTCCATTCATACGTCACCAACAGGCAGCCAGCCGCCCGGCCTTCGTGCTCGGCGATCAGGTAAAACCCGCGCCGCGGCACGTCGAAAACTGCCGACACACCGCGCATCAGCACATCCGGATCGAGCCGCTTGCGCTCCGTCTCCCATGCCATGGCGGCATTCCATTCGGCTACTGCTGCACTATCACCGCGTTCGGCAAGGCGAATCGTTATCGACACGTGTATCACTCCGTCCTTCGTTACTTACGTCGCGCCCGCGAAGCACCCAGCTTGCGCGTCAAGGTATTGCGCCCCACCCCCAATGCCTCGGCGGCATGTTGGCGATGCCCGTCGTTGGCCGCCAACGCAGCTTCCAGCAGCGCGCGATCGAGTGCTTCGCGCGCGCGCGTATGAATATCTGCCTCACCATGCTCGAGCGCGCGCTCAGCCCAGTCGCGCAAGGCATCGGTCCAGTCGCCACGCGGAGCTTCGCCGGACTTGCCTAGATCGGTCGGCAGGATTTCCGCGCCGGAGGCAATCACCGCCAGACGCCGGCACAGATTCTCCAACTCGCGCACGTTGCCTGGAAAATCGCGCTGCGCGATGGCTTTCAACGCCGCCTTGGAAAAACGCTTGGGCGGCAGCTTCAGCTGCTTCACCGCACTTGCCAAAAAGTGCTGCGCCAGCAACGGAATGTCGCTGCGGCGCTGACGTAGCGGCGGCAATTCAATGCGCACTACGTCGAGACGATGCTTCAGGTCGGCACGGAATTGCCCTGCCGTGACACGCGCATCGAGATCCTGGTGCGTGGCCGCGATGATGCGCACGTTGCAGCGAATAAGCTCACGGCCGCCTACGCGATAAAACTCGCCGCCCGCCAGCACGCGCAGCAGACGCGTCTGCAGGATCAGCGGCATGTCGCCGATTTCATCCAGAAACAGCGTACCGCCTTCGGCCTGCTCGAAGCGTCCGGACACGCGGCGCATAGCACCGGTGAACGCGCCAGCTTCATGGCCGAACAACTCGCTTTCCAGCAATTCGCTGGGAATCGCCGCCGTATTCAAGGCTACGAATGGTTTGCCGCGGCGTGCGCTTTCGTCGTGCAAGGCTCGCGCCACGAGCTCCTTGCCTGTGCCGGTTTCGCCGGTGATCAAAACGTTGAGATCGCTGGCGGCAACCCGCCCGATCAGGCGGAATACTTCGCGCATCGCCACGCTTTCACCAAGCAGTGCATGCGGCTCAGGGGCGAGCGCATCTGGCATGGCGTCAGCGTGCGGTGAATCGGCCAGGGCTCTTTGCACCGCCGCCAGCGCCTGATCCAGATCGAACGGTTTAGCCAGGTAATCCACCGCGCCCGCGCGGTACGCAGCCGCTGTGGTGGCGACATCCGTATAGGCGCTCATCACGATCACCGGACCAATGTTCCGCGCACGCAACTCGTCCAGCAGCGCCAGGCCTCCTTCACCCGGCATGCGCACATCGGTAATCAACAGCGCGGGCAGCGACTCGCGCAGCGCGACATGCACACTGGCGGTATCGCTGAACTCGCGCACGGCAAGCCCGGCATCACGCAGTGCTTCGGCCAGTACAAAACGTACGCCGCGGTCGTCATCGACAATCCAGATGCCGGAAGTATCTGCCTGCTTAGCCATCGGAACGCCCCGGAGAAGATGCCGCAACACCCAAGCGCGGTGGCAAGGGAAGATAAAGCGAGAACACCGTTTCGCCCGGCCGGCTGACATAACGCAATTCGCCGCCATGCTCGTGCGCAATCTCACGCGACAAGGCCAGACCCAGGCCGGTGCCATCCGCACGGCCGGATACCAAAGGCTCGAACAAGGTGTCGCGCAAGGCCGCAGGTACGCCCGGACCATCGTCCATCACATCCAGCCGCAACGCGCTGCGGAACATCCGCTCACCCAGGCGCACACCGTGCTCGACCCGGCTGCGCAACGTCAGCGTGCGCGCACCGGCTTCGGCCGCGTTGCGCGCGAGATTGAGCATCACCTGTTGCAGGCGATCGGCATCACCGTGCACGTCCGGCAAACTCGGATCGTAGTCGTGGCGCACGCGCGGCGGCGAAGGCTCGGCCAGAATCAGCTCGCTCAGATGCTCCAGCAACTGATGCAGATTCACCGGCCCCAGACGCGGCGCGCCATCGTGATGCAACAAGCGATTGGCCAGCGCCGTCAGCCGGTCCGCTTCCGCAATCACCATCCCCGCCAGCGCCTGCATGTCCGAATCGTCCAGACGGCGCTGCAGCAACTGCGCCGCGCCACGCAGCCCGGCCAATGGATTCTTCACCTCATGCGCAAACCCGCGCAGCGTGGCCGACAACGGCGACACCACGGGCGGCGAATCCGCCAGCACATGCACTTCTACCAACAATCGCCCTGCATCCAGCGGCTGCAGCGCCACATCCACCCGCAATCCGCCGCTTTGCGCACCCGGCAAGGCCACCCCCCGGCACTGCACCGAACGCTGCTCCGCCAGACTCCGCCCCGCCTGCTCCGCGACCCCCGCATCCCGCAACAAGCTCGCCAGCGGCTGCCCCTGCGCGTGCCTCAGCCCCAGCCCCAACAATTCCGCCAGGGCCGGGTTGACCCACTGCACCCGCAGTTGCCCATCGACCACCGCCAACCCGGTCGACATCTGCTCCGCCCAGCCCAAGAATTGCTGCTCGCTCATTGCACCATAATGGACAATGCGCCGGGTTGGTGCAAATCGGGCGATGGGCTGGAGGCCGCCCGGGTTGTTCGATTGTTCATAGGCGCATTGTTTGTACGGGTTATACAAACTTTGGTGTTTGAGCCCAAAGCAAACTATGCCGTTCCGATTCTTGCCAAAAAATTTGTCGAATCAATGAATTGACAGCCTTTCCGACGTGGTTTTGGAGGCCAAAACGACCGCAAGTGCTTGAGCGAGGCAAGGAATTTGGCTACCGCCGCCCACGAACTGCGCCGAGCTGGCTCGTCACGCGTCCAATGCGATTCTGGGGACCCACATGCATCGCCGTTTCGGGAAATTAATGACTGTCCGGTGTGTCGCGACAATGCCAGCGCTACCGCTTGCCCGTATTGCCAAGGTGCCGGGTTCCTCGCCATACGCAGCGGAAGACTGAGCTTCGAAGATTTGCGCAACGAGTAGCGGTCCCTTGCCAGTCGATCGAGCCCTGGCAATGAGCGTGCTTGATGGGCGGATCTTCCCTAATCTAGCCGCAGGGCTGCTTGAATTCGGTGGCGGCGACGAAAGATAAGGCCAAGGCACAGGGATAGGTATGCAACTGATTCAAGACCTCATCGACGAGCTGCGGAAGACCGACTCGCCCATCGAAAATGCGCTCATCCAGGCCCAGGTGTTGGCCCATAAGTTGGGTAATGCGGAAATGGCAGCCTGGGTGGCGTCCGAGTTGAATGGCTACGAAGAAAGAGTGGCCGTGCCGCCGTACCGAAACGTGAGCCTGCAGATTGTTGGGGACGTCACCAATGGTGCATGGTGGTACCGAGAACAGCCTATCGTTCTTGCGTCGCTGCCCCTCAAAGTACGCGCATCGCTAACCCTGCGGAGAACTATGGAGGGGGTGGGTGCGATCCAGGAATGGGCCAAGCACGAAACGGAAAATAAAACACTGGCCATCACGATTCCACCTGAAAGGTGTTCCGAGCTTTCCAAGGCGTACCGGGATGGCTATTACGTGCATAGCGCACATGGCGTGCCTGGCCTTGGCGCGTTCCGCCAAATTCTTACCCAAATCCGGTCGCGCCTGCTGGCTTTTGCATTGAACTTGCAGGACCAGGTGCCGGCCGAGGCAACCGCTGACGACATTAAGACGAAGTTGGGGACTAATGCTGTGAACGATATTTTTCGAGGTACTGTATTTGGCGATAACGCCACCGTGATCGTTGGCCATGACAATACAGTGCAGGGCACCACGAACAGCATCGTACGGAATGATTTCGGTTCCCTAGCTGATGCCCTGCAGAAACTTGGGATCCAGGACGACGATATCGAGGAACTGCGCACTGCAATCGAGGCAGACGAAGGTGCGCCGGAGCACGAGAAGGAAGGTTTTGGCCAGCGTGTGCGCGGCTGGATTGGCGGCATGGCATCCAAAGCAGGAACTAAGGCATGGGAAACCGTGGCAGCCACGGGGGTAACAGCACTTTATGCAGCGCTTAAAGCTCACTATGGGTGGCCGTAATGAGCGACGACAACGGTGGCAACACGAGCAACCAGGAGCAGTTCGACGCGGATACTCTACGTCGACGTAAGGGACGAGCCCTGGCCGGCCATGCACGTATAGATTTCCTTCGAAAGCTATATATCAGTGAGCTGCAAAGGCAAGACGTCGCTGGTGGAACTCGTTATGCTCGCGCGTTTTCCATGCTAAATACCGCTAGTCAACCTATCTATAATCTGGTCTTTGCGACTAATCACCCGGTGGGCATCGACCGAATGAAGGATAGCCTATGGAAGGTAGACGCAAATGCCGGCGGACGTTTCTCGGATGCGACCGATCCGAATCAAACAACTCTCCTTGACCAAGGAGCTGGGCATGACGACGGATTGATCGCGATGCTGCGCAAAACATTCCGTGGAACCACCGTCTCTTGGCCTGTCGTAGAAAAAATAATCCACCAGTCCCCGTATCCCATTCTAAAAATGCCACTGCTTCGCGCAGCCAAGGACCCAAACTCTGAAATCTCCATCGCATCGAAGGGACAGGGAATTAAGGAGGATGCGCTGATTTCTTTCGCCTAATGGCGACGGTCATGCTACAGGTTAGCCCTGAGCCACCTGGATCCGTTGTCATTGAAGCCGGTCCAAGCCTCCGCCGAAAGCTTCACGACGGGAAGTTCATCGTTCGAGTCTAGATAGGTTTTGAGAGCATTTCGAATGGTGAAGTGACCGAGTAGCTGTCGATATGCGGATTGCATGCCTTAGCCTTGATCGAGCAACGGGCCGGCTCAAGTCCCGTAGTCGGGGTAGAGATCCGTGTCGGTCTGCTCAGTATAACTACGATAATCGACTCGCCACGGCTTGGTGCTGAAAGCCAGTGAGAGTGGAAATACATCGTCGGAGAGTGCATCGCAAGAAACCAGCTCAATATGGACCCACTTCTCGGTGGCTGGTTCGAAAAACGCCTTGGTCAGTATCTGCTTGAGACGCATGGCGAAGTCCTTGGCCTCAGCATCGTCCGTGTCTGGTGGATAAGCCACGTAAATGGAGAGGGTGTACGGCTCGCCATCGTCCGGTCGCTCCACAAGCTGATTGTCGTCCACATCAAAGTACATGGCTCGGATGCGATCGCCATGTGACTTAGCCAGGCGATCTATTCGATCGCGTACGCTGTCCATGTGGCGCTCGAAAGCATTGGCAAAGGCTGAACGCGCATAACGGGCGCTCAGCCATCGACGGAACACCACTTGGTCGTGCGACGCCAACTGAAATTGGAAGAGTTGAGCGTCATCGTGGAACTGATCCTTCGACATCTGTACTCGAGCCCGAATATCCATATGGACCGTTTGCTTGTTGCGCTGATCATCAACGATGCCGATATGCAAACGGCGAGCGTTCTTGCCCAAGGTCATACTGCCGTCCGGTGTGGCGACGAGCACTACTGGGATGTATTCGATGGCTGGTTCCACTCCGATATCCGCGCAGATATCGCAATCATGGGTGGCCACGATACCCAATTGCTCGCCGCCGTCCGCTATTGGAAAGCGAACTATGGCGCCCTGACGCCATGGACTGTTGCGATATTCGCCCGCCATGCCGCAACCTTAGGTCAGATCGTCGGACGTACTGTCCGCCTGAATGCCTTTGGCGCGCTTCGCGGCCAGGCGTTGCGCGACGAGTGTGCGCTGGTCAGTTCGACGCCCATATGTGTCGCGAATGCGTTCCGCTAACTGCACCGGCCGCTCACCCGCTCGCACCAAGTCCCAGAAACTTTGCCCGTCCTGCAGGGGCTTGGTCAGAAGGGCGCGCATGGGCATGCCGATGCCGGCCAGTATGGCGTGCACTTCGTCCAGCGCTGCCAGCGTGGCTTGGTGCCGACCGGTGGGTTCGGCGCCGTTGAGCCAGTTGTACATCGCCTGCCGGGACACGCCGAGGACACGTGCCATTGCAGCGTGTGAAACGGCAAGGTTCGACATGATGCGTCGAAGCTGTGCGCTTGCCGCAGTGGCTTGCCGCATGGGCTGTAGGCGAACGCCGGGCAACGTATAGCCGATGTCCGTAGGTGCGTGTGTAATTCCGCCCGTCCCGGCCAAGGCCGCCACGCCGGCAAATAGCACGGCGGCCGGCCCAGCCAGACGACGGGTGTCCTGGTTTGTGCGTGCGATGAGTGCCATGAGTTATGCCCAGTCTTTGATAGCGGCTTCGGTCACAACAGCTTGAAATGTGTCTCGGATATCGGCTTTGAGCGATAGCAGCCGGTCCAGAATGACCTTTTCTTGAAACTCTTGCGCCGCGCCGTCGGCTGTCGTGAAACTCGCATCGGAATCGATCAGGGTGTGAACGCCAGCAATGGTCGCAAACCGTTCTGGCAGCCGCGGTGCAGTGGGTTGGATATCCTGTGGCCACGCCAAAGGGGACGCCCGCGTCAGGACGCGCACGCGTGTTTGTTGGTCACCGCGGAGCTGGATCGCTTCAGAGAAGGTGTAGGCGGTGTTCCAATCATCACCCAAGGTCTCTTGGAGTCCAAGAAATTGAGTGCGGATGTACTCCGACGGCGCCGCTCCTTCGCGTGGCACGACTGCATCCAAGAAGCGCATGCCGATGCGCGTAAAGGAATCGGGCGCGAAAACCTTTTGAATCGAGCTCATGCCCCGTGCGAACACGTCAGCAAAGACCTCGATGGTGTCGTATTCAACTGTCTGAAAGGCGAAGGCATCCGCTCCAACGACGAATGACGCCGAGCCATCGCGCGTAGAGAAGATGTGCTGGTTCACTACCGTGTGACTCACCTTAGTTTCAGGCGGGTTGTTCGGGTTCGCGTCGATTTGCAGGCTTACTTGGGACTGGGTTCGGTAGCCAGGGAATCCCTCTTTGCGCAGGTGCTCCTGCAGCTCGGGAATGAGGCTGTCCAACTTCAGGATCGGGCTATGAGTCACCTGCGCGACGACGTAGAACACAGGCGCATGCTTAAGCTTGCCCATGGGGTGACTCCGGGATTGGCATGGAGAGGTGATGTGTCAACTTTACACCTGTAAAGGGCTTCAGCCAACGGTATTTATGTCAAGGAGCCGTAAATTATTGCGCTGCCACACCCCTATCTAGTACGACGCGCTGCGTTTTTGTTGACAGGTAGTTGGCAACTTTAGGCTTCTAGGGATCTCAGGAGCCGCGCCAGCCCGTGAGCCCTCTTTGGCAGCGGCGGACTGCTGTGTGATCTCACCCTGCGGGTACGCGTAGGACTGCTCGCGGGCAAACTCGGCCACCACCATCTCTAGCGACACATGCTTTGTGCCACCTTCGCGCTGTCACGGCCGAACGGATCGTGCCTTAAGCACATGATTTATAGAGATTTTGCCAGACTTTGCCTATGCGTTATGGGGCACAGTTTGTGTGCACGGATACCAAAATGATTCGTTCACTGTTCGTCGACATGAGTTCCATCTCCTTTAATCGTCGCCAGTGCCGTAAATCCGTTACTGCTCCTTCTTGAACAGGTCCTGGAAGATCAGGGGCCCCCAGATCCCGTCCCGCGCCTGCACGAGCAGACCGCCTTCCGCGATCTTGCCGAGATCAACCGGCGCATAGCCGAGCTGCTCGACCAGGGCGGCGACCGTTGCGGTCGCGCTTTCATCGTCGCTCGACAGGAATACAACCCGTCGTCCACCTTTGACAGCCGGGTCTTCCGCGAGAACGCGGGCCGGCAGATGGTTAAACGCTTTGACCAATTGAGCGCCGGGGAGGGCCCGGGCTATGACCGAAGAGGAAGGAACGCCGTCCAAATTGTCGAGCATATTCGTCACGTCGATCACGATCTTGCCCTTCCAGCTTGTCCGTGCCTTCGCGACCTCTCGATGCTGCCAGAACGGGACAGCCAGTAGCACGATGTCGGCCTCGAGCGCGTCCTTCAAGGTCGTGGGAACGATCGTCGGGCCGATCGCTTTTGCCTGCGGCGCGAGCGCTTCGGGCTGATGCCTGCTTGCGACAGCCACGTCGATGCCCTTGCGGGCGAACATGCGAGCCAGCGCCTGGCCGACCGCACCGAAACCTACAATTGCGTAAGTCATGTTGTCATTCCGATTCGTGTTGGAGTTGATGGCCCGGCATTCACCCGCTCGGGCCTTCTCCGGTGGAAGAGCCGCCGCACGTGCTTTTCGGCGCGATATCAGATGGCCGAGAAGCCGCCGTCGACAGACAAGTCCACCCCATTCACGAAGCTCGAATCGTCGGAAGCAAGAAACACCGCGGCCGTCGCAATTTCCTCAGGACGCCCCATCTTTCCCCGCGGGATCAAAGATTCGAACATCTGCTTCGCCTCCTCGGTGAGAACTTGGTCCTGCATCGGCGTGGCGATCGGCCCCGGGCTCAGCACGTTCACTCGGATATTCCTGCCCTTCAGCTCGTTGAGCCACGTGCGTGCGAATGAGCGCAGCGCCGCCTTGCTCGCCGCGTACACGCCGTAACCAGGAAAGCCCTTCACCGAAGCAACGGACCCGGTCATGAAGATCGATCCACCATCGTTGAACAACGGCAGCGCCTTCTGCACCGTAAACAGCGTGCCGCGCGTATTCAGATCGAAGGTCGCATCGAAGTGCTGCTCGGTGATCTCGCCCAGCGGGACGGCTTCGCCTGTGCCGGCGCTTGCGTACAGGACGTCGATCTTGCCCTTTTCCCGCTTGACGGTATCGAACAGGCGATCAAGGTCGTCGAGATTGGACGCGTCGCCGCGCACGCCGGTCACGTTCCGGCCAATCGACTTGACGGCTTCGTCGAGTACCTCTTGTCTCCGGCCCGTAATGAAAACGTAGGCGCCTTCTTCGACGAACCGCTTGGCGCTCGCCAGCGCCATGCCGCTCGATCCACCCGTGATGACTGCAACTTTGCCTTCAAGCTTTCCCATGACTGTTCACCTTTCGTCGCGTCGGACAGCGTCTCTGTTTCCATTGGCACAGGTGCGCTGTATCTTGTGGATCACCGATCCGCATATTCGGACCACTGATCCAAATATATGGATCACTGATCCATTTGTCAAGTCAAACCATGCGAGCCGACGCCAGAAAAAATTACAGTCATCTACTTGCCGTCGCGCGGGAAGTCGTCACCGAGCATGGTGTCGATGCGTCCATGCGAGACATTGCCCGTCGGGCCGACGTGGGGTTGGCCACGTTGCTTCGTCATTTCCCGACGCGAGAAGCCTTGTTCGAAGCGTTGCTGTGTACGAATCTGGACGCACTGACGCAGAAAGCGGGCGAACTCGAAACGTCAAAGCCGCCTGACGAGGCGCTCGTGTCCTGGTTTCGCGAAGTGGTGGCATTCGTTCAAAGCTATCGCGGCGTTGTCGACTTGGTGGCGAGCGCCCACGACGACCCGGATTCCGCGCTTTACGCGTCATGCGCAACGGTGCACTCGGTGGGCGCGAAACTACTACAACGTGCTCAGGCCGAGGGGACGGCGCGCGCCGATATGAATGGGGACGATCTGTTCGCCCTGATGTCGGCGCTCGGCTGGGCGGCCGGCCAACCCGCATTCGCACCGCGGGCCGATCATCTGTTTCACGTTATCGCGAGCGCCATCCTGACAAACCCGCCGAGCAACCAGGTCAAAAAGGAAGCGTGTTGAATCAGATCAACGATCAAATCGCGCGAGGTTAATGTCAGCTTGCGGAATGGCCCGCACGATCAGCGTTTGATAGGTCGGCGTGGTAAATACGGAAGAAGAAAAATCTTTTTCCGGGCGTCTTGTCGAGTTGCGGTTTCGCCGCCCGTCGCCGTCATCTACGCCCCTGCTTAAT
>Ga0153933_1000714_pt1 | contig 10903 bp, 10 predicted proteins | sample TSNJ017MetaG_FD_102275 | JGI IMG/M metagenome (GOLD analysis project Ga0153933, IMG submission 102275) | Attine ant fungus gardens microbial communities from New Jersey, USA - TSNJ017 MetaG | ecosystem: Host-associated > Fungi > Mycelium > Unclassified | place: USA: New Jersey, Wharton State...
ACCCAGGCCATCTACGAATTCTGCATGGACCGCCTGCGCGGTCTGCTGCGCGAGCGCGGCTATTCCGCAGGTGAAATCGACGCCGTGCTGGCGCTGAACCCCACGCGCCTGAACGACATCGTCGCGCGTCTCGATGCCGTGCGCGAATTCTCGGCGCTCAGCGAAGCGGCCTCGCTCGCCGCGGCGAACAAGCGCATTTCGAACATCCTGAAGAAATCGGATGGCGCACCGGTGGGCGGCGTGCAACCCGCCTTGCTGATCGAAGCGGCAGAAAAAGCGCTTTACGCGCAGCTCGAACAGGTGGCGCCGCGCGTCCAGTCGCAACTGTCCGCGCACGACTACACAGGCGCGCTGACCGCGCTGGCTGCGTTGCGCGAACCGGTCGACACGTTCTTCAACGACGTGATGGTCAACGCCGAAGATCCGGCGTTGCGCGCGAACCGTCTGGCCTTGCTCGGCGCACTGCATCAGCAGATGAACTGCGTCGCGGACATCTCCAGACTAGCCGCATAAGCTCATCCAGAATCAGCGACTCAAACAAGCGCCCCACCAAACCGACGAACCATGCCGACACCTCCCAAAAAAGTCGTTGTCCTCGACCGCGACGGCGTGATCAACGTCGACTCCGACGCGTTCATCAAGTCGCCGGACGAGTGGGTCGCGCTGCCCGGCAGTCTCGAGGCGATCGCGCGGCTGAATCAGGCCGGCTATCGCGTCGCGATCGCGACGAACCAGTCGGGCATCGGGCGTGGTCTGTTCGACATGAACGCGCTCAACGCGATGCATCTGAAGATGCACCGCATGGTCGCGGCGGTCGGCGGCCGCATCGACGCCGTGTTCTTCTGCCCGCACACGGCCGAAGATCACTGCGAGTGTCGCAAGCCGAAGCCCGGCATGCTGAAGATGATCGTCGAGCGTTTCGAAGCGGATCCGTACAAGACACCGCTGGTGGGCGACTCGCTGCGCGACCTGCAGGCAGGTGCGGCGCTCGGCTTCCCGGCGCATCTGGTGTTGACCGGCAAGGGCCGCAAGACGCTCGCCGCGGGCGGCCTGCCTGAAGGCACCAAGGTCCACGACGACCTGCGCGCCTTTGCGCTCGACTTTCTCTCCACAGAACAAGATTGACGCGCCCGCGCGCGTCCTTAACCCTGACCTCCCCCGCCGATGCGCTTCCTCCGTTCGCTGTTGCTGCTGATCTACCTGGTGGTCTACACGATCCCCTACGCGATCGCCTGCTTCCTCGCCTTCCCCTTCATGCGCGCCGAACGCCGCTACTGGATGGCGGCCGGCTGGTGTTCATCGACACTCGCGGTGGTGCACCGGCTCAACGGCATCGACTACCGCATCGAAGGTTTCGAGAATCTGCCTGACGGCCCGGCCGTGCTGCTCTCCAAACACCAGTCGGCCTGGGAGACGCTCGCGTTCCCCGCCCTGATGCCGCGGCCGCTGTGCTACGTGTTCAAGCGCGAACTGCTGTACGTGCCGTTTTTCGGCTGGGCGCTCGGCTTGCTGAAGATGGTCCACATCAACCGCAAGGACGGCAAGTACGCGTTCGAATCCGTCATCAAGCAAGGCAAGGCGCGCATGGAAGAAGGCGCCTGGGTCATCATGTTTCCGGAAGGTACCCGCACACGCACCGGCACGCAGGGCAAGTACAAAACCGGCGGCGCGCGCTTCGCCGTGGCCACCGGTGCGCCCGTGGTGCCGATCGCGCACAACGCAGGGCGCGTATGGCCGCGCAACTCGTTTCTCAAATATGCGGGTATAGTCACAGTGTCGATCGGCAAGCCGATCGACACGAAGGGGCTCACACCCGATGAAGTGAACACGCGCGTCGAAACGTGGATCGAAGCCGAGATGCGTCGCATTGATCCTGCCGCCTATCGTGCTGCGGATAGCACGCCCGCCGCCGCCCGAATCTGACGCGCCCACGACCTCGCTGGCGTTGTTACGCCAGCGCGTATTGCGCGAAGCCGAAAACCGATGCAGAAGTCTCCTACGCCGCAGCCCGCTGCGGCGCTCGATAGCCGGCAACTCGATCTGCCGCTCTTCGCCGAGCCGGCAATCCCGCCGTCCACGCCGCCTTCATCGCAGAAGCCGGACGCGGCCCGCGCGCCCGACGGCTCGAAATTGCGCAGCCTGACGCTCGGCACGCAAACCCTTCACTACCAGCTCAAACGTTCGTCACGCCGCTCGATCGGTTTTGCGATCGACAGCAGCGGGCTGATGATCACCGCACCACGTTGGGTCACGCTGGCGGACATCGAGACCGCCATCAGCGAGAAGCAGCGCTGGATCTTCACGAAGCTGATCGAATGGCAAACCCGTGTCGAGCAGCGCGCGCTGCCGCGCGTCGACTGGAAGGACGGCGCCCAGGTGCCGTATCTCGGCCAGCCGGTCCGCGTCACACTGGGTGCGCCGCGCGGCACGCTCGCGTTCGATGCCGCACAAGCCGCGCTCGCCCTGCCGTTGCCGCTGCAAGCCGATCCGCAGCAGATCAAGGATCGCGTGCAGGGTTGGCTGCAAGGCGAAGCCAAGCGCCTGTTCGGCGAGCGCCTCGCGATTTACGCGGAGAAGCTGGGGGTGAATTATCGCGCCTATGCGCTGTCGTCAGCGGCCACGCGTTGGGGCAGTTGTTCGAGCGACGGCAAGATCCGCCTCAACTGGCGGCTGATTCACTTCCCGCTGTCGATCATCGATTACGTCGTCGCGCACGAACTCGCACATCTGCGCGAGATGAATCACAGCCCGCGTTTCTGGCAGACGGTCGAATCGATCTTTCCGGAATTCCGCGAAGCGCGGCAGACGCTCAAGCATCATCCGCCCGAGTTGTTGCCGACCTTGTGAGGCCAAAGCGGTGCATGAAGCAAAAAAAGCGTCTTCTGAAAAGACGCTTTTTTTCGCCATGCCGCTCACTCCGTGCAGAAGGTTTCCTGCAGATGCCGCCACTGCACCTTGCCGTGCGCGTCCATTTCCAGCACCGCAGTGGAGCGCCGCAGATTGCGACGCGCCTCACCGTCCGACTGCCGTTCGTGATACGTCACGACCGCGCCGCCCGGATACTGCGTAACGATCGTGCTGTCGGTGATCTGGATGGCGAAGTCCGGCCGCTGCCCGCCATGCTGCGCGAAAATCTCGCGCAGCGTCGGCCAGTCCAGCGTTCCACCGTTCGGCAGGATCATCGAGAAATGCGGCGCAAAATGCGCCATCAAACGATCGAGCGCACCCGCTTGCGCCGCGCCGCTGTACCACGCCTCAACCTCGGCGTTGACGGCCTGGATTTCTTCGAAGTAGGGATTCGCGTCACTCATCGCTCATGTCCGTGATTGCCGCCGGCGAAAACCATCGCAGCGCGCACCGCGCTCGCGAAGGTTATTTTTTCTTCTGGATGAATTCGATCTTGTAGCCGTCCGGATCGGTCACGAACGCGATCACGGTGGTGCCGTGCTTCATCGGACCTGCCTCGCGTACAACCGTACCGCCTTGCGCCTTGATCTTGTCGCAGGCGGCGTAGGCGTCTTCGACCTCCACGGCAAGGTGGCCGAAGCCGGTGCCGAGATCGTACGATTCGGTGTCCCAGTTGTGCGTGAGTTCGAGGACGGTGCCGTCGCTCTCGTCCTCATAGCCGACGAAGGCCAGCGTGAACTTGCCTTCCGGATAGTCGTGGCGGCGCAGCAATTTCATGCCGAGCAATTCGGTGTAGAACTTGATGGAACGGTCCAGGTTGCCCACCCGGAGCATGGTGTGTAGAAGGCGCATCGTGTACTCCCCGTTGCTTGATGTCGAGGACGTAAATGTACCCGGAATCGCTCAACATTGCTGGCAGCCCGACGGGTTCACCGGCCCATCGGGCGCCTGCGCAACCGCGCTGTCAGGTGGATTTGCGCGCCTCGTCGCGCAACATGCGCCGCAAGATCTTGCCGACGTTGGTCTTCGGCAACTCCGTGCGAAACGCAATGAACCTGGGCCGCTTGTAACCGGTGAGCTGTTCCTTGCAGAAAGCGAAAATGTCCGTTTCAGTCAGATCTGGATCGCGCTTGACGATGAAGAGCTTGACCACTTCGCCCGCCAGTTCGTCCGGCACGCCGACCGCAACCACTTCGAACACGCCCGGATGTCTGGCCACCACGTCCTCGATCTCATTCGGGTAGACGTTGAAGCCCGACACCAGAATCATGTCCTTCTTGCGATCGACGATCTTCACGAAGCCGGCTTCGTCCATCACCCCGACGTCGCCCGATTTGAAGAAGCCATCCGGCGTCATGGCGCGCGCGGTTTCGTCGGGACGATTCCAGTAGCCGGCCATCACCTGCGGACCGCGAATGCAGATTTCACCGGGCTGGCCGAGCGGCAACTCGTTGCCGGCGTCGTCGCGAATCGATATCTCCGTGGACGGCAGCGGCAAGCCGACCGTGCCGCTGAACGACGTGGCCGTGGGCAGGTTGGTGGTGGCGCATGGCGAGGTCTCCGACAGCCCGTACCCTTCGACTATCGGCACACCCGTCGCCGCTTGCCAGCGTTGCGCGACCGCTTGCTGCACCGCCATGCCACCACCCGTGCTCTGCACCAGCTTCGAGAAGTCGAGGGTGGCAAACGCCGGGTCGTTGAGCAGCGCGTTGTACATCGTGTTCACGCCGGGAAACGAATTGATCGCGTAGCCGCGCAGCGTCTCGATCATGCCGGAGATGTCGCGCGGATTCGGAATCAGGACACCCATGCCACCGCAACGCATCGTCAGCAAGGCACAGACGGTCAAGCCGAAGATGTGGTACAGCGGCAGCGCGACAGCGGTGATGTACTGGCCGATATCGCTGCGATGACGGTAAGCCGGCTCGCGCCACACCTCGGATTGCACGATGTTGGCAACCAGATTGCGATGCAGCAATGTCGCGCCCTTCGACACGCCTGTCGTGCCGCCCGTGTACTGCAGCACGGCGACCTCGTCAGCGGCGATCCGCACCGGCGTGAAGCCCGCTTCGGCGCCGCGAACGAAGGCGTCGGCCAGGCTCACGCGAGAGGGCGAGGGCGACGCGCCTTCGCCGACCGCCGGGTCGTCAGCAAAACATAGCGCCGCCCCCATCATCTCGTCAATCGATGTCACCACCACGTGCCGCACTGCCGTACGCGCCTGCACGGCTTGCAAGGTGGCCGTGAACGTGTCGAGTATGACAATCGCCTCGGCCCCGCTATCGTTCAACTGATGTTCGAGTTCGCGCGGCGTGTAAAGCGGGTTCACGTTCACCACGACATAACCCGCGCGCAGAATCGCCGCCATCGCCACCGGATACTGCAGCAGGTTCGGCAGCATCACGGCAATCCGCGTGCCGCGCGCGAGACCCTGCGCCTGAAACCAGCCCGCGAGGTAGCGCGACCGACCTTCGAGTTCCGCGTAGCTCAGTTCACGCCCCATGCAGACGAAAGCGCAGGCCGCCGCGTGCTCGCGAAAGCTGCGCTCGAGCAGATCCGCGACAGAGCCGATTTGCGTCGTATCGATCTCCGTCGGCACGCCAGGCGGATAGGACTTCAACCAGATCTTTTCCATCTCCTCCATCCCTCCTTGTGCAGGTTCGCGGAAACTAGCGGCCAGCGAGCGCCGGCATGCGCCGTGCCGGCCGGTCGAAACTGTCGAAGAATGCACGCAATTGCTCGCGCGTGCCGCGTTCCAGCGCAATCGCACCGCTTTCGAGGCCGACCGGCAACTGCGCGGCGATATCGCGCAGCAGCCCATACAAAGTTGCCGTGTCGAGGGCGAGTTGCAGATCCGCTGTCGCCGGCGCCCGCTCATGGACCTGCAACACGCCGCGGCGCAGTTCGAGCGCGTAGGCCTCGTCGCGATCGGCAATGCGGAACACCAGTGTGGCATGCAGATCGGCGCAGCGGGCCGGATCGATGCACACGCTGAAGCGCTGGAACACATTGCGCAACGGCTGGGCGCGCAACACGTCGGTGGACGCCAGGCTCGCGCTGCCCGCAAACGGTAGATCCTCGTAGGCGCGTTCGAGTTCACGCGCCGCGCTCAGGTACCAGTTGCGCCAGTTGGTGTTCTCCGTACGATAGCCCAGTTCGCGCAGCGCTTCGGCCTTGATGCTGCGGGCGTCGGCATCGTCGATGTCGAGCCGCACCAGCAACGTCGCCAGTTCGGCGGCCCAGCGCCAGTCGCCATCGCCGAGCGCGACCCGCGCGGCGGCGCGCACCGTGTCCGTGCCGCCCATCATCTCGACCGTGCGGCGCGCGCGTTCGCCGCGCGGCAACGGATCGAGCGAGGCCGGATCGCCGTCGAACCAGCCGAGTTGCCCCGAATACACCTGACGCACCGAATGCTTCACCGTACCGTAGTACTCGCCGAGCCACGCGTGCTGCGCGAGATGCGGCGGCAAGGCGGGAATCGCTTCCGCGAGTTCGTCCGGCGTCATGCCGAAGTTCATGTGGCGAATCGTCTGATCGTGGATGAACTGGATAGCGTCGCGATACACCGTCAGCACCTCCGCGACCGCCGTAGCGCCCGACACCGGCCGGCCGTGCGCCGGCACCATGTGGACGGCGCCGAAGCCGCGCATCATGTCGATGGTCTGGTACCAGCGCACCGGATCGCGATAGCGCGTGCCACGCAGCGTATGGACGTTCGCGAGACACTCGCCCTGGATCACTTCCGCCGACAGCAGCACACCGAGATCCGGCAGCCACATCACGATCTCGTCGTCCGCTTCGGACGGCGCGTAGCGGAACTGGAAGCGCACGCCGGCCAATTCGATATCGAGCGCGTCGTCGAACACACGCGTGGGCGCGAAGAAGCTCGCCGGCTCGGCGACCAGCACCGGCCCGATCCCGGCGTTGACCTTGCCGGTCGCGCCGGCGGGCAGCAGCGTACCGAAGCTGTACGCGGAACGGGTGGCGAGAATCGGCGCGACCAGGTTGGCATTGTTGATCACGGTGTCCATCAGCGTGCGGTGGGCGATGATCTCGACCCGCCCCGCTTCGAGCGCGGCTTCGTCGACGAAAGCGCGCACGCCGCCGGTGTGATCCGTGTGGTTATGCGTGTAGACCACTGCCTTCACCGGCAATCCGGCGTGACGCGGATCGATCGCACAAAAGTCTTCGTAGATGCGCTTCGCCGCCGACACCGCTTCCGTTGCATCCACCACCACGATGCCGTCGTCGCCGACCACGAAGATGATGTTCGCGATCGCGTAGCCCACCGCGCAATACACCCGTTCGGCCACGCGGTAGATGCGCTGCGCCATCCGGCGCGAGTGTTCCGTGAGACGCGGCGGCACCGTCGGCGCGGCAATCGCGAAGGCGAGATTGACGCCGGCATCGAAGGCGACGTCAAGCGGCTCGCCGACATGCGGCGCATCGAAGGCAGGATTGCGAACAGTCGCGGGGCAACAACGGGTCATGCAGTGTCTCCTCGAAGAAAGCTGGCCGCGTCGATCGGCAGCCGGCCTTTAAAAATCGGAAACGGAATTCTTATTCCGTTTTTTGCTTAAAAAAATCAGCCGCCGGGCAGCCCGAGGCAGCGGCGAAATGCCGTCTGCAGCCACGGACGCAAGCGGCGGCTCGCGAGCGACAACGGCCCCGGATCGTTGAGGATGCTGTTCACCAGCAGGCCATTGATCATCTGGACCGACGCGCGCACTTCGAAGTCGAGCGCCGCCGCTTGCGAAGCGGGCGCACCGCGCGCCGCAAGCAGGGCATCGACGAGGCGCGGCGCGAGCAGCGCCAGCACTTCGCGATTGGCCTCCTTGGCCGCGTCCCAGCTCGGCTTGAGCTGCGAGGAGCGCAGCAGCGAGGCGTGATAAAGCCCGCGATTGCGCCGGAAAACCAGCACGTAGAAGGCCACCACAGCGTCGGCGAGCGCGCCGGCATCGTTGGAGCGCCACACCGGATCGCGCACGAGAATCTCGCGCACATAGTCGAGCCCTTCGGCCATCACCCGGTCCTGCACCACCTCGAAAAAGGCATCCTTGTTGTCGAAGCGGCGGTAGAACGCACCAATCGAAGTGCCCGCGCGTTCGACGATATCGTTGATGGACAGATCGTCGAGATTGCCGCTCGCCTCGATCAACTCGCGCCCGGCTTGCAGCATGTTCGCGAGGCCGACCTGACTGCGGGTCTGACGCGGTGCCACGATGGCGGAGGAGGATTCGCGCTTGCGAAGAGGCGTGCTTGTCATGCGGCTTTCAACATCGTGTCAAGGCTGAGGGGCGCGGTGCGCGCTATCCGGGCTGCCGGCTGAGGCAAACGCAGGACAGGCCCGGGCGCAATTCGCAATTCAAGGCAAGGCTGCGGCAAAGCAAAACCCAAACCCGCAACCTCAAAATCGGAATCTGGATTCCGGATCGTCATGGATCAGCCTGGCTTTGTCAACCGCACTCAGGGTAAATCCTGAATCGGCGCGTCGGCGTGCAACAGATGCTGTGCTGCGCGATTGGCCTCGGCCATGATCTGCTCGGTCAGCGCCAGCGCCGAACTGGCCGCAGGCGACGGCGTGCGCTCCGCGAGGTACACGAGCGCGAATTCGAGGCTCAGCTTCGGCGGGTTGGTGAGCGGGATGCGCGCCAGCCGCCGCATCTCGAGATCGCGCCGCACCGACGAACCGGTGGCGAACAACACGGCATCCGTCTGCGCCACGACGTCCTTCAGTACGGCGACGTCGTTGCACTCCACCTGCAACGGAATCTGCTCGTGAGCGCGGTATTTCAGCAAGCGATGCAGCGCGTCCTTCATGAACGCGGGCAACGTCACCGACACCAGCGGAAAGTCGCGCAAGGCCGCAAGCGGCACGGCCCCGCGTGCCAGCAGCGGGTGTCCGGGGCGTGCAAACCACGCGCCGTCGTGGCGCGGCAAGCGCTGCAGCGTGACATCCGGCGTCACGGGCGGCACCCGGCGGTCCGTCACCAGGAAGTCGATCTGCTCCGCGCGCAACTTGCCGATCAGCGCGTCGCCCTCGCCCAGTTCGATCGAGACTTTGATCTTCGGAAAGCGCCGCGAAAACTCCACCAGCAGATCGGGCAGCAGCACGACCGCCGGATAGGGACCGAGTCCGATGCGCACCTCGCCGAGTTCATGGGCCTTAAGCAGTTCGACGTCGCGAAACAGGCAGCGCGTCTCGAACAGCACACGGCGCGCCCGCTCGACCAGCAGCCGCCCGGCCGCGGTCATCGCCACGCCGCGCGCGGCGCGGTCGAACAGCTTCATGCCCAGTTCGTCTTCCAGCGCCTGAATGCTGCGGCTAAGCGCGGGCTGGCTCAGATGGACACGCACAGCGGCGCGCGCGAAGCTGCCCTCTTCCGCGAGCGCAATCAGGTGGGTGAGTCGGCGTGAATTGATCTCATGCATGTTTTGCAAGGTTCCAATAACCAGATTGCACTTGAATAATTCCCTTATACCACCTCAAATGGGCGAACATTTGCCTATGCCGGACGGCAGCACGACCGCAAAGGTCGCACAAAACCAATTCAGGAGACAGGGTTTGCTCATCTCGCCGTACCTCGCAGTGCACGCCCGCTGCGCGCCGTCATCCCGGGCACCCTCAGGAGTATTGAATGTTTGAGGCAGAAGGTTCAAGGTTTGCCGGAGCAACCGCGACGCCCCCCGTTTCCACGGTTCCGCTGGAGCGCTCGCGGTCGCGCCGCTGGGTCATCGTCGCCTCGCTGTTCCTGTTCATGCTGATCAACTTCGCGGACAAGGCCGTCCTCGGTCTCGTCGCAGTCCCGATGATGCACGACATGCAACTGACGCACGCCCAGTTCGGCCTCGTCGGCAGCGCGTTCTTCGTGCTGTTTTCGCTGTCGGGCATCGCGGTGGGCCTGTTCGCCGATCGCGTCAGTATGAAATGGCTGCTGGCTGTGCTTGCATTGACGTGGACTTGCGCGCAGTTGCCGCTCGCGTGGCCGAGTAGTTTCGCAGTCCTGCTGCTTTGCCGCATCCTGCTCGGCGCAGGCGAAGGACCGGCCTCGCCGCTTGCGCTGCACGTGGTCTACACCTGGTTCGACGATCGCGAGCGTAACCTGCCCACCACGATTGTTCAGCAAGGTGCAACGGCGGGGGTGATCGTTGCAGGACCGCTGCTCACCTACATCTCGCAACGCTGGCACTGGCACGCTACGTTCCTCACGCTCGGCGTGGTGGGCGCCGCGTGGACCGTGCTGTGGTTGTGCGTCGGCAAAACCGGGCACCGTGCGCGCAGCGTGCCGTCGCTCGCCGCCGCGGCGAATGGGCAAGCGCGGCTGCGCTATCGGACCCTGCTCTCCGATCGCACCGTGATCGGCGTGATGCTGCAATGCTTCGTAGGCTATGCGGTGATTGCCGTCGGCTTCACCTGGGTGCCGGCGTATTTCCGGCTCGGCCTCGGCTTTCCCGCCACCCAGGCCGGCTGGCTGTTCGCGGCGCAGGTGGCCACGCAGATTCCGGTCGGCATCGCGCTGGCGCTGTTCTCGCATCGCCAGCTCAAACGCGGCGTGCCGTCGCGGCGCGCGCGCGGCGCCCTCATCAGCACCGCCTGTGTGGCGAGCGGCCTGGCTTATTGCGTGCTGTTTCTCGGCGTGCCGCCGTACGTCAAGGTCGCGTTGATGGGACTGGCCAGCGCACTGGCCATCCAGACTTTCATATTCGGGCCGATGCTGGTGGCGGAAGTCGCGCCCTCGGGGCAGCGCGGCGCATTGCTCGCGATCACCAATTCGATCACCACCACGGCCGGACTGATCGGGCCGTTTGCCATGGGCAAGCTGCTCGGCGCGGCCGGCGACAGCCATGCCTACGAGACCGGCTTCGCGGTGACCGGCGCGCTGCTGCTGGCGGTGGGCGTCGCCGGCTTCGCGCTGCTCGATCCGCAACGCTCACGGCGCAGGCTCGATGCGTTGCAGTAATGTGCCGGGCCGCTGCATAAGCGGGCGGATTAGCG
>Ga0153933_1000716_pt1 | contig 10887 bp, 9 predicted proteins | sample TSNJ017MetaG_FD_102275 | JGI IMG/M metagenome (GOLD analysis project Ga0153933, IMG submission 102275) | Attine ant fungus gardens microbial communities from New Jersey, USA - TSNJ017 MetaG | ecosystem: Host-associated > Fungi > Mycelium > Unclassified | place: USA: New Jersey, Wharton State...
ATCAAGGAAGAAAGGTCTCTTCACGAAGGCCGACTTTGTCTACGAGTCAGGAAGCGACGTGTATCGATGCCCTGCCGACGAGCGCGCCATTCATCGATTCAACACCGTTGAGCATGACATGACCCTGCGAGCGTACTGGCCGAGTGCCTGCCCCCGTTGCCACCTCAAGGACCGATGTTCGCCCAGCGACTATCGCCGCATCAAACGATGGGAGCACGAACATATACTGGATGCCATGCAGCGACGGCTCGACAGGAAGCCAGATGCAATGACGATCCGCCGAAGTACTGTCGAGCATGTCTTCGGTACGCTCAAACACTGGATGGGTCCCGCACACTTCCTGACCCGCACACTCGGGCACGTGAGTACGGAGATGAGTCTTCAGGTATTGGCCTACAACCTGAAGCGGGTCATGAACATACTCGGTGTTGCGGGAATGATGAGGGCCATGAAGATGGCTGGAAGCTAAAGCCCGCAGGGGCTTTGCTGCGCCCGCGAAACTCAATTAGCGTAAGCTGGAGCCACCGAACTTGATTCAGCTGAACCGAGACCGGACGTTCAGCGCCAAAAATTGAGTTCTCACACAAGCTCGACCCAACTCGGCCTGTCGCGCGTACGTCTTGAATGGACGTTTTGACAGCGGAAGCGGTCGCTGAAAAGTGAATGCGTGCGGTCGTTCTGTTTCAAGTGACGATTCCGAAGCCCGCGAGAATATCCCATGTCGCGTGCTCCAGAATGCCAGCGCGAATATTGCCACGCCATGCCGCAAGTGCTCCCATCACAATACCGTTGAGTATGATGCTGATAACGGCAACGGAACCTTGGTATCCGTGGCCGATTCCGAAGAGAATTCCTTGGCCCACGATAGCGATGCCGACTCTGCCTGTAATGGCGGTAAGTTGACGTTGCAGATAGCCGCGAAACACGATTTCTTCGCACACACCGGCGGTGACCGAGAGACAGACCCACAATGTTACGGCAACCAGGCCAACTGGCAATGCCGGCAATAGCGGGTCGCTCGGTGGCGCACCGTGTTGCAGGAGACCGACAACGCTCGCATTACAAAGATAGTCGACACCGAAAGCCAGCGCAGCGTAGGCGACGTCTTTTCCAAATTCTCTGAGCGTCAATTGATGACGACCGAAAAACTCAAGGATAGACCGCTGGTACGTTGTCATTCCTTTGTAAATAAAGCGGACCCATAGCCATTCCATGCCGATCATGAACACGTAAAAGATGTGCAACTGGTTCGGCGTAGTAGCAGAGTCCCCCGCAGATGTATGCGTACAGTTAAATGCGCTTATCACGGCGAGGATCACGCAGATAGCCATGACATGAAGCGTGTGTTTGTATGAGGCCAACAAGACGCGTGGGGCGCCCGCTTGATTCCTAGACTTCAACTCATAACTCGCAAGATTCTTCATGTGGCCAATCGCTTCTAATTGTTAAGGGCACGTAGCCCGGGTTTTCTATTTGCTATGGGCATGGGTTAACAGCGAGGCAAAGACCTCCAGTGCCGAAGTGGTACGGCTTAGGTCCCCTGTGCTCAGGTATTCCAGCATCAAGCCGTCGATCACGGCGACACAGAGTGTTGCCGTAACGCGCCGCTGCGGCGACGGCGGTAGCGTGCTTTCAACAAAACTCAACCATGTCGAGCTGGTCGCATCCATATAGGGTACGTAGACGGCTGGGTTTTGCATGGCCAAGACCTGCACTTCATATAACAGGCGCACATACGGGCTGTTGTTGGCATGCGTTGACCACTGCCAGAACAATTTCAAGCCGCCTTTCCCGCCAGCATCGCGCATCAAGGCAATGAAGGACTGCTGTACGCGCCGCCGCACTTCGTCCATTACCTCGGTGATCAAGCCGTCCTTGGATCCAAAGTGAAAAATCAGCAGCCGCGCGCTGGTCCCGATCTGTTCGGCCAGTGGCCGCAGCGAGAGATCGGCTATGCCATGTTCAAGGAGATACGCCAGCGCCTTGTCGCGAAGGATTTCTTTTCTATTCATGAAACGAACGTTACATGAAACGATTGTTTCATTCAAGTTTTTTTATGTACTCAGTAGAATCAGGCGCCCCGTTACTGAATAAAGACACTCGGCGGCGATAGCTTGGTTTATCGCACCATAGGCGAATGACTAGGAAGGTTGTTCCGTACGTGGGTAGTGCTGGGTAGGCGGCCGATTGCCGGCCGGACGTATCTTGCCGGTTGAGGACCGGCCGCTTGCCTGTAGCGTGTGAGTGACTCTAAGCGGCCGGCCGGTCGCTGCCTCATGGTTATCGGCGGCCCGCATTCCCGAAACGACACTCATCGTACTGTCAAGGGGTCTCGGAGTAAACATCGCTATTCGACAGTTACCGACTTGGCGAGATTCCGCGGCTTGTCGATGTCGGTCCCTCGCGCTAGCGCTGCGTGGAATGCGAGCAGTTGCATTGGAATCGTGTGCAGGATTGGCGAGAGCAAACCGTAGTATTCGGTGAGACGAATGACTTCGATATCCGGCGCAGGCGTTATTCTGCAGTCGATGTCGGCAAAAACATAGAGTTTCCCGTTGCGTGCGCTTACCTCATGCATATTCGACTTGAGTTTCTCGAGCAGACGATCATTGGGCGCAACGGCTACCACCGGCAATTCGTCGCTAACCAGCGCAAGCGGACCGTGTTTCAGTTCGCCCGCGGCATACGCTTCAGCGTGGATGTATGAGATTTCCTTCATCTTCAAGGCGCCCTCCATCGCAACCGGATAGTGCATGCCACGTCCGAGGAACAGAATGTCTTGTCTACGTGTCAGTTGTTCCGCCCAGGCAATGATCTGTGGCTCCATCGCGAGCACCTTGGTCATGGCGTCGGGCAGGTGCCGGAGTGCGCGCAGATGGTGCTGCTCGTCTTGTTCAGACAGACGGTTTCGGCTTTGCGCAAGTGTCAGCGCGAGCAAAAACAATGCGACGAGCTGGGTTGTAAATGCCTTCGTGGAAGCGACACCAATTTCGATTCCGGCGCGGGTAAAGAAAGTCAACACACATTCGCGCGCAAGTGAACTGGCGGGGACGTTGCATATTGCGAGCGTGTGATGCATGCCCTGCCGTTTCGCAAGTTGCACCGCACCCAGCACGTCTGCAGTTTCACCGCTCTGCGAAACGGCGACCACCAACGTGTTCGCATTCGGCACGCTGTCGCGATAGCGGTATTCACTGGCGATCTCGACGCTCACAGGCAGTTGTGCCAGACTTTCAATCCAGTATTTGGCTGTTAGCGCTGCGTGGAAACTGCCGCCGCATGCGAGGAGCAGCACTGAATCCACTGCGTTCAGCACGCGCCATGCGTTATCGCCAAACAACTCGGGCATGATCGACGTGACGTCTTGAAGCGTATCGGCAACGGCACGTGGCTGCTCGAAAATCTCCTTCTGCATGTAATAGCGGTAGAGACCAAGGTCGGCCGCACCACTATGCGCTGCCACCGTATGCACGTTGCGCTCTACGCGACGTTTTTCCGTATCGACGATCCAGTAGCGATAGAGCTGGACATCAACTACATCGCCGTCTTCCAGGTAAGCAATTCGATCGGTGACGTTCGATAGTGCGATTGCGTCGGAGGCGAGGAAATTCTCGCCTTCGCCGACACCGATGACAAGCGGCATCCCATCGCGCGCACCGACCAGGCGATGCGGTTCGTCGCGGCAAATGACGGCAATTGCGTAGCTCCCCCTCAATTGCCCGACCGCCTCTTTCACGGCATCGAAGAGATCTCCGTTGTACAGATGATCGATCAGATGCGCGATGACCTCGCTGTCAGTCTGGCTGGCGAATACGTATCCGCGTGCCTCGAGCGTGGCGCGCAACTCCTCATGGTTTTCAATAATGCCGTTGTGCGAGAGCGCAATTCGCGGCGCGGTTGCGCCTGGCGAGAAGTGCGGATGAGCGTTTTCGGTAACGGGCTTGCCATGCGTCGCCCAACGGGTATGGGCAATGCCGGTGTAGCCAGACATGCCCAGCCGGGTTATTTCATCCTGCAGGTTCGCAACGCGCTCAACGCTGCGAGAGCGCACAAGTTGCCGATCATGGTAAAGCGCGACGCCACACGAGTCATACCCGCGATATTCCAGGCGTTTGAGTCCATCGACCAGGTTGGGCAGGATGTTCCTTTGCGCGACGGCACCGACAATTCCACACATGATGCTTCTCCGTAGGGTTGTTCTTCATGCGAACGAGTGAAGCGATGGTAGAGTGGCATGTGTGGAATTTAATTTCATAATTAATGAACAAATGAAATTTGGCAATATCGCATTCTCCGTGTGAAATTTAATTTCATCCGAAACGACGTGTGGAGATCAGATGGCGGGCATTTATCTGGATGAGTTGGATCTGCGGATTCTGGGCGTTCTACAAGAGGACGCGTCGCTTTCAAACCTCGAGCTGGCTGCGCGCGTGCATGCGTCGCCGCCTACTTGTCTACGCAGAGTGCGCGGACTCAAAGAGGCCGGAGTCATCCAGCGTCAGATTGCAATCCTCGATCACACGAAGCTGGGCTCGACGTTGATCGCGATCGTCGAGGTAAGCCTTGATCGGCAAACTACAGAGGATCTCGAAGCATTTGAGTCGTACATTTGCGCCGAAGACGCGGTGACTCAATGCTATCGCGTGTCACCTGGTCCAGACTTCGTGATCGTAGCCGAAGTGGTGGACATGCCCGAATATGACGAACTGGCGCGACGGCTGTTCAGGAGTTCGGCAAACATCCGCAACGTGCGCACATTTTTTTCTTCTCGCCGCGCCAAGTTCGAGGCGAATGCACGCGTTCGCCTGGCTGCAGGCAAGCTGGCGTAGCGGTGAGACCGGCAGCAGGTTTCGGGCTCCCCGCTTCGACTCTGAACTTCCGTGCTCGACCCGCAACGGTCAGCGGCGGCATCGAACAGCGGTCGTTCGTCAACTGCATGCGGCGACCTGTTTGGTCGGGTCTCGGAACGCGTTCGTGAGAATTTGGATTCATCAAGGCGCAAGTGAAAATGCGTTCAATTCGGTGGTTCCATCACTGCCGTTATGATAGTTGGTCCATCCGGATTCCAACTTAACGATCGCTTTTACACTGGGCGCATACCAGTAAGTTGAATGGACTTGCACTGCACTCCCGCCACCGAGGTGCCTTGTACTAACGCCGTGGATTTCAATCATGTAGGCATCGAATGTTCCAGCGCGCACCTGGACACGCTCGAACGACACGACTTTTACGGCCTCGTCGATGTCGGCAGTCCCTGACCTGGTTCTCTTGAGATCATGAAAGTGCCAACTCTTCCCGACCATTATTGGGAAGCTGAGCCAGCCCTGAGCGGGTTCCCAAGTTATATCGCCGCTTCGGACCATATCGCCCTGATTGTTGAGATCGATCTCGTATGGCGAATGGCCGTTCGTCGAGGCGCGGATAGTCGTTTGACTTTCGGCTACCGACACTACTGTCTTTACGGTTGTGTCATCCGGTTGGCCGTCCGATCTACCCGTCAAGAATGTCCATGTGTCCCCGACCCGGTAGGTCGGCGCATCAGCCGTGGGCGTACCTGCTGGCTCTTGTGCCAACGCGGGTGTTGGCAGGCAGCCGAGCAACATTGCGGCATAGCAATACCGCCTGGAAAGCATCGACAGGTATGCCGTCGCGACGATGGTTTTCATGGGTAGACCTCCGGGCCGGGATACACACGAACACCCAAAAACGGTGTCGCCTCACAAAAGGACACGCAACGGAAAGCCATGATCCTTCGAACGGCGGCGCCGCCTGGTATGCCAGCGCACGTACACAAATTGTTCGCGATGTTGACCTCTGTTGTGACCAATCTAGCCCCCGTGTCGACCGTCCGTTCGTGGCCGGCTGCAGTTCGATGCCGATTGCACAGGCGCTCGGCAGATAATCGACTCGCGTCGGACTGGAGTCGACCCACTTCAGACACCCAGTTCCCTCAAAAGCGGCCATTCATGGCAAGGCTCCCCTAATGGGCGAGGCGCTTGACGTCGATCGACCTTGCCGATCCGTACATCATTGCACACTGTTATAGCGTTTTCGGCGAGTGCTGTGTATCGACGGCAGCCGGACCTTTCCGCACAATGTCACTGCCTCCCAGCTCACTCCTGACGCCATGAAAACCTATCCCGCTTTCCGGGCCGCCGCCTGTCACGTCGCGCCGTATTACTTCGATACCCCACGCACAATCGACAAGGCGTGCGCACTGATCGCCGAAGCCGCAGGCAACGGCGCCGAATTGATCGCGTTTCCCGAAGCCTTTGTCTCTTCGTTTCCGGTCTGGTCCGGTGTCTACGCGCCGGTCGACGTACACGACTTCTTTTTCAAACTCGCATCGAGCGCAATCGAGGTTCCCGGGCCGGAGGTCGCCCGCTTGCAGGAAGCCGCAAGGCGCCATGGCGTCATCGTCTCGATCGGAATCAACGAAGGCACGCCTGTCAGTCCTGCATGCGTCTGGGATACCAACCTCCTGATTGGAGACGACGGACGCATCCTGAACCGCCATCGCAAGCTGGTGCCGACCTATTGGGAAAAGCTCACATGGGCGAATGGCGATGGCAGCGGATTGCGGGTCGTCGAGACAAAGGCTGGGCGAATAGGCACGCTGGTCTGCGGCGAGAACACCAATTCTCTCGCTCGCTTCACGCTGCTCGCCCAAGGCGAGAACGTGCATATTTCTTCATTTTCGCCGCGCTGGCCGACGCATCCGCCGGGCGAGGCATCTTACGATCTTGAGGCAGCCATACGGTTGCGAGCAGGGGCTCATGCGTTTGAGGGCAAGGTTTTCAACATCGTCGCCTCCGGATTCCTGCCGCCCGAAGCGATAGACCTCATCGCCCGCGACAATGTGCGCGCACGGCAATTGCTCGAGGAATCACCCAAGAGCGTGTCGATGATCTTCGGACCGAACGGCACAGTCATCAGCGATACGCTGCGGGACGAAGAAGGCATTGTCTATGCCGATCTCGACCTCAAGCAGTGCGTCGTGCCCAAACAGTTTCAGGACGTCGTCGGTTACTACAACCGTTTCGACGTGTTTCAGTTGAAAGTGAACCGCCGTGCGCTCGCCCCGGCCGAATTCAGCGATGGCGTGGCCGGCGTCCGGCTCGATGACCTGTCCGGGGCTGGGTCGACTTCCCCGGAAGAGGCGTGGCCGATCGAGTTGGTCGACGGTATGAACAGACCATGAAACTGATCGATCTTTACAGCGATACGCAGACAGTGCCCACCGAAGGCATGCGAGTCGCCATGGCCACAGCTAAGGTCGGCGACGAGCAGATGGACGAAGATCCCACAACGCGCGAGTTGTGTATCCGGGTCGCGGAGCAACTGGATTTTGAGGCGGCGGTTTTCATGCCGTCGGGAACGATGTGCAACCTCGTTGCAACGCTCGTGCATACCCGTCCCGGCGATGAACTCATTGCCGACGCCCTGTCGCACATCTGTACCACCGAGGGCGCGGGCGCCGCGGCGATAGCTGGGGTGGCGATCAATCCGATTCCGACCCGCGACGGCATCTTTACAGCGGATGAATGCCGGGCCGCGATCCGCGAACCGTCCCGAACTGCCCCTCGCTCTGCGATGATCAGCATTGAGCAGACCACCAACTTTAGCGGCGGCGCAGTGTGGCCTATCGACGTGCTCCACGGCGTTCGCGACGCCGCGCTCGACGCCGGCTTGCGCACGCATATCGACGGCGCGCGGCTCTTCAATGCGAGTGCTGCCACCGGTGTGCCGTTAAAGGCTTATACCGACGGCTGGGATAGCGCATGGGTCGACTTCAGCAAGGCAATGGGATGCCCGTTCGGTGCAGTCCTATGCGGAGATGCCCATTTCATCCGCGACGCGTGGACATGGAAGTATCGGCTCGGTGGTGCGATGCGGCAGTCCGGAATCGTGGCCGCGGCCGCGCTTTATGCGCTCGATCATCACGTGACACGCCTTGCCGACGATCACGCCAACGCAGCGCTATTCATCAGGTTGCTAGCCAGCGAGCCCTACTTCATATTCGAAACGCCAAACCCGATCACAAACCTTATTTTGTTCAAGCTACAAGGCGTGCACGTCGATACCGTCACCTTCGTCGAGCTTGCCTTGCAGCGCGCCGTGCGCCTTCGCGCGCTGTCCGACGGACGTCTGCGTGCCACGACCCATCTCGACGTAACGCGCGATCAGATCGTCGCAGCGGCGGCCAATCTGAATGACCTTGCACGCGAACTTGCAGCCGACGCTTCATAGCTTATCGAGAACGCCCTCCATGATCGCATCGCAACCCAGTGTGTTCCTCGTCGATGTCTTTACGCAGGATGCCTTTTGGGGCAATCCCGTGGCAGTGGTCGCCGGCGGGACCCGACTGTCACCTGAGCGTATGTTGCGAATCGCGCGCTGGACCGGCATGCCGGAAACGGTCTTCGTCCTGCCGCAGGAACCACGCGGCCATGCGGATACCGAGGCCGACTACGACGTGAGAATCTGGTCGCCGTTGTGCGAATTGCCGTTTGCCGGCCATCCATCGATCGGTACCGCACACGTGTTGCTTGAAGAAGGGGCCATTGATCCCCCCCATGGACGATTCGTGCAGCAATGCCCTGCTGGCCGTATCGACATGCGCGTCACCTTGATCGGTGCACAGCGACGGATCTCATTTCGTACGCCGGTGCCGACGGTAGAACGGCTGGATAACGCCGGCCATGCAGCCGTTCTCACGGCGCTCGGATACACAGGACCGTCGGCGCAGGTTGCGCTTGTCGAAGCTGGTGCACGATGGATCGTCGTCGAGATGATCAGTGCGTCGGATGTCAACGCGTTGAAGCCAAACCTGGAACGGGTGCAAGCGTTAAGCGTCTTGTACCGGGTCTCGGGCATCACCGTGCTCGGGCACGTGCAAGCCGGCGACGTGAACTTCGAGGTGCGGTCGTTCGCGCCCGCGATCGGCGTACCGGAAGACGCCGTATGTGGAGGCGGGAACGCGTGTGCTGCGGCGTGGGTCGCCTATCGAAACGACTGGCGAATGGGCTGCGCCGACTGCACCGTTAGCCAGGGACGGCACGTCGGTCGCGCAGGTCGCGTCTTCTGGGAGGGTCCGGATCAGGACCGGCGCATCGAGATTGGCGGCTTTGCCGTAACGATATCGGCGGGCACCTTCCGTTTGCCTTGAGACGACTACAGATACGCGCGAACTTACTGGAGATCGCGCACCATCTGACCCAATCGGGCGAGCGCATCACAGCGGCTACCCGTCATGCGAAACCCGCAATTCAGGCGCACATGATCGCTGAACTCGCCAGTAGAGGAAAACAGCGTGCCCGGCGCGATGGTGATACCGTCATCAAGGGCGCGCCGATAAAGCGCCATGGCCGAGACCTCGCGCGGTAAGCGAATCCATAACAGATAACCGCCGCTCGGCATGCTGGCCTCGGTGCCTGGACCAAACAGGCTCTCGACCTGCGCCAGGGTCTCGGCCACCTGTAGACGGCATTGGTTTCTCAGCTGACGCAAATGATGCTGATAGCCCCCAGCGGCAAGATAATCACCGATCGCTTCCTGTATCAAAAGGGGCTGCCCGACGCTCATCGTTTGTTTCAGCGATACGAGCCGCTGGTGATGCTGTCCGCCCGATACCCAGCCAACCCTCAATCCCGGCGCGAGCGTCTTGGTCAACGAACTGCATAGCAACACGTTCCCCTTTCGATCATATGATTTGGCGGCGCGCTGCGTTGCTTGGAAGTGGAGATCGCTGAAGGTCGCATCTTCGATGAGCGGAATCTGCAAGCGTTCGAGCGCTTCGACCAGTTCCCGTTTCACCTCGTCATCCATGCTCGCGCCGTCTGGATTGCTAACGTTCGTCGACATCAGACACGCGCCGATCCGCCGCCGCCCTGCCAGCCGTGCGACCTCTGCTATGGCTCGGACGGGATCGGAATGGAACGGCAGTGAGATGGCTAGCATGCCGAGCTGCGCGATCGTCGATAAAAACCCGTAATACGCCGGCGATTCCACAACGATCACATCTCCCGCCTGAGCGACCGCTTGAAGACACAAGCCAAATGCCTCAATGCAGCCGTTCGTCACCAGGATGTCGTCCGCGGCGAGACTGCAATTCCATGTTCGCGCATGGGAGGCCAAGCTATCTCGCAGTTGTTTCGATCCCGACGAGAACGAAACTTCCGTCAGCAACTCACCATGCCTGCGGGCAGCCGAAGCAATGCTGCGTGACAGCGCGCCAACGGGAAACAGATCTTTCTCGCACAGTGCCGTGCCGAAGGAGACGACATGCGCGGCGTCATCGATACGGTTCAACGCCGCGTGGGAAACCTCCGCGTCGACGATCGTAGCAGCCACCCGAGGCGGCGCGGCGCCTCCGGCAGCGCTAGCGCACACATAAAAGCCTTTTTGCGGACGGCTTTCGATGGCTTGCCGGTCTTCAAGCGCTCGATAGGCAGCGAGCACTGTCGTCACGCTAACGGCACACCGCCGGCTCATCTCACGAACGGATGGAAGGCGCTGGCCCGCCGCCCAAAGTCCGCGCTCAATTTCGTCCATCAGGCGAGAGGCGAGTGAAACGTGCAGAAAGTTGCGTGAAGCGGGCATGGAGGGTAAATGCAGCGGCAAGCGATGGAGTCGAACGGTTCTCTGAATCAAGACGCGTGTGAACGGGTCAATCATAGCGCGTTGGTGCATCACACCCAAGCGCGAGACACACCATTGAGCTCCAACAACGATTGACCGCTGTTGGCCGCGTGCTGCCCAACGCATCGAAGCATGTTATCCCGACGGTCGCTTAAACCGCCCTCGGGCGACGCTCGGAGATTGCAGGTTCTGGCACGCCGCTCGCGCCGGAGACTATTCTAGTCGGATGAGAAATTCCTCTGTAAG
>Ga0153933_1000717_pt1 | contig 10880 bp, 7 predicted proteins | sample TSNJ017MetaG_FD_102275 | JGI IMG/M metagenome (GOLD analysis project Ga0153933, IMG submission 102275) | Attine ant fungus gardens microbial communities from New Jersey, USA - TSNJ017 MetaG | ecosystem: Host-associated > Fungi > Mycelium > Unclassified | place: USA: New Jersey, Wharton State...
ATTCGAGCCGTGGCGTCAGCCCACCGGCGGTCACCCGCGTGGCGTTGAGCAAATTGCGGATATGGCCGTCGAGATGGGCGACCTCGTCCGAGATCGCTTCGGTCAGCGAGTGCAGCCGCGCGTCGTCGCGCACCGCCGGCATGGTGTCCATGACGCTCACCGATCCCTGGATCGCCGCCAGCGGCGAGCACAATTCGTGCGACAGCGTGCCATGGAACGCGTCACGCAGCAGCTCGGCCTGCAGATGCAGCCTGGCGTCGTCCATCGCCTTGCCGATATCGAGCCGTTGCAAGGTCAGCGAGACCTCCTCGAGGATCGCCTCGATCCGGCGGGCCCGGTTCTTGATCGTGTCGCGCGAACCATGCCCGACATTGATGGCGATGATGCCGTGGACCACCGTCTCGGAGCTGATGGCGCGCAGCAGCCAGGCGTCCTGAGACGTTGCGTCGATCACGCTGCGGCCCGTGGCCCCGACACGCGCGGTCATCTCGGCGACGGCCTCCAGCACGGCCGCAGGTGCGTGTGCGGATTCCGGCATCGATTCGAAATTCCCGGCGGCGGAGGCCACGAACAGCGCCGCGCGCGCACCGAGCGTGTACGCCAGATAATATCTGATCGCATCGATCAGGTCCGAGACCGTGAAGCAGGCGGCCAGCCGCCTGGAGAATGCATAGAGATGCTGGATCTCGCGTTCGCGCTGCTGCGACCGTTCGGTCTCGCGACGCAGGCGCGAGGCGAGATTGCTGGTCGCCAGCGCCACGACGAGGAACAGCAGGAGGTCGACGGCCTCCTGCGGGTTGTCGACCCGGAAGCTGTAGATCGGCTCGAAGAAGAAGAAATCGGAGGCGGCGATCGCGGTCAGGGATGCGAGCGTGCTCGCCCATATGCCCCATCGCGTCGCCGCGAAGATGATCGGGATCAGATAGGCGATCGGGATCAGGCTCGCCGCGACCATCGAGTCGAGGACGAGCAGCACCGCCGTGACCAGGCCAATCGACCCGGCCGACAGCACGAGTGGCAATACGTTGATCCGCATCGCGAATGGCGGCTGGTCGTCGGCGGAAAGTGCCGCGCCATGCTTCGTTTCACTGCGACGCGAGCGAAAATCCGCGAGCCGTTGAAACAGGGGCAGGGAATAGATCAAGAATCTTGCCTTCGTAGTGAAAGACGCCGGAAGATCCCTGCGGCGGCCGATCAAGCCAGCACGAATCCGCCCCGGACCATCCAACGTCAGTGCTGAAGGCGAAGCCAGGTGCCGTCGACTGGGACGAACCCTCGCAAAACCATTCAACGTCCGACGGTCGGTTGCTGCCCCGATGTCACAAACTACCCAGCACGCGCAGCATTCCCCAGATTCGAGTAGAAAATCTATGCTGTTGGAACAGGCGGGAAATATAAAAGTAATAGCCGCCAGGCTCGAGAGTGGATGGCGATCGGCAACGAAGGGTTGGCGCGGCGAACACGCACCAACCTTTCGTTTAGGACGGTTGCATTCAGGAAGCTTGCTTGAGGCGCGATCAGCGCCGGAGCGGCCGAGCCACTGCGTCATCCGACTGGAGCATGATGGCGTTGACATAGCTCAGTGCGAGCCGTTCGCCGGCGAGTTCCGGCTTCGATGTCCGATACAGGTCGGATTCACCTGCAGGGCTGGTCCGCGGTGGCGTCAGTTTCGAGATCGCCGCCGAGCTGATGTATTTGGGCGGATAGAGATAGAAATCCATCAGCGGGGTCAGCGAGGCGCCGGCCTGCCGTTTCAGAACCGCCATCGCCTTGGCGCCGGCGTCCGGATAGAGCGCGCTCCAGCCCGCGAAATTGCTGGTCAGGATCTCCAGCGACAGGATCGCGGTCGCGATCTCGACAAAGCCCTGATTGGATTTCTTCGCACTGCGGGTCGTCGAGGCTTTTCTCAGGCGCTGGCGGAATTCGCGATGCCGTTCGATGAACGGCCCGAGACGCGCGCGCCACAGCATGTCCGGCAGGCAGGCATAGCCGTGGACGTCATGATAGCTCTCGATCAGGTTGCGGCACTGGCCGACCAGATCGGCCGGCAGGAATTTGAGATCGAGATCGTCGGTCCCGTCCTTGAGCGCGACATCGTTTGCGCTGTTCAAAACGTCCACCACGACGAGCAGTGCTCCACATTTGTGCACGCAAGCGAGATGATCTCGCCTGGTGCAGTGCAGCTTAGCGAGCCGTGGCATATATCTTCGATCGATCTTTGCGATGATTTACATAGCAATAAAATAGCCGGCCGCGACGGCTCAGCTCAACCGCCGCAGGGTCGCTTTCGGGCTCTCGCCGAACTTGGCCCGATAGGCGCTCGCCATCCGGCTCAGATGCGTAAAGCCGAGATCGAAGGCGATGTCGACGATCCGCTCGGTGGGCCGCGCCGTCGTCAGCCGGGCATTGAGCTGCGCGAGGCGGATGTCGAGCAGCATGTCGGTGATCGTGGTGCCGAAATGGCGGCGGAAGCCGAGCTGAAGCGCGCGGATGCCGGTGCCGGCGACATCAGCGAGCTCGGCGAGATCGATCGGTTCGGTCGCGCGCGCCTCGAGATAGTCGCGCACCCGCTTCAGTGCCGCCGGCTGCGTTTCACCGCGGCCGTTGAACGTGTCGATGGCGGCGCTCAGGCTGTGGCGCTGACCGTTGAGCAGCGCGTTGAGGAATGTTTCGCGCCAGTCGGCCGCCGCCACTGCGGACAGTTGCTTCTGCGGCCCGAGCCGTTCGGCGAGCGTGACGAGATGTTCGATCCTCGCCGCAAGCGCATGCCCGAGCGGACCGTCCAGTGCGACGGCGGGATCGAATTCGACCGGCCGGACCATCGCGCCGCCGAGCGCGGCGGCGCGATGCTCCACCAGTCTGCGATCGAGCAGCAGGATCAGCTGCGCGCAGTCGTCGCGCCAGGTCATTTCCGTTGCAATGGTCGGCGACAGCAGCGAGGCGGTTCGTGCGGGTCCCGCCGTCACCTCGCGCGACGCGGTGCGGATCGAGGCCGAGCCGTGCAACGGCATTTGCAACAGGAAGAAGCGATCGAGGCAGCCGGGATTGATCGAGACCGCGCCGCCATAGGCCACGTAGTTGATAGAGAAGCCGTCGAAGTCCGCGCAGTTATGCAGTGCGAAGAAATCCCGCTCCGAATGCTCGACCGGCGTAAGATTGTGCGGGCAGAAAATCCGTCCGATCGCCTCGGCCGCGTCGTCGACGCGCATGGTGGCGACGCGCGCGAAGTCGTTGAGCCTTGCCCGCTGCGAAACCTCGTTGCTCGTCGCAATCACGCCGGCATCCGGAGTTGTTTGAGGTCTAAAACATCGGCAGCCTAATGCATTCGGTCAAAAAGGGGAACGCGGTTTTGTCGAGCGATCTGCCTGATCCGCTCGCAGCCGGTTGCCGGCGGCTTGGGCACACCGGGATGTCCAGCCGATTCCGCGTTGCAACAAAGCGGAGGATTCGTTTGGCGGCTAGACAGCCCCGGTGACCGGCGAGAGGCTGGACTTCCGCAATGCGCATTCCAACCTGGAGGCTGACATGGGCTCGCTCGAAAAAGGCATCACGCGAAACGGCACCGGCTATAACGGCAAGACCTGGAATATCCTCGGCCAAGTCTATTATCCGAAGGCCGTCACCGACTCGACCTTCGCCTTCGAGACCAACAGTGATCCCGGCCAGTTCGTGCCGGTGCATGTCCATCCGACCCAGGACGAGTTCATCCTGGTGCAGGAAGGCGTGCTCGACCTCAAGCTAGACGGCGTCTGGGTGCAGGCCAAGGCCGGCGATCTCGTTCGCATGCCGCGCGGCATTCCGCACGGTTATTTCAACAAGTCGGACAAGCCGGCCCGGGCGCTGTTCTGGGTCTCGCCGATGGCCAAGCTCGAGGCGCTGTTCGAAAAGCTGCACAACCTGCAGGACCCCGCCGAGGTGGTGCGGATTTCGGCCGAGCACGAGGTGGATTTCCTGCCGCCGGAAGCCAACGAATAGGGCCCGCTCGGCCGAAGCAGATTTCGCGCGCACGATGCGGATTCGCCGGAGCAGGCTCCGGCGATGACGGGGAGGTGTGCGCTCACGAATAAACCAGGTTCATCGACTGGAGCGGTTTCATGGTCAAGCAGAAGCATGTGTGCATCATCGGCGCCGGCGTGTCGGGGCTCGCGGCCGGCAAGGCGTTCTCGAGTCGCGGCCACAGGGTGACGATCATCGAGCGCAGCGGCGATCTCGGCGGGGTCTGGGAGCCGGCACGCTCCTATCCCGACGTGCAGACCCAGAGCCCGAAGGATCTCTATCGCTACACCGACAAGGCGATGCCGGAATCCTATCCGGAATGGCCGAAGGGCCCGCAGGTCTACGGCTATTTGCGCGACTATGCCCGCGACCATGGTCTCGACGGCGCGATGCGCTTCAACACCAAGGTCGAGGCGATGAAGCGCCGCGCCGACGGCAAACCAGGCTGGACGCTGGAGCTGCGCTCGAGCGACGGCGCCTCCGGCCATGAGGATTTCGACTTCGTCGCCGTCTGCACCGGCCAGTTCAACGAGCGGCAGACGCTGTCATTGCCCGGCGAGGACGGCTTCAAGGCGCAGGGCGGCCAGATCCTGCACTCGTCGCAATATGCCGATCCTGCGCTTGCCAAGGGGCGCAAGGTCGTCGTGCTCGGCGGCTCGAAATCGGCGACCGACATTGCCGTCAACGCGGTCAATTCCGGCGCCAGCGAGGTCACCATCGTCTATCGCGAGCCGGTCTGGCGGATTCCCTATTTCGTCGGCGGTCTCGTCAACTTCAAGCGCATCCTCTACATCCGCGCCCAGGAGGAGATGTTCAGGAGCTGGGGCATCGGGCCGCTGTCGCGGCTGGCGCATGCGATCGCCAAGCCGTTGATCTGGGCCAACTGGCGCGGGCTGGAGAGCATGCTGAAGCTGCAGCTTAAGCTCAAGCAGTGCGACATGGTGCCGAAGGAGCGGATCGAGGACGGCGTCAATTGCGCGGTGCCGATCGCGACCCCGGGCTTCTATCCGATGGTCGCCGATGGCCGCATCAAGGCGGTGCGCGGCACGTTCGATCATTATGACGGCAAGACCATCGTCATGAGCGGCGGCCAGCGTGTCGCCGCCGACGTCGCCGTGCTCGCGATCGGCTACAAGCTCGACGTGCCGTTCCTGTCGGGGGAATACCAGGCGAAGCTGGTCGAGCCCGACGGCCAGTACCGGCTGTATCGGCTGATCGCCAATCCCGATCTGCCAGACATGGGCTTTGTCGGGTTCAACTCCAGCTTCTGCACCGTGTTGTGCGCCGACCTCGCCGCGAACTGGCTGGTGCGCTACGCCGACGGCCAGCTCGCGCGGCAGCCGAGCGCGGCCGAGATGCACGACAACATCGCGATGATGCTGAATTTCAAGCGGGTCGAGCGGCCGGCGGCGGGCGTCTATGGCGGGCTCTGTGTCGCGCCATATCACTTCAAGCATTTCGACGAGCTGCTCGCCGACATCGGCACGTCGGCGCGCCGCCGCAGCCCGCTCGCCGAAAAATTCACGCCGCCCGATGCGGACGCCTATGCGCGCTTCCTCGCCACCGCCCCGGTCTACAAGGCGGTGGCGTAGATGCGAAAGCGTCTCAGTCGCGGCCGGCGTCGAGGAAGGCTTGCGCCAGCCGCGCCGGATTGGAGAAGCACAACTCGTGACTGCCCGGGACCTGGACCAGGCGGAACAGCCCGAGCTTCTGCGACAGCCGCGGATGCCAGGGCAGGACGTGCGGCAGCGCCGTGTCCTCGGTGCAGTTGACATAGGATTTCGCGATTGGCATCTCGGCCGGGTTGGTCTTGAGCGAGATCTTGTCCTGAAACGTCTTCAGCGGGTGCGGGTTGAGCACGTCATAGGCACGCTGCGCGGTCTCGAAGTCGGCATCGTTGATGAAGGCCTCGCGCCAGATCGGGAACGGCAGCACCACCGAGCCGTCGCCGCGCTCGGCAGCGATCGCGTCGAACAGCCCGAGATAGGTCGGCGGCACCATGTCGTTGAGGCATTCGCCATTGTTGGGCACGAAAGCGTTCCAGTAGACCAGCCGGCGGATGCGATTCCCCGCGGCGTCGGCGACGCCGGTGATGACCATGCCGCCATAGCTGTGGCCGACCAGCACGATGTCTTTCAGATCGTGCTCGGCCAGATAGTCCACGATCGACTGGATCGCCTCGGTGAGGCCGGAGTCCTTGCGGTCGCCGGGCCGGTTGCCCTTGATGGTCGGAGTGTGAACGGTGTGACCGGCCTTGCGCATTACTGCTGCAACCGGCTCAAACTCGGCGCCGGTATGCCAGGCGCCATGGACGAGGACGTAGGTCGACATATTGTGCTTCTCCGAGGGGTTTGGTTAGATCGGGGGGCTCGCTTCCTTGCGGCGCGACCTTCGTGCCATTGTTTGTCCGATAATGCGGGAGCCCGGCCGGCCGCGCTTGGCTGAGGCCGCACTGGACTAGGCCCGGAGTGAACTGATGCAACAAATCGCGCGCCCGGACTGCTCCCCACACCTCGCCTGGAATACCGAGGATGTGCGGCCGAGCGAGCAGTATTCCTATTATCGCGAGGCGATCTGCCAGGCGTTCATGAAGCTGACGCCGGAACGGCCTTCGGCATCGGGCTTTCCGGCGAGGGTCGAATCCGTCCGGCTCGGCGAGGGCGCCGTCAACCGCGTCACCTTCCCCGAGCATGTCGTTCGCCGCTCGGCGGCCGACATCGCCTCGTCGAACAGGACCTGCTACTACCTCAATCTCAAGCTTGCCGGCCGCTGCCGGATCGAACAGTCGGGGCGTGACGTCAGCCTGTCGCCAGGCCAGGTCGGCATCTTCGACAGCGCGCGGCTGTTTTCACTGCATCATGACCGCGGCCCGAGATTGCAGGTCGCCTCCTTCTGGGTGCCGACCCAGGCGCTGCACGATCGCCTGCCGTCCGGATTCGATTTCGTGCCGGCGCGGCTGTCGGATGATCCACTCGTCGGTCATCTGATCGTGGAGACGGCCCGTGCGCTGAATTCGGCAGCGCTCAGCGCGACGGAACAGGAGAATGTGCGGCTGCTCGGCGTGCTGCTCGACCTCGTCGCGTTGAGCCTGTCGCGCCACGGTCAGCGCGGCGCGGAGCCGATGAGCCTCGTGGAGGCGACCTGGATTGCGCTGCGCCGCGCCGTTCATCGCCGGCTGCGCGAGCCCGGGCTTACCGCGGCTGCAATTGCGATGTCGGTCTCCATCAGCGAGCGTTACGTGCACAAGCTGTTCGAGCGGGCGGGAACGACCTTTGCCTGCTATGTAATGGAGCACCGGCTCGATGGCGTGGCGCGCGAGCTCAGGGATCCAAGGATGATGGAGCGCGCGATCGGCGAGATCGCGTTCGACTGGGGCTTTGCCGACCTCTCGCACTTCGCACGGCGATTCAAGCAGCGTTTCGGCTGCACGCCGCGGGACTGGCGCCGCGGCTGATCGGGTCGGGTCAGACGCCGATGGCGTTGCGCGCGATCACGTCGCGATAGAACGCTGCACTTAGCTTCGGCACGCGGGCCTGGGTCTGGAAATCCACGCGGTAGAGGCCGAAGCGCTTCTCGTAACCGAAGATCCATTCGAAATTGTCCATCAGGCTCCACAGGAAATAGCCGTGGACCGGCACGCCTTCGGCGGTGGCCCGCTGCAGCTGGGCGAGATAGTTGCGCAGGTACATGATGCGGTCGAGATCGTAGATCTGTCCGTCCGGCTGCACCTTATCCTCGCCGGACGTGCCGTTCTCGCTGATATAAATGCTCTTCAAATTCCAGATCTTCGCCGCGATCCGCGGCGCCCAGTAGATCACTTCGGGCGCGATCCGCAGCCATTCCGAGCTCATATGCGGGAATGAGGCCGGCATCGGCAGCGGCTTCCAGCCCGGCTTCTGGTCGCTCGCGACGATATAGCACTGCGGCGCGTAGATGTTCAGCCCGACGAAGTCGTTCGGCTGCGAGATGATCTTCAACTGCTCGGCGGTGAATTTGGGCGCGTCCGCGCCGGCATAGGCCAGGAAGCCGTCGGTGTATTTGCCGTCGAGCAGGACGCCGAGGAAGCCGGCGTTGAATTCGCGCGTCGCGACCTCGGTGGCTTGGATGTTCTCCGGCGTGTTGATCGCGGGCACGCAGGTGGTGATGTTCTCGGCCGGGCCGACCCGCGTGCCGGGACGCCCCTGGGCGCGGATCGCCTGCACCGCAAGGCCGTGCGCGAGCGCGACGTGATGGCGCGCCTGGTTGACCTCCGCCGGCGGCAGCTTGAGGCCGGGCGCGTCGATGCCGAGGGCATAGCCGAACGGGAGGAAACGTCCGACCTCGTTCATGGTGAAGATGTTCCTGACGCGGTCGGTCAGCCGCGCCGCGATGTAGGCTGCATAATCGCCGAACGCCTTCGACGTGTCGCTCGATCGCCAGCCGCCGACGCGGTCCTGCAGCGCCTGCGGCAGGTCCCAGTGATAGAGCGTGGCATAGGGCTCGATGCCGTTCGCCAGCAATTCGTCGAGCAGGCGGTCGTAGAAGTCGAGCCCCTTCGGGTTCGGCGCGCCGGTGCCGTCCGGAAACACCCGCGGCCAGGCGATCGAAAACCGGTAAGCCTTGGCGCCGAGATCCTTGATGAGACCGACATCCTCCTTGTAGCGGTGATAGTGATCATTGGCGCGGTCGCCATTGCTGCCGTCCTCGATCTTGCCCGGCGTGTGGCTGAATGTGTCCCAGATCGAGCGGCCGCGGCCGTCCTCGTTGACGGCGCCCTCGATCTGGTAGGACGAGGTCGCGGTGCCCCAGAGGAAGCCGGAGGGAAAGCTCGCACCGTCCGGTCGTGATGCGTCCTCTGCCGCCGCGGCGGGACCGGCCAGGCCGAGCGCCGACAGGCCTGCGAGGCCTGCAAACTGGCGGCGCGAAAATCTATCGGACATTGCCGGCTCCCGCGAAAATCATGTCGATCTGGTCGGCGGAGATGCGGGGCGATCTCGATCTTGTCGTCATTCGGTCATCAACTGGGTGGGACGAGGGCAGGCGGAGGCTTCCCAAATTAGCCTCCGATGCGGTTCTCGAGCAACAATTGATGCAGGCCGCAACGGCGCGGTTGCCGGTTTCGTCGCGACGTTTTCTCGCCTAGATTGCCTGCCGCGTCATTCGTTTCCGAAGGATGACATCGAAATCCCTGGAAGCCTCGTTGAGCCCCGCGCGATGAACCAGCCTGCAAGCCAACTCCGATCGGCATTGTGTCATCTTGCCGCGATCGCGGCATTGTTGCTGTCGATGCCCGCCGGCGCGCAGGCCGAGCAGACATTTTCTTTCGACGCGACGCCGGGAAAGCTGCCGAAGACCGTGATCCCGGTGAACTATGCGATCGAGTTGAGGCCGGACCTTGCAACTCTGGCTCTCCCGGGTGTCGAGACCGTCGACATCGAGGTGCGCGAGCCGACCGCGCAGGTCACGCTGAACGCACTCAACACCGCGTTCGGCGAGGTCAGCGTCGATGACGGAGCGCAACGCGGTGACGTCACGACCGACGCCGCCGCGCAAACCGCGACATTCAGCTTCGCTCAACCGCTCGCGGCAGGCCGGCACAGGCTGCGCATCGCTTTCACCGCAGAGATCAACAAGTTCGGTACCGGCCTGTTCGTGGTCGACTACCCGACCAAGGCCGGAACCAAGCGGCTGATCTCGAGCAAGCTCGAACCTGCCGACGCACGGCGGATCTTCCCATGCTGGGACGAGCCCGTGTTCAAGGCGACCTATGCGCTATCAGTCGTGATCCAGCGCAATCTCATGGCGGTCGGCAACATGCCGGTCGCACGCGAGGAGCCGGTCGCGGACAATCTCAAGAAAGTCACCTTTGCGCCGACGCCGAAAATGTCGAGCTATCTGTTCGTGCTCACCGTGGGCGAGCTCGAACGCGTCACCGCGGATGCCGACGGCGTGACGGTCGGCGTGGTGACGACCGAAGGCAAGAGCGGGCAGGGACGCTTTGCGCTCGACAGCGCAGTGAAGCTGCTGGCTTATTACAACGACTATTTCGGCGTGAAATATCCGCTACCCAAGCTCGATCTGATCGCAGTGCCCGGCGGGTTCGGCGGTGCGATGGAGAATTGGGGCGGCATCACCTTCTTCGAGAGTCGGCTGCTGTTCGACCCCGCGACCAATGCGGAGACGGCGCAGCGCGGCATCTTCGGCATCCTCGCGCATGAAATGGCGCATATGTGGTTCGGTGATCTCGTCACCATGGCCTGGTGGGACAATCTCTGGCTCAACGAGGGTTTTGCCACCTGGATGTCGACCAAGGCGTCCGAACATTTCCATCCGGAGTGGAAGAGCTGGCTGAACGGCTACGGCGCGAAGCAATACGCCATGGCGCTCGATGCGCGCCGCACCTCGCATCCGATCCAGCAGCCGGTCGCCGATCACAGCGAGGCGGCGATCGCGTTCGACGCCATCACCTACAACAAGGGCCAGGCGCTGATCCGCATGCTGGAGAATTATCTCGGCGAGCAGGCGTTTCGCGACGGCATCCGCAAATACATGGCTGTCCATGCCTACAGCAACAGCACCACCGCCGATCTCTGGCAGGCGCTGGAGGGGGCAGCCGGCAAGTCCATCACGGGCGTGGCTTCGTCGTTCACCGAGCAGGACGGCGTGCCGCTGGTCGTGGCCGAAACCATGTGCGACGGCGACCGACAGCGCCTGACGCTGCGGCAGGACCGCTTCGTGATCGCGCCCCTCGACGCAGCCGACGCGATGCAGTTGCCGGCGCACAAATGGCAGATCCCGGTGGCCGCCGGACCGGTGGGCGGCAAACCCCTCGCGGAGATCCTGCTGAACGGCAGCGCCGAGATCCCGGCCGGCGCATGCGGCGATGCGATCAAGGTCAATCTCGG
>Ga0153933_1000718_pt1 | contig 10829 bp, 8 predicted proteins | sample TSNJ017MetaG_FD_102275 | JGI IMG/M metagenome (GOLD analysis project Ga0153933, IMG submission 102275) | Attine ant fungus gardens microbial communities from New Jersey, USA - TSNJ017 MetaG | ecosystem: Host-associated > Fungi > Mycelium > Unclassified | place: USA: New Jersey, Wharton State...
CGAATCCGGCAGCGTGGTGCTGCAAACGCGTCCCTAGAAACGCGTTTCGCGCGCCACACGCAAAAACGTATCGAGCAGCGGTGTGCAGTCGAGCAACTCGGGGCCACCGGCACGGTGAAACTCGGGGTGCCACTGCACGCCCATCACGAAGGGCGCGCGTCGATAGCGAACCGCTTCGATGATGCCGTCCGCCGCCGACACCGCCTCAATATTGAGATCGCGTCCGAGCGTCTTGACCGCCTGGTGGTGAATCGAATTGACGATCGCGTCGCGGCGGCCCGGGAACATGTTGGCCAGCGTCGAGCCGTCCGGAAAATGGATGCCGTGGCGATGCTGGTCGTAGTGCTCGTTGACGTGCGCGCCGGCGGTCGGCACATCCGTGGCGATGTCCTGATACAGCGTCCCGCCAAATGCCACGTTGATTAGCTGACAGCCCCGGCACACGCCGAGCACCGGCTTGCCCGACTCGATGAATTCGTGCAGCAGTTCCAGCTCGTACATGTCGCGCACGCGGTCGCCTGGCCACTCGGGGCTCGTCGCCTGTTCCGCGTAAGACTGCGGCGACACATCCGCGCCACCTTGCAGCAACAGGCCGTCGAGATTCTTCGCGTAGTCGCGCAAACGGATATTGCTCGGATGCAGCATGCCCTGATGGCCGACCGTCGGGATCATGAAGACCAGCACGTCACGCGACATCACCCAGTGCGCGATCGATTCTTCGAGATATTGCAGGGTCTTGCCGCGCAAGCCTTTGGCGCCCGGCTCCGGGTGGAAGATCCGCGCCGATACGCCAATCCGCAAGGTACGCTGGGTGATCCGTCGCCCTGCCCGGTCGAAGATCTGGCGCGCCCGCGCCGCGATGATGCGGCCGAACACGGACCAGGCCGAGTCCGTCTGCTTCAGATAGCGCGGCGGAGACGGCGGCAGCGCGTTCGGCGGTGGGGGATTCGTGGCGGTGAAATCCGGGGCGGCGCCGAAACCCGGCGGCACCGAACCCGCTCCGGCACGCGCGCCGGATGGAGCCGACGAGGCGCTCTCGGCATTCGCATTCGCTGCTGCCGCAGACGCCGCTTCCGCGGCGCGCGGCGCGGCGGCCGGCCCGGCACGCGCGGCGTCGCGTAACTGCTTCGTCTGGGTTTCCTGCTGTGCGTAAGCCTCCTGCCGCGCCGTCGATTCGGCAGCGGACGCGCGCGCTTCGGCGGCATCGCGTTGCTGGGCCGCTTTGGGATCGGTGGGTGTGACGCTCGATGCGCTGGCGGGATCGTCGGTCGACGAGCGAACCGCAGCTGCTTCGGCCGCAGGCGATGGCGTGACCGCCGGAGCAGTCAGATCTTTGAGCGGCGACTGGACGGAATCCTCGTGTGAAGGCGGCAAGGTGACCTTCGGGGAGGTGGACGCAGTATCGGCTTGCGAGCCAGCGGCCAGTGAACCCGCTGACTGTGAAACTTCAGGCTTGGAAACCTCAGCCGGCGCGCCGGACGGGGATGGGGTGCCGGGCGTACCGGCATTCTCTGGCTTGTTTTCGCTCATGACTGTCGGACGGGCGCCTTCCACGCGAACGAATGGATATGGTTTGATTATCCGCTACCGGGCCATGCGCGGCAAACCTGCACACAATTGCTCACATTGTTCCGCCACGTTCGCCGGTTCATCGGCCGGCGCAACAACAGGATTCACGCGCGGCCGTCGCTCATGGATCAGGCTGCTCGTCGAACGTTTCGCGCAGTGCGATCTGCAAGGTCGCGTGGATTTTCACGCACCAGCGCCACAGCAGCGTCATCAGCAGCGCGGCGCACACCAGCACGACGATGAGCAGCCCGGTGGGCGGCAGGATGCCGCCCGAGAGCGCCGCCACCAGCAGAAACACGCCCACCATCGAGACCACCGGCACGAGGTCGGAAATCGCCGAGCGGATCGCGCGGGTGAAGCGCCCCGCTTTGGCCGGCTGGACGCTCAACTCGGCAAGCAGCAGCGCGAGCGATTTGGTCTTGCGATAGACCGCCACCAGAAACGGCATCGACACCAGCAAGGCGGCACTCCACAGCACGACGCGCTGCATCGGTTCGGACGGCAGCCAACGATCGAGCAGCGCACTCGCGTGAGGCGCGCCGTACGTCGTCGCGAGGAAGATCGCCACCACCAGCGCGAGGTTCACGACGATCTGCAGAACGATCCGGCGTGTGATGCCGAACAGCGTCGGGCCGTCGCTGGCAGGCCGCAGGCTGCCGAGCCATTGCGAATACATGCCGAACACATTGGCCACCGTGCGCGGCATTGCGTGGCCGAGCCGCTGCGTGAGGGGATCGGCGGCGCGGATCAGGTAAGGGGTGAACAGGGTCGTCAACGCCGACACCGCGACCGCGATCGGGTACAGGAACGCGCTCGTCACCTTCAGCGTGAGACCGAGCGAGGCGATGATGAAGGAGAACTCACCGATCTGCGACACGGTCATGCCGACCCGCATCGCCGTGCGGCCGTCCTTGCCGGCCAGGAAAGTGCCGAGGCCGCACGAGACGATCTTGCCGACGATCACCGCCACCGTGATCACCGCGATCGGCCAGGCGTAGTCGACCAGCACATGCGGGTTGAGCATCAGCCCAATGGTGACGAAAAAGATCGCCGAGAAGGCGTCGCGCAGCGGCGCAATCAGATGTTCGATGCGCCGCAGATGCCGCGACTCGGCCATGATCGCGCCGATCAGAAATGCGCCGAGCGCGATGCTGTAGTCGAGCTTCACAACCAGCAGACAGAAGCCGAAACAGAAACCGAGCACCGACACGAGCAGCATCTCGTCGCTACCCGAGCGCGCCACGTAATTCAGCGCCCGCGGCACGACGAGAATGCCCACCACCAGCGACACGGTCATGAACAGCAGCAGCTTGCCGAGCGTGACCAGCGCGACGCCGGCGCTCAACTGCCCCGTCTGCGCGATGCCGGACAGTAGCACCAGCATGGCGATGGCGAGGATGTCCTCGACGATCAGAATGCCGAACACCAGTTGCGCGAAGTTTTCGCGCTTGAGGCCGAGCTCGGACAGCGCCTTGACGATGATGGTGGTGGACGAGATCGCGAGGATCGCGCCCAGAAACAGCGAGTCCATCGGGCTCCAGCCGAACGCGCTGCCGATCTCGTAGCCGAGCCACAGCATCAGCACGATCTCGGACAAGGCCGCGACGATCGCCGTCGCGCCGACCTGAAACAGCTTGCGCAAACTGAATTCGAGCCCCAGCGAAAACATCAGGAACACGACGCCGAGCTCGCCGAGCGTCTGGATGGTCTGCTCGTCGTGGATCAGCTGGAACGGCGGTGTGTACGGCCCGATGATCACCCCAGCGGCGATATACCCGAGCACCACCGGCTGTTTCAGGCGATGGAACAGCACGGTGACGACGCCCGCGAGCGCCATGACCACCGCCAGGTCCTGAATGAAGCCGATCCCGTGGTGCATAGGCCAAGCCTCCTTACAAAAAGTAATCTGAACGCCAGATAGTAACGCACCGCGGCGATAAGCCCATCTGCCGTGCCGTCCGGCACAAAAATGTTTTTTGAAACGCTGGACGCCTGTGAAATATCACAATAATATTTGCCGAATATTCAGCAGACGGAGTGCAGCAATGACGCAGGTATCGTTCAACGTGGTCAGCCGTTCGGGGGCAAGCGCCGCCTGTGCGGTCGAGGTGAACCGCTTGACCATCGCAGGCTGGGCGGGACGCGACCGCGCCGCGATCGAACACCACATCGCCGAACTCGCGGAACTGGGCGTCAAGCGGCCGTCGACCACGCCCTGCTTCTACCGCCTCGGCGCGGAACTGCTGACGCAGGCCGAACAGATCGACGTGGTCGGCGCGCATTCGAGCGGCGAGGCCGAGTGCGTACTGGTGCAATCGGCGCAAGGCCTGCTCGTGACGGTCGGCTCGGACCACACCGACCGCCTCGTCGAAGCCTATGGCGTCACCGTGTCCAAGCAGATCTGCCCGAAGCCCATCGCGCGCGACGCGTGGCGCTTCGATGACGTCGCCGGGCATTGGGACCAGTTGCAGTTGCGCGCCTTCGCGATCGTCGACGGCGTGCGGCGCGCCTATCAGCAAGGCAGCGTCGCCACGCTGCTGGCGGCCTCCGACCTGCTGGAGCGCGCCCCCGTCGCAGCAGGGGCGGCCATGTTCTGCGGCACGCTCGCGGTGGAAGGCGGCATTGTCGGCATGGCCGAGGGCGACGCACTCGAACTCGAACTGCACGACCCGGTTCTGAACCGCACGCTGCGCCACGCCTATCGCGTGCATGCGCTGCCCATCGTCGAATGAGACGCCCATGAACCCCGTTCCGTCTTCAGCCACGTCGCCCGCCGCTCAAGCCGCCGGCTCGAGCGCGGCGCCCGACGCCGCCCTCGAAGCCGCCGCGCTGCGCAAGATCACCTGGCGCATCATGCCGTTCCTGTTCCTGGTCTACGTGCTGTCGTATCTGGACCGCGTCAATATCGGCTACGCGAAACTGCAGTTCACCGGCGATCTCGGTCTCTCGAACACGGCCTACGGGCTTGGCGCAGGCATCTTCTTCTTCGGCTATTTCGTCTTCGAAGTGCCGAGCAACCTGCTGCTGAAGAAGTTCGGCGCGCGCGCGACGATCGCCCGCATCACGATGCTGTGGGGCGCGCTGTCGTGCGTGATGATGTTCGTGCGCTCGGAGACGATGTTCTACGTGCTGCGCTTTTTTCTCGGCGTGGCCGAAGCCGGACTGGTGCCGGGCGTGGTGCTGTACCTGACGTTCTGGTTTCCGTCGGACCGGCGTGCCCGCATGGTCGCCGTGTTCATGGCGGCGATTCCGGTGGCCGGGATCATCGGTGCGCCGCTCTCGGGCTTTCTGATGTCGGCGCTGCACGACGCCCATGGGCTGCGCGGCTGGCAGTGGATGTTCCTGATCGAAGGCATTCCCTCGATCCTCGCCGGCTTCTGGGCGCTCGCGGTGCTGCGCAACACCCCTGCCGAAGCCGCCTGGCTCAGCGATGACGAAAAGCGCGTGGTCCTCACCCGGCTGGCCCGCGAAAACACCGCCGCCGCCACGGCCGGCGCCGAACATAGCCTGCGCGCGGCACTCGCGTCGGGACGCTTCTGGCTGCTGACGCTGATCTACTTCTGCCTCGTCACCGGCAACGCGGGCTTCTCGTTCTGGCTGCCGCAGATCGTCAAGGATCTCGGCGTGACGAATCTGGTGAGCAACGGCTTCGTCACCGCGATTCCGTATCTGGCGGCGGGGATCGGCATGATCCTGATCGGCCGCTCATCGGACATCACCGGCGAGCGGCGCTGGCACTATGCCGTGTGCTGCTTCATCGGCGCGGTGGGGTTGCTGGGCAGCGCCTCGGTCACAAACTCGATCCCGCTGGCGGTGACGGGGCTGTCGATTGCCTACATCGGCATCCTGGCCGGCTTCGGCATCTTCTGGTCGATGTCCACCACGTTCCTGCAAGGCAGCGCCGCCGTGGCCGGCATCGCCGTGATCAATTCGATCGCGAATCTCGCCGGCTATGTGAGCCCGTATGTGCTCGGCGTCGTCAAGGACGCCACCCATAGCGTGACCTTCGGCCTTGTGCTGATCGCCGGCGCGCTGATTGTCGGCGGTCTGGTGACGCTGATGATGCCGCGGGTCAAGGTGCCGCACGGCGTGGCGGAGCTGGCCTGATGGCGCGCTTCGGGTCGCCTGAGGGTGCGCCGCCAGCCTCAGGCCGGCGGCGTGAAGCCTTGTTCTACAATGCGTGCGAATGAGTTTCACCTTGGCCCCCGACCCCGTCCGCACTTCCTGTTCATGACGCTTTCGCAAACTTCCCACGCTCCCAGGGCCGCCCGGCAAAACGGCGCGAGCCTCGCCGAACAGGCCTATGAATTCGTCAAGCGCGAAATCATCACGATGCGTTTGCGTCCGAGCGAAGTGCTCAACGAAGCCGAACTGATGACGCTGACCGGCATCGGCCGCACGCCCGTGCATCAGGCGCTGCACCGGCTCGTCCACGAAGGCATGCTCACCATCATGCCGCGCAAGGGCATCATGGTGCGGCCGGTCTCGCTCGACGACGTCCTCGCCATCATCGACGTCCGCCTGATCAACGAAGGCCATTGCGTCGAACTGGCGGCGCGCCACGCCCAGGCGCACGACTACGCCGCGATGGAAGCGCTGCTCGAGCGCTCGAAGGTGTGCGTCGCCGCGCACGACGTGGAAGGCATGATGGAGATCGACCGCGAGTTCCATCTGGCCATTTCGGCGGCCTCGCGCAATCCGGTACTCGCCGACATCCTGCGCGGCCTGCATGAACGGTCGCTGCGTTTCTGGTTTATCTCGCTGTCCGAGCCGCACCATCTCGAAGATGTCCACGAGGAACATCTCGAACTGTTTCGCTTGCTGCGCGAGCGCGATGCCGAGGGCGCCCGCCAGTCGGTGCAGCGCCATATCGAAGCGTTTCGCGCGACTCTCTTCAACCGGATTTAACCGTCAATCGCCTCTAACCGGACCCGAACGACCATGGCCACTGAATTCACGCCCTTCCCGCCGCTCGCCCAGCTTGCCGCCGATCTGGCCGCGGGCCGCACCACCAGCCGCAAGCTCGTCGAAACCGCGCTCGAACGCATCGCCGATCCGGCCGGCCAGGGCTCGACCGTCTTCATGCACGTGGATGCCGACAGCGCCCGCGCCGCCGCCGACGGCCACGACCGGCTGCGCGCCGCCGGCACGGTGCTGTCGCCGCTGGCGGGCATCCCGGTGTCGGTGAAGGACCTGTTCGACATCGAAGGCCAGGTGACCCGCGCCGGTTCGACCGTGCTGGCCGATGCGCCGCCCGCCACCGCCGATGCAGTCACGGTGGCTCGCCTCAAGCGGGCCGGCGCGGTGATCGTCGGGCGCACCAACATGAGCGAGTTCGCGTTCTCCGGGCTCGGCCTGAACCCGCACTACGGCCATCCGCTGTCGCCCTATCGCCGCGACGTGAAGGGCGACGAGCGGGTGTCCGGCGGCTCGTCCTCGGGTGCGGCGGCCTCCGTGGCGGACGGCATGGCAGCGATCGCGCTCGGCACCGACACCGGCGGCTCGATCCGCATCCCGGCGGCGCTGTGCGGCCTGACCGGCTTCAAGCCCACCGCCGATCGCATCCCGAAGCACGGTGGCGTGCCGCTCTCGGCGACGCTCGATTCGTTCGGGCCGATCGGCGTTTCGGTGGCGTGCTGCGCGCTGGTCGACCGCATGCTGGCGGGCCTCGAGCCGCGCATTCCGGCGGTTCGCCCGCTCGAAGGCGTGCGCCTCGGCGTGCTGACCAACTATGTGACGGATGGCGTGGAGCCGGCGGTGGCCGCCGCCCTCGACACGGCGCTCAAGCATCTGGAAGCCGCCGGCGCGATTGTCAGCGAAGTGCGCTTTGCGCCGCTCGACCGCTTGCCGGAGATCAACCGCTTCGGCTTTCCGTCGATCGAAGCGTATGCGTGGCACCGGCCGCTGCTGAACAAGCACCGCGAGCAGTACGACCCGCGCGTGCTGCTGCGCATCCTGAAGGGGCAGCCTGCCAGCGCCGCCGACTATCTCGACCTGGTGGCCGAACGCACCGCGCTGCTGGACGCGGCCCGCAGCACGCTGTGGCAACGCTTCGACGCGATCGTCGCGCCCACGGTGCCGGTGGTGCCGCCGCGCGTAGCCGACCTCGTTCAGGACGACGATGCCTTCACCCGCACCAACGCGTTGATCCTGCGCAATCCGAGCGCGTTTAACTTCCTCGATACCTGCGCGCTCTCGCTGCCCTGCCACCGGCGCGGCGACGCCCCGGTCGGGCTGATGCTGGCGGGCGCGCCGCACGGCGACGACGCGCTGCTGGCGATCGGCCGCGCCGCCGAAGCGGTGCTCAACACGATCCGTTAGCGATCCGTCGGACGAAAAACAAAGGGGCGGTGTTCGCGCTAGAATCGCGGGCACCCGCCCCTTTGGATTTTCGACAGCCACACGATCCATGAATAACGACAATGCGATGCTGCGCCGCGAGCGCACCCTGCTGGTTCTGCTTGGCCTGATCTGCGTGGCGCTGGTCGCCGGCGCGCTGTACCTGCAATACGGCCTGCACGAAGACCCTTGCCCGCTGTGCATTCTGCAGCGTTACTTCTTTCTGCTGATTGCGATCTTTGCGTTCCTCGGCGCGCGTTTCAATACCTGGCGCGGCGTGCGGCTGCTTGAAGTGCTGGCCGCCATCTCGGCGCTGGCCGGCATCGTGACGGCGGCACGTCATGTCTACGTGCAGGCGAACCCGGGTTTCAGTTGCGGCTTCGACGCGCTGCAACCGGTGGTCGACAGCCTGCCGCCCGCTCACTGGCTGCCGGGCGTGTTCAAGGTCGCCGGCTTGTGCGAGACGGCGTATCCGCCGATTTTCGGCCTTTCGCTGCCGCAGTGGTCGCTGCTCGCCTTCTTCGTGGCGTATGTGCCGCTGGCGCTGAGCCTGATCCGCAATCGCCGCCGGATTGCCTGAAAAATAAGCCATGAACCCGGCTCCCCGCCGGGTCGCGACACGCCGCCAAAGCGCGCGTCGTCGTAAACACCTGGGCGCCGGCTCGGCCCCTTTTACCCCCTTCCAGCCTCGATTTCCGCCCATCGGCACCTGATCGGCGCCTCTCAGCGCCCCACGCGGCGGCCGCTGCGCCCGGCTCCGCCTGGCTTTCCGGCCCAACCGCCCGCCCTCGCCGCCGCGCCGCAACCCGCGTCGCGCCCGACGCTCATGACCACCCGCGAATAACCCGCATCACCCAGGGGAAATATTTTCGGGACAAGGTAGTGCTATCGTCGGATATGGATGGCGATCTACGTGCGCGAGGCCGGCTACGGTACGACCCCCTGCGTAACGCGCGCCCGGTCCGCAATGTCTTTCGGATTCGCCATGACAACGCAAACCATCCGTTTCTATCACCGTGGGGCCGTCCGTGAGGTTCTGGGCGTGCCGGCGACGCGCACCGTGCTGCAGCACCTGCGCGAGGACCTGCATTGCACGGGCACCAAGGAAGGTTGCGCGGAAGGCGATTGCGGCGCCTGCACGGTTGTGGTCGGCGAACTCGATGTCGATGGCGGCCTGACGCTCAAAGCCGTCAACGCCTGCATCCAGTTTCTGCCTACGCTCGACGGCCGGGCGCTCTTCAGTGTCGAGGACCTGCGCGCGGCAGATGGCGCGCTGCATCCCGTGCAGCAGGCCATGGTCGACTGTCACGGCTCGCAATGCGGCTTCTGCACGCCCGGCTTTGTGATGTCGATGTGGGCGCTGTACGAAAACCAGCCCGCTGCCGCCGGACTTCCTACGCGCGACGAAATCAATACCGCCTTGTCCGGCAATCTGTGCCGCTGCACCGGCTACCGGCCGATCGTCGAGGCGGCGCAGAAGATGTTCGACTACGGCCAATACCCACGCGTACCGTTCGATCGCGCCGCCGTCGCCGAGGCACTCGAGCCGCTGCAACGCAAGAACACCTTCGAATACCTCGCGCCCGATGTGCGCGGCGCCGCTTTCGGCACACCAGCGTTCTACGCACCGGTGACGCTGCAGGCCTTCGCCACCTTGCGCGCGCAGCATCCGCAGGCTCGCATTCTCGCCGGTAGCACGGATGTCGGCCTGTGGGTCACCAAACAGTTTCGCGACCTCGGCGAGATCCTGTATCTCGGCAACGTGGCCGAACTGAAGCGCATCGAGCGCGATGCGCAAACGCTGACGATCGGCGCGGCGGTCACGCTGGAAGACGCCTACGCCGCGCTCGCCGTGGATTACCCCGAACTCGCCGAACTCTGGACCCGCTTCGCCTCGCTGCCGATCCGCAATGCGGGCACGCTCGGCGGCAATGTCGCGAACGGCTCGCCAATCGGCGATTCGATGCCGGCGCTGCTCGCGCTCGGCGCCGAAGTCGTGCTGCGGCACGACGCCAAAACCCGCACGCTGCCGCTGGAGGCGTTTTACCTCGGCTATCAGAAGACCGCACTCGCCGCCGGCGAATTCGTCGCGGCGATCCGCGTGCCGCGTCCGGCGCCCGATCTGCGCTTTCGCACCTACAAGGTCTCGAAGCGGTACGATCAGGATATCTCGGCGGTGTGCGCCGCCTTCGCGCTGCGCGTCGCGGACGGCGCGATCGTCGAAGCGCGCATCGCCTTCGGCGGCATGGCGGCAACGCCGAAGCGCGCCGCCCACGCGGAAGCCGCCCTGACCGGTGCGGTCTGGGATGACGCGACGGCCCAGCGCGCAATGGACGCGCTCGCCGCCGACTATCAGCCGCTCAGCGACATGCGGGCGTCGAGCGCCTATCGCTTGAAGGTGGCGCGCAATCTGCTGCTGCGCTTCCAGATGGAAACGCGCGATAACGCACCGCTCGCCCTGCTCGACGTGAATGCCTTCGCATTCGAGGCCGGCGTGATGGGCGCGGCGGCCGCGCAGGAGTCGTCGTGATGAACAAGCAAACCGACGCTTTCATCAAACATGCCGCGGACCGCGAGCAAACCGCCGCGATCGGCACCGCCTTGCCGCATGAGTCCGCCGCGCTGCATGTGAGCGGCGAAGCCACCTATACCGACGATCTGCCGGAACTGCACGGCACGCTGCACGCCGCGCTCGGACTGGCGCGCCATGCGCATGCGCGCATCGTGTCGCTCGACCTCGCCGCGGTACGCAAGGCGCCGGGCGTGATCGCGGTGCTGTCCGCGGCCGACATCCCCGGTGAAAACAACTGCGGCCCGGTGCTGCACGACGATCCGATTCTGGCCGACGGCGAAGTGCTGTATCTCGGTCAACCGGTGTTCGCGGTGATCGCCGAGAGCCACGAACTGGCGCGCCGCGCCGC
>Ga0153933_1000719_pt1 | contig 10824 bp, 7 predicted proteins | sample TSNJ017MetaG_FD_102275 | JGI IMG/M metagenome (GOLD analysis project Ga0153933, IMG submission 102275) | Attine ant fungus gardens microbial communities from New Jersey, USA - TSNJ017 MetaG | ecosystem: Host-associated > Fungi > Mycelium > Unclassified | place: USA: New Jersey, Wharton State...
CGCCTGGTCGACAATGATTACTTTTTGATTATCACTCCGTTCGTGCGCCGTGAAATCACGTCCTTCCACCAGCGGGATCTGAAGTGTGCGAAAGAAATCTGGAGCCACCATCTGCCAAGCTAAAACCGGGCGATGGGCCGGCCCTGGGTCAGGCTGTCCAGCGACAGTAAAAGGAGCCATAAGCTCGAATCCATTCTTAAATGGGGGATCACAATTCATAGCAGCCGCCTCCAAACCCGGCAGCTGTCGTACCCTCGTCAGTATCTCATCCCAGAACGCCCGTGCCTTGGTCAGATCGGATATGTATTTCGCACTCGTCAGGGAGATTTCTGCGGTCAGAACTTGATGGGGATTGAAGCCAAGTGGGACGTTCTGCGCCGCCAGGAAACTCCGAGTCAACAAGCCCGTTCCGACCAGCAGCACGCACGCCACCGCGACTTGCCCAATCACCAGCAATGCCTGCGTCCTTTGCCGTGCTCGCCCCATCGTATTGGTTCGGCCGCCGTCGGCCTTGAGCATCGACGGCACATCGGTCTTTGACAGGCTCAGCGATGGCAACAGCCCTGAAACCAAGGAAACAGATAGGGTTACGCCTACAACGAACAAAAGGGCTCTCAGATCGATGCCGACTTCGTCCAGCCGGTAGAGATCCTGCGGAGCTAATTTCCTGATGATGTCGACACTGACAAACGCGATCGCAATCCCTGCCGTAGCCCCCAGGAGTGACAAGAACGTGGTTTCAAGAAGCAATTGTCCTAAGAGCCGGGAGCGAGTTCCGCCCAGCGCGGATCGAATACTCATTTCCTGACGGCGTTCTACAGCGCGAGCATACAAAAGGTTAGCCACGTTCGCGCAGGAGATCAGCAACAGGCAGCCTGCGGCTGCCCCTAACAACCAAATCGTTTGTGAATAGAGGAACACCACGCGGTCGCTAAGTGGTTCAAGGTGCAAACCGTAGCCAGCGTCTTGATCCGGATATCGAGCAATTAAGTTATTATGGACGGCTTCGAGCTCCGCTTGAGCTTGAGTGATGGTTACGCCCTTTTTCAAACGACCGAGACAATCGACCATATGATTGCTTCGGTCCCAAAGGGTCCAATTCGCTACAGTGTGGATCACGTTGGTGGGCACATACACTTGCGCCACTGGCAGTCCACAAGGCCACGCGTGCCAAGATGGCCAGGGTTGCAGCGGAGCCACGCCGACTATTTGAAAACTCCAACCGCTAAGGGTGATGTTCTTTCCGACGATATTAGGATCAGAATGAAACTGGCTGCGCCAGAATGGTTCAGTAAGAACGGCCACCAATGGCCCGTGCGGGACATCCTCTTCTTCGTTAAACCAGCGCCCCAATCGGATTGGGAGTCCGGTGACCTTGGCCAGGCTGGGTGAGACAAAGCAGACCCGAACTTGTTGGGCCTCCTTCGTTCCCCCAAGATCAAGCGCTAGCGGACCCGTAAGGGCCGCCAAGCCTTCGAACGAGTGTTGCGCTGCCGCCAGGTCGAGGTAGTCCGGGTAATCTATCCAATGGAGCGATTCTTTCTGATACGGAGTGCAGACTTCAACCAGACGATCGGGATCTGGAAATGGTAACGGCTTTAACACCGCCGCATCCATTAGACTAAAGATTGCAGTGTTGACGCCGATGCCGAAGCTCAAGATCAATACAGCGGTAATCGCGAAGCCGGGCGATTTGCGCAAGAGACGCAAGGTATATCGAAGTTGCTGGAAGAGCGCGTGCATCTGTTCTGGGGGATTTGCTGAAGCTTGAATCTGCAAGTTGCATGCCAAGAAAACACAGGACACCCTCCGCCAGCGCGATCAGCCTGGATTCTGGGCGGCAAAGAAACGCTGTCTCAAACTGAAACGGCTCATCTCATTCTGAGACAGACCTTACGCTCACGAGTCGATTGATCCGACCCACAATAGCGGCGGACTGAAATTCACCGTTGCATCGGTCACACCCGGTAGTTGTCGAATTCTCGGCAGGTGTAACGGAGGTGTGAAATCAGGTTGCGCACACTTTCAGATTTCAATATCAACTATCATTCGGAACGCAGCACCGCAGTCGGGTCAACGCGCGCAGCACGGAGGGCAGGCAACAGGCAAGCAATGAAGGCGACGACTGTTAGCACGACGATTCCCGTACCAATTGCGATTGGGTCATGCGCTGAGACGCCATACAAGACACTTTGAAGGAGACCGGCCACACCGAGCCCAACCAACATTCCGGCCAGAAGTCCGATCCCGACGACCTGCAGACCATCGCGTAGGACAAGCTTAAGAATCCCCAGCGAAGTGGACCCCAGTGAAACCCGGATCCCCAGCTCTCGGGTTCTCTGAATGACGGTATAAGCGAGCGTGCCGTAGATGCCGATGGCCGACAGCAAAAGCGCCGCTGTCGAGAATACGCTCACCAAAAGCATGCCCGTCTGCCGTCTGGTAAACCTCGCTGCGATCAGGCGGTTGAAAGTCGTGATCTTCCCAATCGGCACTTCCGGGTCGATAGAGGCAACGATTTTGCGAATTGCCGGCGCCAGTGTGGAAGCATCGACCGAAGCGCGTAGCACCAGCACTTCGTTGTTCATCGGCCGTTGAGTATAGGGAAAATAGGCGTCGAATGCAGGGCGGTGACTATCTGGGCTGTCGTAGAGGATATTACCTGCGACTCCCACGATAGTGTAGGATGCATCGCGACCCGATCCGTGTAATGCATAGATGATAATCTGTTTACCGATCGGATCTTGGTTCGGAAAATAGCGCGACGCCAAGGCTTGATTAATAATGACTCCCGCTTGGCTCGTGGCGGTATCTTCGGAACTGAAATCTCGTCCTCGTAATAGAGGGATTTGCAGTGTGCGGAAATACTCGGGAGAAATGCTTTGCGCAGTGACGATCGGCGCATTCCCCGGTTCAGCCCTCGACCCTCCCGGTAGAAAAAAAGGATCCCAATCTCCCCATTCGAGTACGAACGGTAAATCGTCGTCAATACCTGCCTCGCTGACGCCCGGTAACAGCCGAATTCGCTCTAGAACCGTATCAAAGAACTTTCTGATCTGCGATAGGTCATCATACTTTCGACTAGTCAACGAGACCTCCGCCGTAACTAGGCCCTCGGGATTAAAACCGAGTGGCCGGCTCTGAGCAGCGATGAAACTCCGTATCAACAAGGTCGCTGCTGTTAGTAACACACACGAAAGAGCCACCTGGCCGATAACTAAGATCCGCTGCGTTCTCTGTCGTTGTCGTCCAGCCGTGCCGCTGCGATTTGGCAGATCTTTTAAACCAGTGCCGCTGGTCACCGCTTTTAAAGCTGGGAGCCAGCCTGTCAGTAAAGAGACCAGCCCGGTCATCCCGACGAAGAAGGTAAGCGTAGCGCCATCAAAAGCGATCCGATCGATCCGAGGGACACTCTCCTGCAGACCAACCTGTTTGATTACTCCGATCAAACCGAGCGCAACGAACCAGCCGATACCCCCACCCAGTAGAGAAAGCATCGAGCTCTCTAGCAGCGCGTCGCCAGCCAAAGCCAGACGACTCGCACCGAGTGTGCGCCGAATGACCGTCTCTTTCCGCCTTTCGACGGCCCGGGAGAAAAGGAGGTTTGCTACATTCGCGACGGCAATCAACAGAAGACAGGTAACAGCAGCCCCCAATAGCCAAAGGTTGGCGGCAGCATCTTCGACCATTGAGTCGAGCAGCGGCATCACCCGAACATCATAACCTCGATTCGCCTGCGGATATCGCTCGATCAAGGTGCGCTGGATCCGATCTAGATCCATCCCCGCCTGATTCACGGTAATCCCTGGCTTCAAACGAGCGTAGCAATCCAGGAAATGGTGATCCCGTTCCATAACCGAATTGTCGGCTCCCGCTAGTGAATGAACCGGCACATATACCTGCGGGGCCCAATTGGGTCCCCACCGATCATCATCGATTTGGCTGGAGCAGACGCCAACAATCTCGTAACTGCGCCCGCTCAATGTCATGTTCTTACCCAGCACATTCGGATCGGATTGAAAGTGACTTCGCCAGAACCTCTCCGTTAAGACCGCTACGAGAGGACCGCCGAACTTGTCTTCTTCGTCCGTGAACGGATGGCCAATGACAAAAGGTCGGTTAGTGACCCTGAACAGGCTCGCTGATACGAAGCCGATGTTGAGTCTTTGTGGACCGGCAGCATCGCTCCAATCGAGGAAATCTTCGCTCGCCGCAGCGAATTCATCGAAGCTTTGTTGAGCTGCGCGGAAGTCCGCATAATTGAGAAGACTGATAGCAGCATTCCTATACTCCTTGGTGGTATTGAAAACGCTGACCAAACGTTCAGGGTGAGGAAATGGCAGCGGATTCAACACCACCGCGTTGATCAAACTAAAGATCGCCGTGTTGGCGCCGATTCCAACGCCGAGGATCAGGACTGCGATGATGGTAAATGTCGGCGACTTGAGCAGCAGCCGGATCGTGTATCTGACAGACGTCAATAGACCGCGCATAGTTCTGGGGGATATCCAAACCTGAACGGCAAGTTACATGCCAAGGGACCACCACGCCCGACCCGCTGGTTCGATCAAGCCAGATTCCTCGCGCGAAGAAACCGCGGTCTCAAACTGAACAGATCATCTCATTTTGAGACAAGTCTTGCCCTTACGATTGGAGTTATCCAACGATGCCAATCGTCCATGGCGTTTTCCTGAAGCGCACAATTGTGCCAAATAGCGAGCAAGAAAGAGTGACAACTAGCTATCTGCTATGCGCTGACGAGCTTTAGCGAGTCATCGAGGCCCGTTGCACGACCGTGATTGGAATAGAACCATCGGGTCGTGGCGGAACTTTCCAAGAGAGTTCGTTGCCTTTGATCTCATAAGCTCGCACCTGCGTGGTGTCGTCCCAATTGGGAAAGCCAGATCGATCGACGTGAAAAGTGATTGTGCCTTTGGCGGGATCGACCTCGTAACGGCCAAAGTGGATGCTCGCGCTGAGCGAGGCCTCTTTGTACTCTTCCTGAGTTCCTTTCAGTTTGTCGCCGGAGGAGAACTTCAGACGGTCGGCACGATAGATCTGCACAGAGTAATAACCATCGGCAGTGAAGATGACAAGTCCGTGTGGGTTGTCGCCGAAATCCGAGACGCGAGTGCCGTCGGGGAGTAGTTTTTCGGCTCTGGTGACGACCCATGTGCCTACAATGGAAGATGTCTGTGCGGAGGCCACAAGGGAGCCCAATGGCATGAGAGCTAGAACCGCTAGATTTTTGATCGACATGCAGTCAAAGAAACAATGCTCCTGCCATCTAACAATTTGATTGTTTTCAACTCACTCGTGAGTGCGACTTATGCGTTCCTACCCCGTCGGCCGTTATGAATGCCAGCGAAACCATTGTGACCGTCGCGGAGACTTTTTACCTTTGTTCGAGATAAGAGAATGAGTTCCAAAGCTTCGGCGAGAAGCGTGGCCATGCGGTCAGCAGCGTCCCCGCTTGAGTGCGCCTTGCGATGCAGAGTGACTGGCAGGCGCCCGAGTGCGGGCAAACCGTAAAGCGATCCGGCAGACACGAGGCCCTTAGGGAGATTGAACGCGGTGCGCGCCGTGATGCCGAGCCCACCAAGCAGGGCTGCCCAGAGACCGTCGAGGCTGAGGCTGTTGGCGGCGATGCGATACGGTGTGCCAGTTGCTTTGAGATGGTCAATGGCGGATTTCCTGAAAACACATTGCGGGCCAAGCACGGCCAGAGGTAAAGGTTGTCCCTGAGGTGGCGCGAACGTGGTGGAGGCAATCCAGACGACCTCCACCTGGCCGACCGTCTGCGCTGCAGAGCGGTGTTCGTGGCCAATGACGACGGCGAGGTCGATCCGCGATTTTTCAATCGCGTCTGCAAGAGTGGCATTGCCTTCAATCAGGAGTTCGACTTGCATTCGCGGGTACAACGAAGCGAATTGCGACAGAACTGAGGGCAGAATCGAGGCAAAGTCCTGCGGGCAACCAATGCGGATGTTACCGGCCAGGTTAGTTGCCTGCATGGTATCCAGCAACTCGTCGTGCATCGCCAGAATGCGGCGGGCGTAGGTGAGCGCAATCTCTCCGGCCTCGGTGAGAGCGAGACCGCGGCCGCGTTTGCGAAAGAGTATCGTTCCAAGATCGTCCTGCAGCCGTTTCATCTGGAGACTGATGGCGGAAGGAGTACGGCCAAGACGGTCTGCCGCCTGCGCCAAGCCACCGAGGTCATGAGCTACAGAAAGCGTACGCAACGTATCCAGATCGAGGTTAATTCGCACTGACATGGGGTGTGCAGAACGCAATTATTGATCCATTTGCCAATTGAGACCAATGAATATCGATGGTGTCTCTGGCGGCCGGATCTTGCCGGCTTTGATTCCCGATCGATCTTTGAGGGTCAGTGATCGAGGAATAAAGCGGCATCGCGACCGTCTATCGCTGCTGCAGCACCACAGCCCCGACATACGGCAGGTTCAAAATCTGCCCGCTGTAAATCTGGGCTTCGTATCCCCCATTGGTATGCTCTTGCTCGAACTCCACCTGGAACACCGGCCACGAGGAATTGAATATCTCCTTGTAAGCCGCACCACTTGGCAGCCCTAGCCACGAGCTATCCTGCCGTTGGTTCGGGGTGCCAAAGGTGACCACCGTGAAAAGCTTCTGCCCCGCCCCGCAGGAGTAAGCCACCGTTAGATTCCCCGTCGCCACCACCTGGTAGTTCGTATCCCCGCGCAGCCCTTGGGACGGATCGTTGCGGAGCCCCATCAGTTGCCGGAACCACGCCAGAATCCGTGTTTGATCCGTAGGGCCGCCGGCGGGAAACTCGCAGTTCTGCGGGTTGATGAATTCCTCGTTGTCCGGGAAGGAAAACGGGGCAGTCTCACCTACCTCCTGGCCCATGAACAGCATTGGCGTTCCGTTCGAAAGCAAGGTCAGCGTGCCCATCGCCTTGGCCATTTGATAACCAAAACCAAACGGCGGACGGGCCGCGATCCGCAAATTGGCGGGGTTCTGGGCGCTTACCATGTCGTGCGATTCCCCGAATCTGACCGCCTGGAAGTAGGGCCGGCCCCAATAAGCCGGGTTGTTCATTTCGCTCCTCAGGTTCTGCGACTCGTCCCAGCCTGGGTGATACAAATCGTAGCAGGCGTCCTCAATTCGGTACGATTCATCGATGCCCCATTGTCCATCCGTCACCCCGAATGACGGATTTGATATGTCCCATGGCTGCGTGGCCGAATTTTCCGCCACGATATACGGCCAGCTCCGTCCCTCCGCGGACGCTGCCTTTCTCAAGGAATCGCGGATCGTGCCCAGAAAACCCCAACCCCCCGAGGCTACCACTGTCTGGGTATCGTCCAGACGGAATCCGTCCAGATAGAAGGTGCGGAACAGATAGGTCGTCGCTTGCCTGAAGTACTCTATCGTCATCGGATTACCGCAGTTCATCTTATCGCCGTCGTATTGCCCATTACTGTACTCTGGGGCAATAACGACCAGGGAAGAGGTAAGCGAATGGTTATAAACCATGTCCAGCATGACACCGCGTCCGGCCGCGTGGGCGGCATTTACAAACCGCGCCATGGCCGGCGCGCCGCCATAGTAACTGTCTATCGCGAAATAGAATGCCGGATCGTACCCCCAAGACTCCGTGCTGCTGAACTCGGTCACCGGCAGCAGCTCGAAAATCGTTACCGGCAATGCCCTTAGATAGCCGGTCCGCCCCAGGCGGCTCATAGTACTCAACTCATCCACCAGTAGGTCAAATGGCGTTAGTATCGATGCCCCAACTTGCTTGTTTGTGAAACGCCGCGCGTGCATTTCGTAAATGAGGAAATTGTCCCAGCCCATCGTCTGCCACGACTGGGCGTGGGCGGTATCATATACTCCCCCGACGTCCAGCACCATCGACCACGAAGTATTCGCATCGTTCGGGTCTTCGCCTGCCGTCGTTACCAGCGAACCCCCGTCAAACACGGCGCGCGCCCCGGGGTCGATCACCTCCGTGGTGTCGTTCAATAAGAAGCGATATTTGGTATTGGGGCCGGCTTGGGCGGCAGGCACGGTGCACCACCAATAGAAATCGTCCTCTGTCAGACTCATCGGCACTTGCTGCCGGGTCAGCCGGCCCGCGCCGTTCCCAATCGCCAGGATTAGCGTGGCGCATACCGCATGGGGCGCATGCACTACGAAGTAAACCTGGTTGCCCAGAAGGGTGGCCCCATGGGGCATCTCGCGAGCCTGGAAAATGCCGGCGTTTGCGACCGGACCCCCGAATGCTGCCACCATCAACGCGCTCCGACTGGGTGGCTCCCCAAATTGGGCCGGGCCACGCTCGCAGAGTCCGTAAATTCCTTCCGCGGCGTACAGCTTTGTCGTGGAGGCGGTAACCGAATAGATCCGGCTGGTAACCAATTGAGCATACGGTATGGACTCAACTCCGTTTGCGGGGATCAGAGTGAACGTGGCCGCGGCATTGAGATTGACGTCCAGTGTCGCGAGCCAGGTACCATCCGGCTGCTGTGCCGCCTGCACGGTTTGATCCGGAGGAGACCCCCCCACGGTGACACCTACACTAAGTCCCTCGGCAAAGGCCGAGCTTCTCGGCTTCGGCGTGATCGAAAGCAGCACCTCTTTCATAGAACCCCGCTCCTATCCTTCGGAAACTCGAAGTCGACCAAGCTCCGATTGGCTCGGTCCCTGATATCCGGGAAAATTGTTGGGGAAACTTCGTCCGATGACCGGGATTTGTCTGTACGTGAAATGACGTATGATTTGAGACGGTGCCCGCTATCCTGACATCCGGTAAAAACCGCAACTGTCTAAGGCAATAGCCCACCGGCCTGGAGTTGATCTTTCCGATGTGCCGCTTGCAGATGCCGAGTGCGATGCCACCGGAGTTGGCGGTTGAAATGCCGGGCCTGGTTCGATACGGAATTCTGACCGATTAATCTCCTTTCCTCCCATTTTGGAAGAGGGCAATCGTAATGAGGACCGCCACCACCCCTGCGATGGCGCCAACGATTATTGGCTCCATGAACGAAGATTGAAGACTAAAAACACCCTCAACTACGAACCCAATCAATCCGACAAGTGCCCCAGATAACACTGCAGCAAGAACCCATAGGTAAATGGTGCCTTTCATCAGGAACAAACCCCAGTCTAGCATATTCCCTTTTTGGTTTCGACTTTTGAGAACGAGGGCCCCCGAGCTCAAGCTCAGAACGGAATAAATTGGGGGTAGCCGTAGGGAGGACCTGTTTATGCCGGATTTGAGCTTGAACTCGCTGGAGCGGAGCGCTACGGCAGGACCGAACTGCGCAAGCCAATACGCGCAACGAGTTATTGCGAGCAACGCACGTTTCGCATGGGACCGAGCGGGCGGGCGTTATTCTGCCGATTCGAGCGGCGCAGCCCATTTGAGCGCATCGACTAACGTCCTATTCCAACAGGCGTAGTCATGACCACCGTCGAACTCCTCATATCTCACCACGCAGCCCTGGGCCAGTAATACATCTCTAAAACGCCGGACGCCTTCCATCTGCGATACTACCTGAATGAGATCTTCGCCATGGCGGACGTTTTCATTAGTCTCCTGCGTCCCAACATCCAGATAAAACTCCACGGGAATCGCTTGCTCCTGCCGCCGGAATTCTTCAACGAGCCAACAGCCATTCCACCAAAATGAACCGGACTGGCTGATGATCCTCTGAAAGGAATTGGGATACTCTTTGGCTACAAATGCGGCTGCTAACCCCGTGTAACTCACGCCGGCAAGCACTCGGCGCTTAATTCCGCTAAGATCGATATACCCGTTGGCCAGCCAGATGAGTAACTCTTCTCCAACGAATCCGGCAAATGGCGGATAACACGGGCATTCGCGCCTACGAGTTTCCCAACTCTGGTGTGAGACGAAGACATACCACGCGTCAGCGACTTGGCCGCGCAGCTCTTCGATCACAGAGAGCGCCCCGATGAGATCTCGATAAGGCTCGGCATCCAGAAACACCACTAGGTCGCTAGCACTGGAAACGCTCTCAGGCTCACCGATCCATATCGAGCGTTCGTTCTCCAGGTAAGAGCTACGGAGCCTTAAGACGGTCTCCTTCATCACAGACCCCTAGTCGCTGATATTCCATTGTCTCTTGCGGTCCGCAGCATCTCTGAAGGAATGACAATTTGTAGGAATGCGGGCTAAACCAAAACCTTGGAGCCGGTTTCAGCCCAGCCAAAAGTACGGGCTGAAATACTCTCAGATAATTCACAAGCCAGTTCTGTAGATCTATCAGTCTTAGTGATTGATGCAAGGTTGATGAGCCGGTTCGAATTCCGATGGACGCAACTACTCGTTTCGCAAAGTTCTTTCGCGCCTTCAGTGCGAGACTCTTTCTTTTAGATACCCAGGGGCTCGCGGACTCGCCCTAGCAGCCTGCTAGGTGAGTTCTATCAGCACTTAGCGCCTTAGCCCCCTTTTGCAAACTGACTCCGGGGACGAGGCAATCCAAGATGTTCACGCAGGGTTGTACCAGTGTATTCGTGGCGGAAAATTCCGCGTTTACGTAATTCGGGGACTACTTGATCGACGAAGATTTCCGCTCCGGACGGGAACATATCGGGCATGATGTTAAATCCATCAGCGGCTTCGGATAAGAACCATTCTTGCAGGGAATCCGCGATTTGTTCCGGTGTAGCAACCATTAAGCGGTGCCCGCTGCGGATCCTCCGGCCGAGCTGGCGGACAGTTAGCTTTTCTCGTCTAGCTAAATTGAGCTGGGCTTCATAGAAACCATGCGACCCTTTTTCATAATCGCGGACATCACCGAGCCGGTGCCA
>Ga0153933_1000720_pt1 | contig 10821 bp, 7 predicted proteins | sample TSNJ017MetaG_FD_102275 | JGI IMG/M metagenome (GOLD analysis project Ga0153933, IMG submission 102275) | Attine ant fungus gardens microbial communities from New Jersey, USA - TSNJ017 MetaG | ecosystem: Host-associated > Fungi > Mycelium > Unclassified | place: USA: New Jersey, Wharton State...
CTAGTCGGTTGATTTGCTGATCGCCCCAACTAAAAGCATGCAACCGGGCTAACGCCTTGGCCACGGCCCGTCCATATTCCAGGGTTGGCGTGGTGTCTTTCTCGTGGGTAGAGGAGAGGTCCTCCATCAAAACGGAATAGGAATCACTATCGCTAACGGACACAGCGTAACATTTTGGAATTGGCGCATCGGCGAGGCCGAGGTAATCGAGGCTATAGTAATTAATCTCTGAATTTGTGACAAAGCCGCCGTCGGCTGCCACCGTCTTCAAGATCAAGCCTGTAGGCATATCTCCTCGGGCGTCGCCATCGTACTCGACCCCAATCCGAGCGATTTGCGAGTTTGTGCTGGGCGAATAGTCAACAACGATATTGCGTATGCCACCCGACACCAGCGCACCCTTCTTTTTCAAAACGGTCGTCAGCCAATCCTTATTAATGTGCTGCGACCGAGGAATCGCTTCATCGAGTGACACAATGGCCGTCAGCTTGACGTGTTCTAATTTCAGAATCAAGCAGTGGGGCAGACCGAATGGGAGTGATCGCGCCCCGCGATCCGCAGGCTCGCCCAACGAAGCTTCAGGGAGTCTAAGCGACCTGGCGAAGGCGGGTGTTGTCGGCGTTGATGGCGAGGCCGGCGTTGTCGGCGTTCTTCAGCATGCTATGCTCTCCTGTGCCAACAAACGTTTTAGGTGGAGATCTGCGCTGTTGCTGCCGCAATCCGATCACTGGTTTTTATCGAGATGGATACTGCCGCACCGGCTCAGGCGATTCCGGGCTCCACACCGTCTGCGCGCAAATGACGAATGAATTCCTCGAATTCTCCTACGCGCGAGGCAACGATTTGGTAACTCCGCAGCCCGGTTTCCCCGGACTAAAGGAGGGAGACCGTTGGTGCCTTTGCGTCACCCGCTGGCACGAGGCCCTGGAAGCTGGGGTGGCTCCGCCCGTGGATCTTCACGCCACCCACGCTTCCACGTTGGAGTTTGTGACTCTGGAAGAGTTACAGGCCCATACCTTGACGTAAGGCAGGAGCTAGGGTGTCGCCGCATTGTCGTGTGTCGGATTTGCCGCGAAGCGACTATAGATAATAGCCCAGTGGCATCAGCCCTGGCCGACGGACATGGGCGCCCCGAAAGTGCGCTCCCCATGCCCGTTTCAAATTGCGCGCTCGACCATCGTCAACAATTGGTCCGGCGTAAATGGCTTTCTTATGATGCCCTGAAAGTCTGCCTCTATTATCTCTGGATCCAATATGTAGGCAGTCATCGCGATAACCGGGATCCCTCCACCCTTCTCTGTGCTGAGATTCCGAATATCCATTAAAAGCTCAAGCCCTGTCCTGCTAGGCATGCGGATATCGGTCAGCACCAGGTCCGGATTTACTTTGTGGACGAGTCGCAACCCTTCGAAAGCATCTTCTGCCGTGAAAACTTGAGCCCGCTGCTCGGCCAAGCATCGAGCCGCCAACAATCGAATATCGAAATGATCCTCGACCACGAGAATCCTAACTCCTTCCAAAGATCGATGCTGCGAGTCCACGAGAGAGTGATGCAATACGCAGTGTGTTTCGACCAAAGTCAACGAACTGGATCTCTCAATTTTCGGAATCCGGACAAGAATTCCGAATCAGGTATTAGCTCCGTTGTAGGGGACATCAGCAGCTCGACCTGTGGCTTGGTCGACGTCGTCTGTTCTGTGTCGTAGGAAACGGTATGATTCAGGCATTGGCGGTTCGAGAATTGTGGCTCTCCGCTGTTTTGAGTTCGTAACTGGCCAAGAGAAAATTGTGCTCCGTAGGGGCTAAATCGTTATAGCCCACAGTCCACCAGCGACTAGCTCCGTAGGAGCGGCAAGCAAGGTGAATCGGGGCGCACAAATATTATCGATATCTTCCGCTCCTACAGAGCTAGCCCGCAATTTTTACGGCAAAGCTATAAAGATTTTGCTCCAATGCTACCTTTGCTGATTTCTGTTCAAGGTTCCCCCTTTTCGCCAAGCGCTGGCGCTTCGCCAGCGCTCATCATGGGGACAGTCCATGGCACAATCCATTACCAGCTCGGTAACTTTCAAAGCAACATTATAAGAGTTACTATTTGGGCAACCCGCCCTATAGACGTGACCCTTCTTTGATCGGTCCCTTCAGATTTTTCCCATTATGCGATAGCGATCCTCTCTTCAGCCAACGCGCTGTTGACCGCGACGGCTAGATCGCTACGAACTCGTGCCCAATCCTTATAACGATCGGTCCAAGCGCGTAGTTGGAAAGTCACCGCACCAGCGCTGAAATTCACGACATAGACCTGAGGCGCCGGTTCATTGGCGATGCCGGGCTCACTAGTGGCCGTGGTTCTGAGAACCTCAACTACCCGTTGGGAATCTGCGCCCGGCAATACGTTAACCGAGACTTCGATGGCTCGGGCTCTATCCGAGAAAGTCCAGTTGGTCACTTGATTCGAAATCAAGGCGCCGTTCGGCACGATGATCTCCGAGCCTTGTCCGGTCCGGATGACACAAGCCCGGATACCAATCCGGCGTACCTCTCCTACGGTGCCCTCGATCTCGATGACATCCCCGATCTTGATGGGGCGTTCAAATAACAGGATCAAACCGGAAACGAAGTTATTGATCACATTTTGTAATCCGAATCCGACCCCGACGCTGAAGGCGCCGGCTAAAATGGTGATCTTAGTGAGATCGATGCCTAAGGCTCCTAAAGCCACGACAAAACCAAGCAGCAAGATCGAGTAATGAAGCATGGTCGAGATCGCGTAAGGGAGCCCACGCTCGAGCCGGAAACGGTGATACACATCCTCTTCCAACAAAAAACGCAAGAATTTCGAGACCAGAAACGCTGCCCAGGCGGTGAGCCCGAACGCCAGCAACCGGCCTAAAGAGAGCTCGATCGAACCCAGGCCGATGTTGGCATTCAATAGATCGCCGATTTTTGTGAGGGCCGGGTTAAGCAGACCCAAAAAATTCAACATCAGATCCAGCCAGAAAAGGACCGCTAGAAACTCCAGTGTTCGGCAGGTCCGCCGGTGGAGCATTCGCCGGTGCAGCTGGACGGCGCGCAAAGCGCCCAATGGCCGCACCTGCAAAGCAATGACCACAAAGCCATCGAGGACCCTGATAGCGACATAGAAGATAGCCGCTAAAAAGACGCTCCGGACAAAGACAGTGGCTAAAAGGTTGGCCAAGTTAATATAGCCCAGAATGTTCGCGACAATCGCTATTGGAAAAGCGATGAGCCCGATTTTTGCGATAAGCAGTATCGCTCGGCTAAACCGATCCGGCGTTCCCGGCTTCGGCGCGACGAGTCCACTACGAAGGAGCCAGATCAGAAAAACGAATCCGCCGCCGGATTCGACCAAGAAAAAGAATCGGCCCAAAGCAGGCACTGAGGCCGCCAGTAAACGAAGCTGGGTGACCAGATACAAGCCAACCAACGCGTAAAGGATCGGGAACAGATTTCGTTCCAATAGCCGGCGCAGAATCAGCACCGTCGGCGCCAATACGGCAGCACCAATCAAAGCTTGGATCCAACGCGGCGCCTCCGCATAGAGTAGAGGTCCGAACAAGCTCGATAGCACAAAGGCTGTTGACACCGGGAGATTGAGAATCGATAACGCGCTGTCCAGGGCCGGTTCTGCTTCGGCCGGCTTTCGTACGCGGCGGCGCAGCCACTGGATAAAGCCCGCTAGAACCAAGATCAAGGCGGCATGCACCACGAAGGAGGAAGGTCGCCGTTGGATAAAAGCGCTAGTTGCACTCCACTGCGATGAAAGGCTCTCGTCGCTCTGGGTTTGCAAGTCGCTGGTTAAGGTGCTGGGCGCAGTCCAGACGGGCTGGGCGTCTCGCACTAATAGATCTTTCAACGCTTGGCTTTGCGCTCGAGCGATCGCGGCAGTCGCTCTGCGGATCCGAGCCTCCTGCATTAAGAGGCTGCTTTGTAAGGTCAGAACCTCGGCACGATCTGACTCCGCCGTTCGTTTGGTTTTGTCGATCCTCTCAACCACCTTTTGGACCCGTTGCGAGACAGCCGGAGGCATATTGATCTGAGGCGCGGATGCCAGCGTTGGCTGCCAGACCTGGTTCATCTGTTTCAGGCTGGCCAGTTGGTCCTCCAAATTCGCGGCCCGCTGGGTCAGATCCTGCTCCGAGTTCATCAGATTAGCAGTATAGGTCTGCCAAGTCGCTCTCAGCGGGTAAAGCAGATCCAGAGAAGGGTTCCCGGCCAGAATTCTCGAATCCTCAGCCATCCTCGCTTTAACCTCGGCCTTCAGATTAGTAAGACCGGCGTTGGTGGACTCCAGAGCCGCTCTGGCTTTAGACAGAGTGGCCTCCATCTGATGGAGTTCACTAAAGGCAGACTCGGCTTCCGCAGGGACTTGATCTAAGGCGATGGGGGTGGGAGCCGCCGTTGCCGAGGGCGATGATGAGGGTGAAGGCCACGCATCTTGGGCTTGGATGGTAGCGCTCACGAAGTTGAGAGCGAGCAACGCGGTGACAACAATCGATGGTTTGCGGCAATTGGTCATGGTGTGCAGGAAAAACAGATTACAAATCACAGATGACCAATGACAGATGACAGCCTGCTTGCGTTTCTCAAGTGAAGAGATCGAGAGATGCACTCTCAGCGCTTCGCGCCTCTTTCGCGCAATTGGGCAACAGCCCGTAAACTTTCAACCCAACACGAATTAAATGTTGAAGATTTTAGCCGCTTACTCCCGGTTATGATCCGATAGGATGGCCGAATGACTATTCTACGAAAACTTTCGTATCAGATTCCAGGTAGAGAAAATCCGGATCAACGTCTTGCAGGATAACCAGGATCGACCCCGGAAAAATTCCCTGACTTACATCCTTAATAGTGACGGTGTTGCCCTTGGCGTCCTGAACCCGATCCCCCGGCTGTAGCTTGTCCGCTCTCACCCACGTTTGTCTCTTATTCATTAAGAAGTCGTAAGCGCTTCGCGCCTTCTGCGACAATTGGGCAACAGCTCCCGCCGGTGATTGGTCGGAAACCGTGGAGCGTTGCCTCGCTTGCCAGGCCGTGGTGAGCGGCGAGACCGTCGTGCGTACCCCTGACGCCCGTACACTCTAGCATGCACCAGACCGAGATTCTATCGGCGCGATACAGAGCGTTGAAAAAGGAATGACCTGCTACCACTAATCGCCCTTGTTCACCAAGGCCTCGCTGCCTGTCGCGCCGTAGGCTTGGCCTAGACGCAAGCGAGCAGCCTTCCATGCTTCGGCGGCCGCCGAAGCGTTCCCGATTGTGGCTCAGGCTTGCCCCGGTAGGCTAGTTAGCAAGGAGCATTTCATGAAAGGCGCGTCAGAGCTTTTGGAACTTCAGGAACCGGCAGGAGTAACCATGCAGGACACACGCAGGGATCCGCGGCCGAGGATAGGACTGACAATCTTAGCGACCAGCCTTGGCTTTGTCCTGGTCCAGCTTGATGTCTCGATCGTCAATATTGCCTTGGCAAAGATTGGCGCCAATCTTGGGACACCGGTCTCTGGACTGCAATGGGTGGTTGACTCCTATGCTCTGGCGTTTGCTGCCCTGCTCCTGTCAGCCGGCGCTCTGGGCGATCAGATTGGCGCTCGCAAAGGCTTCGTCATCGGGTTCGCAACTTTTGTGGCTGCCTCACTCGGTTGTGGTCTAGCCCCTGGACCGACCGCATTGATCGTCGCTCGTACCCTGCAAGGCATCGGCGCCGCGTTACTTGTTCCATGCTCATTAGCATTGCTGAACCAAGCCGCAGCCGGTGATGCCAAATTGCGATCTCGAGCCGTTAGCCTTTGGACCGCAGCCGGCAGTGTGGCTATGGCGGTTGGCCCCGTCCTCGGTGGGTTACTGGTCGATACTTTCGGTTGGCGAAGCATCTTTCTAATTAATGTTCCCATCGGCATAGTCGGTGTCTTCCTCAGCCAACGTTTTGTAAAAGAATCGGTGAGTCGTCATCACAGTTTCGATCCGGTTGGACAAATCCTAGCTATCACGACGCTCCTCGGATTAGTAGGCGCGGTGATTAGTTCTGAAGGAAGTGGGTTTACCCCCATCGTTGGCTTCCTTCTGCTGGTCGCGGTTATTTCCGCCGTCGGATTTATCTTCGTGGAATCGCGCGTTTCCGCACCCATGCTGCCTTTGGATTTTTTCCGGCAACCGACCTTTACCGCCGTAACCTTAGTTGGGCTCCTGGTTAACTTCACGCTCTACGGCGTCATCTTTATCCTTAGCCTTTACTTGCAACGGATCCATGGATATTCACCGGTGATCAGCGGGCTGGCTTTTCTGCCTTTCCCCATGGTCTTACTAATCTCGAATCTGACGGCAGGTTGGATCGCGAAAGTAAGTGACCTCCGGTCCCCCATGGTAATCGGATTGTTAGTTGGTGCGACCGGCTACTGGTTGCTCCATGCCATTGACTCTAACACCCCCTACCCGCAGATGCTTTGGGGTCTGATAGTGATTCCGTTAGGAGTAGGCTTAGCCGTCCCGTGCATGACCACGGCCCTCCTGACTACCGTCCCCGCATCCAGGTCAGGCATGGCTGCCGGCGTTCTCAACAGTGTTCGCCAAGCCGGAGGCGCCCTCGGGGTTGCCGTCTTCGGAGCTCTTCTAAATGAAAAGGCAATTTACGGTGCACAACTGTCGTTATCGATTTCGACCGGCTTACTAATTCTCGCCACGGTCATTGCTGCGGTAGGCATTAGACGGCCACGATCGTCCTCGCCTGAGGCCGGACGAAATGACAGATGACAGATGACAAAATGACAGATGGAAGCACTTGCGGATGCGCACCAACCTCAAGGCCGCCGGTGCTTTAGTCCCGGTCGGGACGCGGATGATAAACCTATAGCCGGATTCGAGCTACCGCGTAAGGCGGCAGAACTAACTCCCGCTCCGTGAACGGTTGTTCCAGTGAATCCATCACTGATAAATCTTTCGTTGAGCGTTCAAACTCGGCAGCGGACAAGATAGAAATCCTTCCCGTTAATTTTGGAATTAGTTCAATACTTTTTAGCCGGTCGGTTAGATTCGCTACCCACAGCTCAACGCCGCCGTTGCGTTTGACCGCTATTGCCTGGAGTTCGTCTGGCGTCGAGATCTCTAGTTCTAGCACCGGTTGCCGGCGCAGCTGAGCTAGCCCTTTGAATGCATGATAGCCTGGATAGATGCCGCCGTTTTCATCGAACCAGGGTTGGGAATAATCCTCTTTCGCGTACACAATTCCAAACTCCCCGGTCCCCCCGCCTAGCGTTAGAGCGGATGCGCCACCTTTGACAAACCGCGCCACAAAGCCAACTGACCAGGCCGCTGCAAACAACCCACGTTGCCGCGGATCCATCCCATTCATTGCTTGACGAATATTCTGGGGATTCGGCATCGGTGCTTCACCGTAAGGATTCATCCGAAGACCGATGGCGCTCGGACCGACATGGTAAGGTTTACCGTCGATGAACGAATGGACGGTTTTCGCCAGGTATGGGAGCGATTCTAAACCTTCCATGGCGGAGCGGTCATCCCCGGCATGGAAAATTGCGACGGTGGTAAAGGTGACGAAATCGAGTAGATCGACTGGAGGCCGTTTGCGATTTAACTCGGTGAAAAAGCTGAACATGCCTCCACCAATTCGGGCGCCTGGGAAGGCGCTTCGTGCCGCTCGATAACAAGCATCCAAAGGTGGGCAAGGGGGCCACGGACTACCTGGGAGGGTGCATTTCAAGTCGGGTGCCGGCGACACCATCACGGTGGAAAACGGATTCCCTAGCTTAGCAACTCCTCGCCTGGCCTCGCTGATATCGTTCTCAAAATTATCTACGCTAGGGATAACGAACTCAAGCCATAGGTCCGCGGTGATTTCTTGGCCTACGTCAGCCATCCTCTTCAGATCGTCATAGGTGTGTCCCAAGCGAGGATCGAAATGGCAGACAATATGAGCCGGGGCCGCCTCTTTTATCGCCGCAACCTTTTCTTTGATGGTATCGACGTCTTTTGGGTGTAACCCGATTCCAAGCGGCGGCATGGAACTGCCACTAATGGGGTTGCCCATGACCAAAGTTGACCGTGTTTCCTTGCTTTCAACATTAGCCGCCGATCCGGACACAGACAGTGTGACCCGTTGATCGATCCATTCGCCTTTCGCGATCGTGTAGGGCCAAGGGAGAGCCAGCGGGCGGACATAGGTTTTGTAAGATGCGTCTGTCCAATTGCGCTGGTCTTCCATTTCGAAAGTGTCGCCGTCCATTCTGCAGGTTACCTGCAGGCCTGGCGAGAACTCGTGCGTAATCGCCCGTAGATCCCGCATTGGCTGAATCGGATCGATCAACAGGGGAAACTTCGTTTCTTCTATCTTTCCGTCCGCGTGCTCGACGGTGCAGTCTGCGCCGGCGACACCCTCGATCGGGTGAAGCACCACGAAACCGGTGCGGTTAGTTAGAAAATCGGATACCGCCCTGCCTTTTCCGGAAAAGCTCAGTGAGCCGTTCGCGTCGCCGGTAATAACCGCGGAATAACCAAACTCGCCTTCGATCGCCGCTTCATACGAGACGCGAAACGAGTCGGGCTTTTCCTGGAATTCGAGCTGTGAGATTTGCGGAGAGTAGGTCCCCCAATTTTTGTCCCGGACAATAAACGAAATCGCTCGGATCATCTCCCGGCCGTGATAGCGAATGTGCCGGAGGTTACCTGCATCTAGTTCCGCGCTAAGCGGACCGGATCGGAGAATCCGAGGTGCTTGGACGGATTCGTCCGTACCGTAAAGACGGATTGAGTCTGAGATTTGGCTTGGCATAAGTTCTGGTGGGGTATGGGGTGAGAAACTGCCTCAAGTTTGGTCGAGCCAGGCTCCGGAACGGCCACAAATCTATTTCGAAGCCCAAGGGCGTGTCGTGCGACTCGCGGTGCTACACCGTAAAACTGCCGAGCCGTTTGGATTGCTGGACCAAGATTCGGGTTCGAGGTTCCGTTTCCCTTAGCAAATTCTTATCTCGGTCCATTTTTTTGCGATCTTTGGGTCCACGCCCGCAACGCTTCGCGTAGCGATGCAGGCCGGTCTTTTGCGGCTATTCCGGTCTTGTCTTTGCACCTATAGGTCAAACCTAACGCTCATGAACTCCTCGTCGACAGAAGTCGTTCGATCAGAACGGCCGTAATGATCACTGCCCCAATCGCCGAGCCCTGCCAGAACGGCGACACGTTGAGCAGGTTCAGCCCGTTCCGGATCATCACCATGATCAACACGCCGATCAAGGTCCCGATAATAGAGCCACGTCCACCATAAAGACTGGCCCCGCCGATCACCACCGCCGCAATCGCATCCAGTTCAAGCCCAGTACCAGCCAGTGGATCGATCGACATAACCTGCGCGGAGGCGAAGGTAATTGCGCCTGCGGATAGTCCGCCCGCGATGACGTAAGGAATAATACTGAATACCAGCACGTTGAGACCGGCGGTTCGCGCTGCCTCCCGGTTCGAGCCGATCGCGTAAATAGTGCGTCCACCTTTCGTAAAGTTCAGATAGGCCCAGGCTAATAGGTAAAGCGCCAGAAGGGTTAATACGTGAGCGGGGACACCAAGGATATTCGTATAAACGATGTTGCCGAAGCTTTCGGGCAAGTCAGCGATTGAGGTAGCGCCCGAGAAAATGTAAGCCAAGCTCCGGCCAATCGCCATCACTCCCAGAGTCACCACGAAAGCCGGCAGACCGAATCGAGCAATCAAGAGCCCGGAGAAAAGGCCGATCCCGCACCCGGCCAGAATGGCAAGGAGGATGGCGAATGGTATGGGAAAATGTTCTAACCCGCGCCCTAACAGTACGCCGGTACATCCGGCTACGGAGCCGACGGAAAGGTCAATCCCACCGATGAGAATGACAAACGTCATTCCCACCGAAACAATCCCAACCACAACGGACTGATCCAGAACATTCAGGAGATTGTTCGATGTCAAAAAATGGGGTGATAGAATGGTCAGTGCCACCCCTAAAAGCAGCGCTAAGCCTAACATCCGGATCTCGAGTCGGGCGAATAATGCGGCGAGAAAGGAACGTTTCCTGCCGTCTCGCTGGCCCAGCGGGTTGGGGGAACGAGCCTCATGGTTGAGTCCGGATGGAACGGTAGAATTCATCGATTTCTAAAGAGATCTCGTCAGGCTGCTCATGACGTCTGCGATTCGGTTCTGGATATCGCGCACGGCCGGGCGAGGGCAATGCGCAGGCAAGGTTAACCCGATCCAACCCATGTCGTGGCCGCGATTGCTTCGAACCGAAACTAAAAGCGTGGCCACCTCAGTTTCGCGATCGACGACGAACTCGTTTGATTTCGCATTGAGCGCGGTCGGAATCCGGGTGTCGCTGATCATGGGTGTATCCGCAGTGCGGAACCCCGGATCAGCCAGATGGTTGTTAACGGCCGCGTACAAGCAGAACAACCGCTGCTGGTCGATCAGTGTCCAAAAGGCCGCCCCATTCAAATCGCCGGCGATGTCTCTTAAAAACGCGCTGTTCTGTTCCATCGAAGTGCGGGGCGCGGCGAAAAGCGTGAGCTTTTCTTCATTTAACATCGCGCTAGGAACGTCCGCAATCGAGACGCCGTCACTAATCACGACGATCCGTTCGCAAATGTGGAGCAGTTCTTCGAAATCAGAAGAGATCACCACTACTCCGGCGCCGCGCTGGGCGACCTCACGCAGCATTTCATAAATCGAGGTCCGGGTTCCGATATCCACTCCTTTGGTTGGTTCGTCCAAGATGAGGAGGGATGGTTCCAAAAGCAGCCAACGTCCGATGATGATCTTCTGCTGCATGCCGCC
>Ga0153933_1000722_pt1 | contig 10804 bp, 5 predicted proteins | sample TSNJ017MetaG_FD_102275 | JGI IMG/M metagenome (GOLD analysis project Ga0153933, IMG submission 102275) | Attine ant fungus gardens microbial communities from New Jersey, USA - TSNJ017 MetaG | ecosystem: Host-associated > Fungi > Mycelium > Unclassified | place: USA: New Jersey, Wharton State...
CACCACTTCGTGCTCGGTCATGCCCATCTCCTCAGCGTAATAACGGCTGATTTGGAGTTGTAACGAAGGGGCGTCAACGTCTTCCGGCACGTAAGTGTCGGCGACTCCTGGCAGCGCGCTGATCTGGCTGCGAAGCTCAGCAGCGATCTTGGCGTTCTCGGTAAGATTGTTTCCACTGACTTGAACGTCGATCGGGGCGGGCAAACCTTGGTTTAGGATAGCATCAACTAGACCGCCACTTTGAAAGTAGGTAGAGAGCTCGGGCAACTCCTTCGCCATAGCCGCCCTTACTCGGTCGATGTAGGTGTAGCTGCCAACCCGGTGTCCTTCATTCAAACTAACCTGGACGTAAGCAGTGTGGGTCGAAGAGTTGCTCGTATAAATAGAAGAGAGATCCGGCGTAACTCCGATATTGGAGACGATTAGATGCAGGTCATGAGGTGAGACGATCTTTTTAATAAGATCCTCCGTTTTGGCTACCTCCTGCTCTGTGATTTCCACTCTAGTGCCGGTGGCTGCCTTCAAATTAATAACGAACTGTCCCGGATCGGTTCTGGGAAAGTAAGCGATACCGAGCGCAGGCAGCAGAGCGAAGCTGAGCAAACATAGCCCCAGAATGCTAATGACGGTGGCGGCGGGCCGGGCCAGGGCTAACCCCTGGACGTGATCAAACCGGTCCAGGAAAGCATGGAATCTTTGGTTAAACCACGAGTTGAATTTTGCCCACCAACCTTTGGGTGGCGGGGGCTCACCTCCGTGCCCGCCATGTCCCTGGTGTGCCTTGATGAGCTTCGCGCAAAATAGCGGCACCACCGTCATGGCCACGAAATAAGAGGCAAAGAGGGAAAGCACGACAGACGCAGCCAGTGCGGTAAACAGAAATTGACTGACTCCGGAGAGGAACGTGACCGGAAAGAACACGATCGCAGTGGTCAGTGTCGCTGCTAAGACCGCTAAAGTGACTTCCCGGCCGCCATTCTCAGCAGCAACCTCAGGGGATTCCCCTTCTTCCATGTGACGGAAAATATTTTCTAGAACGATAACGGAGTTATCGATCAGGCGGGAGAACGCGAGGGCCAAGCCGCCCAGGATCATTGCATTGATAGAGCTGCCGCCAAAGTAGAGCACGACGAATGTCGCTAAAGCAGATAAGGGTATGGAAAGAAACACTGCCAGAGTGGCTCGGGCGTTACCCAGAAAAATCAAGATCATTAGACCGGTTAGGACCAGCCCGATCAGCCCCTCATGAATCAGGTTATCGATGGCGGTCTTTACGAAAACGGACTGGTCGAAGACGACGTTAGTCTTCAGGTTAGATGGAATATCGCGCAGGTTGGCGACGGCACTTCTGATTCCATCTACGACCGCAATCGTGTTAGCGTCCGCCCCCGATTTCAGCACCGGAATATAGACCGAGCGTTGCTGGTTGACTCGCACGATATTGGTCTGGATAGCGGCGTCGTCCTCGGCATGGCCAACATCCGCGACGAGGACCGGATGCCCGTCCACCATCTTTAGAGGGACTTGGTTGATGCTCTTAACATCGCTGAGCTGGCTGTTGGTGTAGAGGTTGTAATCGAAGGGACCAATTTTTACGTCGCCGGCGGGAAGGATGAGGTTGGCATTATTAATCTTCTGGACCACGTCCATGGGACTTAGCTGGTAAGCCTGCAGCTTTAGTGGATCTACATAGACCTGAATCTGGCGCAGCTTACCGCCAAAAGGCTGTGGCACCGACGAACCGGGGGTGCTGGCCACCTGGTTGCGAACATTGTATTGAGCCAGATCGTGCAGGGTTGCTTGGTTTAAGCCCTGGCCTTGCAGCGTGATTAAACAAACCGGAAGACTGGAGGCATCAAACTTCAACACCACCGGGGGCAAGGTTCCCGGTGGTAAGCGCCGAAGATTGGCCATCGCCAAATTGGAAATCGAGGTCACATCGGTGTCGGCGTTGGTACCGGGATGGAAGTAGACTTTAATCAGACTGACGCCGGGTAGAGAACGCGACACGATGTGATCGATCCCACTAGCCAGAGTGAAGAAGCGCTCATAAGTGCCGGTAATATCGTTTTCGATATCCTGAGGCGGCATGCCTGAATAGAAAGTCGCGACGACCACCACCGGGATGTTAATGGGCGGAAATAAATCCACCGGCATCCGGACTAAACTGCTGACTCCAACCACACCGATAACCAGACAGAAGACGATGATGAGGTAGGGGTAGCGAATAGCAAAACGCGACATGTACGGTGTAGGTAGTTAATTAGTTTCCGGGAGGTACATAGGAAAAGCTCACGGTTATTCCTTGCCGTTCTTTACCAATTCCTGTAAAGCATCCGCGGAAAAGTCACTCGAGAGACAGAAAAGCGCGACATCTTGTTCGCGGAGCCTCAGCTTCTGGGCAACGGCCGGTATTTTTTCTGCCAGTTCCAAAGGGATGTTTACAATGCCATTGGCATCTCCATGAATTAAGTCGCCCGGATTGATGCGGACCCCCGCAATACTAACCGGTGTCCCCGACTCGATTACATGGCCATAAGCGTGGGAAACCGAGAGGCTGCTGGCGAACGCCGGCATGCGCAACTTTTCAAATTGTTTGACGCCGCGAATCGCACCGTTGGTAATGACTCCTTTGCAGCCGAAGGCTTCCAAGATCGAAGCATGAGTCTTTCCGACCAAGGCGCCGCGCCCTGGCTTCGCGCCGACATCTTCAATCACCACGACTTTCGGCAAGGGCGATTCATCCAAGCGACTCCAGGTGGTTCGATCCAGGTAAAAATTCGGGTCCATCGGAGGCTCGCTGGTTTTCACTTTAAAGGTCCGAGCGAATCCGACCATCGGTGGAAAACTGGGGAAGAAACAGTGGATCGTTGGATCGTTAAAACCCTCGTTGCGCAATCGCACGGAGAAAGTCTCGATCGCATCGGCGATCGTACAGGAATCAAACTCCGCGAGCTGATAGAGGATGCTCTGAGGGATTTCTCTTGGCATGGGGAATCAGTCTTCTTTGGCCAGTTTCACTTTGGGAAGATTAACAAATTTCGCCTGAGCTTTTTCGCCGGCAGTTAAGCCTGCCCGATTGCCCACCACCACTAGATCGCCCTCTTCGAGGCCACTGATGATTTGGGCATCGTCAGGCGTTCGTATCCCGACTTCGACGTGGCGCTCCTCCAGACGGCCGTCTTTGGCCAAAACAAATACCGTGGGACTGTCTCCGACGGCGAGCGCCTGGAGCGGTATGGCCAATGCCTGCTTGGCCTGTTGTAAAGGAAACGTGACGTAAGCGTACATCCCCGCCTTGATGCGGCCGTCCGGATTCTGCACGTCAACTTCTGTCGTCATGGTTCTAGTGGAGCGGTTAATCAGCCACGCGTATCGGGTGACGGTACCGACGAAGTGGTCATGCAGCGCTGGCACGGTTACGTCTACCTTGGCGCCATCCTTGATCAACGGCGTTTGTGCTTCCGGAACGGGATACCGCAACCGCAGCAGGTCATCTTGAGCGAGCTGTACCAACGGCAGCGCTTGCGTGTTAGATGAGGTGCCGGCTTGGATCAGCGATCCTACGTCTGCGAACCTCTTGGTGATAATCCCATCGAAAGGAGCAGTAATCTGTTCGTAAGCCGCCAACGTATTTAGCCGTCCCAGCTCGGCTTGGGCCTCGTCGCGGTGCTGTTTTGCCGCCCCGAGAGCTCCTTCAGCAGAGGCCTCCTTGGATTGTGCGGTATCGAGATCTTGTTGCGCTACCAGATTAGGGTGGGCTTTAGCCACATCCGATAAGCGCTGATAGATTTGATGCACATTATCGTAGTCCGCCTTCGCCTTAGTAATCTCCTGTTCGGCCGCCGAGAGTGAGGCCTTGGCCTTGTTAATATTGTCCTGCAGCTCTGGGATCTCTAATGTGGCTAATAGGTCACCCTGTTTAACCCGGTCCCCGATATCGACTCTGATCAGGTTCACGTAGCCGGAGACCTTCGCGTGCACCAGGATATCCTGATACGGTATGAATTCGGCTTGGAGCGTTATCTCCGTTTGTAAGTCCTGACGGCCGACCTTTACCACCGGTACGACTCTCGCTTCGCTCGAGGTCTGCTCGGTTTTTGCTCCGGAAACGATTCGCCAGAGTCCGTACCCCAGCCCGAGAATTAAGAGCACGCCAAGCAATGGTAAGAGAAGCTTGGTCGGGCGCCCGCGTCTCATTTTGCTTGTGGCATTCATTGGTGCTGTTTGTAGTTCTGCCTTGCTCATTAGCAATTCCCATGTCTCTGGTTAGTCAGCTAGCGGTAGCTTAACCGTGAACCTGCAACCGCCGCCGGCTAGGTTTTCGGCATAGACTGTACCTCCGTGCGCGCTACAGATAGATCGCACAATCGATAGCCCCAGGCCGGCCCCCTCGATTGCCGTGGACCTTACTGCGTCCGCCCGGTAGAAACGATCAAAAATTTTGGTCAACTCTGGTTTGGGCACGCCCTCTCCAGTGTCGCTTACTTCCAGGCAGGCCTGCCGCTTTTCTGCTCGGACTTCCAGGTGTATTTTACCGTTCTCCGGCGTGTATTTTATAGCGTTATCCAGCAGATTAACGATGATCTGCTTTAGACGGGCGCTGTCACCGGTTATCTCCGCCGCGGAGTGTCTGATACAAGTTAGTTCTATTCCTTTTTCCTCTGCTAAAAGCGACATTTGATCGGCGGTCGCCGCTGCCAGCTCTCCTAAGTCGGCTCGAACATGTTCGCGGTGCGCTTCGCCGGCATCCAAGCGGGAAAGCGCAAACAACCCTTCCGCGATTCCGATGAGGCGGTCGGTTTCCTCCATTAGACTGGAGATGCGTTCCCCGATCGAGTCAGGAATGTCCGTGCGGGCCAGCAGCTGTTCTAGCTCGCCGCGCATAATCGTTAACGGTGTGCGTAATTCGTGGGAAGCGTCGCTGGTAAAACGGCGGCTGTTGAGAAAAGACTCTTCTAGCCGGGTGATCATTTGATTCAGAGTAATCGACAACCGCTCCAAGTCGTCTCCGGTGTGATGAACGGGAAGCCTGGCGTTGAGTTCGCGATGGGAGATTTCGTTGGCTTTATCGATCATCTCCCTTACCGGGCGTAAGGCGCCTTGCAGCAATACCGAACCGCCGGCCACCGTCACGATGGCAACTACGGGCAGACCGATGAAGAGGGTAGCCAGCAGGCCACGCAAGACTCGGTCGTTGCCTTGCTGGGAAAAACCGAGTTCCACCAGATACTCGTGTTCTGCCGATGCCACCGGCACGGCCACCAGCAGCAGCTTGCTCTCGCCGCCAGCCTGCACAACGTAGGTTGCCGCTTTCGATGGCCAATCTTTTGTGACCGGTACCTTGGAGGCGACAAAGCTCCGGTCAATCGGTTGCCCGGAGACGTAGAAAGCCCCTTCGTTTCGCTCGGATAGCCGGATGAAACGATCGTTTTGCTCCGGCGTGTAACGGTTTTGCACCTCTTTGGCCAGGGCCGCTTCCCTTATCTGGCGGACATTGGCTTTGAGCTCACTCGCGATCGCCTCGGCGCGGTGAAGCAGTGACTGCTCAAGTACCAACCTAAGGTAAGTATTGACCTTCATGTAGGTGTAAGCCCCGAAAACCAAGACCACGACCGTGATCAGGCCCGTGTATCCGGCAATAAGACGGAAACGAATGGACTTGGTGTTCACTCGTCATCGTGATCGCTGAGCATGTAACCGGCGCTACGGACGGTATGGATCAGCTTTCGATCGAATGGATCGTCGATTTTCTTCCGCAAATGCCGGATGTAAACGTCAACGATATTGGTTAAACCTTCGAAGCTTTGATCCCAGACATACTGGATGATCATGGTGCGGGAGAGCACGCGACCGGGGTTAGTGGCAAGATACTCTAATAGTCCATATTCTTTAGAGGTCAGCCGCATTACTTTCCCGCCCCGTTTTACCTGACGCGTGACCAGATCGATTTCAAGGTCTCCGACGGTCAGCATCGTACTACCCAGCGGTCTGCGTCGCAGGAGAGCTCGGATGCGAGCCAGTAATTCGGCAAATGCAAACGGCTTGGTTAGATAATCATCCGCCCCGCTTTCGAAATTCTTTACCTTATCGTCCAATTGGTCCCGGGCGCTTAGGACCAAAACCGGGGTCTCGACTCGGTTCTGCCGCAAGCGGGAAATAAGTTCGGTGCCGCTGAGTCGAGGCAACATAAGATCCACAATGAGAACGTCATAGGGATGACCAGACGCCATTTCGTAACCGGTGATACCGTCGGCCGCGCGATCGACGACAAATTGCTCGGCATTGAGCCCAAGGGTCACAAACCGGGACACCTTCTCCTCGTCTTCGACCAGTAGGATCCTCATCGGCGCGAGTATATATTTTAGCTTGCCGGCAAGACAATTAACGGCCGATTAAAACATTTTCATGAAAGCATTGATCTGTGCCACAGTAAAGAACGGTTGGTATTTAGCTGGTTAGCGCAGAGTCCGCCGGTAGGGCGAAACCCGACATCGCAGAGCCGATGTCGCGGCCAACTTCTAGGCGTAACACTCCGGTACTCCCGTACTCCGACACTCTAGGGTGGAGTCGATTTTGTGGACAGTTGTGAGCTTTCGTCCCAAAGGGACTGTAGGACTAAGCCTGGGGCTAAAACCTGGCTTTAACCCCAGGTGTTTATGGAAAAGGAACGCCGTTCTCACAAGGCGTTTCGTACACGTCCTTGTCCTCGAAACCGACGCGGAGTGATGTAGTTCTGGAGTATTGGAGTACTGCGCCATGTCCGAATTGCAGCTCACGATCCGCGAAGTGCTTTTCTGACAAGCCATTTCTGAAGGACTGCCTTGTGAGGGCGGATCATTTTTACACGTATTCCCGGGGTTAAAAGCCTGGGCTCGGCCCAATAGTCCTTCGGGGACAAAATCGTTTTGACCCTGTCCACAAAATCGAAGCCACATCACTCCGCTCGCCAGGATTCAAGGACGGGGACGAGTACGAAGGGCCTCACGAGCGTTACCCGATGTCAGGGCCTTCGGCTGTGACCTATAAACCGCCGCGGCGGGTAAATCAGACTGAAACTTACGAAGCCTTGCTTAGCACGCGAGGTTCCGCTATGCCGCGGTATTCGGATCGCCGGCGGAAATTGATTGGGGCCTGCCCGTTCACTTCCTTAAATATCCGTGAAAAATGTTGGATGGTGGCAAATCCGCACTCTAAAGCGATTTCGCCAATCGAAAGGTTTGACTGGGTTAATAATGCTTCTGCGTGCCGCACCCTCACCTTGTTAAGGAATCGATGTATCGAGGAACCCACTTCGAGAGTGAAAAGCTCCGCGAGGCGGCTCCGGGAAATGCCAACTTCTTCGGCGAGCTCGACCAGGGTCCAATTTTTTTTGAACCGCGTTTCCAGGATGCCGAGTGTTTTGGAAATGGCCGGATGCATCGAGATCAGTGAGGAAATCTTGCTCGGTTCGACGATATCCCTGACGATCTCAAGCAATAGAGTATCGAGCGCTAAGCGCAGACCGCTGGTCCGAAGGATGGAAGGTGTGGTGGCTTCGCGTATTATCTGTCGGAAAAAGCGTTCCAAATGCGTGGAATCATGAGCGAAATGAACGCGCTGCAACAACTTCGAAAGATTCCATTCCGGGTGACGAGTCGCAATGGCGCTCAATTCAAATCCCACCCATAAGACGCGATGGGTCGGTTCTGGACCATACTGCTGCCAGTAACGGCAATTTGGCGGGAGAAACGCTACCGAACCCGGTTTCAGAGCGATCTCCGCCCCATTATCGAAACCGATCCGATGGGTCCCCTCGGCCACATAAAACGTGGTCGAATACTTTGGCGCTTCTGAAAGATACCGGTGCTGTGCCGCTGCCCGGCGCTCTCCTAACTCGAAGAGTTCAGGAATCAATTGGTCGAGTTTTACCACCTTAAATCCGAGCAGCGGTCCTGTTGTTCTCAGGATTTGGATGTCGGTGCGTAAATCGCCCTTCTCTAACATCTTAGTTGGGGGTCTGCCTAAAGCTGTTCAGGCTATGCGGAAGCGCGCCTGAAGTCATTAACTTTCTTTCATTAATTTTTCATGAAGATCGGGCTTCTGCCAGGCGGCCGGCCTGGCCGGTTCGGCGGCCCCGGTTTCAAACAAACAGCATCGGGCGATACGGACGGATGGCTCGGTGCCAGCTTGGTTTCTGCGCATCCGCGTCGAAATAATGATCGCCGTGAATCATCGTTGACTGAGCGAATATGTGGCTTGGTCGGGCAGACGATCTTTGAGTCTCGCAACCAACCCTCTAATCCATTTTGAACCAAGAGGGGACTCCGTTAATCTATCGGCCGATTAGCTTTCACCACTCAACCATAATCGGATTTATCGATAAATGAATCGGACGCGGAGATAACTTCACCTGCCAAACAGCTGTCCCATCGGGAATGTTGTTTCTCACTTTCTCTAAAACTCCGACATTCTTATCTCCATTACCGATGCGAGGTCCCGAACTGTGGAACCTGCAGTGTTTGAATGATCGGACGATCAGATAACTTGTACTTACTAATAGATAACAAGAGGATCTTCTTCTCTTCGGACCGGTCCATTCTTCGCGTTAGTTACCAGGCTAACCAGCATACGCTGAGGGAGAGGCTGTATTGGCTGGGGTTCAGGTTCCGGTGGTGCCAGGACCTATCGATAAATAATCGGACGTGTAGATAATAGACAGCCAAGTAAAAAACAAATTCCAATAAAGTTTGAGCAAAAAAGACAGTTGTTGAGTCCAAGTAGGGGACAGCGTGGCATGTGGTCTTTATTTATCTAACAATCGGAAAGATTTATCTGCATTTCCGATTTAGGGTTTTCCTCTCGACTTTACTAACCTGGGTAGCCTAACTGAGCGCCTAATCGGTTTACGTCGTGCTTGTTTGCACGGAACCGGCCTTAACTAACACCCCAAAAAGGAAACAACACGAAGCATGAAGTCACGTCCCCCCTTAGGATACTTGTGTGCCGCGCTCGCTGCTACCTTGTTATCCACCGGATCGCTCGGTCTGGCACAGGATAATAGTAGTAATAGTAACGAGAATGAGATTTCTGCACTCAAGGCCCAAATCCAGAGCATGCAGAAGCAACAGCTGCAATACCAGAAGGAGCAGCAGCAATATCAAGATCGGATCTCCGAAATGGAATCCGAAATGAAATCTTTGGAATCCAAAGCGGATACGGGCTCGATCTTGAATACCCGTATACTGACCGATGCCAACGGCACGGAAGTCGCCGCAGCGCCGACTCTGGACGAGTCCTTCCTGAAGTCGTTGACCCGCAACTTCACGTTCTCGGCTTACGTCCGCGCTGGATTCCAGTTCAATGGTAACGGCGGCGGCGGCAACTTCAGCTTTGAAATACCGGATTTCCCTGGTGCCGGCCGCATGCGTCTCGGCAACGAAAACGATACCTACATGGAATTGACCTGGATGCAGGCTCACATGCTGGGTGACAGCCCGGATGTGATGGATGTGTCGATGACGTTTACTCCGGCTATCCGTTACGTCCAGGAGCGCAGCACCTTCGATGGCAGCTTCCAAGGTAACAACGCTAACAGAAGCGGTAACGACTTTGACTTCATTCTTCGCCAGGCCTTCCTCGAAGCGAAGAACGTCTTCAAAAACGCACCCGAGGTTACGTTCTGGGCTGGTATCCGTTTCTACGACCGGTTCAACACCGACCCGGAAGATTACTTCTGGTTGGATACGTCCGGGTACGGAGCTGGTGTCTACAATATCGACGCGGGTATCGGTAAACTTTACCTCGCCTGGATTGGCGGTCTAAATGACAACGAGCTTTCCGGCGATATTGGCACCACCTTCAAACAGACCTGGGATGTTCGGTTGAGAAACATCGCCCTTGGCCCCATTCCTGGTAACTTAAACCTAGTCCTGATCGGTAACTACGAGAAGGGCGGCACCTACGATCAAGACTACGACGCGGCTGGTGATATTGTGCCTCTCACTAATAACCTGCATACGGACTCCGCTTGGGGTATTGGCGGCGGCGCAATTTACACGGTCCAATTTGGACCTGGCGGCGGCAACAACTCCCTAACCGCTTACGCTTTGTTCGGCCGCGGTGCGACTAACTTTAGCTCGGGTGACAATCTTGGCAGCGCCCAAGGCGCTGAAAACCTGTTCCTGTTCCGCCATCCCGGATACGTCGGTACCGTTGATGTCGGCGACGCGATCGACCACTCGTTTACCTATCGGGCTGGTTTCCAAGCGTACGTTGCTCTGCCCTGGTATCATAACGCCCCCGCTCCAACTGTTGCCGGAACCTCGAAAGACGGTAAAGGAGTCGTCGCTCCGGGGCCTGCTCCCGCACCCGGGCTTCCCTGGTTCTCGATTGGGTTCTTCGGAGATTGGGAAGAAACCTATAATGGTTATGCGGTCGGTGGTAATTCCGGACCCGGTATCGGTAACGGAGGAAACGTCGTCGATCCCAGCGCTACGACGGTATCTAAGATCGTCTCCGGTCGTGTACATGACATCCAGTTTGGCACCCGTCCGGCATTTTGGCTGACCGATAATATTGCGATTCAAGGCCAGGCCGGCGGACAATGGGAAAGCAACAACACCAATGGCTCAGGTTATCCTGGTTTCGGTCATTCGGGTTGGTTAGGCGTGTTTGACATCGGCCCGGTGATCAAGCCTAAAGGTGGTTACTATACAAAGCCTGAAATCCGCTTCTTCGCTACCTATGCGGTTTGGTCTGACTCCCTCAGGGGGATGACGACGCCCGTCCAGGAAAACGGTGGTGGCGATTTTATGCCACCGTA
>Ga0153933_1000724_pt1 | contig 10749 bp, 8 predicted proteins | sample TSNJ017MetaG_FD_102275 | JGI IMG/M metagenome (GOLD analysis project Ga0153933, IMG submission 102275) | Attine ant fungus gardens microbial communities from New Jersey, USA - TSNJ017 MetaG | ecosystem: Host-associated > Fungi > Mycelium > Unclassified | place: USA: New Jersey, Wharton State...
AGGGCTAGCAGTTCGTCTCCGGTCCGCAGCAGCTGCAGAAAAACGTAACAGGCGGACGCGTCGAGGCCCGGGAACCGTTTACTATCTTCCAGGAAAACCTCGTACTTTGGGAGCGACTTCAACAGGGTAACAGATTCCCTCATAAAGTTAGGCTACCTAATTATTAGGTTCCTAACTATTGTCAAGGGACGCTTTTTGCACGCTGGGGATTTCAATTTACAAGGGTGAGAAATCTTGGAGCGTTGCCTCGCTTGCGAAGCCGTATTTTCTTTCCTGGGAACAAGCAGCGGGCTAAAGAGGCAATGATAGATCAGACCTCGTTGCCGACGCTCAAAGCACGTTCTGCGTCCGATTTGGGCCGGACTGTTTCTCTAGGAATATCGTGACCAGGGCGATATCCGCCGGCGTAATCCCGCTAATGCGTCCGGCTTGGCCCAAGGTTGCCGGGCGAATTTTAAGTAACTTTTGGCGCGCTTCCGCTCTCAGTCCGGAGATCTGATCATAGTCTAATTCGGGTGGAAGAAATCTGGACTCGGCCCGATGGGCTTTGGCGATCGCCCCTTCTTGCCTTCGAATATAGCCTTCATATTTAACGTCGGTTTCGACCTGCTCCCAAATCTGACGTCCGTACCGGGCGACCAAATCATCAGGAACATCGTCGCAGCCGAATTCGGGCCGTCTAAGCAGTTGATCAAGGCGTTGTCCATCCAAACGGATCGAGGCGGCGTCGCGTTTCGCATTTTCGATGTTCTGTTGCTTGGCTTCGACCAGGCTCCGCCGTTGCCCAGAGATAAGACCGGCATCGTGACCTTTTCGGGCCAACCTGAGGTCGGCGTTATCCTGCCGAAGCAGCAAGCGATATTCGGCCCGGCTCGTGAACATTCGATAAGGCTCTTGGGTTCCCTTCGTCACCAAATCATCAATCAAGACCCCGATATAAGCCTCTTCCCGTCCCAGGATAAATTCTTTCTTACCTTGGACACGTAGAGCCGCGTTAGCGCCGGCGATTAAACCTTGAGCTGCGGCTTCCTCGTAACCTGAGGTCCCATTAATCTGACCAGCGAAAAAGAGACCGGGGATCAGTTTGGTTTCCAAAGTGACCCGGAGTTGGGTGGGCGGACAATAGTCATATTCCACGGCGTAACCGGGCCGGATGATTTCTGCATTCTCTAATCCGGGGACAGTCCGGATAAAAGCATACTGCACCTCGAATGGAAGACTGGTGGAGACACCGTTGACATAGTACTCGTGGGTTTGCCGGCCTTCGGGCTCGAGAAACAACTGGTGGCGCTCCTTCTCCGCGAAACGGACTACCTTATCTTCGATCGACGGACAATAACGCGGACCGACACCCTCGATTTTGCCAGAATACATGGGGGACTTATCCAGGTTCCCCCGAATGATTTCGTGCGTCTTATGGGTTGTCGCCGTGATCCAACAAGGAATTTGTTCCACATGGAACATTCCGTCGGTGCCTCGATTCAAAGTGAAAGGCAGCCCCCCGTTGACCTCGCTCTCTATATTATAAGAGAAGCGGGGCGGCGGTTCGTCTCCATCTTGGCGTTCGCACTGGTTGAAGTCGATCGAACGCCCGTTGATCCGGCATGGCGTCCCGGTCTTGAATCGGCCCACCTCGAATCCCAGAGCCCGTAAGTCATCGCTCAGTGTGGAGGGTGCATCACCCATGCGTCCGCCCGCCACGTTCTGCAGACCGACATGGAGCAATCCGCGCATAAATGTGCCGGTCGTTACCACCACACTCTTCGCTTTTAATCGCAGACCAAGATTCGTCTCTACACCACCAGCGCCGCTCTCATCGACCAGGATCTTCGCGACGTTGCCTTGCAACAGCGTTAGCCCCGGCATCGACTCCAGGACCGCTTTCATCCGGAATTGGTACGCTTTCTTATCAGATTGTGCCCTGGGAGCCCGGACGCTCGGGCCTTTGTTGCCGTTCAACATCCGAAACTGGATCCCGGTCGCGTCGGTGTTCTCAGCCATGAGGCCGCCTAGCGCATCGATCTCGCGAACCATGTGCCCTTTCGCTAATCCACCGATAGCCGGGTTACACGACATTTGCCCGATTGTATCCAGGTTCTGCGTCAGCAGCAGCGTGCCGCACCCCAAGCGCGCAGCGGCGGCCGCGGCTTCGATACCCGCATGTCCGCCACCAATGACGACGACATCAAATTCCTGAGGATACAACCACATGAGGACCGTATTTTGCGCTCGTTTTGGTGGGCACGCAAATGAGGGGGCGGCAGGCCGGGCCGGTGAGCGGTGTTGTGCCGGGGTCGCGGTCAGGCGCCAGGCGTGACCCGACGCAAGTCCGGGCCGCGCCAAACTAGCGACAGCGAGTCTCGGCGCGCCCAGCGTACGTCACCTCAAACGGTGCTTCGCGCCGGATTTGACCCACGCCCGGGGCGTCCGGCCCCCCTCGGCAGCATGCTCACCTGCGAGATCGGCTAACCGTCTCGACCAATAGTAACGTGCAACCATGGCTCAAATCCGGCGCGGCTATTCCCGTGAAGTGGCCAGTCCTAGACGCGCCCAGATCTTCCCCCTACCGGGGGACATTCGATCGAACAATCATACTACCTCCCAAAATGGTCACCGTCAGCCGCCTCTCGCAGCATGCTAGCTTTACCGTTCAAAAAAACGCTCTCTTTCCCGGCACCCTCCGATTCGTTCAGCCGATCCTCTCGCTGATGTTCCACGTGGAACACTTGACGCGGCCTCTGGCCAGCGAAGCACCGAATTTGCGCTTAATGTGCCCGCCACACCATTTTTCGCGCCACTTCTGTCGTTCTTCCTCACCTTTCACGTGACAACCGCCCGACTTTCCGTCACAGTCTTCTCACGTGCTCGCCCACCATGGCTAAGTCCCTCGATGTCTCCCCTGCTAAGTCCTTCGCCGAAGAAGTCGAGATTCTCCGGAAGTCCTTCCGCGCTTGCCTCGATGTCTACGCTACTCGAGTGGAAGCTGAACTGGGCCATATTAAAGAGGTAGCTCTCACTAAAACCCAGTCCGCCCACCTCTCACAAAATACCATTCGTGACCTGCGCGACATGATCACCCTCTGTCGCACGCTCGACATCAAACCAGAAAAGGGTCGTCGTAAGGATCTAAAGAAAATCGATAGTCTCGTCGACGAGCTCAATCTCATGGTCGAGAATTGGTAGGGACGTCTTTCCCGCCCATCGCTCCTCTTTCGTTCTCTCGGGAATACGCCGCGCCGGATTTAAGCCCCGGGCCACGCTCAGGCCACGATCGAGAATCCGCGCGAACGTCACCGCCTATCTCGCGGAAAACCCCACGTTAGGACCGCGCACACCTGGCTCAAATCCGGCGCCATTTGTCCTAAGCCCGTTAACCATTTCGGCGGCACGCCGAGATTTTCGCCCTACCGGCCCGCGTTCGATTGCCGCTCAAATTCAGCTTCTTTTGCTCCCTAACACCTTTCGCAACCGTTACTCATTGCTTTGCGGTTTGCTTTTTTTATTCACGTTGATTTCGTTACTTGGTTGTCTATCTATTTCGCCGTCATGGTGCCTGCCCTGTTATTAACTTTTGTGGCTCTGCTTTACCGGCTGTTTTTCAGCTTGGCCGGTGCACCGGTCGACTGGGCGAATTTCTCACCGCTTTCACTGTCGCTTTTTCCAAAGATCTTTGCCGCTCGGGCCCAGGCTCTCCCTCTAGGTCACCCCGGTTTCCCGCCTACCCACCTCTTGCTTCGAAACACTCTGCTTAGCGACTTGCTCTTCACTGCCCTCTTACCAATATCCCAAGCCCTTCTCCGGCCACAGCGCGCGTCGTCGGATCTCCCCGGACTTACCACCTTTTCCACCCTCTAAGTATGCACACCGTATTGCAGTCTCCCGGCGAATCCCGATCGACTATCAACGAGCAGCTCACCAAAGCCGACAAGATCCGGCTGTTACGCGACATGTATCGGATCCGTCGATTCGAACAGACTTCACTTAAATATTACAACCTAGGTCGCATGGGCGGCTTCTTGCACCTCTATTCAGGTCAGGAAGCGGTCGCTGTCGGAACCATCTCACTCTTGGGTGAGAACGATCACGTGATAACAGCCTATCGTGATCACGGTCAAGCCCTGGCCGCTGGCATGTCGATGAATGAGTGTATGGCGGAGCTGTTCGGTAAGGCGACCGGTTGCTCCAAAGGGAAAGGTGGTTCAATGCATTTCTTCGCGCCCGACAAACGCTATTGGGGCGGCCACGGCATCGTTGGCGGTCAGACCCCCCTCGGCGCCGGTATCGCCTATGCCTTAAAGTACAAACGCATCCCCGGTTGCTGTCTTTGTTACCTTGGCGATGGCGCGATCAATCAAGGCGCCTTCCATGAATCTCTCAACCTTGCCGCGCTCTTCCAGTTGCCCGTCATTTACATCATCGAGAATAACGGCTACTCCATGGGCACTAGCCAAAAGCGCTCATCCGCTTACAAAAGCTCTTTGGCCGAAAGAGCTGAGGCCTATAACATGGATTGGGACGTCTTTCTCGGTGAAGATCTCTACGAGGTGCGTAACCGGACCAACCAAGCTATCGAACGAGCCCGCCAGAAACAGCAGCCGACGCTGCTCGAGATCCAAACTTACCGTTACTACGGCCATTCCGTGGCCGACGCGAACGCCAAGAAATACCGGCCTTCCGAGGAGATCGACGACTACAAGAATAACCACGATCCGCTCCAAATCTTCGGCAAAATCCTTCTTGAAGAAGCCGTAGTTACCGAGGCCGACATCCAAGAAATCGACAAAGCCGCTAAGGAGGAAGCCAACGCCGCTGTCGCTTTCGCTGAAGAAAGCCCGCTTCCGCAGGAAAGTGACATTCTTCGAGACGTCTACTGGGAAGTCGATAACCAAACCGACGCAGCAAAAAACGGCTCTTACTTCTTCAACACCTGATTCTTCAATGGCACTCATTACTTACCGAGAAGCTCTCCGCACCGCTCTCGACGAAGAGATTCTTCGCGACGAAAACGTTGTCGTGATCGGAGAAGAAGTGGCTCAATACAATGGAGCTTATAAAGTCACCGAAGGCCTCTGGGCTGCCCATGGCGACACCCGGCTGGTTGATACTCCCATCAGCGAAGCCGGCTTCGTCGGAATGGGAATCGGTGCTTCCATGCTGGGGCTTCGTCCTGTCATCGAACTGATGTTCTGGAGCTTCGCCTACGTAGCATTCGACCAGATCATCAACAACGCTGGCTGTGTTCGCTACATGTCCGGAGGTTTGCTCAACGTTCCCATTGTTATCCGAGGACCCGCCAACGGCGGTACCAATGTCGGCGCAACCCATTCTCATACCCCGGAAAATTTTCTTGCTAACATGCCGGGCCTGAAGGTGGTAGCGCCCGCGACGGCCTACGATGCCAAAGGCCTCTTAAAAACGTCGATACGGGACAATGATCCGGTCATGTTCATGGAGAACACTCTCCTTTACGGAGAAAAGTGGGAAGTACCTGATACTGAGTATCTTATACCATTGGGACAGGCGGATATCAAGCGCGCGGGTAACGATATTTCGTTAATCGCGCATGGCCGGGCTGTCCTCACCTGTCTCAAGGCGGCAGAACTCTTGGCAGCGGAACATGATATCGATGCCGAGGTTGTCGACCTTCGCTCAATCCGGCCGCTTGATGAAGAAACTGTTCTCAATTCCGTTCGAAAAACCCATCGCGCCGTGGTCGTTGAAGAGGGTAAACCGTTCTGCGGCATCGGAGCTCAAATGGTTTCCCTGATTCAAGAAAAGGCCTTTGATGATCTAGATGCTCCTATCGGCCGTGTCACTTCCCTTGACGCACCCGCCATCTACAGCCCGCCACTTGAGAAACGCCAACTTCCGGATCCTCAGCGTGTCATTGAAAAGGTCCTTCGTCTCTCTTAACCAATCCTCACCATGCCGATTACCATCGAAATGCCCAAACTCAGCGATACCATGACAGAGGGAACTCTGCTTCGCTGGGTAAAGAAAGTTGGCGATACCGTTGCAGTAGGCGACGTCCTGGCAGAAGTGGAGACCGACAAGGCAACCATGGAAATGGAAGCCTTCGATGAAGGCACCTTATCTGAGGTCTACGTTAACGAAGGCCAAACCGTCCAGGTAGGTCAGAAACTCGGCCTTCTACTTGGGTCTGACGAACCTAAGTCGGAAGAATCCAAGTCCGTTGCTCCGGCTTCGAAACAACCGGAGCCTGCAAAAAAGCCGGACACAGAAAAGAAAGCTTCCCCAGCCAAGCAGGCCGAACCTGCTCCCGCCCCTCAAGCACTAAAGGCTGCTGAGACCGAGGTAAGGGTCAAGGCATCTCCCCTGGCTCGTAAGGTCGCCGCTGAGCTCGGTGTTCAGCTGGAAGCCTTACCCGGTTCCGGTCCGGGAGGGCGCATCGTCCGCGATGACGTCCTTTCCGCTCACCAAAATCGTCCACAGACCGCGGCTCCAGCTCCCAAGCCCGCCGCAGTCGCAGCCACACCGCCCGCACCCGCATCCCAGCAGGACATCCAGATTCCGTTGGGAGGCATGCGCCGAACGATTGCCGCTCGCCTGTTAGAAGCAAAAACAACTATCCCGCATTTCTATTTGCAAGCCGAGGTCGATGCGGAGCCATTGGTACTCTTGCGCCAACAGCTAAATGCTGCGAACGAGACAGCCGGTCTTCCTAAGTTCACGGTCAACGATTTTATCCTAAAGGCGACTGCAGTTGCGGCCACGCACGTGCCAAAAGCGAACGCGGCTTTTGCCGGTGACGCCATCGTTCAATACGGTTCCGTTCATCTCGCGTGTGCAGTTGCGATCGATGAAGGCCTGGTGACTCCCGTTATCCGGGATGCCCAATCCAAGACATTAAGCCAGATCAGTGCCGAAATTAAAGATCTCGCCGGCAAGGCACGCTCGAAAAAGCTAAAGCCGGAACAATATCAGGGAGGAACCCTCACGCTTTCTAACTTGGGCAGCTATGGCGTCGATCAATTCTTCGCGATTATCAACCCGCCCCAATCGCTCATCGTTTCTGTCGGCACTATTCTCAAGAAACCCGTTATCAACGCAGCGGGCGCCGTTGTTCCCGGACAGCGCATCGTTTTAGCCCTTAGTTGTGATCACCGCGTAGTTGATGGCGCTATTGGAGCCCAGTTCCTGGCTGAGCTGAAACGGCTGATAGAAACGCCCGCGCTCATGCTGGTTTAAGAGACCACGTTTCGCGGTCATCGAGCCGCATCCATCTTCTTTTCGTTTATGAAATATGATCTAATTGTCGTCGGTGGTGGGCCCGCCGGCTATGTAGGCGCAATTCGCGCCGCTCAACTCGGTAAACGCGTAGCCTGCGTGGAGAAGGAACGAGCCGGAGGCACTTGTTTGAACTGGGGTTGCATCCCCACCAAGTCCTTATTACGGAACGCCGAGCTCTATCACCTCTTACAACATCGCGCTGCTGATTTCGGCTTTCGCTTTGATAATTTAGCGTTCGATTGGTCTAAGATCATTTCCCGAAGCCGGGCCGTTTCCGACAAATTGGCCAGCGGAGTTGAGTTTCTATTTCGGAAACACAAAATCGACAATATCAAGGCCACCGCTTCAATTCCGGAAGCAGGGCGGGTGGCCTGCAAAGGCGCCGACGGCAAAGAACAGATCCTGGAAGGCGACTCCATCTTAGTCGCTACCGGCTGCACTTCGCGACCGATGCCCGGTTTACCTGTTAACGGAAAAACCGTGATCGATAGCCATTATGCCATGATTATCGATCCGCAACCGAAGCGACTCCTAATCATAGGCGCCGGCGCCATCGGGGTTGAATTCGCTTATTTCTTCAACGCGTTCGGCACAGAGGTAACTCTCATCGAAATGTTACCGAACGTGCTGCCGGTTGAAGATACCGAAATCAGTGTTGCCCTGGAAAGAGCGCTGACCAAGCAAGGCATCAAGATTCTCACTAACTCAAAGGTAACAGAAACGGCTACCACCAAAGACGGCGTCCGCATCACCGTCGAATCGAAACAGAAACAGACATTAGAGGCCGATTGTGCGCTGGTCGCGATTGGCGTTTCGCCGTTAGTACCCGCCGGCGCATCTCTAAAACTCGATCCAAAAGGCTTTATTCAAATAGATGACCGTTACCAGACCAATGTTCCAGGGATCTACGCAGCCGGAGACATTATAGGACCGCCCTGGCTGGCCCATGTCGCGATGTGGGAAGCCATTCAAGCCGTCAACGGCATCTTTGCCGCCGCGACCCCTAAACGTCTCAAAACCTTCCCAGGCTGCACCTATTGTCAGCCCCAGGTTGCCAGTGTTGGCTTAACCGAGCGCGCTGCCAAAGAGAAAGGTATCAAATTCAAAGTCGGTAAGTTCCCATTCCTCGCTAACGGCAAAGCTTTGGCTGCAGGCGAGCCTGATGGGTTCGTTAAACTCCTGTTTGCCGAACCGCACGGAGAGCTTATTGGCGCCCACCTCATCGGCGCTGAAGCCACTGAGCTTATTGCCGAGCTCGGCCTAGCCATCAACCTCGAGGCAACCCACGATGAATTGGAAGAAACCATTCACGCGCATCCAACCTTCAGCGAAGCCGTCCATGAGGCCGTGGGTAACGCTTATGGCTTGGCCATCCATATCTAGCGACACTCGGCCGTAAGACGCTAGGCTAAATCTCGGCGCTACCATCAGCCCTAGCCTTTGCGAAGTCGAGTTTTCGCCCTAGCACAAACCCGCCTCGGGCTAGAAATACTGCTCCGCCTGCACCCGAATCTCTACTTACTCACAAGCCTAATCTGAAGTCTTTATTCTCTATCACCCAAATCTATTAATATTCTATTGGTTAATAACCTGCCGATTGCTTTGTAAGATACTGACGCCCAAATGGTTCCGGCGCCGATTACATGGTGATAACCTCAGACTCGTTCGTTCAATTCCGCCATTAACTCGCCGACAGACCGAGTTTCCAGAGTTATTCACAATGTTTCCGCCATTCTCCACGAAATCGTTCACACCGGTTTTAGTCGATCCGTTGGAAGTCGGCGGGTGGTTTAAAGAGGGAAGGGTCTTGGGCGCCGATATCGAGATTTTCCCACTCGGTTTCGGCACTTAGCGTTTCCGATGCTACCGGTAAATGAGTTGATTGGCTGATCCAAATATGACCGGCCGTTTCGCTATTGGGGTCGGCGTTACCCGTTGTTTTTCCTGTAGCGATGGAAAACTTATATTCGTCGCAGAGCTGTCCCTTGACCATTTCAGTCCCAACCTTCTGGGACGACTGGAGCATATCCTTAGGCAACTCATAGTTAGCGAGAGACTTCAGTACGTTTTGATCAAGCAGTCCTACGCGATAGGCCTTACGCGAGACAATGACGTTGTACATCAGATTAGTGTCGCCGCGAAGAATGAGTATGAGCAGTCCGTTCTTGGTTTCTTGATCGGTCCGGCGTTTATTTCCATCGACGTACAAGCGCATCTTTAGAACAGCCCCGTTTCGCTGAGTGGTCACCACGTCAACCCGGTACTGTGTAGGTGCTCCTGTAAACGGGTTGTCATTCGCTTGAGCTTTTGCTTCGAGGCCAATTCCAAATGAAAGGAACGCCGACGCGCTGAGTAAGAACAACAATTTCATTCGAGGGAATTCTTGGGGAGGCTATTCAGATGAAGGATGAAAAAATTGCGACCGCTAACGTTGGTAAGCCGGCACGGACGCCAATCCCGCGCCATTTGCGCCTTCTAACGACGGCGAGATGGCGTGTCAAGCAGCAGGTATAAATCCTTTCAAGCAAGCGACTTAAAACAGAGCATTCTCATATGTTTCTTCAGGTGATTCCGAGCCTCAATTCGGCGCCAACTTCCGGGCAACCACACCATATGAAAGATCTGAAAAGCGAGCTCGGTCGACCTGGAAACCTAGACATTCTAACTCGCTGATAGCTGAATCAACCGACCAAAAGAACTCTTCGCTTATGGATTCAGCGGTGGCGTGATCTCCCTTCTGGAAATACTCCTGAATCTTCATTTCTCTTTCAGAAGCGTTCTGTAACATCAGATCGCCGAAGACAGCTCGCCCACCCGGAAGTAAGCAGTTGAACAGCAGTTGAAACAGTCTCTTTTTCTCCTGATCGGTCAGATGGTGTACCGCGTATGTACTGATAACGGTATCGAACTTGCCGAGATCGTGAGTAAACACCTCGAGAATGTCTGCCTTGATAAACCGTCGATTCTTGAGATATCCCAACTTCGGTTTGGCAACCGCCTCCATGTTCTCGGAAACATCTACTGAAATCAGCTCACCACAATTTTTGATCAACGCAGAGAGATTTCCGGTGCCTGATCCCAGCTCTAGCACGCGTGAAATAGCACTAATCTGCGCTTGTTCGATTACCCAAGCCAGGACCTCTCGATACCCAGCTCGGATCGGATCAGCCGAGTTCCGAACGTCCTGGTCATACTCGGCAGCCTCGGCATCATGATTAAAGATATCCGCGTTCGCGCTGCGCATAAAGAACCGGCTGCTTTTTAATAAGCAATTACAGCTCGACCGTGGAGCCAAAACTCGGATCGAAAAGCCGTTTATACGTCCGGGTAGCGAATATATCTGTCATACCAGCAACGTAATCGCAAAGCACCCGAGCGCGTTCCATTTCACCATTCGCGTTCCGGACTAACGAATCGTATGACTCAGGGAGTAAACGCAAGGCAGGACTTTTCGCTTCAAGATAGGCTTCAGCGAAAGCCCTGAAGATTGCTTCCAAG
>Ga0153933_1000725_pt1 | contig 10742 bp, 6 predicted proteins | sample TSNJ017MetaG_FD_102275 | JGI IMG/M metagenome (GOLD analysis project Ga0153933, IMG submission 102275) | Attine ant fungus gardens microbial communities from New Jersey, USA - TSNJ017 MetaG | ecosystem: Host-associated > Fungi > Mycelium > Unclassified | place: USA: New Jersey, Wharton State...
CTCGGGCGCCCCGCAGTACATCTACAAATCCAACTGGCTCAATTTCTCGCCGCGCGTCGGTGTTTCGTATCAGGCGCTCCCCGGCACTGTGGTCCGCGCCAACTACGGCATCTACTTCGATCAGCCCGCCGGTCAGGCCTTCTACGGCAACCTCGGCGTATCGAACGGCGGCGCCAACGTCGTGAACAACAACCCGGCGGGCAGTCAGCCGAACTATTCGATCGTCAAAGGCGCGTACGATCAGTCGACGGGGCCTGTCTGGACGCCCGACCAAACCCCTCCCATCTTTACCCCCGCGCTCGGCGAGCCTACAGGCGACAACGTAGTCTCCGTCTACTCCGTCGATCGCAACTTCAGGACCGTCGCTCCGCTTTTGCCAGCCGCAGTAATCGTGATCGCGAGCGTGATTCCCGCGCGACGCGCTTTGGCCATCTCTCTCCCTTGGCCATCATGCGAGACAATTGATGTCCAATCGCAGTCGAGGGGACACATCGTGCGATCCGGATTGGAGCTAACATTTTGCCGTCTTCTCGCCGCCTGCTGCTCTGAAGCCGCGGGGCTTGATCGGCGAGTTATACCTGATTAAGAGCGTGGACTGCGGGCACGTCATGACCCCAGGTCAGCACTTCCTCGTCACCAAGGCGTGGGACGCTACCGAACTTCGGTCATCCGCGTCATCGCTTCGGGGGCGTCGAGCCCGGTGCACATCGTGGCCATTGCCAACGTGGGCGATTCCATCCCAAGCTCTGCGCAGTGTTAGATCGATGGCAATCTCATGGTGAACAACCAGGACTGCAATGCTGCGGGCTGCGAAACCGGCAACACCGTGCAGCCGCTTGCCTCCGGCCACATGGAAGCACCGCAATATCAACCCGTATGAATCCCTAGGCGACTGATGCCGATCTCGCTAAAGGCTCAATGGAAGCTGAATTTCTTGGCCCGGGGTGGAAGCTCTCAGCCATCGGCTCTTCGGACACGCTTCTTCCTTTGGACATTCCAAATGTGTTGTGCTACTTTCTCTGCAATGGCCAAAGGAGAGCCCGTGAGCACCGATAGATCTGAAGTTCTGCAAGGAACGCTGGACCTGATGATCCTGAAGACCCTCCACGCTCTAGGTCCGTTGCATGGATTCGGCATTGCACGCCGCATCGAGCAGGTGAGCGAGGATGTTCTTACTCTGAATGAGGGCACGGTGTACACATCGCTGCTCAGGCTGCAACAGCAACGATGGATCGAGTCCGAGTGGGGCACCTCGGAGAACAATCGCAAGGCGCGGTTTTACTCGATTACAAAGCAGGGACGGAAACAACTTGCCGTCGAGACCGAAAACTGGGAGCGGATCGCTGGCGTAATCGGCCGCGTTCTGCGCTTGGAAGGGAAATAGTCATGACTTCCGGGATTTCTCGGCTTGTGTCCAAAGTCCGCGGCCTCTTCGGACAGAAAGAGGCGGACTCCGAATTTGATCTCGAGACGCGGACACATCTCCAACTCTTGACGGAACAGTTCGTTCGCAAGGGCATGGATCCAAAAGATGCACGGTCAGCCGCCCGCCGCCAGTTTGGCAATACGACTCTACTGCGCCAGCGTCACCATGAATCGCGCTCGCTCTTCTCTTTCCCAAATCTTTTGCTGGATCTCCGCTATGGTCTACGCATGTTCTGGAAGAGCCCGGCCTTCTCAGTGATCGCTGCGCTGACACTCGCTCTGGGAATCGGCGCCACTTCTGCAGTCTTCACCTTGATCCAGGGCGTGCTGCTCACGCCGCCGCCCTACCGGAAACCGCAGCAACTCATGCTGATTCTAACCGCGCGCACCGACGGGAAAAAGATGGACAGTACGCGCGGATGGCCAGCACAGCAGTGGATGGAATGGAACCAGAAAGCGGGACCGTTTCAGGGAATAGCCGGCTATGGATGGACCTTCAATTTCCTGATTCGCAATGACGGCAGCCAGTCCATGCAGGGGATGGAAGTTAGCAAGGACTATTTCCGGGTCATGGGCCTGAAGACGACTTTAGGACACGGTTTTGATGATTCGGATTTCGGGCAAGGACACGTGAAGTCGATTTTGCTCGGATATGAGTTTTGGCAACGCGCGTTTGGAGGGGACAAGGACATTATTGGCAAGACGGTGCGCATCAGCCGCTGGGACTCGTCGCCGGTTGTGATCGGAATCATGGAGCCGGGAGCGCGTTTCCTTCCCTCACCGGGAGCTGCGAAGGAGCCTAATTACGACGTCAACGCCACGGTAGATCTGTGGGTGCCTGCCGCTCCGGATCCGAAGTCTATGAAAGATCCCGATTGGTATGTGGTCGGACGGCTGCGCGATGGAGTGACTCCGCAACGCGGTCAACAGGAACTGGCCGCACTCACCGCAAACGAAGCGAGCACCGAGAAACAGTTTGAGGGCTTCACGCCGCAGTTGGAGCCGTTGACGGATGAAATGAACCAGGATGGTAGACGGATTCTGTTTCCACTGCTCGGCGCATCGGCACTGGTGCTCCTGATTGCTTGCGGAAACGCCGCAGCGTTGCTGCTAGTACGTGGGCTTCAGCGGCAACAGGAATATGCGGTGCGCATCGCCATGGGCATGGGCCGCATGGGACTTTTGCGGCAGATTTTGTCCGAAAGCTTGCTCCTGGCTATCTTCGGCGGAGTGTTGGGAGTTGGGTTAGCGATTTTCGCCGTAAATCTGTTCAAGACGATCGCCGGACATGCCGTCCCACGCCTTGATAGGCTAACTGTTGGTTGGGCAGTTTTGGGATGGGGACTTGGGTTGGCCTTGTTCGCTGCGTTGTTAGCCGGAGCGATTCCCGCTCTGCGCGCCTTTCGGTTGAACCCGATGGAAGTGCTGAAAGAGGCGGGGCCGAAGGGAACGGCAGGCGTGGGCGAGAGGCGGCTGCTTCGCGGGGTTGCGATGCTGCAAACCGCGCTAACGTTGGCTTTGCTCGTGGGCGCGGGCCTCCTGATTCGCACCATGATGAAAATCGCCGAGGTTCCGTCGGGATACAGCACCAGCCGAATCCTGACCATGAGTGTCACCGAAGTGCAAGGCCGGCAGAACTGGTTTCCTTTTCACAAGCAGGCGTTGGAGCGCGTTGCTGCGATTCCCGGTGTCCAGTATGCTGCGTTCGCCTGGGGTGTTCCGCTAACAGGAAACAATTGGCCCGCAAGCATGGATATTGAAGGCCAGCTGCCGGCAGCAAAAGCGAGCGATGCCATAACTCTGCCGCTGCGCGCGGTGACACCGGACTATTTCAAGCTGATGGGACTGGGGCTCATCGACGGGAGAGAATTTCGAGCGACAGATGATGATAAAGCGCCGGTTGTAGCCATCGTGAACCAGGCATTTACGCGCCGCTACTTTCCCAATAGCAATTCTGTCGGTCGGAAAATTTGGCTGGGGGGACGCGCACCCGATAAGCCGGGCGCGACGATCGTCGGCGAGATCGTGAACGGGCGCACCGACGACCTGACCGAAGAGCCATCGCCAGAGGTCTATCTGCCTCTATGGCAGGCGCAGGCGTTCTCGAAGCATTTGGTCGTTCGGAGCGCCGCAGATCCACGTACGGTGGTGCTCGCGGTTGAGCGCGAGCTGCATGCCGTCGACCCCACCGCGGCGATCGAGAACGTGAAGACACTAGAACAGATTCGCGACGATTCCCTGGCCTCGCGAACCTTCGCGATGCATCTTCTGACGGGATTTTCCGTGTTGGGAAGCGTGTTGACGCTGGTGGGAATTTACGGTGTGATTTCGCTGTCCGTGATTTCGCGGCGCCGTGAGCTGGCCATCCGCAGTGCAGTGGGCGCACAGCGGAAAGACATTCGCAGGCTAATCTTCGCAGAAGGATTTCGCCTAATTGGAGTGGGAGTATTTGCCGGCATCGTGTTGGGGATCATTGTGTCCCGCGTGCTGCGATCTTTCCTTTTCGAAGTGCAGCCCAGCGACCCAGCGACATTCATTGTGGTGGGAAGTTTATTCGTGGCGGTTGGGCTCCTGGCGTGCTGGGCGCCCGTGCGACGCGCCGGGAAGGTCGATCCTCTTGAGGCGTTGCGCTACGAATAGATCGCGGCAATCTCCGCAGCGAAGCCAGATGGGTAGGGTGCCCAAATTTATGGACAAACCCAAACTCGATTCCACTTAACGCGTTCAGATGGGATGAGAGGACCGGTCACCGTCGACGCTGCCCGCTGCTACCTCTGGCTATCTCCGGAATCGACACTGCCGGAAGCAGCGCCTCGTGAGATGCTTTCCCGCTCGGCCAGCCTGAGCGATCCCGCCGTGCTGCGTCCCCCGGTCTGCCTACGTGGTCGATCCAATACTAAGTCTTGAGCACAATAAGCCCATTCTTCCAAAGTGCCAGCACGACATCCATTTGACTGTTGTGCGCCTTCTCCGGATCATCCGTGACGGCCCGCCACAATTCACTGATAGACAATCTCTGTGTTCCTTCAGAGAGCAGCTCTGCCGCTCGCACCGCGCAAGCCTTGTTGTCCTTTGCGGCGGTGTATTGACCTGCGGGGATGCCCTTAACCAAACCGTCCTCACACAATCCGAGAAAAGCGCCACGTGGGCAGCCCTTCTTACGGGCCGACGTGCTGGTTGGATAGAGCTTCTCCATTGCCCTCTCCCATCGCTTTCGAGGGCTGAGTCCGCCGGAGGAGTCTCGGGCTGCCATAAGTGCCGCTTCACCGTACCTGTTGGCCATTCCGCTTCCTTATCAAGGTAAGTGCTGCCGTTCTCTGCATACTTCTGTTCAATTTCCTCAAACCAAAATCCGCTTCTGCGGTGCACTCAAGTCTACCGCTTCACAGCCCGCGAGCGGTCGATGTCACAATTTGTGGTGCGTCGAGCGCTTGACGCGCGGAGGTTCGCAGCTCAGCACTGCGACTCTGTCCAACCGAGTCGGCGCCGCCTGCCTCAAACCTCGAAAGATTGCGAAGAGTCTGTCTCCGCTTGAGTGCTCAGTTCCCGCCCCTTTTGCGCCTTAATCACAATCAGTAATCTGGTGCGCCCAGTAACCAGACTCTCGCCATCACGGACGCACATCCGGCGGGGGGGTGAATGTCCAAGTGGAAGCCGGAATATTCAAGTCTGTCTCAAAATCTGTCACGTAATCTGAATACTTCTTGAGATCACCTGGCATGGCGCCAAGAAAAACCGCCTCTACCTTAAAAGGAACTTTATATTCCCGTGAGATCCAGAGATGTAGAGTGTTGTCCTGCAGCGTGCTGTCTGACGCGTTGGGCGCGACCGTTACATCCACCCGATCACACAAATGGCTTTTGCCGTCAATTGTCAGCCATTCCGTCCCCGCCAGTCTGGCCGATGTTACGACTGAGAGCAGATTTGTGTCGCTCAACTGCCGGGCTAAACCGGGAAAGGCATTCGCGTATAGGGCGATGGGAGCGCTTCCGGGCTGTTCCCAATATTTTCGGTTACTGCCGTTATAGAACCACGTTGCCGATCCATTAGACACAATGGTTTCGTTACGGGCGTATTGCTGGCTTTCAGCTCGAATATGCCCTGGACGCTGCACCCAAGTCTTGATGTAAGCATGCGTCGTTCGGTTGTAATGCGCGGTGATGTTTGTGACGTCTACCTGATGCGCGACTACAAAGCGATCTATGGATTTTACGGCGCGAACTTCTTGCTGTACGAGGGCGAGCGCCATGTCGCTAGATGTGTCGGCATAGACACCGATGATGGGACCGATAGAGGATTGCTTGCCAAGAATGAGTACACCTGTCATGACAAAAAGAAGCAGAGGATGGCTTGTACGAAAAGTCATGAAATTACCCACATAAGCAGTCTGCGGAGCGCGGACCTCTCTGCCCGCGCTCCGCAAGTATTAGTTTGGTTCTTGTAGAAGCTGGAACATCTGCGCTCCCGTGCCATTGCAGGTGTACTGGTCTAGCTGCACGCCGTTCTGGGTAGATGCCCCAGGGACATCCAGGCAAAGGCCGCTAAGACGGTTCACGAATTGAAAGCTTGCACCTACCTGTTGGGGAATCCACTGCTGGTTTGTGCCTCCGCCGTATGACCACTGCTGGATTCCAGTACCTGGTGTCGTCGAAAAGTTGGTGTCGTCAAGCACCAAGCCCGAGTTCCTGTTGATGATTTCATAGTAGCCATTGCTGGTTGGAACCAGCTGCCATTCCTGGTTGAACTGGTCGACACCGCATTGCCATTGCTGAACCGTTGTGCCATTCGAGGTGCCCTCGCCTGTGTCATCCATACATGACCCGCTGTTCTGATTGACTACCTGGTACCAGGCGCCGGAGGCAATGGAACTGGCGCCACCTTGCCACTTGCGGACGCGAACATAATCCACAGTCATGTTTGCTGGCCATGGAGTACTGCTGTCTGGCCCTGGACTCGGCCAATCCCCGCCAACTGCAACGTTGAACAGTAAGAAGAAGTTGCCGTTATCGAACTCCCATGTCCCTCCGCTGCTGCTGGGCGTCAAGGTGACAAATGGGTGGGTGTAATCATCCACAAAGAACTGCACGGTCTGCGGATACCAATTGACCCCGTAAATGTGGTAATTGCTGTTGATTGGCGAGGATACGCCGGTCTGGTTGCCGGTGTTGAAGTCGTTGGCCCCGTGCAGGCTTGATTGGATGGTGCTGTCGCCCATCTGCGGTACATTCTCCATGATGTCGATCTCCCCGCATGCCGGCCATGCCGTGCCAGTCATGATGGAATTGCCGAGCATCCAGAACGCAGGCCAGATGCCGTCACCATAAGGTACCTGCATGCGAGCTTCAATCAGACCGTATTGCGTTGTGGCATTCGGATACGACAGGATACGCGCCGACGTGTAGGTGCTGCCTACTGGAAATGCCGAGATCACAAGGTGGCCATTGCCATCCTGATATACGTTCGGATTGCCTGAGCTACAAGGATAGGTGTTGTTGCCATATGGGCAGTAATACTCGAGTTCGTTATTACCCCACCCGTTATTGTTGCCCGTTTCCATGGACCAGTTCGTGGTATTCGGTGAACCATAAGCGCCATTAAACTCGTCGCTCCATGTTGTGTTATAGACCTGTGCCTGCGATCGCTGACTGCCAAAGGCTACAACAGCAGCCAACAACGAAATCGTCGCTACTAACCGAGTGGGGGTCATGCCTTCTGCTCCTGAGATGTGCGGCCGGGATAGCGATCTCCACCCCGGCGACTTTACGAGTGGATGTGTGAGCCGACGTCAAAGTCGGCGCTAAGGCGTCCCGATCTGAATTCCGTTGATCTGAGGATTATCTGCAGCGCCGACGGCGAAGCTGACGGTAATCGTGCCGGTACTGTCAGCAGTGGTATAGAAAGACTGCTCTGTTGCCGTGAATGCATTCCCGGCTGAAGCAAAGATGTCGTAATTGTTCAGCACTGGCCTGTTGTTGATCGAGACATTAAAGAGGCGTTGTCCAGGCGCAGTCCAGTAGGTCTCCGCAAAATGTAGATCGACAATATAGGTAGCGCCCGGTGTGAGGCCCGGGATTGTATAGGTCATCGGCCCGTAGCGATTGGTCTGATATACCGCCTGCGGCGCCGGATCGGCAACTAGAGACGTGTTGATCGACGAACCGGTTGATGTAGCCGTTCCCCCCGTAAAATCCCGATCGGCGAGCCACTGGAAGGCAGACTGTGAACCCTCAGCGGCTTCGGCAACCGTGCTGCCGCCGGCGTTCAAAGCGATGACCGTTTTCGTTATCGTTCCGCCCGCGCTGGGAGTGTGCGCGTTCGCGATATTAGAGGCCGTCGATAGCCCCGCGTGATTGATAGCCACGACATAATAGCTGTAATTGGTGGCTGGATTCACGCTGATGTCGGCATACGCAGTCGCGGTCACGCCTGACGCAACGATTTGAGGGGCGGCAATTGTCGTGCCTGCCAGTTGGCTCCGGTAGATGATGTAGCTGACATCGGGAGTGGTACTGGCCGTCCATGAGATGTCAATTTCGCTACTGGAAATATCTCTGGCATTGAGCGCTGCCGGGGCCGCTGGCTGCGCCGCACAGCCGGTCGTGCATGGGGTACCGATCTCGATGCCGTTGATCTGGGGATTGTCTGCATTACCTGGCGTAAAGGCGAGGTGGATGTATCCATTGGAGTCGGCAGTGGTGAGGAATGACTCGACGACCGCTCGCCACGGCGCTCCGGCCACACCAACAATGTCGAAATTGGTGAGCACAGCCTTCCCGTTCAGTGCGACATTGAATTGTCTTTGGCCTGGACTGGACCAGTAGGTTTCCGCAAAGTGAAGATCAACGATGTAGGTTGATCCGGGAGTCAGGCCAGGGGTGTCGTAATTGAAGGCTCCATACCGGTTCGTCTGATAGACATACTGTGGGGCGGGGTTTGGCACCTGCGAAGTGTCGATGGTGCCTCCGCTGTATCCAGACCACTGCCCGCCGGTGTAGTACGCGTCCTCGATCCAGTTGGGAATTCCACCGGTTGCGTAACCTCCCGTGTTGATATCGAGAACGTCGGCCGAGATTTGCCCGCCGGCGCTTGGCGTCGATGCCCTGGCGATGTTCGACGGGGACGAAACTCCAACATCATTTATGGCTTCCACAGCATAGTAGTAGTTTTGCGCCGGATTCGCCGAGATGTCTGTATAGGTAGTATCGACCAGTCCGGAATAGATCTGGTTCGCAGCAGAAGGCGTGAAGAGAGGCGAGGTGCTGCGGAAAACGCTGTAGCGAACAAAAGGACTTCGGCTCGGCTCCCACGCCAGGCTCACCTCGTTCGTTGAGACCACCTTTGCCGAAAGATCTTTCGGTGCATCTGGCAATTGCGGGCAATACATCGTGCACGGCGTCACTGGGTACGACGGAAGGAAAGACAGTCCGAAGGAGCCGCCAACCGATCCTCCGGCGTCGTTCACAACATGAGTAATTGACCCGCTGCCAGCGATGAAGACAGAAACTGCATGAGTAACCGAGACGTCGTCAGCATCGGGCACCGTGATAGCACTGTCTTCGACGATGTCAATCCCCTGATCGAAATATGAGTAAACTCCCAGCCCGTAGGCGTGGTGAGCATGGACCCAGTTGGAGACCGCATAGGAGGAATATCCATTCGCACTTCCCTGCATCCATGCGCTCTGGCTGGGCACATCGTACGGAAGCTCGCTCTGGTAAAAGATGGTTTGGCCATGCTCACCGTTCCAGACCACCTGATTCTGCTCATAGTGTTCGACCGCCAGGCCTAAGGCTGTCACAAAATCACCGTTGACGACGAGTCCGTGATCGGCGACGTTGTCCGTCCAGCCGACTCCATTGCCGTGATCGGCGCGCCAGGCCCAGATGTTGTCCAAGATCACGTCGTCGCTATCGATCTCAAGAGTGGTTGTGGCAAGACCTGGCGTTGCGCCTCCAACTCGAAAGAAGACGTCATTGAGTGAGGTTGGATCCCACTGATGGGAACTCCTCGATCTCTGCGGGTCGCCGAGCTGAACGAGCACGGGGGAATTGACCGGACCTGCATCGATGACCAATCCCGCGAGCTGAACTCCATCAACGTCCGCGACTGTAATGGCTGGCGTACCCGTCTGCGGCACCAGAGTTGCGTATCCTAGGCCGAGCACAATCGTGTCTGGCCTTGTAATACGAATACTTCCAGAGAACTGATAGATTCCAGGCGTCAGAATGAGATTCTGCCCCTCAGCCAGAGCTTGATTGATTGCAGCGAGCGGGCTGCTGGGCTGAGCAATGAAGAATTGGTTGATGGGAATCGAGTAGCCATGCTCTTCCCTCGAATGCCAGTCGACTCCCGATGAATTCAACTTGGTGAAGGGCACAAATACTCGGTAAGCACCGTCATCGCCGATATAAAGGAAGGGCTTTTCCCGGCTCACGGGAGTTGTCGGCAGCACCGTGAAAGAATTCGTTGGGTAATTAGAAAAAGGCGCGCCTTCCACACCCGCGAAGACCATATTCCAATTGCTTCCGTTCCATGCCCCGAGCACACTGTTGCGCGTGAACCACTGTTGCTGCGTCGAGGAGCTCACAACACCTTTAATTTCTGTGTTCGCAATGAAGCCGCCGCTGGAATAGCCGCTGCCCGTATCCCCAAGTTGGAGTGCGCCGTTCACGGACAGCCGCCGTAGGGATGTTCCCTGCGATACCCCCCATTGCAGGGTGTTTGGCGCAGCGTTCTGCGTGGTATCGGTCTCCACGTTGAACGTCATATTTTCCATTGATCGCCAGAAGGTTTCTGTCAGGTTTTGATTTTCCGGAACGGTGCCGAAGTTCGGAGAGATGAAGCCGTTGATGGTGACCGCGGATGGGTCTTTTCCAAGGCCGGCAATCGACTCGTAGTACCCAATCGGAGCCTGAACCGAATAGGTCCCGGGCTTGAAGAGCACGGCGTACCGGTTGGTAATGAATTGGGAATTGACATCGAGCGCAGCCAGCGAAGCCAAAGTCGCATTGATGGTGGTGGAGGGCATGCTCGGATCGATGATGATTACGTTCGGACCGAAATCGGGCACGCGCTGTGCGGTGCCTTGAAGCCCTCCGAGAGCCAGGATGAAGGAAACAGGGATTACAGACAGGCGCGCTCGCGGATGCCTCGAACGATCTCTGTGGTTGCCTGCCTCGCATCCCTGTCCAAATTGTTCAATCTTCACTTTTTTTCTGGATTCCATCGGCCGAGTTTCTCCCTATATGGCGTAACGCGGACAAGGCTCAGAGAAGAGAGAGATAACTTGGAAGTAAAGATCAGTAAATTCGTCGGCC
>Ga0153933_1000728_pt1 | contig 10726 bp, 5 predicted proteins | sample TSNJ017MetaG_FD_102275 | JGI IMG/M metagenome (GOLD analysis project Ga0153933, IMG submission 102275) | Attine ant fungus gardens microbial communities from New Jersey, USA - TSNJ017 MetaG | ecosystem: Host-associated > Fungi > Mycelium > Unclassified | place: USA: New Jersey, Wharton State...
AACACCGCCGCCGTCAGCACCCGCTACGACCGCTGGGGCAATGTGCTCGCTGAGACCGATGCCAACGGCAACACCACCACCTACCAGTACGACAGCCAGAACCACCTGATCGAGGAAACGCAAGCCAACGTGCTGGTGGTGTCGGCCACAGGTGTGTACGCCTGGACCACCCCGACCGAGACCTGGGACTACAACGTCAACGGCGAGCTGACACAGAGCAAGGACGCGAACGGCAACGTCACCACCTACAGCTATGACGCGGCCGGCAATCAGACCGTGGTCGAGGACGGCACCGGCGCTTTCACCTATACCGGCTACGACGCCCTGGGCCGCGCGGTCGCCACTCAGACGCCGCCGGTGCAGGAAGCCACCACCACCGCCTGCAACGTCAGCTACACCACTTACAACAACCTCAACCAGGTCACCGGGCAAGGTGACTTCCAGTACAACGCCGCAGGCGACTACGTGACGATGTCGCAAGGCACCTATGTACTCAACGCCAACGGCGATCGCATCCAGTCCACTGACGCGCTGGGCAATACCACCACCTACACCTACGACAGCCAACACCACGTGTTGACCAGTACAACGCCGATGGGGGATACGACCACCTATGTCTACGACGTCAACGGCAACCTGATCAAGGAAACCGACCCCGACGGCAACACGCCGCAAACCTGGGTATACAACTACTTCGGGCAGGTGCTCACTCATACCGACGAAAGTGGTGCCACCTATACCTATACCTACGATGCCAACTCGGGCCTGATGACCGGGGAAACCAGCAACTGGACGGCCACCGGTCCCAGCGCCAGCCCCACCTCCACGCTCACCTACAGCTACGACGCCGGCGGCCAGCTGGCCGGTTTGACCGAAGTGGTGGGAACCGGCAGCAGCGCGGTCACCTCCACCTACGGCTACGGCTACGACGCCAACGGCAACGAAACGTTGGAGACGGTGAGCACCAAGGATGGCGGCGGTGGTCTGGTGGACACGCAAACCCTGATCACCTACGACAGCCACAACCGGGTGCAGGAAGCGACCGACGAGAATGCGACCGGCACCGTGGCCACCATGCGCTCGGTGTACGTGTACGACGCCGATGGCAATCGGCGCGCAGTGTTTACCAGCAGTGCGTATGACAGTGACGGTGTGGCGGCCACGCCGATTCCGTTGACGCCAGGAACGCCAACCGCCTCAACACTGGCGACGCAAACGATACAGCCAGGAAATTCCGTGAGTTACACCATTCCATCAGGATCCTTTACCGATCCCTTGGGCATGGGGTTGACTTACACAGTGAGCGGTTTACCGAGTTGGCTCAGCTTCAATGCCAGCACGCAAACCTTCACGGGAACACCGCCGAAATCACCCGGTACTTATACCGTCACCGTGACGGCCACGGATGTGCTTGGCCGCAGCGCCAGCAGCATATTGACGATCACCGTACCGACAGCAGCACCCGTTTTCAGCAGTGGGCCATCAAGTCACACGCTCGAATACACAGCTTTCAGCTTCACGCAGCCAGCGGCGACGAGCGCCAACGGTTTGCCGGTGACTTACTCCGCGACGTACAACGGTGGCGCGCTGCCATCGTGGATGACGTTCAACGCCAGCACGCTAACCTTCAGCGGTACGCCCCCTGTGGGGAGTGCCGGTAGCTACACGATTGCCCTCAAGGCGACTGTCACCGGTACGACAACGCAATCCACCACAGAAAACTTCACCGTCACCGTAGCGGCCATTTCGGCTCCCACTTTTACGTCGGGAGCGTCGAATCAATCCGTGCTGGCTGGAAAATCCTTCAGCTTCACCGTGCCATCGGCGACGGATTCGAATGGTTTGGCGATTAACTACAGCGCGAGTGGCATGCCCTCGTGGATGAGTTTCAATGCCAGTACCCTGACGTTTAGCGGCACGGTACCCGCTATGTCGGGCAGTGAAAGCTACAGCATATCGGTTTCTGCCGTAGGGGCTGGAACAACAGATGCGGCGACGAACAGCTTCACTTTCTACGCCAACGTGACAGCGCCAACTTTCACGGCTGCTGCGGCCAATCAGACAGTCACCAGCGCGGAAGCTTTCAGTTTTACGGTCCCCTCAGCGACGGATGCCAATGGTTACGGCATTACTTATACGGCGACCTACAACGGTGGTGCGCTGCCATCATGGATAACTTTCAACGCCAGCACGCTTACTTTTAGTGGTACTCCGCCGGCTGGAAACAGCGCCAGTTATAGTCTGGCAGTCATAGCCACCGCTAACGGAACCACAGAAAGCACATCCAACGCCTTCACATTGACAACGACGCTCCCAGCCGCACCCAGCTACAGCGGTCCGACCAGCATGACGGGTGAATGCCCTACATCCACCGAATCGATTACCCAGAGCTGGAGCAGTGTATTTCACGGTACTGGCTTGACCTATCAAGTCAATTATTCCGGCGTAACCGGAATAGGCAATGGTTGGAGTACGCTTACTGCTAGCGTCAACAGCAGTGGAACGCTATCGATCACAGCGTTATGCGGAGAATGGCCGCCGATTGAAGGTACGCTGAAAATTGTGGCCACCGACATCGAAGGCCGCACGGTTACCGCCTCGATCAGTTTGACCATCTATCCCTCGACAGGCGCAAACCCGCCAAGTGGAGGTCCCGGCGCGGACGCCCTGGCGGCCACATCGCTTGCGGGAACATCTTCCAGCACCGCGCCAACGCCGACGCCGTCCCTGATACAGGCGACGTCCGCCACCACGCCCACTCCGACCCCTGCGCCATCGCCGACCCCCAACGTCCAGGCCGATTGGTTCACTTATGATGCAGACAATCGCGTGCTGATCGCCGACGGCAGTCTGCAAAACAGCCAGATCATCATCAACGACACCAACACCAACTCTGGCGAGAATGTCTACGATGCAGCGGGCGACGTCATCCAGTACACCACGGTCAACAGCTCCAACCAGCAAACCGTCCAAGATAATTACTATGACACCCTTGGCCAGCTGACAATGGTGCAGAGCACGGCTCCCGGCGGTACCACCTTCGGCGAATACGAGAGCCTAAGCTATAACGACGACGGCCAATTGGTCGGTGACGTGTTCTACAACCTGCCGGGCCACGAGGGCGCAGGCACGTACAACGGATCCACCGTCACGTTCAGCGATGTCGGCTGGGTCTCGACCGCCACGTTTTACACCTACAACGCCGATGGCGAACTGATCGACCAGAGCCAATACGCCGAGGAAGCAGCCCAAAACCTCATCAACACCTACGGGACCGGCGTGGCGAGCAGCACCTACGCCACGCAGGACAAGGAGGTACCCACTGCGCCTTCCACGCCGGGCGCCAATACAGACGGCGCGCTGTACCTGGTGACTGATAACAGCTACGCGGCGTCCAGCGGCTATGGCTACGACGCCGATGGCAACCTGCTGGGTTACCACACCACCACGACCAGCAATGCCACCGTGGTCAATGCCGCCCCCACCGCGAGCGTCGAAGGCTATCAGAACAGCTACATCGAGCAGAACGGCCTGTTGCTCAGTACCACCACGCAAGTGCCCACCAGCGGCAGCAGCACGGTCACCACCAGCAACACGTATAACGACCTAGGCGAATTGGCCAGCAGCACGGGCACTGCGAACGGCGCCGCACAAATCCAGGCCATGGCCTACACGGCGGGTGGCCAGCTTCTGCAGAAGAGCAGCACCAGCAGCGGCACGACGACCACCACGACCTACGAATCGGTCGACGAGAACGAACTGGGCAGCGTGAATACCGCCGGCATCATCGATGTGCTGAGCACCACCGGCGGCTACAGCAACAGCAGCACCGGCACGCAGAACTACACCGTGCAGGCAGGCGATACGCTGCAATCGCTGGCCCAGGCGATCTACGGCGACAGCAATTACTACTACATCATCGCCCAGGCCAATGGACTGTCGCCGACGGCCACGCTGACGGCGGGCATGGTGCTGAAGATTCCACAGGTCACCACCAGCGCCAACGCATCCAGCACGTATCAACCGTATGCACAAAGTGCGTTGCTCAGCGCCGGCGCCACCGCGCTATACACCACGGCGCAGATCGTGGCGATGTCGATCGATGCGGTGCTGGGCCAGCAATCGGCCATCGCCCAGACGGTGGCCCAAGTGGAAGCACAGGCACAGCAGGCCGCTGCGGAGCAAGCACAGGCCGCAGAGGCACAACAGCTGGCGGCCGAGCAGAGCCAACAGGCTAAACAAGCGGCAGCGCAAGCCGCACAGGCGGCGCAACAGGCAGCGGCAGCGGCGCAAGCCGCTCAGCAAGCCTTGGACGCCTCCGCACAGGCCGCGCAGGCGGCTCAGCAAATACAGGCCCAGGCGACCGACTTGGTGGAAAAAGCCGCGCAGGCAGCACAGCCGGTCGTGGTGGACACGGTCGGCAGTCCGAACGGCATTGCAGGCTGGCCTGAGTGGGGTAGTCTCAGTGGTGCCAACTACGGACCGAGCGGTGACCCCATGGACAATGGCGCGTCGTCCGTGGTCGACGACGACGGAGCCGTCAACACGACGTATTCCTCGTTCTACAACACCATTGTGGCCAGCGGCGGCATCTTTAACTACATGGCCGGGGACAGTTCGGGGGATGGTTCCGGCGGAAGTGATACGGATAGTTCCAACGATGGCGCGCAGTCTTCATCCGACTCGGATTTGTCCTCGGTGTTGTCGGATATCCTCTCGGATGCGGACGGTTCGGACAGTTCGCTGGATCCCCTCGTTGACAATCTCAGTGGCTTGAACAGCCAGTTCGAGTCCGATGATACGCAGTCCTCGCTGTTTGAAGCGCAATACGCCAGCTATCAGTCGCAATCCAGCAGTTTTGATGCGGAGGTGGCTGCCGATCAATCGTTGGTCGGACAGGCGCAGGCCCTGGCGCAACAGGATCTGAATACATCTGCGCAGGACAGCACCCTGGTCCAGCAGGCCCAGATGCAGGAAGCACAGCTGGATACGCAGCTCGGTGATGAAAGCAATGCTGGTGGTGGGCTGACGTCCATGTCCTCGAATGTGGATGTCAGTGGGGATGTAACGATACAGCCGACATCGTTCGGCAGTGGTTTGTCGCCCATCTCGACGAGCAATGATTTTCCATCAGATCAACAGGTCGCGAATATCATCGCTACCTCACCCAGCTACGCCTACACCGATACAAGCAGTAATCTAGGCTCGCCTTTGGGTCCGAGCACTGCGTCCACTGATAATACATCCGTATATGCCAATGATGGTGCATCAAATGACGTAAGTGCCCCAAGCGGATGGAGTGGCCTGCAAATCTCAACGCCCATTTTCAACGGAGACGGTCAGTCACTTTTAGATCCGAGCTTAGCGAACTCCAGTGGTGGTGTATCAGATCCACTATTAGCTAGTGCGGAGCAATACAATTCCAGCGGAGGTAGCGTCTATGACCTATTAAATGCTGCCAACTTGACCCCAGTGTCATTTGCGTTGGGCGCATATCAAGGCGTTCAAGCTGGTGGGGCGGGACTAGAGAATCAGCTCGCTGCGCTCCCCGGAGAAATATCGAACGAGGTACAGGCGCTTCCAGCGCAGGTGGCGCAGGGATATAACGGGCTTTTGAACTCGCTGTTCACGCAGAGCGGACAGCAACAGTTGGGTCAGGCAGTTAATTCGCTTTTGAATTTTAATGTCGGTGAGGCTATTGGCAACACATTGACCGGATGGGTAAATTCAGCGGCCAATTATTTCCAAACTGCAACTCCACAGCAGATGGGTTACGATCTGGGGTATAACGCGACAATCAACGCACCCACGATCGCAATGAGCTTGGCGTTGGATGGTGGCCCGGAGGTGCTCGATGGAGCGCTTGCCTTTGCGGCTGATGATGGTAAGGGAATCAATATTGCGAACAGCTTGATCGCGGATGGTGGTCCAGATATAGCAGAGACCACAGAGCAGTCGGTAGATGACCTCTTCGGGCAAACGATAAACGGCCCCAATGTGTCACACACGGCGGGTCTTCAAAATGGCGTGTTAGGTGAAGATCTTGGTCTTCAGACCTTAAACCAAAAGACGAATTTAAATTTCGAGCCGTTGCAGAACAACAGTGGCAATGGCGCCGATGGTATCGCCATTGACGATGCTAACCAAACGGTTTGGGTGGCTGAGGTTAAGTCTTCGCAGAATGGCGTCGATGCAGCTGCTAACGCTACAGGTGATCCAGTGGCTAAACTGAACAACTGGATCAACGCGTCGCAAGACCCTTCTTCGAGCCCAGCCTGGAGCTCGCAACCGGCCAGCAACCAAGCTCTAATAGGCCAAATTCAGGAAGCAATTGACGCCGGCTATGAAGTCAGAGGTGTTCAAGTACAGGTTGGAGTGCCGACCCCAGGCACAACAGGAGCAACGCAGATTAGAATTAGCCCTTGGACTTCGAATTGAATCTTATGACTGAGTTAGCTCAAATTGATTTTCGTGGCGTGAATCCGCGCTGGCCTAGCCGCGAGACGGTAATCCGCTGGATTCATGAGACCACGCCGTGGACGATGGATCAGGCTGTGGCTTATAACGCCAGAGCGGATACCAAGAATATTCGCAACACGCTTCCTACTTCTTCTTATAGCCCGGTGGGCTATCGAAAGAGCGCCAATGCTTTTGCCTTAGCGATGAAAGGAGAGCCGTGGGAGGCAGAGATGTCCGAGGCATTGGGCTATCAGCTTTTTGGTGACCAACTTTATTTTTTCTGGCATCGACAGTTTCGAATCTTGTTTCCCGAGCGTGAACGTCCCCTACGCATGATGAATTGGGAGGCGATGACCGAAGCGATGGCGACTGCATTCATCTTAGGGTGGGTAACAGTAGGTACTTATCAAGGCTATCTCGTGCATGCAGCACTGAATTGCGCTTATCAGTTGGAAATCTCATATGAAAGCAAGCACCGACGCGGTCATGCCTTCATGCTTCGCCTGTTTGCGTCTTGGTGCGGCAATGTAAATCACGCATGGCCACCATTTGCGCAAGAGGAGCCAATCTACGAAGGAATTCTTGAGCGATGGCGTGAGCCAAATCCAGAAGCACTTAAACCTTGGTTGATAGCCGCTTGTGATCGGCACACCTATGAGGCGCTCCCGGATACTGAGGACGACTTTCACGATTTTTCCAGGTTGGTGCACGTGCCTTTAGAAATTCTTTTGCTGTTCCGGCTGCGAGAGCTAATTGGACTTGTTAATCCAGTCCTCGAACATCCTCTGATGGATTCGCCCTTTAATAAGTTACCAAAACCAGCACCACCTTATGTGCCGGACGAGCTTATGCGTGGAACGTTAGCGCGCGTTCGTGAGGATTGGCCTAAGTTTGACAATGCTGTTTCGCTCGAAGCAGTAAGGATGCTTGCTTTGTAGGAAAGAACAAAACAGGATCAGGTTGAAGTAGCCCCGATTTCGCAGACACCTAAAAGCGAGGACAGTCCTCGCATGGAGGTGTCCGATGGAAAAGCGTCTGAATCACCCCGGTTTTTGAGGAGGCTCCAACTCTTGAGAAGATGGAGCCGTGAACAAATCGAACAAGTTCTCACCTGAGGTCCGCTAGCGCGCAGTGCGCATGGCGCAGCAGCACCGCAGAGAGTACCCGTCGCTATGCGCGGCTGTGGAGTCGATTGCACCGAAGATCGGCTGCGTGCCGCAGACGCTGCTGGAATGGGCCATGCGCCGGGAGATCGATAGAGGGTGCGCGAGGACGTGGCTACGACGTAAGCGTCCGGCCTCCCCACGTTGCATCAGCCATCGTTGCGAGTTAGGCCGCCGGCACCCAACGATGCGGCAGCAGTTCACCGATGCGCCGATCCGGATGGGTTCACAGTCGGGTGAACACATCCTTGGAATGGGCATACGGATCATGGCCGGTGGCTTTAGCCGTGGCGATCAGGCTCATGATGACGGCGGTGCTCCGTCCGCTGTCCATGCACTGAACCTCCCGCACATAACGAGATGCAAATGGGTCCAACTGGTGTTCAGCCGTCCTCAGCGGTTGGATTCTTCCAAAGCTTGAGTCCACTAGAGTCAGTGAATTTACACTTCATGAGCTCAGTAATCTCCAGTCTTTACTCCACGCTTCCCGTGTTTGGGCAGAGGAACTGAAATGTCATCCATTGTTAAACTGGTTCACAAGGTTGGGTTATGCGTGGTTTTGTTAGCACTATCTATGCTTTGCCAGGGGCATGGCACAATGGAGTTGGCTGGAAAATCAACTAATGACGTGTTCCATGACCCTCGCGTCGTAAGTCTGATTGATGCAGTTGCCGACAACGATGTAGATAAGGCAAAAGCGCTCTTGGCAGCGGGCGTTGATGTCAATGCGGCCGGCGAGGCAGGTTTGACCCCTCTGATTTGGATGATTGGTCAACACGACAATAAGGCTGTTCATCTATTGCTGGAGCTGGGTGCAGACCCCAACAAGCCGTGGCAGCGGGGGGAAGCTCCCGTTTACATGGCCGCTTCTGGCGGTAACTTGCCGTTATTGAATATGCTTTTGGACTATCACGGCGACCCCAACTCCCCAGCTCATGAAAGAAGTGCCATGATGATTGCAATGATGCAATTGCACTTTGATTGTGCGGAATTGCTGGTCAAGCGTGGTGCCGACATCAATTTTCATGATGGCGTTATTTCTAGCATTTCCGCCCCGCTCTCCGTCGGGCATTTCGACTGGGTGGTATGGATGCTTGAAAATGGCTATAGCCACGATCTGCAGCAGGCGCGTCGTGGCGTTACAAATATCGTGGCTTCCAGTGCTCAAGTGGAATGGAAGAATAAGGCTTTGGAAATTATTAATCAGCGCATCAGCGCTCAAACAACCGAAAATTGACATTGATGGAGTGCCATCTACAAGCCATCCAATTGATAGGTGCACCGATATGTTTAAAGCATTGGTTTTCGTGATGTGCGGCGCTCTTATGGCACTCAATTCTATGAGTATCAAGGCAGCTGACAGGGATATCGGCTGGAATTTGGCTCCGGGGCAGTGCGGAAGGCTCACCACGGGGGCGGATGGGGTCGTAACTGCCTCACAGATAAGTGCTGGCTCGGATAAGGCAGGTGCAAACGTACGAATCGATGTTACTGAGCAAACTGACAACAAGGTGCAATGGCAATCAACCTTTGCAAGACTGAGCGTTGGGGGCGAGTTTGTAGTAGGAGGCGAAATTTACGAGGTCTTATCCATCACTGTGAAGCCTGTTAACGCCGAACCGCCTACAGGAAATAGCGTTGAGCCCGGTGCAAACTGTGCGGGCGGTAGCTCATATGTGTCTGTGCGCGATACCAAGCGTAGGGCTTTTGATAATGATCAGGACGTGATGATTTTACCTGCGACAGCCAACATTGGGGTAAGGGTTGGCGAAGGCCCCTGCGTTATGGGAGTAAGTTTCGTGTCAATGCAGGACAAACGATCAGTCGCGAACTTAGAGTGGCATGAAGTAAGTAGAGAGCCCTGGAAAACATGCGATAAGTGGAAGAGCACTTCGGGATCGTTCGGAGTGAACGATATTCTCGATATGCACGAATACGGGCGTTTTCGCATAAAGGCGATTGTGCCCCAAACAGAAAATCACACTGACTGGATAGTGCTCGTAAGAGATTGAAGCATGCATTGCCACATTCTCTGTCCGTTTAGCCGCGATCATAATCGCAGGCATATTGATGGCACTCCCGCTCTCGGTACGGGCCTCGATTACGTTGAACTGGTGGACTGGAGGGGTCGGATGGTACAGCAGGGCAAGCGTTGAGCTATCGCACTGGAAGCGCCGTCGGTGCTCACACAGCTTGGCCTGGAAAGAACGGTTGAAAGAACGGCCCCAGGTCTGAAGTATCCCCCATCTTTCACGCTGTGATACTCATTTGATCGAGGATCACAGCACCGGATTGTCGTAAGTACTGCATGAGTTCTCACCCGCCAGCGCTGTCCCCTTTTGCTCAATCAAAAGGCTCTTAACAGCACCGAACCTCAGTAAGACCTCACCGTCATCCCGCCAAAGATCTCTTCAACCACGCACTTGCGAAACCACGCATGCGCCGAATCATTGTTCGTCGATGCGTGCCAATAGGCGAGAATCGGAAACGCCTTGAGCTTGATCGGCAACGGCGCGATGGCTATCGGCAGCAAGCCCGACAGATGGATGGCGTAAGAGCGTGGAACGGTCAGCAGGAGATCCGTGCTTGCCGCAATCTCGCAGGCGGCAAAGTAGTGCTGGCAGGTCAGCTTCACATGGCGGAAATGGCCGCTTTGTCCCAGCAATATATCCAGCGCGCTGGCCTCACCCAGGGGCGAGACGGTGACGTGACCGGCGGCAAGGTAGTCGCTGCGTTTGAGCGGCGATAGCAAGGGATGGCCGGCGCGCATGACAACGACCAGCGTTTCGTCCGCCAGATGCTGACGCACAATCTGCGGACCCACGCGCAGCGGGCGATCGACGATCAGGTCCAGGGTGCCGGCACGCAGTTCGCGATCGGCGTCATCCGCCGCGATGCGATGGCTGATCACGCGCACATGCGGAGCTTCGCGTTCGATGCGCGCCAGCAAGCCCGGCAATGCGATGGATTCGAGGATGTCGCGGAAGCCGATGGTGAATACCAGATCCAGATTCGCGGGATCAAAATGCGGCTGCGCGTGCGTGCTGGCATAGAGCCCCTCCAGATGCGCCTGCACGGCGGGCATCATGGTGCGGACTTTTTCC
>Ga0153933_1000731_pt1 | contig 10706 bp, 9 predicted proteins | sample TSNJ017MetaG_FD_102275 | JGI IMG/M metagenome (GOLD analysis project Ga0153933, IMG submission 102275) | Attine ant fungus gardens microbial communities from New Jersey, USA - TSNJ017 MetaG | ecosystem: Host-associated > Fungi > Mycelium > Unclassified | place: USA: New Jersey, Wharton State...
AGTTTCGGATTCTCGGTGCCGATCCCGGCGGTCGGACAAGTGTTCTCCGGTTTCGAATTCCTCGGCGTTATCCTCGTGACGGCGATCCCGTTCGGCATCTACGATCTGGTCGAAGCGATGGACAACGTCGAGAGCGCGGAAGCGGCCGGCGACGAATATCCGACCACGCGCGTCCTGACCGCCGACGGTATCGTCAGCCTGGTCGGCTGCCTGATGGGCAATCCGTTCATCAACGCGGTTTATATCGGCCATCCCGGCTGGAAGGCGATGGGCGGCCGGATCGGCTATTCGGCCGCAACCGGCATCATGGTGGTGCTGCTGTCCTGGTTCGGCATCATCTCGGTGCTGCTGGCGCTGGTGCCGGTCGTCGCGATCTCACCGATCCTGCTTTATATCGGCATGCTGATCGGCGCGCAGGCGTTCCAGACCACACCGGTCAAGCACGCGCCCGCGATCGTGCTGGCGCTGACGCCGCATCTGGCGGCCTGGGCCAAGCTGCAGATCGATACCATGCTGGGCTCGACCTTGAATGCAGCGCAGGCCGTCGGCGGGCTTGCCGCCGACAAGGTCGGCGAGGTCAAGACCGCGGCCATCGCGGCGTTGCCGCAGCAGGGCGTGCTCTACCACGGCCTCGAAGTGATGGGCGGCGGCTCGATCCTCGCCGGCCTGATCCTCGGCGCGATCGGCGTGTTCGTGATCGAGCGCGATTTCGTCAAGGCCTCGGCGTTCGCGCTCGCCGGCGCCGTCTTGACCTATTTCGGCTTCATGCACGGCGAGGCCGTCGGTATCGGCGGCGGGCTCGGCGTGACGCCGGGCGTTGCGTTGGCCTATCTGGTGATGGCGGGAGGCTTCTACGCGCTCGGCCGCACGGCGGGCAGTGAAGCCTACAGCGCGCATCCGCAAGTGTCGGCCGCGGCACCGGCGGAGTGATCAGGCGCGTGGCGAAGGCGTCGCGGCGGGCGCAGCCATTTAAGCCACGATGTCTCGCTCGTTCTCGAACGCATCGTATGATCGATCCATCATGATACGACGGATGCGCTGGATCGCGTCTTCGATGTCCTGATAGGATGTGTAGAGAGCGATCGGCGCCAGACGAATGATATTCGGCTCGCGATAGTCGGGCACAACGCCGGCAAGCTTCATCGCCTTGACGATCCGCGCCGCATCATCTTGCTGGACGCTGACGTGGCCGCCGCGGCGGTGGTGTTCTCGTGGCGTGACCACCGTGAAGCCGAATGGCGCCAGATCGCGATCAATCCGTTGCATCAGATAATCGGTCAGCCGCAGCGATTTGGCCCGGATCTGCTCGATGCCGACGGCTTCCATGATCTCCAGCGATCCGAACAGCGGCGCGCTGCTCAGGAGGTGCGGGGTGCCGATCTGATAGGCGCCTGCGTCTGCCGCCGGGGTGAGCTGATGGTCCATCGCAAATTGCTTGCTCTTGTCCGAGCCGAACCAGCCCGCCAGTCCCGGCATGCCCCCGAAATGGCGCTCGTGCACAAACAGGCCGCCGACCGCTCCGGGGCCGCCGTTCATGTATTTATAGTTGCACCACACGGCAAAATCGACGCCCCAATCGTGCAGGCGATGCGGCATACATCCGATCGAGTGAGCCAGATCGAGGCCAACGAGGATGCCGCGCCGGTGCGCTTCCTTGGTCAGCCGGCCGACATCGAGCAGCTGACCGCTGCGGTACAGCACGGTCGGCAGCCACAACACCGCGACCCGATCGCTCATATTGGCGATGATATCGTCCTCATCGATCAGATGGCCGTCACGTGACGCCGTGCAGAGCAGATGCTCCGCGACATCGAGCTTGTGGAGACGCAGCTGGCTTTGCAGCGCATAAAGGTCGGTCGGAAAGTTGAGGGTGTCGGCCAGAATGATGCTGCGTTCCGGTGTCGGACGATAGAAACTCGACAACAGCTGATGGATATTGACTGTTATCGATCCCGTCGCAACGACCTCGCCTGGCCTGGCGCCGACAAAGGGTGCCAGCCGCGCGCCCAGCGCCTCGGCGTTGTAAAGCCAGGGCCGCTGTCCATGGGACCAGCCGTCGATCGCGTAGGTCTTCCACTCATTGAACGCTTCGAGCAGGACCCGCTCGGCAGCCTTCGATGCAAGGCCGAGGGAGTTGCCATCCAGATAAATCGCATCTTGGGGCAAATGGAATTGCTCGCGAACATACGCAACCGGATCGGCTTGATCCAACTCCACTGCACGGCCGTGATCCATCCGATCTCCCCTTAGAGGCGCCTCTGTATCAACCTACATGAGTATCGTCCTACATGTCGGTGCGCACGCTCCACAGCTCGGGAAACAGGACGACCTCCAGCATCTTGCGCAAATAGGAGACGCCATTGGTGCCGCCGGTTCCGCGCTTGAAGCCGATGACCCTTTCGACCGTGGTGACGTGATTGAATCGCCAGCGGCGGAAATAATCCTCGAAATCGACCAGCTTTTCACCGAGCTCATAGAGCTCCCAATGCTCGCCGGGGCTGGAATAGACGATCTTCCATGCGGCGCGAACGTCGTCATTTGCGGCGCGCGACTGGCGCCAGTCCACGCGTGCCGCGTCTCGCCCGATATTGAGGCCACGCCGCGCCAGCAATTGCAGGACCTCGTCATAAAGGCTTGGCGCGGCCAGGATGTCCTCCAGTGCCGCGATGTAGTCCGGGCGGTGCGAGTGAGGCGCCAGCAAAGCCAGATTTCGGTTGCCGACGATGAACTCGATCATGCGATATTGCACGGACTGAAAACCCGACGACTCGCCGAGGCTTCCGCGAAACTGGGTGTATTCCGACGGCGTCATGGTGCGCAGCACATCCCACGCATTGTTCAGCTGCTCGAAGATACGCGCCACACGCGAGAGCATTTTGGCTGCCGGCTGCAGCTGGTCGCGGCGAATGCACGTCATCGCCGAACGCAATTCATGGATCGCGAGCTTCATCCATAGCTCCGACGTCTGATGCTGGATGATGAACAGCAGCTCGTCATGCGATTCGGACAACGGCTTCTGCGACGTCAGCACCGCGTCGAGTTGCAGGTAGTCGCTATAGGACATGACGTCCTTGAAAGCCGTTCGGGCGCCGTCGGGAATTGAGTCGTGGGACTGTACCATCGCATTTCAATCCATTCGGCGCCAAACCCGGCACGGGCTTAAGCTGCGGCAAATAGCGCTGGACGTCAATTGCTTTAATTGTAAAATATTATGCCTTCCGGAGATGCTCGAGGGGAGAGGGACCAGATGCCGCTGCATCAAGTTGAAGACTGGGACGACGCCTATCGCAACAGCGCTCACATTCCCGGTGGCGCGGACTATCCGGAAAGATGGTCGCGTGCGGCGTCGGCCTTTCGCGACAGCGCCGTCGCCGAAGGCCGGGCATCATTGGATATCGCCTATGGTCGGCACGAGCGGCATCGCCTGGATCTGTTCCTCCCGAAGGGGACGGCCAAGGGTCTCGTCGTCTTCGCTCATGGCGGGTTCTGGATGGCGTTCGACAAGAGCTCCTGGTCTCATTTCGCCCGCGGTGCGGTCGAGCTGGGCTATGCCGTTGCCCTGCCGAGCTATCGGCTGGCGCAGGAAGCGCGCATCGGCGAGATCGTGTCCGATATCGCAGCGAGCATCAATCGCGTGGCTGGCGAGGTCGGCGGTCCGATCACCCTGAGTGGTCACTCGGCGGGCGGACATCTCGTCACGCGGCAGATGTGCGGGACGTCCGGCTTGCAGAACGCTGTCGCCCAACGTGTCGGGCATGTGGTTTCGATATCCGGGCTGCACGATTTGCGGCCTCTGATGCGGACCGAGATGAATCGCACGCTGCGGATCGACGATGCGGAGGCTGCAAGTGAAAGCCCCGCTCTGCTGGCGCCGCGCGGCGGCTTTGCGCTCACCTGCTATGTCGGCGGAGCGGAACGACATGAATTCCTGCGCCAGAACGATCTCCTGCAGAACATCTGGACAGGATTCGGCATCGCCACCCGGGCCATCGTCGCGCCCGACCGGCATCACTTCAACGTTCTCGACGGGATGACGGATCCCGCGCACCTGCTCTCGCGGCTGCTCGTCGACACAAATCCCGGTCCGGCGAGCCTTGGTTAGGCTTTCGCGCTACCCGCCCTTGACCGCGCCCGCGGTGAGGCCGGCGACGATCTGCCGTTGCGCCAGCACGGTGAGCAGCAGCACCGGCGCCGTCACGATCAGGGCGGCGGCGGCGAGGGGGCCCCAGCTCAACTGGTCGAACGAGATCATGTTGTAGACCGCGACCGGCAGTGTCCGGGTCTCGCGCCCGGCCAGCACGATGCCGAACACAAAATTGTTCCAGGAGAAGATCACCGCGAGGATGAAGGCGACCGCAAGCCCCGGCTTGGCGATCGGCAGCGCGACGTGGCGGAACACCTGCCAGCGCGTGGCGCCGTCGATCAGCGCGGCTTCCTCCAGCTCCAGCGGCGTGGTCTCGAAATAGCCGATCATGATCCAGATCACGATCGGCACCGTCACCACCAGATGGATGATGATTTGCGGCACCAGGGTGCCGAGCAGGCCGAGCCACTGGAACAGCAGGAACAGCGGGATCAGATAGGACAGGCCCGGCGTGATGCGCGCGATCAGGATCACGACCGCGGATTTGTGCGCGGCCATCCGCGCGATGCCGTAGCCGGCGGGCACGCCGACCAGCAACGCAAGGCCGGTCGCTGATCCCGTCACGATCACGCTGTTGACGAAATAGGTCAGGAAGCGGTTGGAGGCGAATACGTCGGCGTAGTTCTTCCAGGCGAAATGCTCCGGAATGAACACCGGCGGGTAGGAGGCGTTGTCGATCTCGAACTTCAGCGACAGCGAGGCCATCCAGAGGAAGAACAGGATCGCCGGCGAGACGATCACGAAGACCGACAGCCACAATCCGATCCGGCCCAGGACCTGACGCGGGTTCATGCGCCGGCTCCGAGCTCTGATGTCCACAGCATGCGCTTGCGCAAATACAGCAGCAGGGCCGCGAGGGCGATGATCAGCAGGAAGAACACCACCGCGATCGCCGAGCCGTAGCCGAGGTCGTAATAGACGAAGGCGACGCTGTAGAGATAGACGTTGATGGTCTCCGAGGCCGAGCCCGGTCCGCCCTGCGTGATCGCAAAGATGATGTCAAAACTCTTCACGGCGTCGATCATGCGGATCATGCCGGCAATGAACAGGAACGGCATGATCAGGGGCAGCGTGATGAAGCGGAACACCTGCCAGAAATTGGCGCCGTCGATCTGCGCGCTCTCATAGGGCTCGGTCGGGATCGCGGCGAGCCCGCCGAGCACGATCAGCATCACCAGCGGGGTCCACTGCCAGGTCTCGACCAGCACCAGCGACGGAATCACGGTGTTCGGGTTGAACACCCAGAGCTGCGGCGGCAGGCCGACCAGCGACAACAGATAGTTGAGCACGCCGAGCTGCGGATGGAACATCATGGTCCAGACCAGCGCGATCGCCACGGGGGTTGCCATCATCGGCATGATGAAGATGCCGCGCAGGAAGCCGCGCGCGGCGAATTTCTGGTGGAACACGATCGCCGCCAACGTGCCCAAGATCAGCGGCAGCAGCACCGAAAGCGCGGTGTAGAGCAGGGTGTGCTCGACCGCCTCGACGAAACGCGGATCGGCCGGCAGCCGCAGATAATTGGCGAGCCCGACGAATGTGATCGGCGAGCCCACCTTCCATTCGTTCAGGCTCATCCAGATCGTGAACACCCACGGGAAGATGATCACCGCGAGCACCACGACGAGCGCGGGAATCACGAATGGCCAGTAGGACGGCGGACGCCATTCACGCTCCGGCGTGGCTTTGGCTGCCACTCCGGGAGAGTCTTGTGCTGCAACACTCACGCTTTTTCGCTGCGCTCCAGGATCGGGCGGAATTGATCATGCGCCTTCTTCAGCTCGGTCGCGGGGTCGGCGCCCGATAGCGTCGAGGTGAGGGCAGCACCGACGATGTCGCGGAATTCGGCGACCGGGATCACGACGGGCAGGCCGAGCTTGGAGATTTTCGCGGAATCGATCACCGATTGCAGCCATTCCTTCGGCATCTTCACGCCCTGCTGGACCTCGGGATCGCTCAGGATCGAGTTGCGGAACGGAACGCCGCCGCCGGACTGCAGCAATCGTGCACCCTGCTTCTTCGAGACCACCCACTGGCAGAGCAGATAGGCGGCTTCCTTGTTCTTGCTCGCAGCCGCAATGCCGATGCCGTCGCCATAGGTTGCCGAATATTGTCCCTTCGGCCCCGCCGGCACCACGGTGTAGCCGACCTTGCCGACCACGCGCGAGGCCGCCGGATCCTCCAGCGGCGGCGCCCAGCCGACGCCGTCGATCCACATCGCCGATCTGCCTTGCGTGAAGGAGGCCATCGACTCCATCCAGTTGAAGCCGGCGACGCCGGGCGGTGCGACCTTGGTCAAGAGCGTCTGATAGAGCTTGGTCGCGGCGATCGCCTCGGGGCCGTCGGTCAGGATGTTGCCCTTGTCGTCGAGGAATTCACCGCCGTAGTCGAGAAAGAAGTTGGTCCACAACGTCATGTTGGCGTTGCGCAGGCCGCGCCCGACAAAGCCGTAGATGCCGGCCTTGGGGTCGGTGAGCTTGTCCGCGGCCGTGACCATCTCGTCGAGGGTCTTCGGCACCTCGACGCCTTTCTTCTGGAACAGCTCCTTGTTGTAATAGAGGATGAAATAGTCGACCGACCACGGCAGCGACAGCATCTGCCCCTTGTCGTTCTTGGCGTATTGCAGGCCGGCGGCCGAGAAATCGCTCTCCACGAGATCGGGCGTGGTCAGCGTCGGATCCTTCATGTAACCGGAGATGTCGGCGAGCCAGCCGGCCTTCTCGAACTGCCGCTTCTGCACGTGGTAGCTCAGGTGAATGACGTCGAAGCTCGGCTTGCCCGAGGCGAGCTCGATCACGGCCTTCTGGCGCTGCTGCTGCTCGGGGATCTGCTCGGACTCGACCTGGATGCCGGTGAGCTCGGTGAATTCCTTGATGTACTTCTGCAGATTGTCGCCGCGCGGCCCCTTGGCGAGGATCACCTCGAGCGTGGTGCCGGCATATTTCTTCCAGTTGACCTCGGCGCGGGCCGGAAATCCGGATAGTCCAACAGCTGTGGCGGCGGCCGTGCCGGCCAGCATCTGCCGGCGCGAGATCCAATGATGCGACATGTCTCCCTCCCTTGGACGATTTTTGTTTGGGAGAGATACTAGCGTGTGAGTTTCGTCTGCCTAGCCCTCACGTGCGCGGCGCGGCGGATGATTGCCGCGCCGCGCTCATCATTGCGTCTATGTCTTGACGAAGGCGAGCAGGGTGCCGTTGGCGGCGGCCGGCGGCACGCAGATGGTGTTGCCGCTGGAAATGCCGGTCCCGCCCAGCGCCTTCGCGGTCGCCGCAAGATCGGCCGCGATCACGAGACCGGCGCCGCCGCGATCGGGCAGGCCGTCCAGCGACACGCCGGGATAGCGCTTGCCGAGCTGGTCCTTGGTCAGGACCACGAAGTCGGCGCGATCGCCACCCGAGGGCACCGCGACGGCGCCGTCGGCCTCGTTCCTCACGGCGATGTCGATCATCTTTGACAGGTGCGCAGCGTCAACGGCGGGCTCCGGCGAGACGATCAGCACCTGCCTGAGACGCTTTGCCCCATTGGCGTGGGTCATCAATTCGGGGATCCACACCGTCTCGCGCGTCTTGTGCTGGCAGGCGAAGATGCGGACCCCGCCGGGCGCTTCCGCGGTCGGCCACTGGAAGGTGCGGAATTTTGCCGCAGAGATCGAGCCGTTCGGGAGCGTCACCGGCCGTTCGAAATCGGTCGGCCCGACCGGCACGTAGCCCCGCGCGCGAATCTCCTCGGCGCCTGCGGCCGAGTCCACCGCGGTGAAGGCGATGCGCTCGATGCCTTCGCCGTGCTTGTCGAGAAAGGCACGCGCGGGAGCATTATGTTCCGTCGGCGTCAGCACGCCGAGCAATTCCATGTAATCGGGATCGAACATGATGGTGTAATTGCCCGATCCCATATGCGCGCTGTGGGTGCCCCGCGGCGACACGGTGAAGCCGAGCCGCTTGTAGTTTTCGGCCGCCTTGTCGAGGTCCCTGACCATGACCACGGCGTGATCGATTCCGATGACGTTCTTGAGTGCCACTTGTTGTTTTCCCGGCCTGAATAAGAGAATAAATCTAACCAGAACGATCGGGCGCCAGCAAGAAAGGATCATGATGAGCAGCAATGCCGTGCGCTGGCCCAATTCGCTGTGGGCCGCGGTGACGCCGTTCGGCCCCGATTGCCCCGAATTGACCGGCGCGCAGCAGGCCGATGTGGTCGTCATCGGCGGCGGCTTTACGGGCCTGTCGGCGGCGCTGCATTTGCGCGAGGCCAATGTCGATGTCGCGATCGTCGAGGCCGCCGAACCGGGCTGGGGCGCGTCGGGCCGCAACAACGGGCAGGTGATCCCGACACTGTCGCGGCCGGATCCCGAGGATATCATCGCCAAGCATGGCGCCGCCGGCGAGCGCTTCGTTGTGATGCTGCGCGACAGTGCGTCTGATCTGTTCGACATCGTCAAGCGCTACAACATCGAGGCCGAGCAGGAGCAGGCCGGCTGGGTGCAGCCGGTGCATTCGCCGGGCCGCATCAAGATCGCGGAGCGGCGGGTGCGGCAATGGTCGAAATTCGGCGCCCCGGTCGAACTGTTGTCGCGCGAGCAGGTCCGCGACATGCTCGGCTCGGACGCCTGGCACGGCGGGTTCTGGAACAGGACAGGCGGCCACGTCAATCCGCTGGCGCTGGCGCGCGGGCTGGCGCGCACCGTGCTCGGGCTCGGTGCGCGCATCTACGCCCGCTCGCCCGCGACAGGTTTCGAGCGCCGCGGCGATCGTTGGGTGGTGAAAACAGCTAACGGCGAGATCTCCGGCCGCGCGCTGGTGGTCGCGACCAACGCCTATAGCGGCGAATTTTCGACCTCGCTGGTGCCTGATATCGCCCATGAGGTGATGCCGGTGCTGTCCTGGCAGATGGCAACCCAGCCGCTGTCGGACAATGTCCGCAAGACCATCATCCCCGGCAGGCTCGCGATGTCGGACACCCATGGCGAGCTCTATTTCGCCCGTTACGACGCCCGCAATCGCCTCGTCACCGGCGGCGCCGTGATCGGCCCGGGCGACAAGGCGGCGCGGCTGAAGGCGCGGGTGACCGAGCGGTTGCAACGGCTGTGGCCGCAGATCGGCGACATCAAGTTCGACTATGTCTGGAACGGCTATGTCGGCATGACCAGCGACTTCCTGCCGCGCATCCATCGGCTCGGGCCCAATGCCTTCGGCTGGACCGGCTGCAACGGCCGTGCCGTTGCGCTGACCATGCCGCTCGGCCGCGAGCTTGCGAAGGCGGTGCAGGGCGGACCGGAAAGCGAGCTCGCGCTGCCCTTCACCGAACCTGTCAAGATTCCCGCGCATGGGCTGATGCGCAAGCTGGCGCCGCTGATGCTGCTGGTCTATCGCCGCCGCGACGCGCGGGAGATGGCCTAGACCAGCGCCTTCGCTGCCGTGGATCGATCATTCGGAGGCGGCAACGTGATTCTCCACGAAGCGCACTTTCGGCCCCCTGAGCGTGCCAAAAACCCTGTAATTTTAGGGGTCGGAAGCGCCTTGACTTGGGAAAACCCGGAAAAAATCGCTGATTCGGAGGCTGTCCACAGCGATATTGTTGTGGGGAGTGCAGAAAACCCTGTTTTTTTCGGCGTTTTCCGCCATATCGTGCCCACTCCAGAATCAATGGAGCAACCATGGCTACCCAATTGTCGAAGTCGCAAGTGATCGAGAAGATCGCGACCACCACCGAACTCTCCAAGCGCGACGTCAAGGGCGTGTTGGACACCCTCGTCGATGTCGGCCACAAGGAGCTGAAGAAGAACGGGGTTTTCCTCGTCCCCGGCTTCGCCAAGTTCGTCGTGGTCAAGAAGCCTGCGACCAAGGCGCGCAAGGGCACCAACCCCTTCACGGGCGAAGAGATGATGTTCAAGGCCAAGCCGGCCCGGAAGATCGTTCGCGCACGGCCGGTCAAGGCCGCCAAGGACGCGGTCTAAGAATAGAAAGGCCTCCGGTGACGGAGGCCTTTTGCTTTGGGCGACGCCTCGTGTGGTCACATGGCACGCCGCGTGGGCTCCCTTACCCCGCTTGCGGGGAGAGGGTGGGGTGAGGGGGAGTCTCCGCGAGCGAGCTTGTGGAGAGTCCCCCTCACCCGGATTGCATCTTGCGATGCAATCCGACCTCTCCCCGCAAGCGGGGCGAGGTGAAGGAACGGCCCCCCGCACGATGCCGTTCAAACCACCGGCGATCGGCCGCCATCGACATTGATGGCGGTTCCGGTGATGTAGGAGCCTTGCTCGGAGGCCAGGAAGCAGGCGAGGTTGGCGAACTCCTCCGCCGTGCCGATGCGCCCGAGCGGCGTGCCCTTGGCAAGGCCCTTGGCGAACTCCGCGAAATCCGTGTTCGGCGCCTGGGCGGCGTGGCGCTTGACCCATTGATCGCTCATGATCAGGCCGACGAGGAGCGCATTCACCAGGATGTTGTGCTCGCCGCCTTCATTGGCCATCACCTTGGTCAGCGCCATGCCGGCGGCGCGCGACACCGAGGTCGGCGCCGAATGGCCCGCCGGTGCCTTGGCGAAGGTGTTGAGCACGTTGATGATG
>Ga0153933_1000734_pt1 | contig 10672 bp, 6 predicted proteins | sample TSNJ017MetaG_FD_102275 | JGI IMG/M metagenome (GOLD analysis project Ga0153933, IMG submission 102275) | Attine ant fungus gardens microbial communities from New Jersey, USA - TSNJ017 MetaG | ecosystem: Host-associated > Fungi > Mycelium > Unclassified | place: USA: New Jersey, Wharton State...
ACGTTTACCGTATTTGCGATCTTAATTCTGATCGCCGGCGTCGTGGCCATCGTACGGAGCCCGAAAGACATCTTCCCCGCCATCAATATACCGGTGGTCTCAGTTCTCTGGAACTATGCCGGGATGTCGCCGGAGGGAATGGAAAGCCACATTACCACGCTGTTCGAACGCGGCCTGACCACTACCGTCGATAACATAGAACACATCGAGTCGCAGTCGCTCTACGGCGTCGCCGTTGTAAAAGTGTTTCTCCAGCCAACCGCCAGCCTCGCTGCCGGTGTCGCCCAAGTCACCTCCATTGCGCAAGCGGCCCTTCGGCAAATGCCTCCCGGGATGACCCCGCCGCTGGTTATTGCTTACACTGCCACCAACGTCCCGGTGCTGCGTGTCGGCATGTCCGGTCAAGGCCTTTCCGAACAGCAACTCAACGATTTAGCGCTGCAGTTCGTCCGTACTCAAATCATCACGGTCCCCGGCGTGGGGGTGCCTTATCCCTATGGAGGAAAACAAAGATACGTCTCGGTCGACCTTAATTATCAGAAACTACAGTCTCTCGGTCTCACACCGATCGATGTCGTAAACGCCATGGGCAGCCAAAACGTGATCCTGCCCTCGGGGACCATGAAAATTGGGCCGTTTGAGTATCAGGTAGATCTGAATTCCAGTCCTGAAACCATCGATGAGCTTAACGCGCTACCGATCAAGTCACTGCGGAACGGCACCACCATTTACGTACGGGACGTAGCCAATGTACGCAACGGCTTCATCCCTCAAACCAACGTAGTCCGTTTTGATGGCTCCCGAGCTGCCATGCTCGACGTTCAAAAAATCGGAGCTGCCTCCACCCTCGACATTGTGGAGGGCGTCAAAAAGATATTACCGCAGATCAAGCAGACGCTTCCTCCGGGCGCTGACAGTCTCAACCTTACCCTGTTAACAGACCAATCAATCTTCGTTAGTGCGGCCATTGAGAACGTTCTCCACGAAGCGGTGGTCGCCGCTGGTCTAACCGCACTGATGATACTTCTGTTTCTCAGCAGTTGGCGAAGCACGTTGATCATCTGCGTTTCCATTCCGCTCTCGATCCTCTGCTCGATCGTCGTGCTAAGCGCGCTCGGTGAAACCATCAACATCATGACCCTCGGCGGAATGGCGCTTGCCGTCGGTATCCTGGTTGATGACGCCACTGTCGAGATCGAGAACATTCACCGTAATATGGCATTGGGAGGCGACATGGATCATTGCATCCTCCAGGGTGCGGCGCAGATCGCCGTCCCGGCCTTCGTGTCGACTCTCTGCATTTGCATTGTCTTTGTTCCAATTTTCTTTCTGGCCGGAACTGCCAAATACCTATTCGTACCTTTAGCCGAAGCCGTCTGCTTTGCGATGCTGGCCTCGTATCTCCTATCGAGAACGGTGGTTCCCACATTCGCCAAATACCTGCTGCCACCCGAACTCGAACAACATCGTTCACACGAACCGGCGGCTCCCAAGACCATCTTCGGCCGAATTTCACAAAGTTTTGAGAGCGGCTTCAGCAAGTTCCGCGAGGGATACCGGGATCTGCTGAGCATTTGCCTGCACCACCCGAAGATCACGGTCATTTCCGTCCTAGCGTTCGCGCTTGCTTCCTTTGCCCTTTTTCCATTCTTAGGTCAAAACTTCTTTCCGAACGTCGATGCCGGTCGCTTTGACATGCACATCCGGATGAAAGCGGGGACTCGCGTGGAAGAAACGGCGCGGAACGCGGACCTGATCGAGAATATGCTGAGGCGAGTTATCCCGGCCAAGCAGCTCGACGGCATCATCGATAACCTGGGCATTCCCTATAGCGGCATCAACCTCTCGTACAACACCAGTGGCACCACTAGCGCTGCGGACGGAGACATCCTGGTATCGCTCAAAGAAAATCACACCCCGACTAACGACTTTATTCGAGAGATCCGCCGGCGAATGCCTCAAGAATTTCCTGACGTCGAGTATTGGTTTCCTCCGGCCGACATTGTAGCTCAGGTTCTGAACTTCGGACTGCCAGCGCCTGTCAATGTGCAGGTACAAGGCCTAAACAAGGATGCCAACTTCCAGTTTGCCAGCCGGTTGATGAGCCAGATGCGAAGAGTAGCCGGCTTAGTGGACTTGCGCATTCAAGAACCCAACGATGTACCGCGCTTTAAAGTGACGGTCGATAGAACTAAGGCTTCTATGCTGGGTCTTCAGGAGCAGAACGTGGCCAACAGCGTCCTGGGGGCTCTGGCCGGTTCTCAATCGACCACTCAAAACTACTGGGTCGATCCCAAAAACGGTGTGTCTTATCAGGTCAGCACCATGGAGCCGCAATACCAAATGGATTCGTTGGACGCACTCCGCAACTTGCCGATTCTGGGCGGTACCGGAGCAGTCCCTCAAATTTTGGGCAACGTTGCCACCATCTCTCGCAGCACCACCTCCCCCGTGGTTGATCACTACGACATCAGGCCGGTTATTAACATTTATGGCAATGTCGATGGAAAAGATCTCGGTTACGTGTCGCAACAAGTCCAGAAATTGGTAGATGCCGCTAAAAAGGACCTGCCCAAGGGAAGTTTGCTGTTCGTTCGCGGACAAACCAAGACCATGGAATCGTCTTTCAACGGTCTATATCTTGGTCTGCTTTTTTCCATTGTTTTGGTTTACCTGTTAATGGTGGTAAACTTCCAGTCTTGGACAGAACCATTTATCATCATTACGGCGCTTCCTTGCGCCTTAGCCGGTATCGTTTGGATTCTATTTATTACGGGGACGACGTTAAGTGTGCCCGCATTGATGGGTACAATTATGTGTATGGGGGTGGCAACATCTAACAGCGTATTGCTGATCACCTTCGCTAACGAGAAGTTGCAGGAAGTGAAAGATTCTTATCAGGCGGCGCTCCAGGCAGGATACATCCGGTTGCGCCCTGTGGTTATGACCGCCCTCGCCATGGTTATCGGTATGGTGCCTATGGCCCTGAGTTTGGGGGAGGGCGGAGAACAAAACGCGCCGCTCGGCAGAGCTGTTATCGGTGGACTAATTCTGGCTACTATCGGTACGTTGTTTTTCGTGCCGACTGTCTTCATGATGATCCGACGCCACTACCACTTCCCTGAACAGGCCGACAAACCGGAAGCGGCTAAACCATAATGTAGGCCCTTTTCCTAACTGAAACTATATGGACGAAATCGTTCTTCAACAAAAACACAAATCTGATTCACCCGCGGCTCACACTCCGGCGAGCAGCGGCAAGCGTGAGCAGAAACGAGGCAGTCGGCTAATCCTTTTCTTGCTCGTGGGCTTGGTCTGCCTGGCGGCGCTAGCCATTTATGGGGTGATGAATCGGTCAACTACTACCGAGAAACTCGAGCAGCAGGCTAATCAAACTGCTTCCCTGCAAGTAGTCGCCGTCATCAAACCAGAGCGACTACCAGCGACGGTTTCGGTCGAGCTACCAGGGCAAACCCAAGCTTATATCCAGGCGCCAGTTTTTGCGCAAACCAGCGGTTACGTGAAGACTTGGTACTTTGATATCGGCGCTAAAGTGAAAGCTGGGGACGTTCTGGCCGAGATCGATACCCCTCAGGTCGATCAGCAATTGAATCAGGCCAAAGCCACCGTAAAGGAAGCACAAGCTGCGCTTGATCTATCTCGCGTGACCTATCAACGTGATCAGGACCTGCTTCAACGGCGGGTAATCGCGCAACAAGACTTTGATACCGCTGCCAGCGATCTCGGAGTAAAGCAGGCGACCGTCAATGCAGATGAAGCTGCGGTGATGAGCCTGCAGGCACTGGAAGACTTTAAGATCGTCAAAGCTCCATTTGATGGAATTCTAACTGCAAGAAACACTGATATCGGAGCCCTGGTTAACTCTGGGTCAGGTAATCCGCTCTTTGTCGTGGCGCAGGTAAAACCGTTGCGGGTCTATATCAACGTGCCGGAGGGGATGGCCCAAGATGTCGCGGTCGGAGCAAGCGCAGAATTGAGATTCAACGAATTTCCTGGCCGAGAGTTTACCGGCAAAATTGTCCGCACTGCGGGTGCTATTGATCCTAACTCCCGCACCTTACTAACGGAAGTCGATGTTCCCAATGAATCGGGTGAATTATACCCAGGCGCTTACACCCAAGTCCGTTTGGTTACCGGAGCGAACAGCCAGACCGTGCTGGTCCCGGCAAACACCCTTCTTTTCCGATCCGAAGGCGCCGCGGTTGGAGTCGTGGACCAGAACAACGTGGTGGAGTTAAAGAAGATCAAGATCGGACGAGACCTCGGCAACCAATTGGAGGTGACCCAGGGAGTGAGCGTTGACGATCGAATCATCGTCAATCCTTCCGACAGTTTAGCCTCAGGCCAAAAAGTAAAAGTGCGGCCAACCCAAGAAGAGAAAAAGCAAGCCAGCGCCACCCCCGCCTCGAAGAACTCTTAGGCAGAGCTCTTAGGTATTACGCCTAAGAGAACAGGAAATAGCAAATCGAGGCGGCGGACTCCGATTTGGTAGGGCGAGGCTCCCGAATAGCCCGAGAATTGTACCAGCGTCGCTCGCCGGTACGGCCTATAGTCTGGCAACACCAACCCGCCCGCCGAGCCGTCGTGGCGGAACCCCAGAGTGTTTTCAAGCTGGCGGACCTCGACTTGGTCAAGGCGCCTTCTGAACATGCGCGTCGGATCTGCAACGTAACTTCTTCACCGAAAACCACGACTGTTGTATAGAAGGGCTACCGAACCGGGTCTTCTCGTGTCGGCTTGAGAAAAGACTGTTGCCATGCAGGGAAAAAACGCGCTCAGTCCAGCCACGACGGCTCGGCGGGCGGATTAGCATTGCTCAATTTTAGGCGGTATGAGCGGTTCGCCTTAACACAACCATCAGGCCGTTCGGGAGCCTCGCCGTACCAGATATTCTGAAGCCGTAATAGCTTTAGCTACTCAACGCCTTTTCGGCCGCCCGAACAATCCGGGCAAAACTGTGCGCGTCCAGGCTGGCTCCGCCAACCAGGGCCCCATCAATATTCGGCTCGCACATCAACTCTTCCGTATTCTCGGGCTTAACGCTTCCGCCATACTGGATCCGAGTCCGATCGGCGGCGCTTTGGGCAAACAGCTCAGCAAGTAACGACCGCAAGAATGCGTGAACTTCCTCGGCTTGCGCCGGAGTGGCCGTTTTACCCGTCCCGATCGCCCACACCGGCTCGTAAGCTATGACAACTTCAGACAAGTGATCAGCGCTAACCCCTTGCAGACCGCGCTCGACCTGACGCCGCAGAACTTTTTGAACTGAACCGGACTCCCGCTCCGCGAGGCTTTCACCGACGCACATAATGGGACGTAGCCCTGCCTCCAGCGCGGTGTGAACTTTCTTCTGCACCATCTCATCGGTCTCTCCGAACAAAGCTCTGCGTTCGCTATGCCCAATCACAACATACTTAACGAATAGCGCGCGCAGCATCGTTGCGCTGACCTCTCCCGTGAAAGCCCCGTTCTTTTCCCAATACAGATTTTGGGCTCCCACCCGGATGAAGGGCGCGCTAGCCGCGGCTTGGGCCAGAGTTGGGATCGAAGTGAATGATGGGATGATCACAATTTCTACGTGGTTCACTTCGCCGACCTCGTTCAGGAAAATCTCAACAAAAGATTCCGCCTCCACGTGAGTGAGGTTCATCTTCCAATTCGCAGCCAAAATCTTCTTACGCATGACGCTATAACTATGTCGCTCCTCCGGAGCTTGTCAGCTGACGCGGGATTTATCCGTGAGTGCCGCGACTCCCGGCAACACTTTCCCCTCTAATAATTCCAACGAGGCGCCGCCTCCCGTGGAAATAAAAGTCATTTTGTCGGCTAACCCAAATTGATTTACCGCCGTGACTGAGTCGCCCCCACCGATGATCGTTTTGGCCCCGGATTCCGCCAGGGCGACGGCCAGTTGCCGCGTGCCATTGGCAAAGTCGGGAATTTCGAATACGCCAACCGGTCCGTTCCACAGGATCGTCTTTGCCTTGGCGATTTCCGCCCGGTAAAGCCGGATCGTCTCTTGCCCGATATCCACAGCCTCCCAACCTTCGGTGATCCCTTTCTCCTTACTCAGCACCGGGGTATTGCGAGAGTTTCCTCCCGCCCGAAATTCGTTGGTCTCAACGTTGTCGACCGGCAGCAGAAACTTAATCCCCTTCTTTCCCGCCAAACTCAAGATCTCGTGCGCCAGATGCACCTTGTCCGCTTCCACCCGACTGGCGCCGGTAGGGATGCCAAGAGCCCGGTAAAAGGTATAGGCCATTGCCCCTCCAATCAGGAACACATCCGCTTTTTCCATCAGAGCCTTGATGACGCCGATCTTATCCGAAACCTTGGAACCTCCTAGAATCACCAGAAACGGATGTTCCGGCATCGCTAGTTCGTCCTGTAAATATTTCAACTCCCGCTCCATCAGCAGCCCCATCGCCGCTGGTTTCAGGAATTCCGCTACTCCGGCCGTACTGGCGTGCGCCCGATGGGCGGCGCCGAACGCGTCATTGACATACACATCGCCCAGCTGTGCCAACTGCTTGGCGAACTCAGGATCGTTCGCTTCCTCACCCTGGAAGAAGCGAACATTTTCGATCAACAACACGCCGCCTTCCGGCAGAGCTGCAGTCGCGGCTTCGGCGGAGGCTCCCACGACCTCTGGCGAGAATCTAACCGTAGTTCCCAATAATTTGCCCAGATGATCAGCAACCGGCTTTAGCGAGTATTTAGGGTTCGGCTTGCCCTTGGGCCTTCCAAAATGCGCTAACAACACCAGTTTCCCGCCTCCTTTGCGGATCAGGTCGATCGTAGGCAGACTTTCACGAATCCGGGTATCATCGGTAATCCGTGGCCCGGCAGCCGTTTCTTCCGTTGGAACATTAAAATCGACGCGGGTCAAAACCCGTCGCCGATTTACTTCGAGGTCGCGTACCGAGAGTTTCGCCATAAATCGGTCGCAACTAGAGAATATACTTGAGCAGATCCACGCAGCGGTTGGAATAGCCCCACTCGTTGTCGTACCAGCTAACCAGCTTAAAGAAGCGGCTGTTTAACTCGATTCCGGAACCGGCGTCAAAAATGCTGGAATGTTTATCATGGAGGAAGTCAGTAGAGGCGACTTCGTCTTCGGTATAAGCGAGAATTCCCTTTAGGTAGGTCTCGCTGGCTGCTTTCATTTTTGCGCTGATCTCAGCGTAGCTCGTCTCTTTCGTCGTGCGCACCGTCAGATCAACGACTGAAACCGCCGGCGTAGGAACTCGGAAAGACATACCCGTCAGTTTGCCTTTCACTTCGGGGCAAACCAAACCCACCGCTTTAGCCGCGCCCGTCGTCGATGGGATGATGTTGATAGCCGCAGCCCGGCCACCCTTCCAATCCTTAAGGGATGGCCCGTCCACTGTCTTTTGAGTCGCGGTATAGCTGTGAATGGTCGTCATCAGCCCTTCCTCGATTCCGAATCCTTCTTTCAACAGGACATGAACGACCGGAGCCAAACAATTGGTCGTGCAGCTGGCGTTAGAAATGATGTGATGCTTGGCAGCGTCGTATTTTTCATTGTTCACTCCCATGCACACGGTGATGTCCTCGCCTTTGGCGGGAGCGGAAATGATTACTTTCCTCGCGCCAGCTTCGATGTGCCCTTTGGCTTTTTCCGCTGCCGTAAACAAACCAGTCGATTCGATCACGATCTCGCAACCCAGCTTACCCCAAGGCAGCGCCGCCGGGCCTTGCTTGATCGCTAGACACCGAATCTCGTGACCGTTGACCACTAAAATATCGTCAGCCTCTAGGTCCGAACTCGATTTTTTGCTGCTGACTTCCCCCTGAAAACGTCCCTGGGTTGAATCGTATTTGAGCAGGTAAGCCAAATTGTCCGCAGGCACGATATCGTTCAGCGCCACGACATCCACTTCTTTGCCTAGCAACCCCTGCTCCACGATCGCTCTAAAGACTAAACGTCCGATCCGTCCGAAACCATTAATACCAATTCTTGTCATCTGATCAGTTCCTATCTCTTTGAAGGACATCGCCAATAAACTGGGCCCCTCAAGTGCGTCAACTAAAGAAGAAAAAAGGAGCTGGAGCTAGGAGCCAGAATCGAGGAGCTAAGAGGCGCCGTCCTTATCGCTGCACCTGTGCAAACCAAGGACATAAGGTCCCATGCGTCCTATAAAGCCTGCCACGCCGTAGGCCTCGCGAAGGCGGGTCACATTCGGGCCACCCCAAAGAGCGGTCCTAGCCAGATCGCGCTCGACCACCCTCCCTGCAAAAAGACAACAAAAAAGGGCCGCTCTACACGGCCCTTTCTGCAAATCAAAAACGAAGCTGCGCCCCTCTCCTACCTCCTCGATCCTAGCTCCTCTCTTAGACCGGCGCTTCGGTCAGCCCGCCTAACCCTTCCGGACGCAACCGCGACTCTTCCGGCCGATTATCCACCGGGGTTGTCGGAATCGGCGGCGGCGGACTCAACAACCTGCCGTTGTTGATGATCTCGCGGACCTGACTTCCGTCCAGCGTTTCGTACTCCAGCAGCGCTTTTGCGATCGCGATCAGGATCTCTTTGCGCTGCGTCAAATGCTTCATAGCCCGCTGGTAGGCATCGTCGCACAAACGCTTCACTTCGCGGTCGATCTCCTGCGCCGTCGCTTCGCTGTACGCTCGCGATCGGGCAATATCTCGGCCCAAGAAAACGTAATCTTCGTGCTCACCATACTCGACCATACCGAGCCGCTCGCTCATCCCCCATTCGCACACCATTTTGCGTGAGATTCCAGTCGCCATGCGGATATCCCCCGACGCACCGCTAGTCACATCTCCGAAGATCATCTCTTCGGCCACGCGGCCACCCATGATCACAACCAAGCGATCTAGTAACTCGTTCTTCCGATTGTTGTACTTGTCCTCGACGGGCAGATACATGGTGGACCCCAGCGAAGGTCCACGAGGAATGATGGTCACCTTATGGACGGGATCGGTGTGATCCAGTACCTCGCAAAGCAAGGCATGTCCCGCCTCATGGTACGCGGTATTTTCCTTCTCTTTTTCGCTGATCGCCAAGCTTCGGCGTTCTTTACCCCAGCGTACTTTGTCCCGAGCTTCTTCCAACTCGGCCATAGTAATCGCTTTAAGACCTCGACGAGCCGCCAACAAAGCAGCTTCGTTGATCACGTTGGCCAGCTCGGCGCCAGAGTATCCCGGCGTCCCACGAGCCACGACTGCGAGGTCAACCCCTTCCGCCAACTTAACGCGCTTGGCATGCACCCGCAGAATCTCTTCTCTCCCTTTTACGTCAGGGAGATTAACGGTGATCTGGCGATCAAAACGCCCAGGACGCAGCAACGCCGGATCTAACACATCAGGCCGGTTGGTAGCAGCGATGATGATAACGCCCTCTTGGGTATCGAATCCATCCATCTCAACCAGCAACGCATTCAGCGTCTGCTCACGTTCATCGTGACCACCGCCTAAACCATGGCCACGATGCCGGCCAACCGCGTCGATCTCATCGATAAAGATAATGCAGGGGGCAGATTTCTTGCCCTGCTCAAACATATCCCGAACCCGGGACGCACCCACGCCGACAAACATTTCTACAAAGTCGGAACCGCTGATGCTAAAGAAAGGCACATCCGCTTCCCCGGCGATAGCCCGCGCTAACAGCGTCTTCCCGGTACCGGGGGGCCCAACCATCAGCACGCCTTTCGGGATTCGTCCGCCCAGTTTTTGAAACTTTTTGGGATCCTTCAGAAAGTCGACGATTTCTTGAACCTCTTCTTTAGCTTCTTCAACCCCGGCGACGTCTTTGAATGTCACCCGGTTGCGGTCGCGAGCCAGCATGCGCGCTTTGCTTTTGCCAAAAGACAAGGCGCCGCGCCCAGCATTCCGGATTTGTTGCCGGAAGAAGAAATAAAGGATCACCATGATGAACACGATCGGCGCGATTTGCATCAGCGCGGTGAACATCACGTCGGAATCCGCCCGGATATCGACCTTGTATCCTTTGGCTTCCAGTTCGTTTTTGAGGTCTTTGTTGAACTCCAAAAAGACCGTGGTCTTGAAGTGGTCAGGCGCCGTGGAACCGGCCCCAGGCCTGCGTTCCTTATCAAAAGCACCCCGTAGAATTTGCGTCGGCTTCCCTTCCGTCACTACAAGCTGCAAAGGTTCCTCTTTGCTAATCCGGCCCTCATCGAGGTATTGCTGGAAATCCGTGTAGGGAATGTCTTCTACGTTTCCATAAGCGCCGCTGCGGGAGAAGAAGAACCCTCCCAACAAAGCGATCGCACAGGCAACGAGCAGGACACCGCGCCAATTGAAGTTGTTATTATCGTTCCCGAAATTCCGAGAATTCTTATCCTGTTTCGGGGATCTAGGATCTTGTTCTGCCATAGTCTAAAAGACCATCCACGTTAGCACATCGCGACCCTCGCGCAAAGCTCGGACAGACAACGCGCAAACCGCTTATCAAAGCGGATTCCTTAAATCTGTCAATCGGAATTGGCTATATATTAAGCCTTCGTTCGGCCACCTGCTGCGGGATGTATGCTTCGTCTCGGAGGGACTGGGTGAAGGTAGCCCGGCTCCGCCAGGCCTACGTCGCGACCTCAAGCGGTTGGTTGTGTAAAGTCCATGGCTTCGCATACGCCGTAGTCTGCAGAAGGCG
>Ga0153933_1000737_pt1 | contig 10568 bp, 7 predicted proteins | sample TSNJ017MetaG_FD_102275 | JGI IMG/M metagenome (GOLD analysis project Ga0153933, IMG submission 102275) | Attine ant fungus gardens microbial communities from New Jersey, USA - TSNJ017 MetaG | ecosystem: Host-associated > Fungi > Mycelium > Unclassified | place: USA: New Jersey, Wharton State...
ATATCTGCTTGCGAATCCGTTTGCCGGCGTGAAAGTGCGGGCTAGCGCCTCCACGAACGCCCTCGACACATCGCATGCCTTCACTGAAGGGGAGTGGATGCTTATTCGGACGATAGCCGACGGTCTCGAGTGGTCATACGGCTGGACGCCAGCGGCGGCCCAACGGTTACGCTTCGTTCTGGACTTCGGGTATGCGACGGGCCTGCGCGCGAGCGAGTTGGTCGGTGCGACGCTCGGCGATATCGAGACCGACGCTCGTGGCGACCATTGGCTCAAGGTCGTCGGGAAAGGACGCAAGGCGGCCAGGGTCGCCTTGCCGCCGCTCGGTCGCACGGCGCTTGACCGTCATCTGGTCGAGCGCCAGTTACCGGTGACGCCCACCCGCTGGCGCCCGGATACCCCACTGATAGCTAGTCTCTCGGAAGAAGGTGCCGCGCGCATCACGAGCGTGCGGCTCTGGAAGGTGATGCAGCGTTTTTTTGCAAAGGCTGCCGACATCGTCGAGACCGACAGCCCGGTGGTTGCACAAAAGCTGCGGCAGGCGAGTCCGCACTGGCTGCGCCACACCCATGCCACACATGCGCTCGCAAACGGCGCCGAGCTGACCATCGTGCGCGACAACCTTCGCCATGCCTCGATTTCGACGACATCGATCTACCTGCATGGCGATGACGTCAAACGGGCGCAGCAGATTGCGGGGGCGTTCGGGAACAAATGAACACCGCGGGGGCAACCGCGCGATGAGCTCTTGATTTTCGCGACTACAGGCGAACAGCCGGCTGCCTAGATGCGCCGAGGCATCGCGCAAACGTGCTGAGTGCGCTTTATTGTGCGCCTTGGCGAGAGGAGCAGCCGATCCTTCCGGCTATTTTGTCTTGTCCGCGCGAGCATACGCGCCGCAGTTCTCCGCGAGAGGACATCGGCGCCCCGACTCCTTGTCGAACCAGTGGTTCGACTGACAAACGCCGCTATTGAAGTCAACCTGGTCCGAGCTCGTCATCTTTCGCAAGTGATGCGTCCGACCATCCGCCCCCGGCAAGTCACCATGCCGCAAATCGGCTTTATCAGGATCCATGCGTGCTGCCGCGCGGCTCCGGACCTCAAAACTGGCATCCGCTTTGGAGGCGCTCAAGGCTTTGCTTTCCTGTCTCCCGCGCTCGCGTACCTGCCAACCGCGGCGCGGGCACTTCAACGACACCCCGAAGACTGCGTCCAGAGTTTGAAGATAGTGTGCGGTCAGCTCGACAGCAGGAGTCCTGCGTCGCCGACTGTTGCCTGATAAGTGGGTTTCTCAATGTGACCAAAGGAAACGGAACAGAAGCGAGGCTGCCTTCCACCCGGGTGGTCCTTGGGCACTCCATCCCGGGATCGCGATGGCGGCGGTACAGTCCGCCTGCCGTCCCGGACACATAGAGCGCCGCTGGGCGCCACAACCGGTTTGCCCTTCTCGGGAAAGACTGCGCAAGCGAATCGGGAACCGTTACAGGACCCGGCCCGAGGTCACGGAGGCGGGCGATCGGTCTCAATTGACGAGTGCCTTTACTGCGCCGTCGCCACCTTGTAGATGACAAGTTCGGTGCAAATCACTGCCTAAATTAAAAATGAATTTAAAACAGTCCGAACTGTTGCATGGAAATGAAAAATTATTTTGGGCGTCTGAGCGGGAAATCCCGGTGCCTTTCTCTGTATCTATTCAGTACATCAGCTCATTGGTTCCACTGTGTCGCATCCGTGAGTGTGACGAAGAGGTGAGCTTAAGGAGCGTGGAAATCACCGCTGCAAGGCAGTCAAGAGCCGACCATTACGACCACGAAAACAGTATCACTTGAAATGCGAAAACTGGCAACAGCATGGCATGACGTTGACTAGGCGATGAAAGACAACGTTATCCCGCTGCCATCAGCCTCTTCGCGATTTCGCACATAAAAAGCGTACCTGGGTGGAAATTAATTTAAGTTATACCAATTATGACGGAAACGGATCTTACCAACTTGTTAAACCAAAGTGAGCGAGGCCGCGCTGGCTGGAAATCTGAATTCGTTGTGCGTGCAACTAAGATCTCCAGCCGCCAACGTCGTCGTCCATGAGATGTCGAAAGCACCGGTTAGTCGTTACACAGATTTGCTATCGAATGGACGCAGTCCAACATGACCGATTGTCGAGTCCGAGCTTGAAATGACCGTTCGCATGTACATAGAATGCGTTCGACGGAAGGCATAGGCATTTGATTGGATTTGCTCATGGACAGGCGAACAAAGGGGAAACGTGCTGCGACGGAGGTGCAGGACCCACCGCGGGAACTGCCGCGGCGATAGCCACTGTCTGGGTAGTCGCGACTGCAGGGCCGGCTGCGGAGACAAGGGCGCTGCAAAGTCCAGATAAACCAGGTGTCGTTACCTTGATGAAGGCGTGTCCCCTCAAAGGGGGAGAAGAAGCATGCGCCGGAGCCAATTGTGTGGGGTGATGCCGGTTTACGATGGAACTGATCATGTCTGGATAATGGAATTAATACACGGCACCGTCTGTGCGGACGTAGATCATCACGGACGCGGCGGGAGGAAAAATGCCTGCATTTCGAGTTCGATTCCTTACGTGCGCGGTCTGGAGCAGACCCGTCAGTGCGGAAGCGGCTGCCTGAGCTGACAGTGATCAACGGCGCGCCGAAGTGGGTCAGCAAGGAGATCAAGCGTTGGTGCTGGAAAACGGCGTCCATCCGACCAGATGGATGTGAAAACCGTCATGCTTGAGGGCTTCAACTGGCGGCTGCGCGAAGAATGCGTCAACCAGCATGTAGCTGGCGGTCAGGAGACGTGGATTGATCCGCACCGGCGGGCTACTGACTCTGGGTGACGTACCTGCTGGGCTGAGGTTGTGGCGTTTCATCGCGTCTGGGGTTGCCGGGGAGGCAGCGGTGGCTATGGGCTGCCCGAATCAAGGCTCGCTTGCAGCTTCACTGCGTGGAAGTGATAGATAGAGATAATTCCCAGCCGGTTGGGTCCGTCCGTGTCGTTAGGCGTCTGCGGGAGACGATAAAGAGGACGTGGGCATGCGTCTTCGGCAATAAACCAATCGATAGAAAATTAATTAGTCATGCGTATCATATCGTGGAAGATCGAAACATGGCATTTCTTTACGAAAACGGCATCGCGTTATTCGCAAATGCTTGCAGCGACGAGTGCGTCGGTGCGACATTCATATCCGTCGCGATTCGGCGATGGGGTGCGTTGTGAGTCAAACTGGCCCTGACCTTCTCGACGGGCTGCTCCGACGCCTGCTCGTAACAGAGCAGGGGATCGAACTCGTGCACAGGATCCGGGAGGGGGAGCCGCTGGAGCCAAAACCGCGGATTCAGATTGGGGGCTTGCGGGGAGTACACGTCAGTACCCGGATGGGTGTTTCGGTACGGCTTAACCACTTCACGCTGCAGTCAGCGCTGTTGCATGAGCTGGATGATCCGCTCGCAAGGTGTCGGGAATATCATGGCTGGCCGACGGACATCGGGGGCGTTCGTTACAGCGTCAGCTTTGGGACCCGCACCCAGGTTGACGTAGCCAGACCATTTGTGCTCAAGATCGCCGATGACTGGTGCGGATTTGTCGATGTCTTCCCGACATCAATGCTAAAAAAGAGCGCGATGCGGGGCAATGCACTGTATGAGGAAGTCGACGAGGGGCACTGGACAAGTCCTGCGATGGCAGAGCGGCTGTCCCTATACGGCCTCGCGTACTCGATAGTGACAGAAAAGCACTTTGGTCACTGGTTTCTGAAAAACATCGCGTTCCTCAGCCCGTATCATCAACCTGACTACAAGGTTCGGGATCCCGCTTCATGCGGGACTGTGGTGGCGATGGTAAAGGCCAAGGGCTACATGTTCCGGCGTGAGCTGGTCGACCGGGGGCTGATCAGCGGGGATGACCTCAACTACCTGATCATCACTCGTCGGGTGTTCTTTCCGCTCAAGTTGCAGGACCTGACGGATATGCGCTCGTCAGCAGTTTTCAGGGATGCAACCGCTTATGAAAGTTTCAAGGCGGCCAAGGCAGCCCGCGACGGTTTTCTGTCGCTGGACGCGACGGGCACGAAGCCGTTGTCGGCGGGGGCTGCACTCAACCCCGAGCCGGATTTCCTTCACGTTGTGTCGCCTGAAGCCTACGTCTATGCCCAGCGGTGCCAGGCGACGCTCTCTGAGCGAATCTCATACTGGTGGCCCGGAAGCGGTCCCGGCAGGGAAGGCAAGCTCATACCTACCGAGACGAAGGCGCTCTGGGAGTCACAGGCCAAGTCAGGAGAAATGCTGTACAACAACGCCACATATGGGCTCATTCCCCGATGGGACCTGCGTGGTAACAGGGGGAGTCGGTTTCCGGAAAGTGAGCGGCTTTGGGATCACGTCTATCTGAAATATCGCCTGAAGAAACGATGGACTATTCGTGCGACGCACGGAGTGTTCATTGTGCTAGCGGAGCGCCTCCATCTGCCGGCCTTTTCGGAGAGGACGGCAAAAGCACGCGACAAGGAATGCGATCGCAGTATCTTTGTCCAATTACGGGATGGCAGTGCAGCTCGCTACGCCATTGCAGGATTTGCTCCGCCCGGTACGGCAAGCCGCCTTTATCAAGTGACGGTGCCGTTTTTCCTCGCGCACATCGACCACACGCCACTGTCAATCAAAGTCGAGAATTCGGCTAATGGTCGACGCATCAAGGGGCAGTTGTGGCTCACGGTGATGATCGACGCGGCGACCGGGAGGAAGCTCGCTTGGACAATTTCGTTTAGTGCGCCGAGCGCTGCAGCGGTGATGACGGTTCTGTTCGAGTGCATCGACAGACATGGGTGCCTGCCACGGTTCATTGTCTTGGACAATGCGCCCGAGTTTGATTCGATCGTTATGCACCGCATCCTGCAGGAGGGAGAGTCGCATCTCCTGTGGCGTGCAGCCTATCATCCCCGACACGGCGCCCCGGTTGAGGCGGCGAACAATAAGATTACCGTCCAGTCATTGCAGATGTTGGCGGGCAACACGGTGGCGGTGAAGACCCTGTACGAATATTCGAGGACTTTTATTGCGCGCAATCCAGAACTCATGACCTTCACGCAATTGAACGCATACCTCTCAGGTCTTTTCGATGAGGTGGAACCCGAAATGGGGTCTGCACGGACCGGGGACGAACCCGTCAAAGACTATATCGCGCGCCGGGAGGCCGAACTCGGCGTTGAACACCGAAAACACATTGATCTGACCGTTGGATTCCGCCGCCTCTGCATGCCACCCGCCAACAATGAAGGGCTTCGCACGGTGCGCGACGAAGGGTATGTCGCGGTGGATAACCTGGCGTATTTCTCGGAACACCTGAAGCGTTTCCGGGGCCAAAAAGTTCACGTCTTTCCCGATCTGATCCATCCCGGTCTCGTCTATGTCTATGTGAACAGGGAGGTGGGCTGGATAGACGCGAAAAGTACCTATACGGATTTTTTTGTGCTCTATTCGAAGCGTGAATTGCTTGGTGTCATCGCTGAACTCAAACTTGGGAATCTGCGGGGCGTCCGGGATCCTGTTTTCATTGCCAAGGCGCTCGCTGAAAAGCTCTTGGAACTGGAGGGCGATCCTGCGCGCAGAGATAATCTTGCCCGGCTATTTGACAGGTTATCGAACAGGGCGCCGTCCCTTCTGAAGACCGAGCCGGATTCACAGAACAATTTCAATGCGCCGTCGAGCTTTGGAGCAGGTGAAAAGGGCGGCGAAACGTCCGACACAACTGCCAGCGAGTGCGTAGAGCCATCAGGCAATGCACAGCCTGCTTTGGACGCCGAAACCCCTGCGGCAGGGCTGCCTACGCCCAAAGTGGGCGGGAAGGCACGCCGGGCCGACGCTGAATCTGCCGGCACTGCTACAAATAATTCTGAATCTGATCTGTTTGACATATTAAAAGATAGTGAGGATGCCGAAATAACGGTACCTCCTCGACTGTCCTTCTAGCTCGTGTCATAACTTGGAGGTGTTACATGAAAAAGTCTGACTATGCAGCGATGGCGAATCAGTTGAAGCTTACACCTCAGCCTGTTGTCGACGCAATTGAGGACCTAAACGAGTGGGTCTGTCTACATTATAAGTTTAAGCTGCTCTTGCAGGCCATTCTGAACGCTATTAACGGGCGTTCCCGGGATCTGCTGATTGTTGTCCTTGGGCCTGCGCGTGTTGGAAAGACAACCTTGTTTGAGGCAGTCGCGGGGATACTTGATGAATTGGCGAAGCAGGCGGGACGGAGTAGAGGCTGTTTCAGATTCTCAGTCCCTTCTCCCAACAAGCTAGGTCGCTTCGACTGGAAGGCGGCGATTACACGAGCTTATGTGTCTGCTGGCGAGATACTTCCATTTGCGAAGATCAAGTACCACGACATAACCGAGGGCGCCCCCCGGAACAAGCCGGGCGTTGCGGATGAAGATGCGCTGTGGGAAAGTTTTGTGAAGAACATCCGGTTGGAGAAGCTCGTGACGCTTGTGGATGAGGGCAACACGATACCCGTTACGCTATCTGAACTGCAGGTAACACGGGCGATTCATTCGCTCAAGGATATCGTCGCTCAAACCCGGCAGCCGCTCCTGATTTTTGGGACTTCCGCCGTCAGGCATATTGTCGAGCACGACACGCAACTGAAGGTGCGGACGAAGATGTTACGGTTTGACGTTTACGGAGATCTGAAAGTAGACCTGGAGAGTTTCGCGATCTTCATCGGAGAAATGGAAAAACGGCTTGGTCCCGAGTTTTGCGTTCCCGATAGTCTGTCACCACATGCTGCCGAGATCCGTAGAGGCACGGATGGCCGGTCTGGTCTCGTGGTTAGGGTGGCAACCGATGCGCTAAGCCAGTATGGTCATGTAAGGCGGTTGGACTGGGACCTCTATAAAAAATTCCTCGACGAACTGGCAGCATCGTCGGGGGAAGACCTTGCAGAGGAGCGGCGCGTGACGAACAAACCGATTATCGCGGCGGCCGAGGTACCGCTCGCAAGAGGGACAACAAAATCGGAGAAGGTCGAACGAAATGGTCGCGTAGGGGCAACAAAGAATACCAATGCGCGCAACCATCCCTTCTCGTAAGTTTGACCTCGTTGAGCCGGTTGGCATCGGTACCGGCCTGGTCGAGGCATCTTCTAGTCTCTGGAAGCGGGCAGCCGAGCGCGCGTCTGTCAGTTTCGGCGACTTGGTGAGATGCGCATTTGACCAAGAAGCGCCTATCGATTATCCACACGAGGTTACGGGCCAACTCGCGCTCTACAGACGTTTTTTGGGCGTCGATGGTCCAACAGCGGTGGCCAACGTATACCTCGCGCCCCTGCGTAGGCTTGTAGCCTCGGATCGCATAGAAGCGTGCACGCTTCTACCGTTTGCAGGTCTACTGTGTGAGAAGCGCCTGCTGCGTCGATACCGAGTATGGTGTCCCTTGTGTCTCGCGTCGATGCCTTCGGGGCCAGGAGCATACGAGCCCTTGCTGTGGCGCCTGCGGGACGTCACTGCGTGTCCGGTGCACAACGTTGCTCTGGTTACGGTTTGCCATGCATGCAAGGTGCCTCAGCAAGAGATCATTGGATATTTAGTTAGGGTAGGTTGTTGTAACCGGTGCGGCGTGTGGTTGGGAACAGAAGACGCCGCTCCAGGGTTTCGACGTGCCGACCAGTCCGATGTCAATGTGTCACGCGCAATCATGGACTTGTTGGCATGGACTGCGGAGTTTAAGCATCACGCGCACGACGGGTATTCCACGTGGCGAAAGCTATTGGCGGTAGAAGGCTTACGGGATTTTTTGGTCTCGAGGCTTGGCATGTCGTTTCGAGCATTTGCGGAGTGCGGGAACCGGCTGGGACTTCCTCGGCTGGGCGTTCTGGCAGCGGTAGCTTCTGCTTCACACCAACCGCTGCAGCGAGTGATTCTGGGACAGCTTGCGCCTTGGAAGGAGAGTGGTAAGTCAAGTTCAAAAAAAAATGCGGTAAGACAACGGCTGAGACGAGACTGGACGTTAATTGAGCGAGACTTTGACAAGCTTGCCAATGGCCGTAAGTTCGTCAACCTGCGAAATGCCTGTAATAAATTAGATATAAGTATGGGGTCGGCACGAATTCATTTTCCTACTACAGTCGCGCGAATCGTCGAGAGGGGAAGCGCGTTAAAATCGAAGCGCGGTGCTGAGAGGCTGGCAGCGGGATTGACCCGAGTGCGTAAATCGTTTAGGAAGCTAATCGCAGCCGGTGAATATCCCTCATTGCCAAAAATAGCGAAAATTGCGCGTGTTAACTTTAGGAATCACTCGGAGGAATTTCGAGTTGTTATCAATGAGGAGTGGCTTCGGGCGGAAGGAAGTCAAAATTTGAAGAGGCGAAGACGCGCTTCGAGTTAATCTGGGAACCGAATACCTATCCTTCGAGGAAGTGGACCTTTGTTCGAGCAAACTCGTCCCGTGTACGCCGAAACGCTGCACCGTACTCCGGTGATACATTTCATGGTTTTCGCGCAGGTACACGACGGGGACGTGATGATAAGAAAAAATTTGAATCAGCTTTTCTAGGCGGTATATGCCTCCGCTGGTACAAGTACGTCGGATTCGATTCTGTCGAAAAATTTGACCGGCGCGCTATAAGTTTCCGGTCGTTCCAGATGAATACCGGATGCAATCTCAAACGCCATGCGAGTAGTCATGAAATCTCGTAGGTCAACGTGTGTAGCATTTGGAGAGGCAGCATGGACATCGAGATGGCATCCACTCATGGTGGACGCGGAGAGCAACTAAGTAGCCTCGCGCTGAGATGTGCGGAGCGCCTGTCCGTTCCATTTCGCGATTTCTATCGCGAACTCATCACACCACTCATCTACGAGGGACGTCCGATGCCTGACGTGCGTGGGATACCGGTGAACGGAACCGTGGACGGGATGTTGCAGGCGGCAACGATTTGGGTGAAGGCAATGAACTCGCTGATGGACCGATCAGATTTGCGTCGCGCGACACTTCTGCCGTGGCGTCAATCTCTCGCACCGCGAGCATTGGTGAGGACGCACCGTGCGTGGTGCCCTGTCTGTCTTCACAATTTCGCACTTCAGGAAAAGACTGTCTATGAACCACTTGTTTGGCGGGTTGCAGATGTGGTCGTTTGCCCGCATCACCGCGTACGTCTCCAGGTTCAGTGTCCGCATTGCGGGCGGGGCCGGCAGCCATCATTCGGAGCGTCCACCAGGGTGGGCTGCTGTCGCGGATGTGGAAAGTGGCTGGGGAGGCTGATTCCGGAGGAAGCAACGACTATCGATGAACTTGACACGTTCCTTTCGCGTAGCGTTGAAGATGCATTGTCACTGTCCAACGTTAGCGATGAGATCGATCTCGTCTCATCGGAGATCGCAGTGCGTGCGCTACGTGATGTCTTCTGGTGTGGTTCGTCTTCCCAGATGGGGCGCGCGTTGGGAGTCTTGCCTTCGCAGGTCGTACATTTTGCTGCGGGGACGTTTCCGGCTCCACTGCACCTGTTTGTTCGCGCTAGCTACGCAACAGGCGCGTCCATGGAGCAGATCTTCGCTTCAAACAGGTTTGATGTGAAAGCAAGTGCGGGTCGCGAGCCGCATTTTGAGGTGAAGCGATCTGTCCCGCGTCGGCTGCAGTTGGGTGCTGACCTTGTGATGCGGCTCAACAACGCGCTCGCAGACGGTGGAAAACAGTCCGTAGGCGCCGTAGCGGCGGCCCTGAACATCACTGGGACAACGGTGTGGAGGCGCGAGCGAGAGTTGGCGTCACGTCTTGCACAGATGCATGCGGAATACGCGGGCAAGGAGACGCGTGCCCAGAAGGAAAAATACCGGACTGAAGTGATCGCATTCATTACGGCATGTGCGGCACGCGGTATCACACCCGGCAGAAGGCAGGTCGACAAGGAATGCGGAGGCGTTGGACGATTCTCCTCTGATTGGAAGCGTGCAGTCATCAAGGACGCCATGAGGCAAGTCGCCATGTTGCCTAAACGCACCGAATGATTAAAGGACATATATGTCCTTTCCCTGCGTATTCGATTGCACCACTATCGCGCGTACCAGTTGATCGGACGAAGTCCTATAAATGGTCGAATCAGGCAAAGGCCGGCGCGTCGGTCGCGCCCACCCACTGTGTGTGATCTTCTCGTTCGTTACTGCGGCGAAACGCGTGTCTGGCGTATGTGAAAAACTTTATTGTCACGCAAACCGATAACGGGTCGCGAAGCCGTTTTGCGTTCATTCGCGGGGGCTGTGAGGCGCAGAGTTGAACTCGAGTCGGCGACCGAACATGGCAGGTAACTCCGAAAGCATAATGAAATTTTATGGTAAGGCGGAATGCACCTTTATAGTGCGATTCTGACGCCAGACTGCGAAAAGGAAGCAATTAAATCCAAAGTTAAAGTTTTATGGATCCCCGACCAGGTGTAATGCCGAAAGTATGCATGATCTGCGGACCCAGCGGCATCATGACCATGAAGTCCATGATGACAGTGAACTGCGTCAGCGCGAGCAGCCAGAGTAGACGCCGTTCGTGCTTTGTGCTGATGGAATACATCGGC
>Ga0153933_1000738_pt1 | contig 10553 bp, 14 predicted proteins | sample TSNJ017MetaG_FD_102275 | JGI IMG/M metagenome (GOLD analysis project Ga0153933, IMG submission 102275) | Attine ant fungus gardens microbial communities from New Jersey, USA - TSNJ017 MetaG | ecosystem: Host-associated > Fungi > Mycelium > Unclassified | place: USA: New Jersey, Wharton State...
GCCCCCCGGCTGTGCTTCCTCCAGTTGCGTCACCACGCTGGGCGGCAGCCCCTTCTACTACACCTCTCCTATGGGCGTGGCGGTGGACGCTGGCGGCAACGTCTATACCGCCGATGGCAACAGCAACTTCGTGACGGAAATTCCCCCTGGCTGTGTCTCCTCCAGTTGCGTCGCCACGCTGGGCAGCGGCTTCGTTTCTCCGACCGGCGTGGCGGTAGACGGGAGCGGCAACGTTTATATCTCCGATATCGGCGACCATCTTAGTGGCACGGTTGGGGTGGAAGAGATTTTCACTCATGGCGTGAACTTCCATTCGATCCCGGTGGGAACTACCAGCACGGCGATCACCCTGACTTTCACTTTCAGTGCCGGAGGCTCCATCGGTGCGCCGGCAGTGTTTACCCAAGGTGCAACGGGGCTGGACTTCGCCGATGCTGGCACGGGCAGCTGCACCACGAACGGAACGACCCATACATACAACACGGGCGACACCTGCACCGTAGACGTGACCTTTACACCCACAAAAGCGGGCAGCCGGAGTGGCGGGGCAGAGTTGGTGAGCACGTCGGGTGTAACGCTGAACAATCCGGATGGGGTCATTGCCAACGCCTACATTTACGGCTCGGGATTAGGCGCGCAGGTGGTATTTCGGCCCGGCACGCTGAGTACTCCCGGCGGCGGCTTCTACTTCCCGAATGGCGTGGCAGTGGACGCGAGCGGCAATATTTATGTCGCCGACACCTTCAATTATGCGTTGAAGGTGATGCCTTCCAGCTGCGCTTCCGCCAGTTGCGTTACCCCGTTAGGTGGCGGCTTTTACCTCCCTTCCAGCGTGGCGCTGGACGGAAGCGGCAATATCTATGTGACCTCCTCCGGCAATGGCTATGCCACGGTGTTCGAGGTACCCCCCAATTGCTATTTCTCCATTTGCGTCACTACTGTTGGCGGCGGCTTCACATCGCCCACTCGCCTGGCAGTGGATGGTAGCGGCAACATCTATGTCACCGATTCCAACGACAACACGGTGAAGGAAATGCCTCCGGGCTGCGTTTCCGCGAGTTGTGTGACCATTCTCGGCGGCGGTTTTACTTATCCCGATGGCGTCGCGGTGGATGGAGCGGGCAATATCTACGTCGCCGATTGGAAATACGGAATTACCGAGATGCCTCCCGGCTGTGCCTCCTCCAGTTGCCTCACGCGGCTGGGCGGAGGATTTAACGATCCCGGTGGCGTGGCGGTGGACGGGAGCGGCGATGTATATGTCGCCGATACCTTCAACAACGCCGTGAAGGAGATGGCCCCCGGATGCCATTCTTCCGATTGCGTTACGACGGTAGCCAGCCTGGGTTATCCACAGAACGTTGCGGTAGATGGAAGCGGCAATATTTATACGATCGGCGGTTCCGGTATCACTGCGTTGATAGAGTGGAACCTAGCCAATCCACCGAGCCTGAGCTTTGCGACGGCAGGTGTGGGTTCGGAGAGCAGCGACAGCCCGCGGACAGTGACTCTCCAGAATATCGGGAACGCCGCACTCAGCTTCCCTGTTCCGTCTTCAGGAAAAAACCCCAGCATCTCAGAGAACTTTACGTTGGACAGCACAACGACCTGTCCAGAGGTCAGCTCATCGTCTTCGCCGGGATCGCTAGCTGCTAACGCGAGCTGCGTCCTTGCAGTGGACTTCATTCCGCAGGCAATCGGCACCATCAACGGATCGCTGGCGCTCACAGACAATTCCCTGAATGCGCATTACGCGACGCAGACCATCAACCTGAGCGGTACGGGCGCTATCCACACAACAACAACCGTTGCCGCGACCGCCAATCCCCAGGAACTGGGAGCAGTTGTCGACTTCGTTGTGAAAGTGGTCGCTTCCGGAGGGGGTGTCTTAACGAATCAAAAGGTCACCCTGGCCATCGATGGTGGAGCTCCATTGGGGCTCACCCTCAACAGCGCAGGTCAAGCCGTATTTGGAACTGCAAGCCTTACTACGGGTACTCATACCATCACGGCGATTTTCCCTGCCCAAGCAGGCTATGGGCCGAGCAGCGCCACACTGCAGGAGATGATCTCCACTTCACCCGCGAGCATTGCAACCCTCTCCGGCTCGGGACAGTCGACACCTTACGGACTGGAATTTACCGAGCCGCTGGTGGCTTTGGTGACAGATGCGCACGGAAACCCTGTGCCGGGAGCTACTGTCTCATTCAGCGGAACTGGTCTCCGCTTTTCAAGTACAACGGCGGTTACAAATGCATCCGGGCAAGCGACGGTGCGTGCGTATCCAACTACTGCGGGAACTCTGAACGCACTTGCGAACGCAAGTGGAGTAGGCGCGGCAGCCAGCTTCAGCCTGAGCGCAACCAAGCCTACCTTGCTGGTGAAAGCCGACAGCGCGACGTATACCTTTGACCAGCCGATACCCGCGCCGACGTACTCATTGACTGGTTTCGTGAACGGAGATACAGCGGCCACGGCGGTAACGGGATCAGCAGCCATTTCCACCCCGGCGAAACAGGGATCACCAGCGGGGACGTATCCCATCGGCCTTGTTCAGGGAACGCTGTCGGCCCCAAACTATACTCTCGAATTCGAGCAAGGAACAATTAGCATCACACCTTGATTCAGCGTCAATGATCGGCAAAGGGCGGGTGTCTGATTCACTCGCCTTTTGTGTTTGCTGATCTCATCCCGTATGCACTCGAATCGTTGAACGGGATTGGTAATGATGAGTCGGGTTCTTTTTACCAAACGATCCTCAGAACTCCGCATCCTCGATACCGCTCAGCTCGTAGTCAGAATCTTGACTGCTGCGAGTCGTTGAGCAGCTCATCATCGATACGAGCCTGTTCGCGTGATTGTAGTCGGTGTGCCCTTCGGGCATCGAACATCCGTGATCTGATCTCACAGTAAAGTCCCCTAGTCGAACATTCCCATCTGAGGGTCTTCATCCTGCTTGGGCGGCTCGTTCAGTTCAGGCCCCTTGGCATCGATCTTGTTGATCTTCTCGTTCACTCGCCGTGCTTTCATCAGCTCCGAATCGAAGGGACGCAAAAGATCGAGCGGTGGCCGCGCCTTATCTCCCGGCTCAAGCCAGCGTTGCCAGTCTGCCCTTTTGACGATGAGTGGCATGTGCTTTGAATGAGAAGTCTCCGCAACCAATTCGTTCGGTTCAACGGTGATTATGGCAAATGTGTCGTATTCGCTACCGCCATCAGGTGATCGCCAGTGAGCCCAGATGCCTCCGAGCGCAAACTGTTCATCATTAGCCATCCCGTATACCCAGGGCGGCTTCTTTTCCCTCTATGCTCCCACTCGATGAACGTATCGACCGGCACTAAACACCGGCGCTCTAGGAATGAGTCGCGCCACATACCGCTCTTCATCAGGTTCGGAGCAGCGGCATTGATCGTGCTATAGCCGAATGTCTTGGGATCAGTGCAGGATTTAGGCAGGAAGCGCCAGAACATCGTGTGGAACACTCGCATTCCTCCTGCATCGTCCCAAACGATGACAGGCTGGAATGAGCCAAGCGATATAAGGAGTTGTTTCTGAGACAAACCATAGCAGCATTCGATCTGCGTTTCAGCTTACGACGGGAACACACCAGTGTGCGGGCCATGGTTACTGAGGTGGTGGGATGGGCTCGTCAGTGTCTGATCTGGCGGAAATCCACTCTTGTCGATAATCCGACTTAAGGGAACATTTCGTCTCAGTTTTCTTCGGCGATCTCGATCTTGCCCATTGCCATCTGAAGGTGCGCCGTTGCTTCACCCTGTCCTCGCAACTCTTGATGGAACGGAACATGCTTGCTCCGTATGCCCTCGGTGCGCAAGTCGGCGAACGAACCCAGCGCAACATCGACAATGATGGAACGGTATTCAGAATTATCATTCCGCACGTCAAGTCGCAACATTCCCTTGCCTGCGTTGACGACCTTGTCACCGCGCACGCCTCTAACCAGCAGGTTCGTCTTTCCAAGCTGCAAATTTAAAGAGGTCTGTTCAGGCACATATATGTTAAAAACGGGCAACGAGTTTTCAGGCAACTTCCATTCCACATCCGCGCCTGTCTGGCTGACAAGAAACTCCTCCATAAATCGACTCGGGGTGAGCTCGTGCCCTAGGTGCGCACGCAAATGGACCTCTACTTTTAATTGTTCAGGGTGTGGGTTCGGAGAGACATGAACTTCGCCGTTGCAGACAACTAGCGTTAGAGAGGAATGGCTCGCGAAAGGTCGCTCCGCTTCGAACTGCAAAGGGGCATCGAAGTCGTTTTTGTCTGACCGCTGAATTAAACCCGGTGCATGGGCTAGCGCAACCGCGTGGTTGTCACAGTTTGTATGTCCGAGCCGTGTTATCCAATGAAGGACGGAAGCATCGGAAAACGGTTGCGAAGGAAACAGTAAAATCGCGGACGAGACCAAAAGAATGCGTATCATGTTGCCCGGAGCCTCCAGCGCCTTATGTACATGATGACGCTTCGAAGGATCAATTCTTAATCAAAATCTCCCTTTCAACTTCGTTTCCGATCGACGTACATCCCCAAAACGGCGTTACCGGCAACGCTTGCCTTCAGACCCGAACTCGGGCCACTTTTTCCTATAACCGGACTTTCAAGGAATTGCAGACAATCCTCATTCAGCATCTTATTTCCAGCGCTCTTCCTGCCAACGATCAACATCCCAAAATTCGATGGGTCTCACTTCGGATGGCCACGGCTTTCGGCCTGGGAGGTCAAATTCGTGGCGAAGGTAATCGTCGAGATCGAAGCCGTAGTAAATGATGTCGGTTTGGTGAATCGAGAGAACGGGGTTACCGGCTAAGTGAGGTCGATCGGGCATCATGCGATGCGCGTAAACCGGTATAAGCCGAGGTGCTTTTCTTACGTGCTCTTCCACAAGAGCCTTTGCGTCGTCCATTAGCTTTGGCCGTTGTCCCCATTCGGGGAGCCATATGCCGTGCTCGACATCGAAAAGAATGCCATGTAACGGGCGGCTTAGCGCCTCCCTGATATAAGGATCATCTTCTATACGCCAGTCAGGAAAGGGAGGGCTGCCAAGTGGGAGAGCTGTTTGCAGGAAACACCTCAAATCGAGTGGAAACTGGAAACCATAGTTCTTTTCGGCACGGTGGACCTCCTCATCAGAGAGTCCCTCGGCAAAGCTCAGTCCTCGTTTCGCACCCTGCAATAGTTCAACCAACTCTGACCAGTCGTCTACGCTTTTGTTCATGTGTTAAGCGTAACGCGTGGAATTCTAGGTTGGACCGTTAAATACTTCCTTCCCGAGAAACGGGGTACAGGAAACCGGTACCCCTTCTGGCGTAACGAACCGGCAGTTTCTCATAACCACCGGACTTTTCAGGCACTCCCGGTCTGTCGAGTATTTGCCTCTTGGGCTTTAACCAATGCTCGATAGAGTTCACCCACCGTAAAAGCGCGGACGGAATGGTTAGAGAAGAGAGTGATTGTTGCAGTGCCGAGTCCAAATCCCTCCGAGTTGAAGAGATATTCATTCGGACCGAGGCCGAATGTCCTGCGATAGCCTGTCTCGTCCGGTGCCAGATTGATCTGAAATCGCTTCTGCGCTGCTTCGAGCAATTCCGATCCATCGTCGCCCGTTATTCCCAGGTCGCGTTCAAACTGCGTCTCATGGGTGATCTGCAGTTTTGCAGGAATACGAGCCCATTCTGAATGGAGACCCAGCCACTGCCTCCAGATATGTTCACTTTCCACTGATGGACAATACCTCGCATCATCATCTTGAAGTACGCGACGCCCGTGCACTCCAGGCTCGTTGGTCGACGATCTTTACGGCTAGTTTCCTTGCCAAGCTCCGCTTGGATATCACTCACGAGATGTTCGTGCATGACGGCACGGTCATGCTGGGGGATGGAGAGCTATGGTTTGACGATAAGGGTCTTGTCGCTGTGAACCCGGTGGTGGATCGTAGTCGCTCTAGGTAAGCACGGACGACAACAACTTGGCTTTGACCAGCGGCGCACGAAAAAACAGGAATATGGGAAACTGGACCAGTTCAGGCGCGTTGGTTCCCAAAACCGGAGTTTGCGGGAGTTTTCCCGCCAGCATGGTCTTGATCAGTTTCCATCTCTCACTTCAGCAATGAGAGATGCGATCGGGAGTCAGAAGAGCAACGAAAAATCGTGATGCTCTCCGGGCTTCAATGGCACTACCAGCACCTCATCCAGCAGGACGTCCTGACCGGCGATTACAACGGGTAGCTGGACCGTTTTGTACTCCGCCGGTATCACGCCTGGTTTAGCTGGATCTGGAACGCCATAGGAAGTGATCAGAAGGGTATAGCTCCCGGACGGCAGGTAGTTGATCTGGAAGCTACCGTCGTCTTCAAGGTCGACCAAACGAGGAACCTCATTCGCTCCTTGTTCTCTCAATCGAATCATCGCCGACGGCGCACGGTGGTCTTCTGCAGCGAGCACCCTGCCCCTGAGGGTGTGCATGCCGTTCGGATCGATAGTCAGGTCGGCGTCCGTGATCTGCTCGTCTCCGCGAATTTCGAATACCTTCGCTTCCTTGCGGCGAAAGGTCGCGGGTGCGTACACCGGAATCATCTCGGGATACAAGTGTTGCAGGCGTCCCGAGTAAGGATTGCTGCCGTCATTCATGGCGACGTGGCCCAGGCTATGGTCCATGACGATCGTCGTGCCCACGAGGTATCTCCCGGGTGACAGCCCGAAGATACGGTATCGGCCCTGATCGTCTGTTGCCTGGTTTTTAGAAAGGTCTTGCGATGATAGAGATATCAAGGCTTCCTGAAGCGGCGAAGGGACCTTACTCCGGTTTTCTGGACGCAGGCCTCTTTCCAAGCGCTCGACGCTGTCGATCGCATCACATCCCACTGCTACACCAATCGCTGGACTGCCATCCGAGAACCGTATTCGACCAGTGATAACAGCTCCACGGTGCAAGGTCAGCGAAACGCTTGCACTCCCTCCCGCGCCTACGTGAACCTGCGGTAGCGACGCGATGAGGCTCTTAAGCTGATCTTCGGATAGAGAGAAGTCCATTGCTGCCGCTGTGCCAGGGGTGATGTATCCGGGCTTGAGCGCCGCCGCCAAGTAGTCCCCTTCCGGAACGGCCAGCCGGAAACTTCCATCGATACCTGAGGTCCCTTTGACGAGTTGGACGCTTCGCTTGCGCTGCTCTTGCGCGTTAGCTGGAGCTGGCTGGCTAATGGACGGCGTCGCGTCTGGCTTCGATGGAATCGGAACGAGGTTTATCTCGGCAAAGCGTACGGGCAACCGCGTCTCTTCGTCGTACACGGACCCGGTGACGAAACCAGTGAGTGCGGGAGAGCTTTCGGGCACTGCGTCCGGCGTTTGTGGATTTGCCGAGCCTTGGGAAAGAATTGCAAGCAAGGCGAGCACAAGGTATGGCTTCCAACGGCTCATGAACGAGAGTGTACATGGGCATTGCAACCGAATCGCTGATTATCCAACCGGTCTGGAAGGTACGTCCCGAGAAGCGGCGTTTTGAGAAACTGGATCGGCTCAGGCGAGTTGTTTCCCAAAACCGAACTTTGCAGGAGCCTAGGCGTCTTGGGAGCGGTACATATGCCAGGTGCCGCAAACGATCGACTCCGAATTTGATCTTGCTTCCGGGATCAGCGCCGAGACGCTCTCGGAGAGATCACTCTCGTCTTTGACTCGCTCAACATCTTCGTGTTCTACGACGCTCAAATCTAGGCCCTGGATATGTTCTATTCGCATGCCAGACGCGCAGCAGCAATGATCGAGCCAGTGATGACGACGGCTGAAGTGTACGGCACCTCTTTCCTGCGTTCTTCTTCATCGCGGGCATTGGCCCTCTTCATCTCTCCCATGCGTCACCGCCATCCTGTTGGAGTAGTCGGCCTCTTCTCTAGCCGATGCGAAAGCCTGCCCTTAAATAGCTCAGTGGGCAGATACCGGCGCTTCTCTTTGCAGAGCGGACAATCAGCAATGATCTACGTATCAGGTACGGTAAGGACCGGCGCCGGGAAATTCTCTCGGCAGCCTTTGCAGGCGATTGTGAACGGGTATTTGGCGGTGACGGGTCCGTGAAACATGTAAACAGGATAGCGAATAAAAGGCGAATACAATCCACAGGTCGATTGCGCCCATTTCGTGGATATGATGACGAGGTGAACGAGAAGATGTTGAAGCCAGCAACGAGTCAGACAATACCCGACGTTGTCTATCACTACACCGCGATGGACGCTCTTCTTAGCATTGCCAAGAACCGGCAAGTGTGGGCCACAAGCATCCGATACTTGAACGACGTATCCGAGATGCAGCACTGCTTAAGAATCGTCACCGATCATTGGAATAACAAGCCTGCCCCAGAAGGCATCGATCCTGACGAATACAGGCTACTGACGGATGAGGAAACCGAAGATCCACTCCGATTTGAGGATGTTCCTTTTGTCGCCTCATTCTCAGCCCAGCATGATTCACTGGCACAATGGCGTTCGTACTGCCCGAATGGCAATGGAGTCTGCATAGGGTTTTCAACTGAGTCGCTCCGTAACGCCTATGTAGGCGACAAACCGACCGGCTCAACATTTCGGCCCCTTCCGTTATCGCTAATCAACTTCACACCGGTGCAGTATCTTGGCGCAGATGACACAGAAGGAATCGAGTCAATTTTTCGGAAGATTGAACAGGATGTTGAGGAGATGCTGCCTGACGAGTCGGGACTTGAACTCATCGATGAAACAGGGTTCAATTCTCCGATAACAGCTAACCCTTCAATTTCCAGCTTGCGGCTATTTTCATTAAAGCAACGCGCCTCCTCCGTTAAACACGATTCATTCGCTCTTGAGCGTGAATACAGACTGTTGGTGACTTTGACTCTCGGTACCTCTGGCTATGTAGAATATCGAACCTCAAAATCGACCTTGGTTCCATACATCCCGGTCTGTCTTCCCGACCCTGATGAATTTCCGAGTTCACATGGAACTCCCGAATTCATCAATGCAAGACCATATTTCATTGATAGCGTCACGATAGGGCCTACTCCGCACCATGATTTGTCGGCGGATGCGGTGAGGGGGTTTTTCAGAGGGAAAAATAGAGATGTAAAAATATTCCAATCAGGTGTGCCCTATAGAGATTGGTAGATAACATCTGAGCTGAAACGTAGCTAATGTCCTACTACGATAGGGAGCTAATCTGATGGGTGTGGCCATTTTAGGTTTGATATTTGCTGCACTCGGCGCTGTGGCGGCAATTTTCGCCGCGTATTTTGCATGGAAGGCACCGACAAAGGAGGACCTGGAACGAGTCGAGCAGCACACGGCTGCTACCTCGATGCACCTAGCAGGAGTTCTCGGGCAGCTCCAAGAACAGAAATCAAGAGATGAACTCATCGCCCGAGCGAACAGATTGGCAATTGCCGTCGAGGGGCAAGGCCAAGATACAAATCCGCTGCGACTCAGCCTCATGGTGAAAGAGCCCAATATTCCCTTTATACATGTTGAGTTTTTTAATCAACTGGGCACCCTATTTGGATCAGCTTCGTCTTCTCCGAGCGGCCCCCGGCTTTCGTTGCTACCGTTGACTCTGATGCAGCACACAAGTGGTTCAGAGGCGGAACGTTGGATGGGCACATTTCCAGAGTATTGGCGCGCCTGCGTGTTTACATGGATATCGAAGGTAGTGAGGTCCAATCCAGCCTGCGCCCCATCCGAGCACGCCGGCTCCAAACAGTGCGCCAAACAGACCCGGTATGGCATCGAAAAAGCGACCGCTTAGCATCCGAATTCCGGCGAAGATCAGTCCGCCAAAGCAGATAACAGCGCCTGCAAAAATTGCGAATGTTTTAAACGTGGTCATGAGGGTCTGCGCCCCGGTGAAGTCCATCGTTCCTTGAGCGTGGGCAGCGCCCGCGGATGAAAGGGCAAGAAGAGTCGGTGCCAATGCGCGAATGGCATCGAAGAGGGTATGTTTGAGAGGGCGTTCCGCCCGCCGATTGGCAGGCCGAACAGGCAACCGAATTGGAGTGTTATCCAATCTGGAGAAGCGGCGGAATCGATTCACTTTGAACCTCCGCTGACCTCACAGCGTCAGCATGGCGCAAATCTAAGTTTCGACCTGCAATCGAGTCCAATGACTTCTAGGGAAAGCGTTATTCCGTTTAGGAATAACGGGACCGTATGACGGGCACCACGGTAACTACAATTCGTAATCTCGAAGGACCTTGGGGGTGCCACCCCCGCCCTGATACAAAGAGGCGGTCACTGCAGGAGGATGGGACACGCAGCAGGAGAAAGGTGTCCCGTCCGTTAGGTCAATCTGAATCTCGGTTCCATCATTTCCATCCTTGTAGATGCGGACCGTCTGAATGGTCTTCCCGGACAGTTCGGAGCATTCTACGTAATCCTGGTTCATATCCTCAGACCTCGCTAGACTTTGACCTGATCCCAGTTTTCCGCACACAACCGAGTACGATTTTCGTATTCAGGAAGGTGTGGAAGGATGTCGAAGAGCAAGCACACGGAGGCGCAGATGATCGCTGCGCTAAAGCAGGTGGAA
>Ga0153933_1000739_pt1 | contig 10548 bp, 7 predicted proteins | sample TSNJ017MetaG_FD_102275 | JGI IMG/M metagenome (GOLD analysis project Ga0153933, IMG submission 102275) | Attine ant fungus gardens microbial communities from New Jersey, USA - TSNJ017 MetaG | ecosystem: Host-associated > Fungi > Mycelium > Unclassified | place: USA: New Jersey, Wharton State...
GGCTGGTCGATGCCAGCACGCTGATGCCGAGCACCATCAATACCTGTGGGTTCTTCAGCACGGTGAACTCGTGCACGAGACTGGCCTTCTGCATTTCGATCTTCGCGGGCAGACACGCCGCCAGCGCCGCTGCCGCCAGTACGCCGATGACGGTGACGGCCCAGAACGTGGCGCGCCAGCCTACTGCCTGGCCAAGCGCGGTGCCGAGCGGCACGCCGAGTACGTTGGCGAGCGTTAGGCCGGTGAACATCAGGGCAATGGCTTGGGCACGCCGGTTCGGCGCGACGAGCCCCGCCGCGACCACCGAGCCGATGCCGAAGAACGCGCCGTGGCAAAACGCCGTGACGATGCGCGCGGCCATCAGCACGCCATAGTTGGGCGCGACGGCACACAGCAGATTGCCGACGATAAACACGCCGATCAGATTCATCAGCGCTTTCTTGCGCGGCATGTTGGCCACCGCGATGGCGACGATCGGCGCACCGATCGTCACGCCCAGCGCGTACGCCGATACCAGCATGCCGGCGGCGGGGATCGAGACGGCCAGATCGCGAGCCACATCGGGCAGCAAGCCCATGATGACGAATTCAGTGGTACCGATTCCAAACGCGGCTACGGCGAGGGCAAGCAGAGGCAAAGGCATGATGGGGGAGATCGGTACGAAGTCCGCGCGATGCGCGCGTGGCCGGCGCGCGTTTCGGAACGAGAGCGCGGGCGTCGGCAGGGCAAGCAAGTAAGGGATTGTACCTAAGCCAAAACGGTGCTGCTGGCGAGCGCTCAGGGTGTTGTTTTTCGCTCAATAAAGCGCAGCGCGCCCGCCACGCCCTCGGCGAAGACTGCCTGATAACCGCCCGCGCCCTCGCGACGCAAGGCCTCCGGCAGGTCGTCGAGCGGACTGTTTTCGAGTGCGGAGCGACGGTCTGCCAGCAAGGCGCCCTGCGGAAACGCGGCGAGTTCCGCGGCCAGCCGCTCGGCCGCCGCCCGCGCCGTACCCGGCGGCACGACGCGATTGGCGAGGCCGAACGCGAGGGCTTCGTGCGCGTCGAGCGCACGGCCGGTCAGGATCAGGTCCAGCGCGCGCGACAGGCCGATCAGCCGTGGCAGCCGGATCGTGCCGCCGTCGATCAGCGGAATGCCGACGCGCCGGCAGAAGACGCCGAGCACCGCGTCTTCCTCGACCACTCGCAGGTCGCACATCGCGGCCAGTTCGAGACCGCCCGCAACGGCGTAGCCGGCAATCGCGGCGATCACCGGCTTCGTGAACGGCATGCGCGTCGGACCCATCGGACCGGGGCCGCTGCCATCGGCGTGCAGTTCGTTGCGGCGCGTGTCGTCTGCGAGCGCGCTGAGATCGGCGCCCGCGCAGAAAGTGCCGCCCGCGCCGAACAGCACCGCTGCGCGCCAGCTCGGTTCGGCTTCGAAGCGTCGGAACGCGGCGGATAGTGCGTCGGCAGTCGGACGGTCGACCGCGTTGCGCCGCGCCGGCCGCTCGAGCACGATCGTCGCCACGGTTTCGCTTGCTTCAATTCTCACGTGGTCGCCAAATTCTTCGGGTGTCATCGCCATCTCCGAGGGCTGTCCAGATCCGCCAGCTATTTGCTATGCGCGCTGATTATTGCTCGACACTGTCACATATACTTCACGAGGGAACCGTAGCGTAAGCGCTTTTTTAGCATGCCGGCTTCGTACGCCGGTACATCGAGTCTGCACTTGTTATTGTCCATGTCATCACCCACGCCGACTCTCGAATCGCCTCTGGCGGAGCCCATCTGGATCGTGCCTTTGCACGAACACCCGTGGTACGACCACGTTCGTCTGAAGCGCGTCTTCATTGCCGACGGCACCCGTCATCAGGTCGTGCTGGTCGACGCCCGCAAATTGCTCGACTGCGCGAATCGCGACAATACCGACTACGTCCTGAAGCCCGTCAACGAATGGCATACGGGCAAGGTACGCGGCATTCGCGAGTTTCTCGATCCCGCCAACCCGCGCATTCCGCAGATGCCTTATGTGACCGTTTCGACGCGCCGCGCGCCGGGTCTGATGGGCTGGTTTGGACTCGAACACGAAGGCGTCGTGGCGTTTCGCAACGGCCAGCATCGCGCGCGCTATCTGGCCGATGCCGGCGCACGCTGGTTTCCGGTCGAGGTGCACGAGCGCGAAGTGGCGTTGCTGCGCGAAGTGTGCGGCGCGGCCGACGATGCGCGCACCGCGATTCGTCAGACCATGGATCGGGCGCCTTAGCCGCGTCTTTGCCCGGCTGCGTTGCGGCTGAGCGTGGGCGGTGCCTTCGCTGCACCCTGGCCGTTGTTCTAGCCGCGCACGGACACCCTGTTGCGCGGCGTGCCGCCATGCCACGCCGCCACATTGCCGAGCGTGGTCTGCGCGATTTCGTTCATCGCCTCGCGGGTGAAGAACGCCTGGTGAGCGGTGACGATCACGTTCGGGAACATCAGCAGACGCGCCAGCACGTCGTCCTGGAGCGGCAGGTTCGAATGATCCTCGAAGAACAGGCCGCCTTCTTCCTCGTAGACGTCGAGCCCCAGGTTGCCGAGCTGCCCGCTCTTGAGTGCGCCGATCAGCGCATTGCTTTCGACCAGCCCGCCGCGCCCCGTATTGATCAGCATCGAGCCGCGCTTCATTTTGGCGAGTGCGCGTTCGTCGATCAGATGGTACGTGTCCGGCACCAGCGGGCAGTGCAGGCTGACGACGTCGCTTTCGGCGAGTAGCGTATCGAGCGGCACGTAGCGTGCGCCGAGCGCGAGCAGATCCTGCGCGGGCGTGCCGGGGTCGTAGGCGAGCACCTGCATGCCGAAGCCCGCCATGATGCGGCCGAAAACACGGCCGATCATGCCGGTGCCGATCACACCCACGGTCCTGCCGTGCAGATCGAAGCCGAGCAAGCCGTTGAGCGAGAAGTCGCCTTCGCGCGTGCGCGCGGCCGCTCTCGGCAAGCGCCGGTTCAGCGCGAGAATCAATCCCACCGCATGTTCGGCCACCGCGTGCGGCGAATAGGCCGGCACGCGCACCACCGTCACGCCGAGCCGCTGGGCGGCCGCCAGATCGACGTGATTGAAGCCGGCCGAGCGCAACGCAATCAGGCGTGTGCCGCCCGCGTGCAGGCGCTCGAGCACCGCTGCGTCCGCGCAGTCGTTGACGAATGGACAGACCACCTCGAAGCCCTCTGCCAGCACAGCGGTTTCGGCGTCGAGGTGCGATTCCTGAAAGTGCAGGTCGTAGCGGTAGGCGGCGTTCGCTTCGTTAAACGTTTCGCTGTCGTACTGACGGCTACTGAACAGGATCATGCGCATGAGGTGCTCCGCAGACGGTATGCCGATAGTTTAAGCGTCCCGTAGCGCATGCAGGCTGGTGCTCATCTCGCCGGCCACCGGTAGCGGTGTTTGCGCCGCTGCCGGCACGGCGGCGGCGTCCGCGCTCGCAACGCTCCGGCTGAAATGCTCGAGCGTATGGTTGACGAAGGTGCGCGTTTTGGCCGGCAGGAACTGGCGATTCGGATAGACGATCGACACCTTGAGGTCCGGGTCGTCGACCCGGTGATCGTCCATGATGCGTGTCAGGGTGCCCGCTGCCAGGTCGTCGGCCACCATTTGCCATGGCAGGATCGCGACGCCCATGCCGGCCAGCACGCCCAGCCGCAGCATCATCGCGCTGTTGACGGAGTAGACCGGTTGCAGCGTGATCTCTTCGGTGCGCCGGCCCGGTCCGGTGAAATGCCAGGTGCTGTTGGGCTGCTCCGCCGGCAGCGCGATGAACGCGTGCAGGGCGAGTTGTTCCGGCGTGTGCGGCACACCTTGCTCCGCGAGATAGCCGGGCGCGGCGCATACCACCAGCGCATGCGTGCCGATAGGCCGTTCGACCAGATCCTGGCTGGGCGCGACGAAGCCGGTGACGAGGCCGACGTCGTAACCGTCCTCGATCAGATCCACATGCCGGTCGGTCAACGTGAGCCGCACCTTGACCTTCGGATATTGGCGGCGGAAACCGTCGAGCAGCGGGGTCAGCGAGAGCAGCGAGAGCGCACCGGAGGCGACGAGCCGCAGCGTGCCGCCCGGCTCGGACTCGCTGTCGGCAAGGGCGTTTTCCAGCCGATCGAGTTCTTCGAGCAGCCCGCGGCAACCTTCGAGGTAGCGTGTGCCGGCCTCCGTCAGGGCGAGATTGCGGGTGGTGCGATTGATCAGCCGCGTTTTCAGATGGGCTTCGAGCGTGGCGATGGAGCGCGTGACGAGCGCATTCGATACCGCGAGTTGTTGCGCGGCGCGGCGGAAACTTTCCGTTTCGGCCACCCGGACGAAAACTCGCATTGCGTGAATCTGGTTCATTGGAATTCGCCTCATGTGCTAGAAAAACCGCGAGGGTGAGACTTGCTGCGGCATAACGAACGGCCGAATCAGCAATCGTCCGGACCAGGGGTGCTGCGACTACTGTGGAAAATCATATTGACTATTACGACGAATTACAATATTTATTGATCAGACTTGTCGAATTCGGGTTTGGGAATTTTCCGACTTGTCTGTAGGGTAATAGGTATTGACCGAATCGGCATGATTCGGAACGCAATGTATTGACCTATGACCCAAATAACCTGACTTTTTATGGTGCCTGGGCAACTCAACGAGGAAGCAATGCGCTTATGCAATCCGACTCGAATGGCGGGCCGTCGCCACGCTGCGACATGGAGTCTCAGGTTCCGGGTCCCGGTCTCGCCTCGTCCGAGTGCAATAAATCCTTAATCCTTAATTCAATGACGCATATCGCGTTGCGGCAATGTGCCGCTTGTCGCACCCGGAAGGATTGCCAGGAATTGGCTTTTTAGAAATTTCAAGGCGATTTTTTCTCACGATTGTTATAAATCAACGGTAAAGCGGCAACCCAGAACATGATCGGCGAATTGCTCAGGTCGCAACCGGAAATCGCGCTGTTCGCGAGCCTTGCTTTAGGCTATTTCATTGGCTCATTCAAGATTGGACCGATCCAGCTTGGCGGGGTCTGCGGCACGTTGATCGTGGCGTTGCTATTGGGCCAAACCGGCGCCCGGCTTGCGCCCGACCTGAAAAACATTGCCTTTGCCCTGTTTATTTTTGCGCTCGGTTTCACCGGCGGCCCGCAGTTCTTCGCCAATATCGGCCGGGGCTGGCGCTACGGCTTGCTGTCGATTGTCGAAATCGTTTCGGTGCTGCTGCTCGTGATGACCGCGGTGTTCGCGCTGCGTCTCGATGCCGGCACGGCGGCCGGCCTGCTGGCGGGCGCCGCGACGGAGTCGGCGGTGATCGGCACGGCGTCGGAATCCATTGGCAGGTTGGGCCTCGCCGAGGCCGAAACCGCGCGTCTGCAGGCCAACATCGTGACGGCCTATAGCGTCAGCTACCTGTTCGGCCTGATCACCATCGTGCTGTTTACCAGCCAGTTCGCGCCGCTGCTGCTGCGCGTCAATTTGCGCGAGGAAGCCGAGCGCGTGTGGCGCAAGCTGGGCGGCGACGGCGCGCTCGACGAAGGCCAGCGCATGGGCGCGCCTGCGCTGGTGAGCCGGGTGTTTCGCGTCGGCCCGGCGGCGGGGCTCGCGATCGAAGCGCTCGAACAGCGCTATGGCTGCAACCTGACGGTCGAGCAGGTGGACCGGGACGGCGCGCGTTTGGCGCTCGAACCGCATCTGCTGCTGGCTGCCGGCGATATCGCACTGGTCGCCGGGCGGCGCGAGGCGGTGGTGGCGGCCGGCCCGGCAATCGGCACGGAAGTGTCCGACGCGCGCTTCGGCGCGCTGGCCGCCGAGCGCGTGAACGTGGTCCTGACGCGGCGCGAGGCGCACGGCATGACCGTCGCGCAGTTGCGCGAACAGGCCACGCCGGAACAAGGGCGCGGCGTCTATATCGCTGCCGTGACGCGCCTGGAGACGACGGTGCCGGCCTTGCCGGGCACCGAACTGAACCGCGGCGACGTGCTGACCCTCGTCGGCGCCAAGGCCGACGTGGAACGCGGCGCGCGCCAGCTTGGTTACGTGCTGCCCGCGACCCAGAAGACCGATTTCGTTTATCTCGGGCTGGGGGTGTTGCTCGGCATGGCCATTGGGCATCTGGGCGGCCGCATCGGCGGCGTTTCGATTGCGCTCGGCACCGGCGGCGGTTGCCTGCTGTCGGGGCTGCTGTTCGGCTGGATCCGCTCGCGCCATCCGCTGATCGGCTCGCTGCCTTCCGCCGCCGCGCAAATCCTGAAGGACTTCGGCCTTGCGACGTTTATCGCCGCGGTCGGCCTGTCGGCGGGGCCGGACGCGATCAGGCTGGTGCGCGAGTACGGCATCGCGTTGCCGGTCGTCGGCATTCTGATGGTGCTGATTCCAGGGCTGCTGTCGCTGTGGATCGGCCGTATGTTTCTCAAGCTCGAAACCCCCATGCTGCTCGGCGCGATTGCCGGGCAGCAGTGCAGCACGCCGGCTATCAGCGCGCTCGTCGGCGTGACCGGCAATTCGACGCCGGTCATCGGTTACACGATCACCTATGCGCTTTCCAACATCCTGCTGCCGTTGATGGGGCCAGTGGTGGTGGAGTTGGCCGGCAAGTTCGGCTAGGCGCTGCAGCAGGACGGCAGCAATACCACAGAGACCGCACGCAGACCGGACGCCGCGCGGCTCGACAAAACGACAGGACAGGGGCGAGACAGAGGTCGCACAGGGCTTGACGCAGTCAGGGCCGCGGACGGGAGTGCCACGACGTCCGCCGGCAATTACACCGGGCAGTACGGTCACTCATCACAGCGAGGGCACGATGGACTGGCTACATAGCATTTTTCATAAGTCACCTGAGATCGCGTTGTTTCTCTCTCTGGCAGTCGGCTATTACGTCGGCCAGATCAATTTCGGCAAATTCCAGCTAGGCGGGGTGGGCGGCTCGCTACTTGCCGCTGTCGTGATCAGCCAGTTCGGCGTCACCATAGACAACGGCGTGAAGTCGGTGATGTTCGCCGTCTTCATTTACGCGGTCGGTTACGACTCGGGACCGGGCTTCTTCAACTCGCTCAACCGCAAGACGCTGCGTGAAATCGCCATGGCGATCTTCCTTGCGGTGTCCGCGCTGATCACTGTGGTGGTGTGCGCGAAGCTGTTCCACCTCAACAAGGGACTCGCGGCAGGACTGGCCGGCGGCGCGCTGACGCAGTCGGCGATCATCGGCACGGCGGGCGACGCGATCGCGCGACTCAGCCTGCCCGCCGACGAGATCAAGTCGTTGCAGTCCGACGTGGCCATCGCTTATGCGGTGACCTATGTGTTCGGCTCGCTCGGGGCGATCATCGTCTGCGTGAACATCCTGCCGAAGTTCATGGGGCAGGGCTTGCGAGAGGCGTCGATCGAGGCGGAGAAGGAGCTGTCTGCCGGTTCGTCGTCGTCGCTGGGAGCGGGGCAAATTCGCGCGTTGCCCGAACTGGTGGGGCGTGCCTACAAGATCGACGTAAGCGCCGGAAAAACGGTCAAGGCAGTCGAGACGCAGCATCAGGACATGTTGACCATCGAGCGCATCAGGCGCGACGGTCAGAACCTCGAGCCGACACCCGATCTGACGTTGCAACTCAACGACGAAGTGCTGGTGATCGGCCGCCGCGAAGCTGTGGTCGCATTCGGCGCGAACGGCAGTGAGATCGCCAACGTGGACGACATTGGCGTCGTGATGCAGACCCGCGAAGGCGTGTTCACCCGCAAAGGCATGAACCATACGACGATCGCCGCTGCACGCGAAGTCGTGGATCGCGACGTGCGTCATGGCGTGTATATCCAGGGCGCGAAGCGTGCCGGCCAGCCGCTGCCCATCCTGCCGGAGACCAAGCTCGAACACGGCGACGTGATCACCTTCTACGGCTCGCCGAAAGACACCAAACGTGCCGTGGATGCGGCCGGCTACGAGCTGCCGTACAGCAACAAGACCGACTTCATCTACATGGGTGTGGGTCTGGTGCTCGGGCTGCTGATCGGCCTGATCGTGGTGAATGTGGCGGGGATTCCGCTCACGCTCGGCTCGGGCGGCGGCTGCCTGCTCGCCGGCCTGCTGTTCGGCTGGATGCGCGGCAAGCATCCCATGTACGGCGTGTTGCCGTCGGCGGCCTCGCAGTTGCTGAAAGACTTCGGGCTGGCTGCGTTCGTCGCGGTGGTGGGCCTGAACTCCGGCCTGCAGGCCGTGGTGACGGTCAAGCAGAGCGGCATGACGATCTTCCTGCTGGGCGTGTTCGTCACGCTGTTCCCGCTGCTGCTGACGATGCTGTTCGGTCGCTATGTCCTCGGCTACAAGAACGCCGCGATTCTGGCCGGCGCGCTGTCCGGTTCGCGCAGTGCGAACCCGGCTTTCGGCGGCGTGCTCGACAAGGCGGAAAGCGCCGTGCCCACCGTGCCGTTCGCGATTACCTATGCGATTGCGAATGTGGCGCTGACGCTGCTCGGGCCGCTTGTCGTGGGTCTTGTCTAACGCAGAGCCGGTCTCATAAGGCTCGATTCGCCACTCTCATTCCTTCACGCCGGCGCTGCCGCAGGAGCGCCCGCCGCCGGCGTATCTCACCCTTGCAATGGAGAATGCATCATGGCAAAAGGCAAAAGCGAAACCGAACAGGACAAGCTGGCAGCACTCAGCCCGTTCGAACTGAAGGATGAACTGATCAAGGCCGCTGGCGGCGGGGCGGTCGAGCGCGCCGCCAACGTTTCGATGCTCAACGCCGGCCGCGGCAACCCGAACTTCCTGGCGACCATCCCGCGCCATGGTTTCTGGCAACTGGGCCTGTTCGCGATGCGCGAATCGGAGCGCTCGTTTGCCTACATGCCGGAGGGCGTGGGCGGTTTCCCACGCCGCGAGGGGCTCACGGAACGCTTCGACCTGTTCCTGCGCGAAAACAAAGGTGTGCCAGGCATCGACTTCCTGCGCGGCGCCATCTCGTACGTGCGCGACCAACTGGGTCTTTCGGCGGGCGACTTCCTGTACGAGATGTGCGAAGGCATCCTTGCTTCGAACTATCCGGTGCCGGACCGCATGCTCAAGCTTTCGGAGATCATTGTCGGCCAGTATTTGCGCCGCGAGATGATCGGCAAGCATCCGTTTGTCGGCGAGTTCGACATCTTCGCAGTGGAAGGCGGCACTGCGGCGATGACCTACATCTTCAACACGATGCGCGAAAACCGGCTCATCAAGCCGGGCGATACGATCGCGCTCGGCATGCCGATCTTCACGCCGTACATCGAGATTCCGCGTCTGAACGACTATCAGCTCAATGTCGTGAATCTCGAAGCGACGGTGGAAAGCGGCTGGCAGTATTCGAAGAAGGAACTCGACAAGCTGCGCGATCCGAAGGTGAAGGCGTTCTTCCTCGTCAATCCGAGCAATCCGCCCTCGGTGAAGATCAATGACGAGAGCCTTGAATATATCGCCGACATCGTCAAGGAACGCCCGGACCTGATCCTGCTCACCGACGACGTGTACGGCACCTTCGCCGACGAATTCGTGTCGCTGTTCGCGCTGGCGCCGAAGAACACGATTCTCGTGTACTCCTATTCGAAGTATTTCGGGGCGACCGGCTGGCGTCTCGGCACGATCGCCACGCATCGCGACAACGTGCTCGACAAGCTGCTGGCCGAGTTGCCGAAGGACGTGAAGAAGGAGTTGCACACGCGGTACGAGTCGATCACCACGGAACCGGACAAGCTGAAGTTCATCGACCGTCTGGTGGCGGACAGCCGCACTGTCGCGCTGAATCACACGGCCGGTCTATCGACGCCGCAGCAGGTGCAGATGGTGCTGTTCTCGCTGTTCTCGTTGATGGATACGCCGGATGCGTACAAGAACGCGTTGAAGCGGCTGATTCGCAAGCGCAAGCAGGCGTTGTACGAGGAGGTGGGCATCTCCTTCGAGGACGACGATCCGAATCAGGTCGACTACTACACGATTCTCGACATCGAGTTTCTCGGCGAGCGGATGTTCGGCCGCAAGTTCGTGGAATGGCTGCTCAAGAATACGGAGCCGAGCGAGTTGCTGTTCCGCCTCGCGCGCGAGGCACGCGTGGTGCTGTTGCCGGGCAAGGGCTTCGGCACGCAGCATCCGTCGGGCCGGGTGTCGCTCGCCAACCTCAACGAGTCCGACTATCGCCAGATTGGCCGTGCAATGCGCAAGCTGATCGAGGAGTACGTCGAACGTTACAACAAGGAAACCGGCAGCAAGCTGGACAGGCATGCGGTGAAGTGAAGACCTGGCGGGCGGCTAGCGTGATATGCGAGTCGCCCGCCAGGCCCGCCCCAATCCAGGCGCACCCGTACGGCCGTGGTCGGGCCGTGCGGGCTCTTGCTGGGTAGCGGCTTCTTCACAAGTCGCAGTCCGGAAGGGGAATATTGCCGATCCACTCAACCTCGCCCAGTCCGTTGATCACGCACGTCTGACCGATCAGCACATCGTAAGAGAGGCCGACTTCGCGAAGTTGCGCCTCGCTGAGCCAACCGCTCGCCCAGCCGATCGACGCCCAGTACTGAACCGACGCATGCTCGACGCCCAGTTCGCCGACCGCGCTCACCAC
>Ga0153933_1000740_pt1 | contig 10541 bp, 10 predicted proteins | sample TSNJ017MetaG_FD_102275 | JGI IMG/M metagenome (GOLD analysis project Ga0153933, IMG submission 102275) | Attine ant fungus gardens microbial communities from New Jersey, USA - TSNJ017 MetaG | ecosystem: Host-associated > Fungi > Mycelium > Unclassified | place: USA: New Jersey, Wharton State...
AGTGAATTCCAGTGCTACCGCAATGCCCAGCGGAATGGTTCGCAACGACATGTAGAACACCAGGTTCATGGCGCCCATCGACAGCCCATAGCCCCATAGTGCGCGCCAGCCCGCGCTGCTTCGCGCGGTGCGCCAGGGGCGCCGCACCAGCAGCATGATCAGTGCGCCCAGACCTAGCCGGAACGCAGTGGCGCCTTGCGCGCCGACGAATGGAAACAGCTGCTTGGCCACTGCCGCGCCGCATTGATATGACGCCATGCTCACCAGCAATGCGCCGACTGCGAGCAGCATGGGAGCGAGAGAGGGGCGAGGAGGCATGGGGCGTCGGCAAACAAGCGAAGGGAGTGACGCAATCATGATGCCGACACGCCAGAGAAAAAGCCGCTTTCCTTCGCCAAACTGCTGACATGGGGCGGCAGCAGATTTTCATGGCGCGGCAAGGTGCGCAGAAAGCTGTGGTCGTCCGGTTCGAGTAGACGCCATCTCAGTCCGCGTATCGAAGGACTGCGGCAGACGGTGCGCCAGTGCCATGTTGGAATCGGCCGGAGCATGCGAAGATTGCTGCGCATCGATCCGACCGTCATGGATGTTCCGCCGCATGAATCTAGCTTTGTTCGATTTCGACGGCACGATTACCCATCGGGAAATGTTCGCGGACTTCATCCGTTTCGCCGTGCCGCGCTGGCGGCGATGGCTGGGTGGTTTTGTCTTTGGCCCGATGTATGCCGGGTACAAGCTCGGTATGGTCTCGGGCAATACGATACGTGCCAGCGTAGTCAAGGTTGGCTTACGCGGTATGCGCGTTGATCATGCGCGGGAAATGGGGCGGCGCTTTTCTGCCGAGGTACTGCCTGCCGTGTTGAGGCCGATGGCCTTGGAGCGGATCCGATGGCACCGGTCACAGGGCGACAAGATCATGGTCGTTTCGGGCGCGCTGGATATTTATCTCGAACACTGGTGCCGCGAGCACGGGCTTGATTTGCTCTGTTCGCGCCTCGAAATAGCCAACGGTATGTTGACGGGCCGTTATGACGGATTGCAGTGCGTAGGCGCAGAAAAATCCAGGCGCGTGCGCGAGGCATGCGAAATCCGGCGCTTTCCGGTGGTATATGCCTACGGCGATACCCATGAAGATCTCGACATGCTCAGCATGGCCAGCCGGAAATTCTACCGCTGGCAGGAAATGGCCTAGCGAGCCCGCGCATGACATGCCTTTGTCATCAAACACCGTGGCGGTGGCGACTCGGGCACATAGTCCCAACAGTCATCAGGTCACGGCATCGGCCTTGTTAATCTGCGCAGTGGCGCCTCGCGACAAAAGGATTATGCTGATTGGCCTGTCACTTGGATCCTGCGCGCTGCGCTGCACGACAGAGCTACTGCGTCGTTGGTTTCGGGTGCGGACATGGCCATGAGCATGGCTTTCCGGATGCTGATGCGCCTGCCAGATTTTGACGCTGCTGCGAGCGACTTCGCGGGCCATGCGGTCCAGCCAGACAACTCGCCTCATTTCACTTCAGGAGTACTGCAATGGAGCATCCAACCCGCACGCTGAATGGGCTCGGCCAGAGTCTATGGCTGGATAACATCACGCGAAGCATGCTGGGGGACGGCACCTTGCTCGGTTATCGCGAGCAGAAGAACGTTACCGGCCTGACTTCCAACCCGACAATCTTTGCCCAGGCCATCAAGGGCGGTAAGGATTACGACGCATCGATCCGTGCAGCGGGGCAGGTAGAGCCGGAGACGGTGTTCTTCGGCCTTGCCATCGATGACCTGCGCCGCGCGGCGGCCATCTTCGAGCCGGTCTACCAGCACACGCACGGCGTGGACGGCTGGGTCTCGCTGGAAGTCTCGCCACTGCTGGCCGATGACACCACGCGCACCATCGAGCAGGCCGTGGCGTTGCACAAACAGGCCGCCGTGCACAACCTGTTCATCAAGGTGCCGGGCACGCCGGCGGGCATTGGCGCGATCGAGGAGCTGATCTTCCGCGGTGTGCCGATCAACGTCACCTTGCTGTTCTCGCCCGAGCAATACCAGGCGGCGGCCGACGCCTGGCTGCGCGGCCTGGAGCGTCGCCACGCGGCCGGACTGGATCTGGACGTGGCCTCGGTTGCCTCGGTATTCATCAGCCGCTGGGATGTGAAGGTGGTCGACAAGGTGCCAGTCGAACTGCACAACAAGCTCGGTTTCGCGGTGTGCGGCCAGATCTACGCCAAGTACCGCAAGCTGCTCGATTCGCCCCGCCTGCAGCGTCTGCAGAACGCTGGCGCGCGCGTGCAGCGCCTGTTGTGGGCCAGTACCGGCACGAAGGATCCGAAAGCGAGCGATGTGCTCTACATCGAAAACCTGATCGCGCCGCTCACCGTCAACACCATGCCGGAGAAGACGCTGCTGGCGTTCGCCGATCATGGCAAGGCCGAGCATCTGATGACACTCAACGATCCGGGCATCGCCAGCACGCTGGCGCGCTTCGAAGCCGCCGGCATCCAGGTGGAGCCGCTGGCCAAGACGTTGCAGCAGGAAGGCGCCGAAGCCTTCGTAAAATCCTGGCGTGAATTGCTGGATACGCTCAGCGAGCGCATGGGGGCGACTGCATGAGCGCATTGCGCGAGAAAGCAGCGTGGCGCGCGCTGGAAGCCCATCAACCCGAACTGGCCCAACAACATCTGCGTGATCTCTTCGCGGCCGATCCCGGTCGCGCGGAGCGTTATCGCGCCGATGCTGCGGGCTGGAAGTTCGACTACTCGCGCCACCGCATCAATGACCAGACGTTGCGGCATTTGTTTGCACTGGCGCGCGAATGCGGCGTGGAAGCGCGCCGCGACGCCATGTTTGCCGGTGAAAAGGTCAATATCACCGAACAACGTGCGGCACTGCATGTTGCCTTGCGTGCGCCGGCACGCAAGGTTATCAAGGTGGACGGCGTCAACGTCGTGCCGGAAGTGCACACGGTGCTCAAGCGCATGGCTGCGCTTGCGAATGCCATTCGCGAAGGGCAATGGCTGGGTTTCAGCGGCAAGCCGATCCGCAACATCGTCAACGTCGGCATAGGTGGCTCTGATCTTGGTCCGGTCATGGCGTATGAAGCACTACGCCATTACAGCGACCGCAAGCTGCAATTGCGCTTTGTTTCCAACGTCGATTACACCGATTTTGCCGAAGCGGTGCACGATTTGCACCCTGACGAAACGCTGTTCATCATCGCTTCCAAGACCTTCACTACGTTGGAAACCATGACCAACGCGCACAGTGCGCGCGATTGGCTGATGGCGGCGGCAGGCGGTGACAAGAAAGCCGTCGCCAAACACTTCGTTGCGCTCTCCACCAACGAGAAAGCGGTGGAAGAATTCGGTATTTCCACCGAGCAGATGTATGGCTTCTGGGATTGGGTGGGCGGTCGTTATTCGATGGATTCGTCGATTGGCCTGTCGACCATGATCGCGATAGGTCCAGATGCGTTCGGCGAGATGCTCGCCGGCTTCCATGCGATGGACGAGCATTTCCGCACCGCACCGCTGGAAAGCAATCTGCCGGTGATCATGGGCTTGCTGGGTGTGTGGTACACCGATTTCTTCCATGCGGAAACGCAGGCGGTGCTGCCCTATGAGCAGTATCTCAAACGTTTTCCGGCGTACTTGCAGCAACTCACGATGGAGTCGAACGGCAAGCACGTCACCCTGGATGGCCACCCGGTCGATTACCCGACGGGTCCGGTCTATTGGGGCGAGCCGGGCACCAACGGGCAGCATTCGTTTTACCAGCTGATCCATCAGGGTACGCGCCTGATTCCTTGTGATTTCGTCGGCTTTGCGCAGTCGTTGAATCCGTCGGGCCGCCATCACGATCTGCTGATTGCGAATGTGATCGCGCAGGCGGAGGCGCTCGCTTTCGGCAAGACGCTGCAACAGGTGAAAGATGAAGGTATTGGCGACGAGCTGGCGCCGCATCGCGTATTCGAAGGCAACCGTCCTTCCAGCCTGCTGCTGGCCGATCGACTGACGCCGGCCGCACTGGGCAGCTTGATCGCGCTGTACGAACACAGCGTGTTTACGCAGGCTGTGATCTGGAACATCAATCCCTTCGACCAATGGGGCGTGGAGTTGGGCAAGCAGCTCGCTCTGCGCGTGGTGGACGAGATCGAGTCGCCACGCAAATCGCTCAATCACGATAGCGCGACCAACGCCACGATTGCCTGGTATCGCAAAGCGCGTCGCAAGTCGACGGCTGCGGAGAGTGCATCAACACCGGCTGCCAAATCGACGCAGCGCGTGCTGGTGATTGATATCGGCGGCAGCCACGTCAAGGCGATGGTCAGCGGCAACGCGCGCGAGGTGGAGATCAAGTCCGATCGCACCCTGACGCCGGAAACCATGATCAAGCAATTGCGTCCGGCCATTCGCGGTTGGAAGTACGATGTGGTGAGCATCGGTTATCCCGGCCCGCTCTTGCACGATCGCATCGCGCGCGATCCTTACAACCTCGGCAAGGGCTGGGCAGGTTTCGATTTCGCCAAGGCGTTCGGTCGCCCGGTGAAAATCATCAACGACGCGGCGATGCAGGCGCTGGGAAGTTATGAAGGTGGCCGCATGCTGTTCCTCGGTCTAGGCACCGGACTGGGCACTGCGTTTATCGTCGACGGCATCATCGAGCCGATGGAGCTGGCGCACCTGCCCTATAAGAAGGGTACGTTTGAAGACTATGTCGGTTCGAGTGGTCTCAAGAAACTCGGCAAGAAGAAATGGCACGCCCATGTCTTCGATGTGATCGGGCAACTGCAGGCGGCGCTGGAGCCGGATTACATCGTGCTGGGCGGCGGCAACGTGCGGCATCTTGAGACGTTGCCGGATGGCGTGCGCCGCGGTGACAACCACAATGCTTTCGCCGGTGGATTCCGTTTGTGGGAGAACAGGACATGAGTGCAGGAAAAGCACAGAAACTGCAGTTGGGCTTTGTCGGGCTTGGGCGTATGGGGTTGAACATGGTTCGCCGCATGCAGCAGGCCGGCATCGATTGCGTGGTGTTCGACACCAATCTCGATGCGCGCAAGGAAGCTGCCGGCTACGGCGCGACCGCAGCCCAATCCATCCAGGATCTGGCCGAGAAGCTCGAAGGGCCGCGCGCCGTGTGGTTGATGCTGCCGACGGCGGTGGTTGATGCGGTATTGGATCAACTCGTGCCGCTATTGTCCGCAGGCGATACCGTTATCGACGGCGGCAATTCGCACTATGTGGAAGACCTGCGCCGCGCTGCCGAGCTGAGCAAGCATCAGATCATGTATGTGGATGTCGGCGTCAGCGGTGGTGTGTGGGGCCGCGAGCGCGGTTATTGCCAAATGATCGGCGGCCCTGAGCAGGCCTATAAGCGGCTGGAGCCTGCGTTTGCAGCGCTGGCGCCGGGCTTCGAAACAGCACCGCGCACGGAAGGCCGCAGTGGCGATCCGACGCCGGCGGAAAAAGGCTATTTGTATTGCGGCCCGAGCGGTGCTGGCCACTTCGTGAAGATGGTGCACAACGGCATCGAGTACGGGCTGATGGCCGCCTACGCAGAAGGTTTCAATGTGCTGAAGAATGCCAATGCCGGCAAGCAGAATCGCAGCGCCGATGCGGAGACATCGCCGCTGGAGCATCCGGAGCGCTATCAGTACGACTTCCCCGTCGGCGATATCGTCGAATTGTGGCGCCGCGGCAGCGTGGTGGGTTCGTGGTTGCTCGATCTCACGGCGATCGAACTTGGCCGTGATCCTTCGCTGAAGGATTACACCGGCCGCGTATCCGATTCCGGCGAAGGTCGTTGGACGGCACAGGCCGCGATTGACGAAGGCGTGCCCGTGCCGGTGCTCACCGCGGCATTGTTCGGGCGTTTCACCTCGCAAGGCAACGAGCTTTACGCCAACAAGGTGATGTCCGCCATGCGTCATGCATTCGGTGGTCATCACGAGATCAAGACCGACAACAAGGATTGATCCATGACTGACACCACGCTTGTGATCCTGGGTGCCAGCGGCGATCTCACCCAGCGTTTGTTGATGCCGGCGCTATATCGGCTGCACGCGTTGGGGTTGACACCGGATTTGCGCATCGTCGGCTACGCCAAGGAGCCGTGGAGCCGCGAGTATTTCGAGCTGCACATCCATAAGGCGTTGCAGGCGTTCGCGCCGGATTTCAAGCCTGCGCACTGGAACCGTTTCCGTCGCCAGCTCGATTATGTCGGCGGCGAGCTGCAAGCCGATCAGATCGCGGCGCTCAAGAGCAAGCTGAGTCCGGCTACCATGTTCTATCTTGCGTTGCCGCCACCGTTGTTCGGTGTGGCGGCGACCGCGTTGGGTGAGGCGGGTTTTTCAAAGAACCCTCGAGGCGGCTGGCGTCGTCTGGTGGTGGAGAAGCCGTTCGGCACCGATCTGGCATCGGCCATGGTGCTGCGTGAGCAGATGCACGCGCACTGGGAGGAAGAGCAGATCCTGCGCATCGATCACTTCCTCGGTAAGGAAACGACACAGAACCTGATGGTGTTTCGCTTCGCCAATCGCTTCCTCGAGCCGATCTGGAATGCGCAGCACATCGCGCAAGTGCAGATCACCTATGCCGAAACACTGGGGGTGGAGCAGCGCGCCGCGTATTACGACAAGGCGGGCGCGTTGCGCGACATGCTGCAGAACCATTTGATGCAGCTGTTCAGTCTTGCGGCGATGGAGCCGCCATCGAGCTGGGACGCCGAAGTGCTGCGCGACCACAAAGTGGAAGTGTTGCGGTCGGTGGTGCCGATCACGGTCAAGACCGTGGATCGACACGCGGTACGCGGGCAATATCGCGCGGGCAGATTGGGGCGCAAGAAACTCATTGGCTATCGCAGCGAGCCGGGGGTGAAGCGTGGTTCCGACACGGAAACCTTTGCCGCGTTGCGGCTGGAAGTGGACAACTGGCGTTGGCGCGGCGTGCCGTTCTATTTACGTAGCGGCAAGCGTCTGGCCAGCAATTACTCCGAGATCGCGGTGCAGTTTCGCGAAGTGCCGGGTCCGATTCCGCATGCGGTTCACGCTGGCAACAACTGGATGATCTTCCGCATCCGGCCGGTCGAACAGATGGATCTGCTGGTGACAGCCAAGCAACCGGGGGTGAAGCTCGCCGGGCGTCCCGTCACGTTGACGGCGGCCTACGCAACGCCGAACGACCGTGAGTTTTCCGCCTACGAGCAGTTGTTGCTGGATGCACTCGGTGGCGATCGCTCGAACTTCCTGCGTTTTGACGAAGTGGAATGGGCCTGGAAGGTGCTGACGCCCGTGCTGAAAGCATGGGAGAAAGGCTCGCCGGACTTCTACCCATCCGGTTCGGAAGGGCCAGAAACGCAGGCGCGCTTGCTCGACCCCGAGCATCGTTGGCGTTCGATCGCGTTGGACGGCGAAGAATGAGTTGAGCGATGGTCGCGCCGCAGTCATCGCTGCGGCGCGGCAAGATGCAGCGTTACAATAGCTGCATGCATATTTTCAAAGTCTTCCAGATCGAAGCTGCGCACCGGTTGCCCAACGTGCCCGCCGGTCACAAGTGCGCGCGCCTGCACGGTCATTCCTTCCGCATTGAAATCCATTTGCGTGGCGAGCCCGATCCCACGCTGGGATGGGTGATGGACTTCGCCGATGTGAAAACCGCCTTCGCGCCGCTCTACGAGCAGCTCGATCATCACTACCTCAACGATATCGAGGGATTGGAAAACCCCACCAGCGAGATGCTGGCGCGTTGGATCTGGCAGCGGCTGGAGCCGGCCCTCCCGGGGCTGGACGAGGTGGTGGTGCATGAGACGTGCACGTCCGGCGCCCGTTGCAGCAGGGGCAGTTTTTGATGCGGTGCAAAATTAACCGATTTGTCACTAATGTTTTGTGTTTGTTGAACATTTTGTGACATATCGGATTCTTAACAAAAAAGATATTGCACCGCACAAAATCCTTTGCTAGTCTTTGTCTCACTCTCCCATTCCCCTTGAGGGACAAAGCCATGACTCAGCAACTGAACACCCAGATTTTCGCTTACGCCAAGCAGCTGTCGGACAATGCGTTCAAGGCGCACGCCCTGACCATCAAAGGCTTGGAGCAGGTCGCCGAACTGCAGTTGGCTGCCCTGGAAAAGCAGGCTCAGGTCACTGCGGATTTCATCGCCCAGGCGGCTGAAGTGCGTGACGTCGACGCTCTGCGCGGTCTGTGGGAAAGGGGCACCAGCCTGAGCCGTGAGCAGGCCGAGAGCGCCGTTTCCGTGACCAAGGAAGTGGTCGCTGTGGCTCAGAAGACCGCCGAGTCCCTCAATGCGCTCCTGCAGGAGCAGCAGAAGGCTGCCAACGAGGCCGTAGCTGCCCCGGTCGCCGCCATCAAGAAGGCTGCGGCTGCCGCCGGCAAGTAATTCATCATCTTCCCGTATATCGCGACTCCCCTTGCGATATGCCTTGGGCCGGACCCCTGCGTCCGGCCTTTTTCTTAATTGAATTTTGTCCGCCCGGCCCCCCGTGAGTCGGCGTGCCGCAGCCTGCGCGGCTTGCTGGCCCAAAAGCCAGACTGATATAATTTTCCAGATTGGATCGTGACCCGTGGCGTGGTTATGCCTGGTGCGAAACCGCGGGAACCTCACGTGCTCAACAGTCTTGCTTCCGGCCGACGTCTCGCCCTGCGATTGCTGCTATGGCAGCTAGTCGCGGCGCTTGTTGTGGGTCTCGTTTTTGCGGCGTCGGGACTTCGCGAAGCGATAGCGGCAGCGGCGGGGGCGGTGATTGTGGCGTTGGGTACCGCGCTGCTGTCGGTGAGGGTGTTCAGTCAGGTAGGCGGCGCCGGCTTTGCGCTGGGGCGCTTCCTGACGGGCATGATCCTGAAATGGATGGTGATCATCGGGGGGATGGTCGCGATCATGTTTCAATACAAATTGCCGCCGCTAGCCGCCATCACGGGGCTGGTTGTGGCTTACGCGGTTAATCTGCTGGCATTTAGGTTCAAGGGTTAGAAGATGGCAAGCGAGCCGCAGGGCGGTCTTACCGAATACATCACGCACCACCTGACGCACTTCAAGCCAGTGCGCATGAGCCCGGAAGGCTTCTGGTCGGTGCACATCGATTCGCTGACGGTATCGCTGGTGCTGGGCGTGATTTTCTGCTTTTGGTTCTGGTCGAAGGCGCGTAAAGCTACTTCCGGCGTACCCAGCAAGGGCCAGGCGTTCGTGGAAATCATCCTCGAATTCGTCGACGGTCAGGTCAAGGATGTATTCCACGGCGATCGCCGCTTCCTCGGCCCGTTGGCGCTGACCGTTTTCGTGTGGGTGTTCCTGATGAACGCCATGGACTTGCTGCCGGTCGATCTGCTGCCGTGGATTACCCATCAGTTCGGCATCGGACATTTCCGTTCCGTGCCCACCGCTGACCTCAACCTCACCTTTGCGATGTCGATTACCGTGCTGCTGCTGGTGATCTTCTATAGCTTCAAGGCGAAGGGACTCGGCGGCTTTACTCACGAACTCTTCACGGCGCCATTCGGTGCCCATCCCGCCCTGTGGATCCCCAATTTCGTGTTGAACATCGTCGAACTGCTCTCCAAGCCGGTGAGTCTGTCGATGCGACTGTTCGGCAACATGTACGCGGGCGAGCTCGTGTTCATGCTGATCGCGGGTCTGTTCAGCGCAGGCAGCTGGATACTTTATGGCATGGGCATTGTCGGTTATGCGGTGTGGGGCATCTTCCACATCCTGATCATCTCCATTCAGGCCTTCATCTTCATGGTGCTCACCATCGTGTACATCTCGATGGCCCACGATCACCACTGATTCATTCACTTTTGTCAGAACAACTGCTTTTTTTCTTGAGGAGAACACCGTGGAACTAGCTGCTCACCTTGCCCAAGTCCAGGGCTTCACCGCCATCGCACTCGGCCTGATTATCGGTTTCGGTGCACTCGGCGCCTGTATCGGCATCGGCATCATGGGCTCGAAGTTCCTTGAAGCCGCCGCACGCCAGCCTGAACTGGTTCCGCTGCTGCAGGGCCGCATGTTCCTGCTGGCCGGTCTGATCGATGCGGCGTTCTTGATCGGCGTGGCGCTGGCGATGTTCTTCGCCTTCACCAACCCGCTGCTCACCGCGGTGAAGGCTGTTGCTGGCGGTTAATGCTGGCTGACAGTTCATTCCGGGTGCGGCCGTGATGATGCGGCCGCATCTCTTAGCAATCGACATGTACAGGTAACGCAGCGATGGAATTCAATGCCACTCTGATCGGCGAAATGATCTCATTCGCCATCTTGATCTGGTTCTGCGTCCATTTCATTTGGCCGCACATCACCAAGGCCATTGAAGAGCGCCAGCTGAAAATCGCTGAGGGACTCAATGCCGCCGAGCGCGCGCACGCCGAGCTGAAGGACGCCGACAATAAAGTAGCGGCCGAGATCAAGCAGGCGCGGCAGCAGGCCGCCGAGATCATCGACCGTGCGCAGCAACAGGCCAACCAGATTCTGGACAAGGCCCGTGCTGACGCCGTGGCCGAGATCAACCGCCTGAAGGCGGCAGCGCAGGACGATATC
>Ga0153933_1000741_pt1 | contig 10532 bp, 8 predicted proteins | sample TSNJ017MetaG_FD_102275 | JGI IMG/M metagenome (GOLD analysis project Ga0153933, IMG submission 102275) | Attine ant fungus gardens microbial communities from New Jersey, USA - TSNJ017 MetaG | ecosystem: Host-associated > Fungi > Mycelium > Unclassified | place: USA: New Jersey, Wharton State...
CAGATGTGAACGCAAAAAAAATCCCGGCCGGAGCCGGGATGTTTCGATGCATGGCATCGCAGAGGTTGGCAGTGGGTCGAATCACCAGTGATAGATCACTTTGGTGTAATAGTAACGCCCATTGAAGCCGTCGGGTGAAAATTCCGAGTACGGGATGGTGCCATTGTTGTTGTTGGCGGCGATCACCTTGTCCGGATAGCTGTTGGTGGCATTGTCCACACCGAGCGTGAAGGTCCAGTTGTCGAGGTTGTAGCTGCCGGCCAGATCCAGCACCCATTGCGGGCTGAACACCTGGTTGAGCAGATACGATGCGTTGCTGTAAGCGGTGAAACTGCCATAGCGGGTGAGGTTGCCGTTGAACACCCAGTGGCCCAGCGTGTAGTTCTCGTTGAAGATCAGCTTGCTGCGCGGGGTGGAATTGGCAAGCAGGCCGCGGATGTCGCGGTAGCTCACGCGTTCCAACTGCAAGCCGAGCGCTTCCAGTTGCGGCGGATTGGGCGCCACGCCGGTGACCTGGGTGCGGTTGTAGTTGTAGCTGAGTGTGCTGTCGAGCACGCCGTCGTTGCCGAAGTCGGATCGGTAGCTGGCGACCAGATCGCCACCCTGGGTCTTGGTATTGACCGCGTTGGTGAAGTACTGGGCCGAGCTGTAGGCCACGTTGGTGATGCCGTTGGCGGCCAGGTAATCCACCACGACCGGATCATTCAGCCCGCTCAGTGTGCTGGACAGCACGATGCGGTTGTAGATCTGGATCTGGTAGATATCGAAGGTCAGGGTCAGCGGGTCGATCGGGTTGAACACTGCGCCGATGGTGTAGTTGTGCGACTTCTCCGGCTTCAGCGCCTGCGCGCCCAACAGCTGCGCCACCGGATTGCTCACCGGCAACAGACCCGTCTGGTAGATGCCCGGCGCGACACCCGGTCCGGCACTGCTGGGCGTCAGATACAGCGAGCCGATCTGCGAATAGTCTTCCTGCGCCAGCGACGGTGCCCGGAAACCCGTCGATGCGCTGGCGCGCAGCGCGAAGCGGTCGGTGAAGTCGTAACGCGCAGCCAGCGCGCCCGAGACGGTGTTGCCGAAGTCGTTGTAATCCTCATGGCGGACCGAGAACGAGGTGCCGAGCTTGTCGGTGAGGTTGGTTTCCAGGCTCACGTATTGGGCGACGTCGCTGCGGCTCCACGCGCCGGTGTTCACCGGGCTGTAGCCGCTGAAACCCTGCGCGCCGCCGCTCACGCCCGAGGTGCCTACGTAATACGAGTCCGGATCGCCGGCGCTGATGCTGTAGGTGTCGCGCTGGTATTCCGCACCGAACGCCAGCGTGACCGGATTCGGCAACCAGCCGAACGAGAAATCCTTGGCGATGTCTACGTCAGCCACTTGCTGCGCCGCCGAGACGACGCCGTCGAAGAAGCTGGTCGGGGTGTAGCCGAAGTCGTGCAGGTAGGCGTAGTTGGCGCTGTGAATGGTGTCGAGCGATACGCGGTTGCCGCCGTAGTTGGCGCTCACGTCCCAGCGCCAGCCGCTGTCTGTCGTGCCGCGCACGCCGGCGACCAGCGCCTGGTCGGTGCTGTGGGCCTGCAGCAACGGCTGATAGCCATCGGGATAGATCGCGCTCAGCAGCGTTTTGACCGACGACGGGTAGCCATACGGATTGCGATACAGCTCGTCGGAAATCGCATCGCGCTCGTGATAGCTGCCGAAGGCGTAGAACTGCACGTTCTTGGTGATGTCGTATTGCGTATTGAGGAACAGATTGTGCTGGCTGACAGACGGATCGCCGAACACCTGCTTCTCGCCGAGCTGCGGGTAACGCACATCGACGCCGCCGTGATTGGTGGGATCCTGGTGGCCGTCATCCAGGCTGATGCGCAACCAGCCCTTGTCGCCGCTCAACGGAATGCCGAAGTTGGCCGAGCCCAGCCACTGGCGGCCGCCGCCGCGCTGGTACTGCCCGCCGTCGAGTTCAACCGAGCCGCCCTGGGCGCCATGCTTGAGGATGATGTTGATCACGCCGGCGATCGCATCCGAGCCGTATTGCGCCGATGCGCCGTCGCGCAGCACTTCGATGTGGTCGATCGCCGAAATCGGAATGGTGTTCAGATCCACCGGCGCCGAACCACGGCCGATGGTGCCGTCGGTATTGATCAGCGCGCTGGAATGCCAGCGCTTGCCATCCACCAGCACCAGCACTTCATCTGGCGACAGGCCGCGCAGCTGCGCGGGGCGCTGCGAATCCGTGGTGTCGGTAGCCGCCGGGCGAGGGAAGTTCAGCGACGGGATTAGCCGCGCGAGCGCGGTGGCCAGTTCGCTGGTGCCGGTGCTCTGCAATGCGGAGGCCGGAACTACATCGATCGGCGAGAGCGAACTGCTGTCAGTGCGATTCTGCGTGCGGGTGCCCGTCACGATCACCGCTTGCAGATTCTTGGCATTGGAGGACGAGGAGGTTGAGGAGGAGGGAGGATTCTGCGTGGCATCCTGCGCCGCCGCCGCGGTAGCGAGCGCGAACAGCAGGGCAGAGGTGAGTGGTGTCTTGGTATAGGTAACGAAACGAGTCTTGCCTTTCTTCATTAGCGGACTTCCCCTGGTGCATGACTGCTGCACGGCAGCAATTTCAGGTTAATGACAATGGGATTCCGGGACAACGGACGATTGGCTGGCTAAAAATCCAAATGGGAATATACATATCGAACATGCACTTACCTGCATGTCTGCGATGGGCTGCCCGTTGTCCGAGGCTGATCTGGCGGCCATGCGCAAATTCGTTCGCCATGCCTCCCCGGTGGGAGCATGCGTTCGCGCAATGTGTAGCCGATGTGTAGGAGCCTGTTCAAAATCGCATCGCAGCCCGACAGGCTCCTAGCCACCGAGTGATCGCCATCCGGCCACACGACCACCTGCGGGCTAGGCGCATCGGGGGGCAGGCACTAAGATGCCCCGGCCTAAGGTGACCGCCGGTGTCGTGCCGGTGGTTGAAACGGGAATCCGGTGACATCGTGCCCACGGCACGGCCATGCCGGAGCTGCCCCCGCAACGGTAAGCGAGCAACACGGTCCCCACGTCGCCACTGTGCCGGGTGCACGGGAAGGCGGGGATCGGAAGGACCTTCCTTCGCTCGCAAGCCCGGAGACCGGCCCAGGCGACTACCGGACGGCGGAGGGCCAGGTCGGGAACCGCTGCGTCGTCAGGCGGTGCCGTGTTCCTTCACCCGTCTGACCGGCCAATGCGCCGCCGTGTGAAGGAGAATGATCGTCATGAAGCCTTTGTCCCCGATCGATCCGCATCGGTTGCTTGTACAGATATGAGTGATCAGTCAGCAAAGGATGCGATGACGCCGGAAGAGCGGCATCGCGAACGCATGCAGCGCAAGAAGGAGCTGATCGATCGCAAGATCGCCCGCGCCACCATCGACCGCGGCGTGCTGGTGGTAAATACCGGCAACGGCAAGGGCAAGAGTTCATCCGGATTCGGCGTGCTGGCGCGCTCGCTGGGGCATGGCTTCAAGTGCGGCGTGGTGCAGTTCATCAAGGGCACATTCTCGACCGGCGAAGAAGCTTTCTTTCGCCGCCTTGCTGGCGATCAGCTGGATTACTACGTGATGGGCGAAGGCTTCACCTGGGAAACCCAGGACAAGGCCCGCGATATCGCCGCAGCGCAGGCAGCCTGGATGGTGGCAGCGCGGATGCTGGCCGATCCCGCCTACGACTTCGTTTTGCTCGACGAACTCAACATCGCGCTGGTGAAGCAATACGTGCAGCTGGAGCAGGTACTGGAAGCTGTCGCTGCGCGGCCGCCGCGTCAGCATGTGGTGATCACCGGGCGCGGCGCTCCGGATGGGTTGATCGCCGTCGCCGATACGGTCACCGAGATGCGGATGGTCAAGCACGCGTTCGAGGCGGGGATCAAGGCGCAGAAGGGTGTGGAGTTGTGAGCGATAACTACATCCACGACATGCCAGCTCCCTTCCCTGCGTGCAGGGGGAAGGGCGACAGCAAGGGTGTCGCGTGACCGTTGCTCAGACACACAGCTGTCCGGCTTTATTGATCTCAGCCCCCGCATCGGGCCAGGGCAAAACATCCGTCACCGCGGCGCTGGCGCGTTGGCACACGCAACAAGGCCGCCGCGTGCGCGTGTTCAAGACCGGTCCGGATTTTCTTGACCCGATGGTGCTTGCGCGCGCTGCAGGAACGCCGGTTTACCAGCTTGATCTCTGGATGTGCGGCGAAGCGGATGTACGCATGCGCCTGCACGAGGCTGCCGCGTCGGCAGACTTGATCCTGGTGGAAGGCGTGATGGGTTTGTTCGACGGCGCTCCATCGAGCGCCGATCTCGCGCAGCAGCTTGGCTTGCCGGTGATGGCGGTGATCGACGGCTCGGCCATGGCGCAGACTTTCGGCGCGCTGGCGTGCGGACTGGCCAATTATCGCGAGGGAATGCCCTTTCATGGCGTGGCTGCCAATCGTATCGGCAGCGCTTATCACGCGCAGTTGCTAAAAGAGAGTGTGCCGTCATCGATGCATTGGCTCGGTGCGTTACCGCGCGACGCATCGCTGGCATTGCCGGAACGACACCTTGGCTTGGTAGCGGCGACAGAACTGGCGGATATCGATCAGCGGCTCGATGCGCTGGCCCATGCCTGGGCGCAACACGCCAGCACCGAGCTGCCACCGCCGGTTGCTTTCGAAGCGGCCACGACGTCGCCTGTTCCAGCACTGTTGCAAGGACAGCGTATTGCCGTCGCACGCGACGCGGCGTTCTGTTTTCTCTACCAGGCCAATCTCGACCTGCTGGCCGCGGCAGGCGCATCGCTTTGTTTCTTCTCGCCACTCGCCGGCGATGACCTGCCGGCATGCGAGGCGGTCTGGTTGCCTGGCGGCTATCCGGAGCTGCATCTGGATACACTTTCAAAACAGCAGGATTTGCATGCCGCATTGCGAGCGCATCGCGATGCGGGCAAGCCGATCCTCGCCGAATGCGGAGGTCTGCTGTTCGCGCTGGATGCCCTGGCCGATCGCGATGGCCATGAGGCGTCGATGGCGGGGTTATTGCCAGGACGCGCCGTGATGCAAGCGCGCCTGGCTGCGCTGGGTCTGCAAAGTGTCGATCTGCCCGAAGGCCGCTTGCATGGTCATACCTTCCACTACGCGCATGCCTCCATCGATATGCAGCCGCTTGCGCATGCGGTCAACCCGAACAAGGGGCCGGGGCAGGAAGCGGTGTATCGGCAGCATCGGCTCAGCGCGAGCTTCGTGCACTTCTATTTCCCCTCCAACCCGCTGGCAGCCTTGCGTTTGTTCCTGCCATGAGTGCCGCGTTGGCCATGTGGGTGGCGGTATGCGTGGATGCGTGGCTGGGTGAGCCGCGTGGCTGGCATCCGCTGGTAGGGTTCGGCCGCCTGGCGAGCATGATCGAAAAGCGCTTGTACGCCGATCGGCGCATTGCCGGCGTGCTGGCCTGGTCGCTGGCGGTGCTGCCCCCGGTACTCATGTTGTGGATCGTGCAGCGCCTCATGCCGGCGTGGTCGTCGTGGTGTGTGTCGGTGCTGGTGCTTTATCTGACGGTTGGCCTGCGCAGTCTGGGCGAGCATGCTCGGCCGGTGGCGGATGCGTTGGCTGGTGGACAGCTGGATGACGCGCGCCGCGCCGTTGGACGCATGGTGAGCCGGGATACCGAAGCATTGAACGCCAGCCAGGTCGCTGCGGCTGCCACCGAATCCGTGCTGGAAAACGGCAACGATGCAGTGTTCGGCGCACTGTTCTGGTTCGCCGTGTTGGGCGCGCCGGGAGCGTTGCTCTACCGGCTGGCCAACACGTTGGATGCGATGTGGGGTTACCGCACGCCGCGGTACGAAAATTTTGGTTGGGCGGCCGCAAGGATCGATGATGTGCTGAATTTTGTGCCGGCGCGATTGACCGCCTTCACTTATGCCTTGTGCGGACATTTCGATGCCGCATGGCGTTGCTGGCGCACCCAGGCGCCGCAATGGGATAGTCCCAACGCCGGCCCGGTGATGGCGGCTGGCGCGGGTGCTTTGCGCGTATCACTGGGTGGTGCGGCGCCCTATCACGGTGTGTGGGAGGTGCGTCCGGAACTGGGCGAGGGCGACTTGCCGGATGCCGTATCGATTCGCCGCGCCCTCAGCCTGGTGCGTCGCGGTGTCGCGCTCTGGTTGCTGGCGGCCGTGCTGTTCGCCGCGTCGATGTATGGTGGCATGCATGCTTGAACATGGCGGGCGTTTGCAACGTGCAGCGCGCGAGTACGGCATTCCCATGGAACAGTGGCTGGATCTTTCCACCGGCATCAGTCCGTTTGGATGGCCAGTTCCCGCGATCCCCCCATCTACATGGCAGCGTCTGCCTGAAGACGATGACGGATTGATCGATATCGCCCGGGCCTATTACGAAGCACCGTATCTGCTGCCAGTGGCCGGTTCGCAGGCGGCCATCCAGGCCTTGCCTTTGCTCCGCTCACCATCACGTGTGGGCATTATCGCGCCGGGTTATGCGGAGCATGCGCATGCGTGGCGGCGCGCTGGGCATGACGTGACCTGTCTTCCGGCCGATGCGTTGCTGGCGAATATTGCGCAATGGGACGTGCTGGTGCTGATCCATCCCAACAATCCCGGTGGCGAACATTTTCGGGTGGAAGACCTGCTGCGCATCCATGGCGCGCTGGCGGCGCGCGATGGTTGGCTGCTGGTGGATGAGGCGTTTATGGATGTCACCCCGCAAGACAGTCTTTGCCGCTACACGGATCGCGATGGCTTGATGGTGTTGCGTTCGGTCGGCAAGTTCTTCGGTCTGGCCGGTGCGCGCGCCGGCTTTGTCTGCGCTGCGCCGCCATGGCTGGAAGCTTTGCAGGAAAAACTGGGGCCATGGACCTTGAGCGGACCGACGCGTTACATCGTGCAGCGGGCGCTTGCCGATCGCCCTTGGCAGGCCACGGCGCGCATCCGCCTGGATGCAGCCAGCCGCCGGTTATCTGAATTGCTCGCCAAACATGGTCTTGGACCCACGGCCGGATGTGGATTGTTCCAATGGTGCCGGTACGACGATGCTTCGTCGCTGCATCGTGGCCTGGCTAGACGCGGCATTCTTACCCGTCTGTTCGATACGCCGCCCAGCCTGCGTTTCGGTTTGCCTGCCGATGAGATCGCATGCCAGCGGCTGGACGCGGCGCTTGCGGAGCTGGTGCGATGAGCGCACGCGTACTGATGGTGCAGGGTTGCACCTCCGATGCCGGCAAGAGTGCACTGGTCACCGCGCTATGCCGATGGGCGAAGCGCCGCGGTTTGCGGGTTGCGCCATTCAAGCCGCAGAACATGGCGTTGAATTCGGCGGTGACGGTCGATGGCGGCGAGATCGGCCGCGCCCAGGCGGTGCAGGCGCAGGCTTGCGGTTTGCAGCCGCAGGTCGACTTCAATCCCGTGTTGCTTAAGCCAAATAGCGATACCGGCGCACAGGTGATCGTGCATGGGCGTGCGGTGGCCGAGATGGATGCGCGCAACTATCACGATTACAAGCGTCGCGCTTTCGACGCGGTAATGGCTTCGCACCGGCGTCTGGTGGATGCCTATGACGGTGTGATCGTTGAGGGGGCAGGCAGCCCCGCCGAGATCAATCTGCGCGATCGCGACATTGCCAACATGGGCTATGCCGAGGCGGTCGATTGTCCGGTGCTGCTGATTGCCGACATTGATCGCGGCGGCGTCTTCGCGCATCTGGTCGGCACACTCGCCTTGCTGTCGGCCAGCGAGCGGGCGAGGGTGGCGGGTTTTGTCATCAATCGTTTCCGCGGCGATCTCGCCTTGCTGCAGCCCGGTTTGGACTGGCTGGAGCGCGAAACTGGCAAACCCGTGCTTGGCGTGCTGCCGTATCTACATGGACTGCATCTGGAAGCCGAGGATGCATTGCCGCGCGAACGCGACAACAAGCCGGATGCGTTGTTACGGGTAGCGATACCGGCGCTGCCGCGGATCAGCAATCACACCGATTTCGATGCCTTGCGCGCGCACCCGCAAGTGGATCTGCATATCGTAGGGCCGGATGAAAAGCCGCCCGTCTGTGATTTGATCATCCTGCCGGGGTCTAAATCCACCCGCGCCGACCTCGCCTGGTTGCGCGCGCAAGGTTGGGACGCGGCGATTGCGCGCCATCTTCGTTATGGCGGCAAACTGCTCGGCATCTGCGGCGGTTTGCAGATGCTGGGACACGCCGTGCACGATCCGATAGGCATCGAAGGCGAGCCGGGCTCCAGTGATGGCCTGGGTTGGCTGGAACTGGAAACCAGGCTGGAATGGCAGAAGCAATTGCATCGCGTGCGCGGACGCCTGGCTTTCACCCATGCGCACGTACATGGCTACGAAATCCATTGCGGCGTCAGTTATGGGCCGGCGCTGGCCGCGCCTTTTGCATGGCTCGACGGCGGCCGCAGCGATGGAGCGTTATCGGCGGACGGCCAGGTCATCGGCACCTACTTGCATGGCGTATTCGACGATCCGCAGGCCTTGCATGCGCTGTTGCAATGGGCCGGTTTGCGCGATGCGGTAGCGGTGGACGTGAATGCCTTGCGCGAAGCGGGCATCGAGCGATTGGCCGACGCGGTCGAAATGCATCTGGATACTGCTACGCTGTCGTCCTTGCTGGGAGTCCATGCATGCGCACCCTGATCCTCGGCGGCGCCCGTTCCGGAAAAAGCACGCTGGCGGAACGCCTGGCTGTCGAAAGCGGCCGGGAGCTGGTGTACGTCGCCACGGCGCAGGCAGGCGATGAGGAAATGGCAGCACGCATTGCCCATCATCGTGCGCGTCGCTCCGCACAATGGTTGAACGTCGAAGAACCGTTGCAGCTCGCGTCGGTACTGCACCAGTACGCGCGTGAGAATCGTTGCCTGCTGGTCGACTGCCTGACGCTGTGGCTGAGCAACCTGCTTTGCGACGATGATCCGCAACGTTTGTCACGGGAGTGGGAGGCGCTGCTCGACGCCTTGCCGCAGTTGCCTGGCGAAGTGCTGATGGTCAGCAACGAAGTCGGTATGGGCATCATCCCGATGGGTGCCTTATCGCGGCGCTTCGTCGACGAAGCCGGGCGCCTGCATCAATCTATTGCTGCCATGAGCGAACGCGTGTTGTTCGTGGTGGCAGGTTTGCCCTGGGTCTTGAAAGGAACCTTGTCATGAGTCTCGAATGGCTCTCCGCGCCTTGCGCCTCGCCCGATGCGGCGATAGCCGAGCTGGCGCGCGCGCATCAATTGCAACTGACCAAGCCGCCGGGCTCGCTCGGCCAGTTGGAAGCGCTGGCGATACAACTGGCAGCGTTGCAGCGTACGCCGACGCCGTCGGTGGATCGCGTATGGATCAGCGTCTTTGCCGGGGATCATGGCGTTGCCGATGAAGGCGTGTCCGCCTTTCCGCAAGCGGTGACCGGTGAGATGGTGCGCAACTTCGCCAGCGGCGGCGCGGCGATCAGCGTGCTGGCGCGCGCGCTGGAAGCGAATCTGGAAGTGGTGAATCTTGGTACGGTGAATGATCCGGGCGAGATCCCCGGCGTGCGCCGCGCGATCATTGCGCCGTCCACGGCCAATTTCTGCCTCGCGCCGGCGATGACGCTGGCACAATTCGCGGCGGCCTTGGCGGTGGGCGCGGAAAGCGTGCAGGCAGCCAAGGCCGCAAGCGCGCAACTGTTTATCGGCGGTGAGATGGGCATTGCCAACACGACTGCCGCGGCGGCCGTGGCGAGTGCGTTGCTGGATGAGCCGCCGTCTTGCCTGGCCGGCGCAGGCACCGGTCTGAATGCCGAAGGCATCCGGCACAAGGTGAGCGTGCTCGAGCGTGCGTTGGCCTTGCATGCCGGCGCAGATACCACCTTGGAGCGATTGCGCTGCTTGGGCGGATTCGAGATTGCCGCATTGACGGGTGCCTACATCGCCGCTGCGCAGGCGGGACTGCCGGTGCTGGTCGACGGATTCATCAGCAGCACGGCTGCCCTGGCTGCCGTCAGCATTCATCCGGATGCGCGTCCCTGGCTGCTGTTCGCCCATCGCTCGAAGGAGCATGGCCACGCGCGAGTGCTGCAGGCACTGGCTGCGGAGCCGGTGATCGATCTGGGCTTGCGCCTGGGCGAAGCGAGCGGCGCGGCCACCGCAGTGCCGCTGCTGCGTCTGGCCTGTGCCTTGCACAAAGGCATGGCGACGTTTGAGCAGGCGGGTGTATCGACCGCATGAATATGCAGATTGAACTGCTGCGTCATGGCGATACCGGTCAGCGCAGTTATCGCGGCCAATTGGACGATGCACTCAGCGAGCAGGGCTGGGCGCAATTGCGTGCGGCGGTGGAAGGGCGATCCTGGGACAGCATCGTGTCCTCTTCATTGCAGCGCTGTGCAGCCTTCGCCCGGGAACTTGCCCAGGCGCGCAAGCTGCCCTTGCGTCTGGATGCGCGGCTGGCGGAATACCACTTCGGCCACTGGCAAGGCATGCCGATCGAGCAGATCGCGCAGGAGCAGGGCGATGCGCTGGCACGCTTCTGGGCCGATCCGG
>Ga0153933_1000742_pt1 | contig 10515 bp, 8 predicted proteins | sample TSNJ017MetaG_FD_102275 | JGI IMG/M metagenome (GOLD analysis project Ga0153933, IMG submission 102275) | Attine ant fungus gardens microbial communities from New Jersey, USA - TSNJ017 MetaG | ecosystem: Host-associated > Fungi > Mycelium > Unclassified | place: USA: New Jersey, Wharton State...
AAGAACGGATTGTAGAATTGGTCCCGAGTAACCCCATCATCCCTATCGTGCGAGCAGGCGCCACGGGCGCGATTAGGTTAAGCGATTGTGTTAGCCAGCGGCAATTTGAACAGAGCGCCCTTTACTCAGACGTCTTTGTACCACTCAGTATCCGTCATCAAACGGTAGTTACCCTCGATATCCCGGGGCATGTTGCAGGCGTCACCATCAATCGAGACAAAGATTTCACTGAGGAGGAAACGCTCCTGCTCAGCTTAGCCGCCCCTCACTTGGCCCTGGCGCATAGGAACCTGCAACGCATAGAAGCGCTGAGATCTGCCGCAGACGAGGTCGTTCCGGGGCCGGAAGATCTGGAAAGGGTTGGCCTAACTCCGCGCGAGGCCGAAGTGCTGCATTGGGTTATCAAGGGAAAACAAGATGGGGTCATCGCCGGCATCCTTAAAATCAGTGTGAGAACAGTTCACCAGCACATCGCTCGCATCCTGCGAAAGCTACAATCCGAGACCCGCGGATCGGCAGGCTACGAAGCAATGGTCAAGTTGAAGGGATTGGAGACCCGCGCGGAGCTGCGGGTAGTGCAGTAGCGGCTGAGCGCACGTGCAGGCCTAAGCGTGCGATAGTCTATAACCCATCATCACGCCCTTCGCGAAACCCTCAACGCGATTGGGAGCCTCGCCCTACCGGGGATGGACAACCACCGCTATGGCGAAGGCCTTTCGGTAGCCCCGCACGACCAACAGCGAAAGACGACCCAGCCGGGGTCGATCCAGTTCTCGGCGGCACAAATGCCACAGATATGGCGGATGAAGCCGTGACTTCGGCCGGCGACTGCATCCTCCTCTCCGGCTTTATCGGACTTGATGTTTCCGCTATCCGGTTCCGCCTTCCTACCAAGGGAATCGCCGTTAATCGCTGAGATTGATTCAGTATCGGACATGGGATTCATTCACTCAAGCCCAGTCAACTTTTGGTCGCCTCCTTATCTGGCTGTGCATGTCCACGCCGTCGTGATTGGGTCTGGCAGCAGCTTAGACGAAAGAGCCGGCCTGAGATATACGCACAATTACCTAGTGCCAGTTGCCTTGCGGTTTTGAGATCACCGCATGATCCGGTCTAGTTGAACGGTGACCAAACTGGCCCATTCCCTGGCCGGTTCGCTTGCGTAGTGGACGCCGTCGTTCCCCGATTTTCCCGGGACGTAATGGGTCATGGTGCTGGAATCAATCGTCTTAAATCCGTACCGGAAGCTCGCATTTTTTATTAAAGCGAGGACGGTACGCTGCACTTGGTAAGGATAATGAGACGAGTCCGGGGGCGTTATCCAGATGACCCTTCTCACTGAGCTGAGTGCGTGTTGTGCTACCAACATGAAATCATCCATGATGCGCGCGTCTTCCTGTTCGCGTTCCGCATGGATGACTAGCGCGTCCATCCAATTAGTACCCAACTGAACGATCAAAATCGTCGGGCGATATTTGGCCAACAAATCTTCGAGCTTTGGAGTAGGGACCGCCGGGGGCGGCCTGCCATGGTCGAAGTCCAATACTTTTGCCGATAGCGGGGTGTGTTCTCGGTACCCGCACTTGGTGGCGTAGTCGGGGCCGGCACGCAACCAATGCTCTGGAGAGGAACCGCAAACCGCGAAAAGGGCGACATTGCTAGCGCCGAATCGTCGCAGTAGATACTCCTGCATCGATTCACCGAATCCGCCAACCGACAAAGAGTCGCCGATCATCAACACCCGGTCGTTCCGGCTAGGGTAGAACCTTTGTCCAATCGTGTCGCGGGCCGACGGTTTGGGAAGTATCATGCCATTCTCCGGCCAGGCCACGAGCTGGTTATTGGGTTGTAATTCGTCTCCGGCGGAGACGGTATCCCGCTCGCCCGAGTTCGTGTCGGATTTCTCTGAACAGCTTATGAGCAGTAGTCCGGCCAGCACTCGCAGATATAACCAATAGCGCATAGAAGTTATCTTTTACTCCCTTAAACAACTAGTCCGAAAGCGTATCGCTGGTCCCCGGTTTGAGCTTCACTTCCACGGCTCTGGCTGCCTCGTTCAATTCCCGCGTGATGGGAGGCGGCCTTCGTCCTCCTGTTGAATATAAGGCACCAAGTCGATACGTCCGGTCTCGTCGCTGGTTTTCGTCGTATTCCAGGCGGTGGCGTCAACCGGCTCTAGCTGCAAAAGGAAGCTTTTCCCGATCACATATTTAGCCAACGGTTGAGACTTGAGACCAATATGTGCGGGATGCAGAACCAGGATATCTTTGCCGGTATAAGTACCACTGACGACCTGTTGGACTCGATAGACAAAAGCCACTAGCGACTCTCGGTAAGGCAACAGTCGGGGGACCTCCAAAGGTTTAGATCGGAAGGTTAACTGGGCTTTTACCGTTATCCGTCCTCGAGCATCACTCTCGGTAACCGTAGGTTGGGCAGCACCAGGCGTCACTAAGTCTGACAGTTTCGGCAATGACTCCACCTTAGTCGAATCCAGGTTGTCCCTTATGCGCCAGAAAACCGCATCAGCCCACTGATCCATTTGTTTACCAAAGAAATGTTCATGGTCTCGGGCCATCGTATGATAAGGATAGGGAACCATAACCCGGCTATCAATGAGAACTGCCCGGTTCTGGGTCAGTTTCTGTTCCTGCTCGAAAAGGAATTGTTGTACATCCTGGCTAACTCGGCCGGATATAGGAGGAGCGATCCAATAGATTCGGCGCAAAGATGACGGCGCCGTAGTAGCGGTTATCAAAAAAGGTTCAATGAGATTTCTTAAGATTGGCCCTTGAGCCTGTGGCTGAACCGTTTTTCCGTCGCGGAACACGCCGAACAGATTTGTGCCAGTCTGCATCACCAGGATATCAGGATGGATTGTGGATAACAGCGTTTCTAGCTTCGGGACGCGATACGACTTCGGCACATGCCCACGTTCATATCCGTCGACGAACTCGGTGGGCTTAGGCTGTCCCTCAGCGGATGAAATACTCCAGTAGCCGCAGAAGGTTTTGGCGTTCGCATAGGAGCCCTTCTTGAGCCAGCTGGCAGGTATAGTGGCACAGGCCATATAAGTGTAGACCGCGCTGATATCCCGATCTCGGCGAAACAGCGTGTCCAAGCGCTTTCCGAATCCGCACAAGGACAGGGAGTCGCCTAAAATCAATACCTTCAATTTCTGACTGGGTGACGCTTCAGCCGATGACGGCGTGACGTCTGGATTGATCTGAGCCGAAAGCGGCTGGCAGGTGAACCAAGACCAGGAAGTTAGACTGATAATTAATAGAGAAAGCTGACCGGGCAACCGTAATTGATCCACGTTCGCAGCGAGCACCTTATCAGGTAGAATAGGGGTGAGAATACGTAATTTTACTTATAGGCCGGCCGTGAAAATAATAAACGCACGCACAGGAGCGGAAATACGGGACGGCCCGGAGCGGGAGTTTAAAAAGGGAAGCTCATTTCGAAATCGGCAAGAGTTGCCATCCGGGAGTGGCTTCGGTAAACTCGCGCGCACTGAAACACCAGACCACCACTTTCTTTCGGCCGATATACCCAGGTTCCTTAATACCGCGGCGGTATAAACTTACCCTGACCGCAGTGGCGCCGGAGCCGCGAGTGCCGATAAGGTCTGGGCGCAGACCCAGTTCCAAGGTGAGTTGATCTAATAGACCTGCCTTTTCTGCCAAGAAATCGTGAAATACCAGCGTGTGACTATCACCCATCAAGAGGAGAGGACTATCTTTATCCGGTTCGATAGGGTGAGTGCCATCGGTGGCCTGCACCTGCCTGATTTTGACGTTTTCTTGGCAAAGCTTGGCACCAGCGCTCTCCGGCAACAAAGAAACTAAATCGCCTGTGAATGCTATTTCGTTCCACGAAGTCTGGTATTTTCCGGAATCATTTATCGGCAGGAGAGAGCGAATGTGTTCGGCAATGGCTTTGGCCGCGATTACACAACCAAGATCTGACCAATGGGAATCAGTCCGGCAATAGAGAGGACCCCGTTCCTCGTTTCGCTCCGAATAAAGGAGGGGCAAAAGGTCGATCACATCTACGCCGGCGTCGGCCAACCGACCATAAAATCGCTGCAGATCGACCCATAAAGCATCGGGTCTGCCTTGAAATGAAGAGAACAGCTTTTCCGGATAGATGGATGCCTTCGGAGGCACCGGTACGAGCAAAAGATGCACACCGGCTGATTGCAGCTGTTTGTTAAAATCGACTATGGCGGCAAAAGGATCCATAGCGGCAGAAGCGGCGGGCAGACTCACTTTAGCGTTGGTATCGTTCCAGAACTGGCCAGCTGAAAGAAACTTGAGCTCAGCTGTCAAGAAAAGCCAGCCCTCGGCTCCTTCGACCGCAGCAATATTTCGCTCGCTCAATGACGCGGCCTTGTCGAGCAAACTCTTTCTGAAACTGTCTGCTGCTCCCATTTCTGCGGCTTTAGATAACTGGGGAGCCCAGCCGATCAAGCAGGCAGTCAGTAGAATAGATATTTTTATTAGGCGGATAGGTGATCGCGCCAGCAGGGTTGTTTTCACCGATCTAACGAGGACGAGGTAGTGTGGTTTTCAGCTCGCAAATCTTCATCTACTATTTTCTGCCGGCGGCCTTGCTAGGGTATTACTCTCTTGGGCGTGCTCCTCAGCGGTGGCGGAATCTTTGGTTAGTAATTACCGGCTACTTTTTTTACGGGTGGGCTGGGCCCGGCTTCACGGTGGTGATGTTCGCGACGACTTCGTTCGACTGGTTGCTCAGCTTGGTCATCGCACGAAATGATTGGTGTATTTGGCGTCTCTGGCGAGGCGGTAGGGTAACGCTCGTCCGGCCCGGAACGAGAACGCGCCGACAGAAGGTAGCGCTTTCTCTCTCGATTTTGTCGAACCTGACCGTGCTGGGCTTCTTTAAGTATTTCAATTTTGCAGTCGGCAGCTACAATGGTTTTAGTGGATTCCTCGGATTAAGCCAAGCTCAATGGCATACTACCCTCCAAGTTGTGCTCCCGCTGGGGATCAGTTTTTATACCTTCCAAGCGCTAAGTTACATCATTGATGTCTATCGCGGCGAGGCGCTGGCGATGGCGAATTTCATCGATTTCTCCTGCTTCGTATCGATGTTTCCTCACTTAGTGGCTGGGCCGATCTTGAAGTTCTCTTTTCTGTCACCCCAGCTGACTGCCAGGACCTTAACGGCGGAAAAATTTGCTCGCGGGGTGGGTTTCTTCTGCATCGGTCTAGCCAAGAAAATCCTCGTGGCTAACCCCTGCGGCTCGATCGCCGATGGCACCTTTAACGCGCATGCGGTGAGTTGTATCGATGCCTGGTTCGGTGCCGCCGCCTACGCGTTTCAAATCTATTTCGATTTCAGTGGTTACTCCGATATGGCCATCGGGCTTGGCCTAATGTTAGGGTTCGTTTTTGCCAAGAATTTTGATTCTCCTTACCGCTCAGAATCGATTACCGACTTTTGGCGGCGATGGCATATCTCGCTTTCTACTTGGCTGCGAGAGTACCTCTACATCCCTTTGGGAGGCAATCGTAAAGGCGAAGTCCGCACTTACGTAAACCTGATGGTGACGATGCTGCTGGGCGGACTGTGGCACGGTGCTTCCTGGAATTTTATTATTTGGGGAGGAATTCATGGAGGAATGCTGGCGCTGGAACGGTCCCGGCAACGTCAGAGTCTCTACGCCAATCTGCCCAGAGCCATTCGCATCGGCATCACCTTTCTGATCGTTACCCTAAGTTGGGTGTTTTTCAGAGCCAGTGATTTGCCTGCCGCGATGAACTATTTGTCTAGTATGTCCGGGCTGGGACATCCCGGCCCCGAATCGTTATTGGTTAGCGGGATTATCTACGATCGATACTTGATTTTCTCGTGGCTGTTGGCTGCAGCCGTGGTTTGGCTGGCGCCTCAAACCTGGAACTGGACCCAAGTGATGACGTGGCCGAAGACGGCGACCTGCTTCGGGCTAACGGCGCTCGCGCTGGGCGTGCTGGCCGCTCAACAAAGTAATCCGTTCATCTATTTTATCTTCTAACTATGGCGCCAGGCACAGACGACGTGAGCTGCCAACCGCAGGCCTGGAGAGGAACGCAAGGTCGTCTCTCCCGCGAAGAAGAAGCGGATCGCGCGCTAAATCACACCCAATTCAGGCCGGGTACGAACTGGTGTCTCCTGATCCTTTTCGTAGGAATCATCTTCTCTGTGCCGGTTACGCAATGCCTGGTCGAGCTTGACGCCGGCTCGGGGAAGGCCCACCGCTTCGAATGGTTAAGCCGTCTGGCGCCGAATTTTTCCAGGGGCGCCCCCTGGCTCCGGTTCTGGGAAATATTTCCTAGTTCGCAGACTATTAAATCGACCGAAAAAAAGTTGGATGAGAGTTCAGTTTTATCGCGCTGGATTTTGCCGTGGGCGCAGTCCGCGCTCACCGGTTTGGGGGGGACGGGTAACAAAGAAGTTTATACCGGCAATGGCGGCTGGCTTTTTTATCGGCCAGATGTCGATTACGTCATTGGACCACCGTTTCTCGATCCGGTACGACTTGAGCAGAAGCGCCGGGACACCGGTACGCAGCCGGACCCGATTCAGGCAATTATCAGATTCAAAAGTCAGTTGGCGCAGCGAAATGTTGATTTGCTAGTGTTGCCGATCCCGGTCAAACCCTGTGTGGAAGGAGACCGGCTTTCTTCATTGGTTCCAGCCGGCAAGGTATTGCAGAATCCTTCTTTTGCCGAGTTCAAGCGCCGGCTGCAAGCTGCGGGCATTAAGGTCCTGGATTTAGGACCACGCTTGGTCAGCGCGAAACAGGACCAAGGAAACGCTTATCTCGAAACTGACACCCATTGGCGTCCTGAAATCATGGAGGTGGCAGCTCACGAAGTTGCGGCTGTTCTCGCCACATTGCCACCAACCAAACCACTGTCTCTTCAGTCCACTATACGGCAAGCAACCAACTTGGGGGATATCTTTGCGTTACTGAAATTACCAACCAGCCAAACCATCTATCATCCCGAGACTGTTAATATCCGGACGATCGCTGAAGGCAGCTCGCTTTGGCATCCGGACCGGGGCGCGGACGTTTTGATTTTGGGAGACAGCTTTTGCAATATCTACTCCTGGCAACAGATGGGGTGGGGAGAATCGGCCGGGTTCGTCGAACATTTAAGCAAGGCGCTGGGCGGACGTCCGCTTGATTGTATTGTCCGCAACAGTGACGGAGCCTTTGCCACTCGGGAAATCCTCGGTCACGATTTGTCTCGGGGCAACGACCGGCTAGCGGGCAAGAAAATCGTGATCTGGGAATTTGCGGCGAGAGAGCTAGCCTTTGGCAATTGGAAATCGATTGATATGGAAGTGGGAAAACCGGCGCCATCACATTTTTTGAGTTTGAAGTCAGGCCAGGATCTGATCGTGAGTGGAGTGGTGGAAGAGATGTCTGAGGTGCCGTTACCGGGCAGTATTCCCTACAAAGACCACGTTGCTACCATCAAGCTCGGCGAGTTGAGCAGCAGTGGGCCTCTCCTGGCCGATTCCACAGATGCGCTGGTTTATCTCTGGAGTATGCGTGACAACGTTTGGACTCGGGCTGCTCACTTACGATCGGGCGACCAGGTTAAAGTCCATCTATTCTCGTGGGACGACTACTCCGACCAATACGAGAAATTCAATCGTAGCGAGTTGGAAGGAGCAGACCTGCAACTTCAAGAACCCACTTGGGGGGAGCTAACGGAGTAAGGTCAGGAAACCACCTGGTATGTGCCCTGGCAGTTGCCACACGTGAACCATTCGCCCTCGTAGTCGAATGATATGACCCGGCCGGAGCCGCAATGCGGACAGTTTACAAAAACCAGGACCGCCCGGCCCTGAACCTCTGAGCCGGCCTCAGATGCCGCTTTCTCGTTCCCCTGTTTTGCGGGGTCCAGATTGCCTTCCGTCTTTTTGGTTTGACGCTCTTGCTTCAATGATTCAGCCATTTGGATTACCTATTTTATCTACTTTTGCCTGCCGATACCGGCAGTCATCGATAAGACGGTAGAACGGCTGGGAGTTGCAAGGTATTTATGGGCCACCAATCGTCCTCGTGCTCGATTTTGAGCGCCCGGTAAGCCCCCGACCATCTCCGGTTAATGCCACCTCGGCTAGGGATACATCGAATGCACTGGTAGAGGCAGTTTTTTCGAGCACGAGGACGATTGGCGGCCTACGGCTCGCTGGCTTCGGTATCGGCGCCGTCGGTGACTGGAGAGCTCAATCGGAAGAGGGGATATCGGCCGTAGTTTTTGGCGAAATCAATCTGGCCAAGGTAGTCGAACCCGAACCGGCGGGGCCGGCCTCGTCTCTGGCTGTCAATCATGGCGTAGGAAACGAATGCTTCCGTGGCCCAAACTTCGCCTTCCCGCACGATCGGCTCAATACGGGCAGTGTGGCTGACGTGCGATCCCGTGAACGAGATCTGTCGGATGACCGGGTCAAGGCATAGGATGACCGGGCCGGTATGGAGGCTGATCCTGAGGCTGAGCGGAGCGATCAGCTCTCGCCGCCAGTTTCCCTGTTGCAGCGTTTCCAGAAGCCGGAGGGCAACGTTCCCGGCTGATACCGGTTCATCGAACACGAAATAGATGGCGTCGCCCCAAGTATTGGTTAGGACCGGGCGCGGCGGCTCGGAGATCAGCGCGGAAATCATCCCCAGAAATTCAGGGGCGAAGTGCTTAATCTGGTTTTCGGGAATCTTGCTGTAACCGACGACATCGGCGAACAAAAGTGTCTTTATGGTCTGTTGGCCTTCACTCACCGTGATTTCTCCGAATGAGATCCGGTCGAACTTCTCATCCTTCGGTTTGGCCGTCGTGATTTTCTCAAGATCGATCACTTCTACCGGATGACCTTTGGAGGTCCAGAAGTCCACGAAGCTAGAGGTGCCGCCTAGGCCGTCTCCGCGCCGGCCGTCCCAGACCGCCATCGGATGTACATCGGAGCCCAATTTTTCCGACCGGAACAAAGCCATCCCGTTCATACAGTCATTGCAATAGACGTAACCGAGATTCCCGCTGGGAGCGCCTTGTTGAGAAAGGAAGGTGACAGAAGTAGCCTCTGCGAGAGCGCGATCGAACCGCGGCTCCCAGCTCTGGCCGCCCACCAAAACGCTAGTCTGTTTGAATTCCTCTTTACGCCAAGGAAGCACCACCTGGATGTCGGCTTCCCGGGCTAACATAGCCTCGATGAAAAGCAGATCCGACCCACACGCGGCCGATGAGATGCCGATCTGAGCATCGACGGACGCCAAGGTTAAGCGTATCTGTTCCGCCACCGCGTGGGCATATTGAGCCGGGAAACGCGGCACCTCCCGGCCTGGCGTGTCCACCATATGACCGGAGAAAATGATCACATCCGGCAGATGAAAGATTCCTTTGAGCGCGCCGAAGTGCCATTCTAGCGACTCGCAGATTCGCTTGGCCTGTTCGCTGGTCGAGCTTAGATCGCCCCAGCCGCGCTTTTGGTGCATGAGCTGAGAGTATTTTTGGTAATACTCGAAAGTGGCTGCGGTAATTTCTCCTACGTCGGCGCTGAGCACGAGCTCAGCTTCGGCGATCGAGGCCAAGGCCCAGTAATCGTCAGGATGGGAAGCCAGCGATTCGAGGCAAAGCTGTTTCACCTCTCCAGCCAATCTGCGGGCTGCCGGCCGGTCATTGAGCCAGAGCGACAACGTACAGGCGTTGATAGCAGGATAATATTCTCCATTTACGGCGTAAGCCTGTAAATAGTAGGCTCGCGATCGCTCCAAAAACTTCTTCCGGCCAGGCCCGGGAAACTTTGCCAGATCTTTGTAAGTCCGTCCCAGCGCGCTCAACGACTTATCATCCTCGACGCGGATCGCTAATAAATCTCGCAGGATTTTTTGCGCCTCACGCACCGAGCCTAACCGCGACAACGCGATGGCTTGTTCCCGGGCCAAGTCGATCTGTTGAGACGTTACTATTTCTGGAAATTTCTGCCGAAAAGCCGCTTCCAGGCTTTTGCCGCCTTCGCTAGCGATTTCGAGGGCGATCAGGTTCTCGCCTAGCTGGGTGGCGGCTTTCGCTAAGCGGGCGTAGACGGAGCTATCCTGGCTGAACCGGAGCGCGCTGCCTCTTTCATCCGCCTCCTGATACTCGGCGACCAGGCGAGGGAACCAATCAGAGCGAGTGTACCAAAATCTGCGAATTCCGCGAACGGACTTCAGCGCGGGCATGAGTTCGTCCAGAATAGGCATCTAGCGCCGAACCATCGCGTGTAGGCGCCTTGGTTGCAAGAGGGGCGAAAGAGCAAAACGGCGAAAGGGCGAATCGCCCGGTAGGACGAAACTCTCGGCGGGTATGGTCGGCTAACACCTTTTGGCATTATCGCGCCGGATTTGGGGCATTGCGGGTGTGGGCGCGACCTCGCGTCCGCGCTTCTGACTAACGCTCTGTTGCCCGAGAATAGCGAAGTGAATACCACGCCACGTCCCGAACTGGCTCAAATCCGGCGCGG
>Ga0153933_1000744_pt1 | contig 10496 bp, 9 predicted proteins | sample TSNJ017MetaG_FD_102275 | JGI IMG/M metagenome (GOLD analysis project Ga0153933, IMG submission 102275) | Attine ant fungus gardens microbial communities from New Jersey, USA - TSNJ017 MetaG | ecosystem: Host-associated > Fungi > Mycelium > Unclassified | place: USA: New Jersey, Wharton State...
AGATTCTGGGAATTGAGAACCCAAGGTCAACGCGTGAAAAGGGAGCGTAGATCTGTTTCTCGAACGCTTCCCGGATCACTTGCAGGTTCCGGTTGGTAGGAGTCGGGAGTGGTCCGACGAATGGCACCGTCTGCCCGATCAAGGCATCGGGCTCATTCTCCTCCGGGATTGACTGCCGGACGGGGCTGGGGGAGGGCTGCGGTGTCGGACTCGGCTTTTGTCCGGCCTGGATCGGGTCCACCGAGATGCAAAGGAAGATAAATTTCGCCAAAACGGCGAAATAAAGGAGGGCACGTTTGCGGGATAACATTGCTAAATCCGAAATAAGATCTGCAGATTACCTTGGATCCTTTTCATCTCAGGATTCTGGTTTCACACGAGTTGCCGGCGAGCGAATTCATAAAAGAAACCTTTTTTTCCCATCAGTTCCTCGTAAGTGCCCTCTTCACAGACTCTCCCTTCGCGAAGTGCGACGATCCGGTCCGCTTTCACGATGGTGCTGAGCCGGTGCGCAATGATAACCCGTGTGACCTGCATGCGCTCCAGCGACTCGGTGACGATCGCCTGGGTGCGATTATCGAGCGCGCTGGTGGCCTCGTCGAAAAAGAGCATCCGCGGCTTGTGCGCGAATGCTCGCGCGATGGCCAGTCGTTGCTTCTGTCCACCGGAAAAACCGCCGCCGCCTTCACTGATCAACGTGTGCATCTGCATTGGCATTGCCCGAATGTCATCGGCCAGCCCAGCCATTTCCGCCGCCTCCCATGCATCAGCCAGTGTCAGGTTCGATTCGCCGACGACGTTGCGGAAAATGTCCCCGGTCACTAGCCGCGTTGTTTGTAACACCACCCCGATTTGGCGGCGCACTTCTCTCAAATCCAGGGTCTGCAGATCTTTGCCATCGAAGAAGATCGAGCCCGCATCAGGGTTTTCAAAGCCGAGGAGAAGCCGCAGCAGAGTCGATTTTCCGGTGCCGGAGGGGCCCACCAGGGCTACCATTTCCGTGGCCCTGATTTTCAGCGAAAATCCGGAAATAACCGGCGGTGAATCCCGGCTGTAACTGAAGCGGATATTGGCCATTTCGATTTCACCGCGCAATTCACCCGGAGCCACTCGGTTCTGGACGATCTCCGGTTCCGCATCAAAGATCGGCTTCGTGCGTTCCAGCAGGGGAAGGAGCTGAAGTAAGTTGAGCGAGTTTTGGCCCACCTGAATCATTGCACCGATGAGGGCCCCGAATGCGCTGTTAAACGCGAGGAAAGCGCCAGTGGTGAATGCCGGTGTACCGCCGGCGGCGGCGGTTTCCATCTGCTGAGAAACCAGCCAGAAAATGATCCCGGTCGTGAGCAACGAGAGCCCGGAAAAAAAAGTCTCTGAGGCGACACTCCATTTTCCGGCTTGGACTGACAGCCTCTCCTGCAAGGCATATTGGCGCGCCCAGGTCGCAAACGCGAACTGTTCCGCATGGGCCAGGCGGAATTTCGCTACCCCATTGATCAACTGGAAAACCAGACCGGAAAGCTGTCCTCGAATCTCGTACTGCCTCCGCAGAATAAACACTTGGGCAGCACTGAACCCGACCGATATCAGAGTCCCGGCCAAGGCGATCCCGAGTCCCCAAAGCGCCAGTGGTACACTGTAAAAGAACATCACCACCAGGTTGAACAGGGCAGTGGGCAGAATAAACAGCACCGTGGTACCGGTCGAGGACAGCAATTGATGAGCGGTGGTAATGCCCTGCGCGCGGTTCGCCAGGTCACCCGCGGTGAATTTTCGGAAAAAAACCGTTGGCAGCCGGAGCAGCCGGTCCCAGATCGCGGCTTCCAGGTGTGCGTGGGCCCGGTTTTCCACTCGCATCATCGAGACGGCGCGAACGAGTTCGTAAAGGCATCTCACAATTGCTGCGCTGATCAGGATGAGCGCGATCTGCGTCATCTGCGTGCGTTCAGACTGAGGGATAATGACATCGTAAATCCTGGCGCTTACCATCGGTGTCAGCGTCCCGAGCAGCCCGGTGATAACGATCATGGTAAAAATCATGGCTAGATCGCGCGAGCTTCCCTTGGTGCTGAACCGAACGACATCGCGTATCCGCAGCTTTCGCGGAGGTAAGGTGCGGTAGAGCGCGATTGCGGACGGTACTAACTGTGCGGCGGTTTGAGCGTTCAGTCGCGCTTTGGTGCCGTCCGCACGCACCATGTGATAGCGGGTCGCTCCCGCCGGCAAAAGAGCAACAGCTTCATCCGAAGCCGAGAGAAAGCCGATCAGCGGGCCGTGATCACGAGTAAACCAGCGCCCCGGGAGAAGCACTGCTCTAAAGCGGAGCTGAGCATGTCGCGCCAAGAGCCCTACCATGTCGGCAGCGTTACCGCGCTTGGCGAGTTCCGGCATCGAGTGCGACTCTGCGCCCAAACGGATCGCTATCCGCTGAAACGCGATTTCTATCGAATTGCCACTGGCCGAACGCTGCGGCGCAGGTCCCCCTCCTGGGGACCCGGAAAGAACAGTTGCAATGTCTTGCCACGCACCCTGCTCTGCTGCCTCCCGCAGTCGCAATCGTTCCGCTGCCGTTTCGCGCTCTTTTGCTTCCCGTCGGGCTAATGCGTTGCGAATGAGTTTTGCAAGGAAATCATGTGCGGCAGCAAGCTCCAATTGCCAATCGACTATTTCCACAAACTTGCCAGTGTCCAGCACTTCGGAAGCCGGCGACGGCCTCGAAATGACGACCCAGCTCTGCGGAACCAAAGGAACATACCGGAGACGTAGAATCTCGATTCCTAAGTAGGTCGCCTCCGCGCCGTTGGCACTCCACCAGCAAACGCTGTGTTGTGCGCCTAAAATTTCCCCGGCTGCCATCGGCGCAAGCTGTCCCGGCTTCGCTAGACGCCCTAGCTCCCTTTCATCGTTGACTAGCCTGCAGATTCCTTGAATCAAAGTGGTTAACCACTCACCCAGCCGCTCTGAGACCTCTCGGCTGTCGAAGCGGTCCAGTTCGACAATGCGCACAGCTGTCCCCGGCTGGCCCGTCGCCAGGATGCTGAACCCAGCACCTGATAAGTTAAATCCGACATCAAAACACCACTTTCCTGCAGAGACGCTTGCCAGATGCTGGCGCCGGGCATCTGTGCCTTCTTCTGCTAACACCAGGAACAACTCGACGGTGCCTTTTGTAACCTCGAAAACGCGGCTCACCGTTTCCCCCAGGCTCAAGGTGCGGCTTCCGGACAAGCCAATCTCGGTCAGTGCTTGGCTTTGCGCTGGAGCGCTCATTGTTCCATCAGCCGGAATAAGGCCGCTCTGTTTGCCATTAGTTCTTCAAAAGTTCCTCTCTCAACGATCCTGCCGGCATCCATCACGATGATTTCGTCCGCATCCCGGATCGTGCTGAGCCGATGCGCCACAATTAAACAGGCGCAGCCGCTGCGGCGCAGGTTTTGATCGATCAGCATCTCAGTCGCGGCATCCAGGGCGCTGGTGGCTTCATCAAGGATCAGAAGGCTGGGCTTGTGGACCAGCGCGCGGGCGATCTCGAGCCGTTGGCGTTCACCGCCGCTCAGGTTGCCGCCGCCTTCGCCGAGCTCGCTCTGATATCCGCCGCTGCGCGCCGCGATCACATCAGCGATTCCGGCGTACCGGCAGGCCTCATGGATTGGTTGTTCCGGTATCGAGGAGTTCCACAGCGTGAGGTTATCTTTTACCGAACCTGAAATCAGGAGAATATCCTGGTCTACCATCGCCACGGAGATGGCAAAGAGATCTCTTGGAATCTCATCGATTGTATAACCATCGAATCGGACTTCGCCGCTCCAGGGCCGGTAAAGTCCAGACGCGAGTTTAGCCACGGTCGATTTACCGCTGCCGCTGCCGCCAACCAGCGCCACTCGTGAGCCGGGCGAAAGGCTGAGATTAAAGTTTTCGATCAGCGGCTTTTCCAGGGGAGAGTAACCAAACGTGACATTGATGAGCTCTAATCGGCCGCTAAGCTTGGAAACGGATTCAAACTTAGATGTAGCCGGCTGCGCCGCATAAATGGGATCCTCCGCCGCCTGAAATACGTCGTTAATCCGGGTGATATTTGCTTTTAACAACTGAAGGTTATTGGCAAATTGGATCAAGGAATTCAGGGGGCTTGAGAACTGGCTGGCCAACGCCTGAAATGCCACAAAGGTCCCCAAGGTGAGATTGCCGTCCATGATCCGGAAAGCTCCGACTGCCAGCACCACGGTCGTAGTGATGGAATTCAACAGCATCGGAGCAGTCATCACATATTGCGAAAAGGTGAGCAGCGACTGTTTCTCCGCCAGATACTGGGCCTGGTAACCCGCCCAGCGCCCGAAGAATTCGTCTTCGCCCCCGCTGGCCTTCAACGTCTCGATCATCTGCAGACCGTTGATTGCAGTACCGGTCATCTTTCCGTAATGCTGAGTGGCAATCCGGTTCTTGTCGGCACGGGCACGGCTGGCGATCTGCACAATCGCAGCATTGATCACGGCCACACCGATACAGATCAAGGCAAGCACCGCATCATAGAAAAACATCAGGACGGCAAAGAAACTCACCAGCACTAAATCCAGTGAGATCTTCGCCAATTGCCCACCGACCACACCCGCTACCTCGTCATTGAGCGGAAGCCGGGATCCGATCTCACCGGCAAACCTCTGAGAAAAATAACGCATTGGTAACCGCAAGATATGCGTGAGGAAACGGCCGGAGCCCGCTAGTGACAGCTTCTCTCGAAAACGCAGGAGGCAATATTGCTGCAGCCCCGTGAGAAGCATCTGCATCGCTAGCACAATACCCATTCCAACCAGCAGTGGTCGGATCCAGGTTTTTTCGGTGCCCACGAGATAATCATCAATAAAAATCCGCATGAACGCCGGGATGATGAGACCGGGAACTACCAACAGCAGCGCACAAAGAAACGAGTAGGCAAAGGCGGCTCGGCTCTTTTGCAACCGCTCAAGGAGAAAACGCAGTGTACTGGGTCTGCGCCCACCCTTTCGAAACGCCTGAGTTGGTTGAAAGGTCAGAACCACCCCGGTATAGCTCTCGCTGAATTCGGCGGCGGAGACTTTTCGGCGGCCACGGGCCGGGTCGTTAATGTAAAAGGCTTTGCCTCCCCCGCTGATCCCGTCCAGCACCACAAAGTGATTAAAGTTCCAGAACAGGATCGCCGGCAGCCGCACTTTAGCCAGCTTTTGCAGATCGTACCTGAAGCCTTTGGATTCGAAACCAAAACGCGTGGCTGCTTTGACAATACTCAGCGCTCGGCTTCCGTCCCGTGACACACCGCATTCCTCGCGTAACTGCTCCAGTGGAACGATGCGCCCATAATGGCCTAATACCATAGCCAGCGCTGCCGCGCCGCATTCGACTGCTTCCATTTGGATTACCGTCGGAGTACGCGCGCGCCGGTTTGGTAGACGAATCGCCATCAATACAAACCCAGTTGCTTTTTCAGAAACGGGACCAGCAAAGTAATCGGGCGTTGCCGAGCCAGGACAACCGAGCCGGTGCAGACCGTTCCTCCCTCCACCGACATGTCCGGACCCAGGGATGAAGACCAGCTCAGGCCGCTCGGCGTCCTGGGATCCGAGTCCAGTGTCGCCGTTACTGTGAGCACCTCGCCAGTTTGTAATAGGCGATTAACCAGGACATCATTTTGCAGATAATAGACCATCTCGTCTCTGGTCACGGGGTAGCTGGATACGCTCTTTACCCTGCCTTGGATGTAGCCGTATTCTTCTGGTTTTACTGTGGAAGGCGAGATTCGGATCGCCATGCCGGTCTTGATTTTCTTACCTTCGTTCGCCGGTACAAAAACCAGCGCTCCCGGCTCGCCGAAAAGAGCTTCCATCCGCGCAAGTGCACGCCCGGGCTGGACGAAATCACCGGGATCGACTTCGATCCCAAGCACTTGCCCGCTGTGAGGTGCGTGAACTGTTCCCTCCTGTGCCAGGCGGATTTGAAGATCCTTAATGGTCGCTCTGTGATTGAATATCTCCTTACTTCGCGAATACCCGCGCGTCTGGACCTGATAAATCGCGCTCTTGGTTTCCAGGATCTGGCTTTTGGTCAGCAGGCCTTGGCTGTACAAGCTCTCCTGATTTGCCAATTTCTCTTCCAGGATGCTGATCTGATCCGATTCGTCCTTACTTTCGGTCGCATCTTCCGCCAAAAGATTCTGCAGCCCACGCTCGCTGCTGGCCAGCTGCTCTTTTAACTGGGTCAGATCCAGGTAAAACATGACCTGCCCCTCCTGTACCGCGTCACCGGCCTTTACCAGGACTTCTGAGACTAAACCGGCTCCCTGGCAAGCGACCGTGGTGAGACCAATCTGGGTATTCCGCACGATAATACCCTGTCCGGTCGTGCTGCGCATGATGGTACCGAATAACGCCCAGAATATCAGGACGCCTAACGCAAGGGCCGTCGTCAGTAACGCCAGCCAGCCCAAAGGCGACGTAATTGGAAGCAGCGCATCGAGCTGTTCCGGCGAGCGAATCTTCGCCAGAGCGGCTTCGCGAAAGAGGCTCTGTCTCGAAAACGGCTGGCTCACTGTGTCCCAGACGCCGCGCTCATTCTTGTCTCTGCTAGAGTTGAACCGACCTGTTTTGGCTCGGCGGTACCCAGAATGGCCCGAATCGCCCCAAAACATCTCCGGCTCACAGAAAGTTTTTCTTTGATGCCGTCAACCTCGGCCAGGCATTCGTCGCCTTCTCCAGTCATTTCAATCCGTCGCAGACGCTTGGTATTGGCAAGAGTTGATCGATGAATACGCAAAAAGCTATTCTTTGGGAGTGTCTCTTCCCAGCGCCTCAACGGCCGCATCGCGATGTCAGTGGTGCCGTCCGCAAAAAGAATCCGGGTATAGTTACCGAACGCTTGAATCGCGCAAATTTCGCCAACCGAAACCAAACGGCGTCCGCGTTCAAAAGGCACGAACGCGCGCTCGGGCGGAGCGGTGCTGAAGTTGGTGGACCAATCCAGCCGCAACAACCGGCGAATACTGCGGTTCAGTTGGTCCTTCGACAGCGGCTTCAAAAGGAAATCCACCGCGTCGACCTCGAAGGCCATGGCCGCCCATTTTTCTTCCTCGGTCATAAGAATCACGTCCAAACTCGACGGGCGATTACCGAGCCAAGCGAAGGTTTGCCCTGGATTTTGTCCCAGGTCACAGAACAGGAGGCGCACTGCGCTTGATTCGACGTTCTCTCTAAGGTCCTCAAGCGCCGAGAGTTCGATCCTGATGTCGACTGCCGGATGTGCCAGTAGCAGACGACACAGGCGTTCGCGGTCTTTCAGGCTCGCGTCGATAACCGCCGCCGGAAGCGGCAAGTGACTTGATGGAATCAACATGACGACGTCCGTTGCGGACGTCCTGATTCCGCGGCGTACACCCATATTCAGGCCACCCCGCTGTGTCAACTGTTTTTGCGTGAATAAGTGCTTCTGATATCGACATCTTTGGCTTCGGTTGAACTCCGATCGAGGCAGTTTCGGCTGCCAGCTTTTCGTCTATAGTTTGTAAGCAATAACAATCCTAGGGTTTTCTTGAGCGAGCAGAGAGTCATGGAAGGTGAGTAGGGTGCGCTAACTACATATAGTAAAATGTCATTTCGCATTAAAGACAGGGTATCTATGTTATTGCTTGCCTGAGCTATCGGGGAAGTTTTCGGAGAACAAGCGAAACCCGGAGAACGCGTCAGATGCGTTTTCAAATCGGTCGCTTTGCGCAGATTGCCGCGAAAGACGATTTATCTGATCGCATATTCGATCATCCAGAGGGTGATCATTGCGGATTTAAAACAAAGGAACTGGCCGATTTAGCCTAGTTTCAAGGTGCGATTTGAATGGCCCTCGGGATCGACGTTAGCTCGAGCAGTCATTGGCAATATAGTTTAGCAGCTAGGCGATCAGGCTAGATTCGGCGCCATCGCAGAGTCGCCACACTCGCCCGGCTATCTTTAGACTGCTATGCCGGAGACTAAGCATGGAAATCGTAGGAAGGGCTTTGGCGACTCAGGGGTTCGAATCCCTTAGGCTCCAGACTTCGCCCGAACGTTATACCCCCGGCGGCTTCGGCGCGCGAGCCGGGAGGCTACGTCTGGCAGGTTTCGCACGCTCGCAAATCTGGTGTTGCCTCAGACGCGAAGCTGATAGACAAAAAGAGATAAGGAGACGTACCCCATGTTTGAGCTCCCCAACCCTCTTCATCCTGCGATCGTTCATTTACCGATAGTTCTAACCTTCCTAGGCACCCTGTTTGCCCTGATATCGATCATCACGCGCCGTTTATGGTTGCCTCTTTATACGGCGATTATCCTGATGCTGGCTGCGCTGGGAGCGCAATTTGCCGTCGTTACCGGCGATGCTCAGGATCCGCTGATTAAGACGCTGAGCCAGGATCAAAAACAGCTGGTCAAGGAACATTCCAATTGGGGAGAAAATGGGCGTATGGCGTTGATGGTGGCTGCGGTACTCTCTTTGATCGCGCTAGGGTTACATCGATTCGGGAGCAGCCGGCGCTTGCTAGCTGTCTTGACGACGCTGGCGGGATTGGTGGCTTGTTTCTTTGTGTTGCGAGCTGCGCAGTTGGGAGCGCATTTGGTTTATCAGCATGGGATCGGTGTACAAAATGCTTCTACTCAGGCGACGCCGGCTGCCGGCCCGAACGCCGGCGAAGCTCCGTCGGCCACGCCTCAGTGACGTTCGGTTTTCAACGCGCCCGTGCCTGGATGGGAGCCGCTTTGGATCGCGCGGAACAGACTTGGCTATATTTGTCTAAGCGCCTGCAGGTCTGGAAACCCGGTTAAACAGTTGGCTCGCGGGAATGTTTCGACGTGTGCTAGGTTTACGAGCACGGCCTCGAGGGCATGGGCAGGTACCACTGCCGTTTTGATTCGGATCCGATCACGGCCCGAGGACGAAAGTGTTGCCCTGAATCCCTCGAAAAACCTGATTTAGAGGTTATTCTGAGCGATGAAATCTACGAAGATCGGGTTCGTAGGCGTCGGCCGCATGGGTGCGAACATGGCTCGACGCTTGAAAGAGGTCGGCTATCCGGTGGTAGCAGTGTTCGATTCGCATCAAGAGATCGCCGTTGAGCTGGCTAAAGAACTGGGCTGCAAAGCGGTTAACCAGGTATCTAAGGTCAGCGAATTATCTGATGCCGTCTTCACGGTGGTTACGGACGATAATGCGATGCGACAAATCTATTTCGGTGAGGACAATCTTTTAGCGCATGCGAGTGGACGTTTGTTTGTTAATTGCGCCACGATCAGTCCCTCGGTTCATGTCGACGTCGCCAAGAAAGCCAATGAGGCCGGCGCGATGGTAATCGAAGCTCCGATGGCCTCCAGTGTAACTCATGCGCGGGAAGGCAAGCTATTCTTTATGTTGGCAGGTGATCCTTCGGTCATCGATAAAGCTGAGGCCCTTTTGAAAGATTTGAGTGTGAAGATGAGATATGTCGGCGGCCCCGGAAAAGCCGCTGAGCTGAAAGCCCTCGTCAACATGGTGATGAACATCAATACGGCCGGTTTAGCCGAAGGGCTCGGGCTGGCTAATGCTTTGGGATTAGATCTTAAGGTCGTTACCGAGGTTTTTTCGGAAACCGGCGCGAATTCCCGAGTCTTGGAAACGGACGGCCCGGACATGTTGGATCGCGAGCACAGCACCTTCTTTTCCGCCGCTCATGCCGCCAAAGACAGCGGCATCGCGTTGAGCCTAGCCAAAGAACAGGGGCTGAATCTGCCGTTACTGGAAGCTTCTAAGCAGCAGTATGACCGAATGATTGAGCTTGGGCTCGGGGAGATCGATAAGTCAGGGATTTCTGAGCTGACGTTCCGGTCACGGCGCGGGTAGGAGGTGGCGTATAGCCTGCCGCAATCCGGGCGGGATCGCGTCCCCGCGATCCCGCCGGGGTGAAGAGAATGGGCCGGGCGCTCTCACCCCAAAAATTCGACTGCCCAGGCGTATTTTTCCGGGACCGGTAGCCGCCGGCGACCGGCTTCGTCTTGCAGCAGCAAAGTAAGCCATTCTCGGGAAGATTCGATAGTCTGGCTGTCTACCGTAAGCCAAAGTTGGTCGTTCTCTTTAATAAAGGAGTATTTGCCGGCCTTCACTGTGATTGGGGCCGGCTCGCCTTTCAGGTTTACCGAGAGCTCAACGCTTTGCTCGCGAGTATTTAACTTTACTTCCAGGACCTCCCCGTAGCGGGCCAGCTGTACACTGAGTTCCTGCTTTATTCGGGCACTAATGAAGCGATCTTTAGAATCGGCTAATGAGTCGCCGGCCGGTAAAAAATCGAAGATGCTATTCAGACGCATGGTTAAGTATGATGTTTGGCTCATAGCCGCAGAAAGTCGATGGAATCGTTAAAAATACCTGATTATTCACGTTGGCGGAATCTTCGGAGCAGCGATGGAACCAAACTCTTCTGCCGGGAATGGGAAACCGACACGACGGCGAAAGCAACGATTATCCTGGTTCCAGGA
>Ga0153933_1000746_pt1 | contig 10484 bp, 9 predicted proteins | sample TSNJ017MetaG_FD_102275 | JGI IMG/M metagenome (GOLD analysis project Ga0153933, IMG submission 102275) | Attine ant fungus gardens microbial communities from New Jersey, USA - TSNJ017 MetaG | ecosystem: Host-associated > Fungi > Mycelium > Unclassified | place: USA: New Jersey, Wharton State...
AATCGGGGGTCGTGGTTGTCGCTCTGGTGGGGTTTGCCGGGTTGGTGACGGCGGCGTGGGCGGATGAAGCACCGCGCGGTCAGATGATCGCGCGCGCCAATGCTTGCATGGGCTGTCACGCGGTGGACCGCAAGGTTGTCGGGCCTTCGTTTCAGCAGATAGCGGCGAAGTACAAGGGCGATGCGCAAGCGCCCGCGAAACTTGTGAACAAGGTTAAGGATGGCGGTTCGGGCGTGTGGGGTGTTCTGCCGATGCCCCCGCATCCGGCGATGAGCGATGCGGATATCCGCGCGGTTGTGGATTGGGTGCTCGCCGGGGCGCCTTCCAGGTGAGGTTTTGTTGGGCCTGGCGGCTTGGCAAAACGGAAAAACCTTATGCTAGAATCGTTTGTCGTTGGGGGGGTAGCTCAGCTGGGAGAGCGTCGCGTTCGCAATGCGAAGGTCGGGAGTTCGATCCTCCTCCTCTCCACCAGGAATTGCTTTAAAAACAACGCACTACGTCTTGCGATGTAGTGCGTTGTTTTGCATTTGGATGCGATCTTTTGCGTATGAGATGTGGCGAATTTGTGGCAACCTTGAACTAGCGTCCGCTCAACATTGCGTGACATTGCTCGCAACTGCCTTTAGACTGCGCTCTGACACCGTGACTTCAAACTCCTCAAGACCGGGCTTCGGTGTCGCCAAGGTCACTTCCGACTAGCTGCGTTTCTGCAGCTAGCTCGCGTCCCAGTAGCAATCCGTTTCGCGATTTGCCGTTCCCTGACATCGTGATGAAAACCCCAAGACCAGGCTTCGGTGTCGCCGCGGTCAATTCCGAGTGGTTTCCCGGCGCGACTGCTTGATGACCCTCTAGCCGATCTAATGGGTTATCGGAATGAAACAGACTTCTGTTGAAAGGACGGATTTCGTCCGTGGGACAGCCGTGTGCTCTTGCTCGAACTCGGCACGAACGGACTACCCTGTCATCACCAATAGCTGCTTGAACGACCTGCCTGCTAGTACATCGAACACGATGGGAGGTACTCAGGCATGAGGAACCTTCTGACCGTGGATCAGCTCGCGACGTGCATTCATAAGTCTGTCGCCAGTATTCGCAGTGACGCCACTCGCAACCCTCAATCACTTCCTCCAATTTGCCGGTTACCAGGCACGAAGCGTCTGCTATGGCGTGCCGAAGACGTAGAGAGATGGCTGGCGGAGCATGTCGAGGGGACCGATGTTACCGCCGCCGTGACTCTGACAGTGGAGCAACAAAAACGCCGTGGCCGTCCCACTAAAGCGGAGCAGGTTGCGCGACAACAGAAGCGCGCCAAAACGCTAAGCGTCGGTCACGTCAATCTCACCTCAGGTGCATGAGGAATGGAGGCCGCAACCAAGGGCACAACAAGGCTGCGCCAGGCTTTCACTGCCGCAGACATACTTGCGCGCATCAATCGGCGACATTTGGAAGTCGCGTCGGCGGACCGGCAGCTGCCATCCTGGCCTGAGTCAGCTCGCGGCGTACCGAACAGCATGCTGCGTTCAGCGCTGTTTGGTGCGATAAAGCGAGGTAAGCGTCGATACATGGAGCGCGAGCCTATCGCCTGTCGCAGAGGTGTTTCCATTTTTTATACCGGACTGCGCCTCGATCAACCTGATCTCGACGTTTGGGCGGGCGTTCTCCATTTAGCACGGCTAGAAAGGCCGGGAAACCGCATCGAGTTTTCGGAGCGCAAGTTACTTCGACTTATAGGTCGAGGTGGTCCGACAGGTCACAACATCGGCAAAAGTGATCGTGAATGGCTGCGGAAGGTTCTCGCAAGACTAAACGGGGCAGTTGTCGATGTCGTGCAAGAGCCATACGGCTATCAAGGTCGATTGATTGATGAGGTCTTCCCGAGCAACGGCGGCGGTCGATGGGCGGTCGTCCTCGACCCGCAGATCAGGGTTCTGTTCAATGCCGAGACCTGGACGGCAATTGACTGGGCCGTTCGACGCGTGCTCATCGGGCATCCGCTCGCACAGTGGCTTCATGGGTTTTATTCGACGGATGCGGCGCCCTTGGCCTACAGAGTTGAAACATTGCATAGGCTGTGCGGCAGCGAAGCCGGTGCAAATGCCAAAACCGACGTTGAGCGCAAAAAAGCTCTGCATGATTGGGTAGGCGACAGCCTTCAACCCGCGCTTGAGGCGGTTCAGCGAGCATGCGGTCCGGCCGGGCAATCCTTTTTATTCGACATTCGCGGTGACGGATTGGTGAATGTGATTAGGACCCCGTCGGCGTCGCAGCAACGGCATCTCCATCGACGGGCGAGTTCGGCGAGGAACATCGACGACACGCGGGGGGACAGAACCCGTCCGCAAGGGGGATAGAGCCCGACGCTAGGGGATAGAACCCGATCTGGCAGGGGGATAGAAGCCGACCAATCGAGGATAGAACCCGAATTGTCCACAGGGGAAAACGGCGCAATGCTTTGTTTTTGCTTCGTTTTCTCGCTTGTTGTTGCGATGACTAATCTGCTTTTAATTCCTTTATGAATCGAGCTCCGAAGCTGCTGGGTGCACGTGGCCCTCCAACCGTTAAGTTCGACGGAAAATTTCGCGGACGCGAAATTTTTATCGACTGACGCCAGCTCAGGATGCCAAACTGTCACGCCGCGTCAGAATAAAGTCGACGTGAACTGAGTCATAAGGGAACTCGATCCCATCGATGCCGCGAGTTTCTAGCAAGCCGCAATGCAACATGGCTTTTATGTCGTCTTGCACGGACGGCATGTCGCGACCAATAATGCCGGCGATCTGGCTAACAGTTAGTGGTCCTATACCGATCAGTTCGTACAGAATGGCCCAGCGACGTGGCGTAAGCATCTGGAGCAGCAGATCAGTAGAGGTGAAGGTGATCCACGTGCCTTGCTTCTCTCCCTTCATCGCCGCGACGAAGCGGGCAGACGTGTTCTCGGTAGTGTCGACGCCCAAAGTGACTGTACGCATGATGTCTTCTTGTAAGTGATTGTCGGGAAAAAAGTTATCGGGCCTTGCTGAACTAGTCAGCTTTCCTAAGAGAGTCGCCTTGTTTTGTGTCCGCTCGACGGAAGTTCGCCCGCGATGCTCTAGTTTCACCCAGCGTTCATTTTACTCAACGGCCCTCAACCATGGTTCAACCAAGATTCAACCGCGTTCAACCACCTTCCACCGCGGTTAACCAGTATTCAACCGAAATTCAACCAGTGTTCAACCGGTGTTCAACCGTTATCCACTGAACGGTGACTGTACCTTGAGTGCATGGAGGCACGTCGGGTATGTTTACAAATCGCGACGCGATTTGAAACATACCGGTGCCAAAGGGTGCCCCCTTTGAAACCCCGCTTGCGTCAGAGTATGCCGGAGCGGGAGTTGTTCAGCGCAAGGAGAAGTGGCTTGGGTGAGACGATGGAAGAGGATCCGGTTTCTCAAGATGAATGAACAACTAAAACAGGCGGCGTGCCACTTCCTTGCGTACATCTTCGTTCTGGTGCATTTCCGCAATCCCTTTGAGGGCCTTTCGTGCCCAGTCTGATCCTTTCGTTCGTAGCAGTTCCTGCCGCTCGTCCTCTGAAGTCATTGCTGATGTCGTTGGAACGTCTGTAGGTGTCGATTTCAACTGACTTTTATCGTTTGACGGATTCATCGCATCTCTAATTTATTAAAAGTTACCTTGTTTAAAAACCAGCGCCGGGCCCGCCACGCGGCCGACTCAAGGCATTCTGCGGAACGCGACGGCTTGAGTCTGTCGTCGGTAACCTCCTAGGAGCCTGAAATCGACAACCGGCCAGGTTCCTGTCATGAATTTTCCGCTCCGCTGCGCCTCAGTCGTACAATCGTGTGCTGAAGCGATGCGACTAATGGTCAATCGAATCCTTCAAGCCGCAGCGAATCCCCTTTTCTGGGGAAGGCTCGATCTAACATGCCGGTGAACTGTGTCCAGCTATCGCAAGCCCGCATCAGGCCGGTGACGGCATGAATGTGTTCGCTCAAAGCCGGATGCCCGACATCCTCCGATAGCCACTGATGATGCTTGGAGGCGCGCCGACCCAATTCGTTTTTGGGGTTGCGCGTCTCAAGTTCTTGGACGAGGCCTGGAGCTAATCGGTCATACACGATGTCCATCGTGTACTTCCCGACGACTCCGGGCTTTCCCCCCGAGACCGTTGGGTATTGCCAATCTCGAAGCCGAAACATCTCTTTATAGAACGAGTCGGGGAACCTCTTCGCCCATTTGGCAAATTCCTGAAGAAGATACTTATCCAGCAGTGCGGCGAGCGCTTTTTTATCGCGAACCTCTTGGTAGCCGGTGGCTTCGTCGACGAGCGCAACGATACCCACGCTCGCAAGCGCTCGCACAAGCATGTCTGCTCGCTCCGCGATGTGTTTCTGACTGGGTAAGAGCGCACCTTCATCACGAGCTGCCAGATAGACTCTACAGACCTCCGGAAGCATTTCTGCGGGATACCCGAGAACGCGCGTGCCGCCAGGCGTTACGAATTCGATGGGAGTTGTGGTTTGCGATAACTCGTTCTCCACAAACGGCTGCAAATTGGACGCAGCAAGAAACGGCGGAAGCTTGTCGACGGCAGTCCGCACACCCTGGCCGCCCTTTGCCTTTGCTGCGCGTCCGATGCTGGTAAGAAAACTTTCCTGCGTCAGCACACGGCGACCGTCATCGAGCACATAACAGTCAATTTGAATTCCGCCAATCATCAGCGGCGATTCACCGGATCCGAACTGCGCCTGTGGCAGTCCGTGCTCCTTGGCCCAACGCTTTCCTGCAGCCTGTTTGGCGATTGCAGAGCGATCTTCTGGCGTTAGTGAACTCGCACGAGCCCTCGCCGCCGCCTGTTTTTTCACGTCCTTCGGTTCCACGCTAACCTCCCAAGTGCTTGCATCAATATTTGTGCAAGCATACATGCTTGCACGGGTGATTTGCAAGCATGTATGCAATCTGCCGGAAACGTCTAGCAAAACAGCTGCGAATAAGGCTGAACGGGCGTTGCTACTTGAACGCGGTCGGTTTTGATGGCGGCTATTCTTCATGAGCGAGCCAACCAAAGCCGCACGGTCATCGAGAAGATCGAGGCGGAAAAGATCTGAAATTCGCCGTTGTCCTGTTGACGCCCGACGATGTTGGTCGCAGCGTTGAGGAAGACGGGCTGAAGCCGCGAGCGCGACAGAATGTGCTGCTCGGCCTCGGATGTTTTATCGGTTGCCTAGGCCCTGCGAAGGTGTGCGCGCTCAAACGCGGCGACGTCGACGGTCGGAGCTGGAAATTGTTTTTGGCCCGAGAACTCAAGGCAGCCGGTCACATGTCGATCCGAACAAGGCTTTTTGGCGAGGAACAGGTCGTTACGCTCGGTGGCGTCCAAGGGTTCAATTCCGCTTCACCGAGCCGTGATTGCGAAAGGCCCATGATGAACTCCGAACTTGTCGCCGAATTGGCTGATGATGCACAACTGAAGACCGCGATACGCGAGTTGCGTAAGCTGCGAAAGGAAAGCGAGCCCCTTGACCGCGCATGGTCCAATACGTGGGTCGCCAGACAGAGGTACGAGCGGGAATATGCGTTCGCGGTCAAGCAACTACGGGAACGGGAGGACCGCATTATGGATGAGTTACGGCCCTACCTTGCCAAAATCGAAGCGCTTGAGAAACTGGTGAGGCGATTGGACCGCAAGATACGAAAGGCGCAGTTCGGCTCGAAGAATCAGGCGGCCAGGGCTGATGAGTTGCCGCTTTGCTGTCCGTCAGAAAAACGGCCCCCGCGTGTTAAGGATGAGCAACAGCGTGGGCCGGATGATGCGAGACGTGGAGCGGCAGCTGGGCGCGGTAACCGATGGCCACCGCGCGGCTCTACAGGAACTGATTGGTCGCACGTAGCTGATCCTGTCGCAAAAGACAAAGACAGAAACTAGCTCTCCGCACCGTGTGCACCAGAGGCGGGGGCCTGACAAAGGCCAAGGCGCGCACGCCGCATTAGAACTAAGAAGTGCCGACGACGTGGCCGCGCTGCCACGAGGACGATAGACGGTGCCTTCCTCCCAAAATGCGATAGCCCCCGACCTGATTTTTACAACGGCCGTCGATGCCGGCACTGTACGCGTTGGCGTCCGATTACAAGTCGAACGGGGCCGGTCACAGTGCCATTAAAGAGCGATTAAGGGCGTTGCTGAAGCTCAAAAAAGCTTTTCAATTCTGCAATATCGTCGCGGCGAGCCAGAAATTCGAGACCGCTCGAATTAAATAGCGCATCGAGAGCCATTCTTAAATCACTTTGTCGATTAAAAAATGGCGCTATTGCCTTATCGACGTGGCGTTTATTATTCTGATAATTTTTGGTTGACTCCAAAAAATAATCCAATAAACGAAGCAGGAAAGATTCATTTTTGCTATATTTATAAGATCGTGTGCATAACTGTGCCATCACGAGGGTGGCGCTGAAGTAGGTCTGATTTCGCTCGTCCCCAAAATCAAGCCTAACCTTGCTTGCATAGCGCATTCCAGCTTCCAAGTCATCTAATGAGCGTCCAGAAATTAGTTCGCATTTAGCGCGTTGAAGCCAATAGTGTTGCTCGTGACTGTAGGTTTCTTGTATGCTCACATAGACGCCTCGTATGAAGGTATCAACGTTGTTTTGTCCACCTAATTCGTTCAGCTTGTCGAAGCTAATCAGATTTCTGGCTGCCACGTGGAAACCATCTTCGGACAATTTTCTGATAATCCTGGAAACTTGTTCCACAGCCCTTTTGTCCCGGCTAATGTAATGTCCAAGCGTGGTGATTAGCCAAGCTGACGAATTGCACGTGATGACATAGTCGGTTCCACCGACGATCTGTTCTGATTCGAAAATTCTGTCATTCTGACGAATAAAGCTTTCTTTGTCGAAATATCCTCGAAGACATTCCAACTGCGCACCCTCGGCTTTTCCGAAGGCTGCAACGAGGACCATTACAGTAAAAAATGCTTCGTCGATATCCTTGTCAAATATTTCGGAGCGTTTGAGCTTTGTTTTAAATTCCCCATAATATCTAAACGCGAAGCTCAGCAACGTTTCTGGTTTCTTGTAGTTCGGCAGACCTTGTGATGTCAGTCCCACGTTTAAAGCGACCGACTCGGTGTCGTCGAGAACGCTTGAAAGTTTAACCTCACTAAAAATGACGTTTCTCGATTCGAGTTTGAATCGGAATATCTCTGCATCACCGCCACTCGCGCACATCACGAGTCTGCTTGTCGGATGAAGCTGCGCCGCTAAGATTTCATCAAGGCTTTGCGAGTTAAGATAGTTTGAATCGAAAAAGAAAATCGTATTTTCGGTTCCAGCAACTAAGCGCCGAACGCCGGGGTAAAAAACATCGGTCGACGTATAATAATTGGATGCATATTGTTTCAGTGAATCCATCAGTTGATACAAAAATAACGTCTTTCCACTAAATCGGCGGCCGGTGATCAACAGGCATTCGTGATTTCTTAGTTTGGCGTGCGCCTCGCTGAGAGCCGTGCGATTTGCGAAATTTTGCGGCATTCTAGCGATTCTGTGACCGCTTGATTCGACGACCAGCAACGGCCCACCATTAGCGATAAGATTAATCGCATCGCTATTTTTAACGATCGAGTCATCGATGGAAATATCCTGAAACGGGACTTCTCTTTCGATGTCTTTGAGCGTGTCGTGCAACCACGGGCAAATCTCTTCGTAGGTATCGAAGGTTATGACTTGCTCAATTCCGTAGGACTTCAGAACGATCTTGTCCTTGATTGAAACCTTTCCGCGCTTTAAATAGATCGATCCCGAGAAGCTCGTCGTTTTGGAAAGATGGAGCAAATCTACTTCTGCATCTAAACTGCAACCCAAAAATAAAAGAGCCGAGTGTTTCGCTTGATTTTCCAAAAACGAAAGCATTGCCTTATTTTTTTCAATGCTGTGCGCATAGTCGCGCCAAGTGAACACGAGATTTGGATCTTTATATGCAAGAAATTCTTCTATGTCGCCGTGAATTTTCAATAGGCAATTATTTGAATTAATAAACTCACGGGATACCTCTCGGTTTGGAACCAAGACTCTGTATCGACTTGTTGTCTTCTCAACCGCATCATCGATGTTAAAGGAGAAAATATGGGGCCAGTCGAGCTTCAGGAATCTTTTTTTGGCTTCATCAGCAAGTTCGACCTTTGAAAACAGGTTTCCCAGCAGCGCTTGCGCTTGGTTCGCCGAAATATATTCAGAATCGGAAAGAAGCTCGAATGCTGTTTTCAGGTCTTTAATTTCTTTTATTTGCTCGACGTCCGCCGAAGAAATTCCGATTTTTTCGCAAGCAACGTCTGTGATAATGGTGGTCAAAGAATTGGCGTCGGGCACTTTCCCCTTTTTGGCGCGAAATCCTTTGGTAAACCCTGCGCCCAAGAAAGGAATGAGTCGTGACCCCTTGAAAAGGGTCGTAATGTTGTTTGCGGCCTGCGGATCCGTGAAATGTATTTCTTGCATCGCTTCATTCTCGTTGTGCGTTTTTTAAAAACTATTGAGCTTCTATCACCCCGTCACACTTCTGTCATGGCGTCCAATATGATGCCGCATCGGTTTCTGAACGATTCGCACGCAGGTAGACATGCTGGACATTAGCGGAATTGGATTCGTGGGGCAACAATCGAAAGTGGCGGGAGCTAATTCGACGCGGCGCCACGACGCAGCATTCGCCAAGGTGCGCTAGTGGTAACGGCTGCGATCTAGGGCAAACATGCCGCCGTGCTGGAGGAAGCCGCGTACCGGCAAGTCGGAATCCGTGGAGTCCACACCGTGCCTGAGACGGCCAGTACGGTCGTCGAGATGGCGTAGCTATGCCAGGCGTTTGGCAAGGTCTTCGGCGCGAGGGTGGTAGTACCGCATGAGCATGCGTGGGTCCTTGTGTCCCGTGATCTTTGTTAGCTCGTGCATCGGGAAGATCGAAGCGAGGCGCGAGGTGGCCTCGTGCCGCAAGTCGTGAAAACGTAGGTCGGTCAGGAATCTGCCGTCCGGCCGCAGTCCTGCCGTCTTACATTCTTCAACGTACAGCTTGCGGGCGCGTCCCACGGCCCGCAGGAAGGCTCTGGTGACTGCATCGCTGCGAATCTCGAACACCGGACCGGTGTCAGCCTCCTCGCCATTGCGTTCTTCGCCGGGGCCGTCATCGCGGGCATCCTTGAGGGCCCGGAGGACGCCTACAGCACGCGAAGACAGGGGAATGTCTCGGGCGCTGCCGTTTTTGGTATATGGGAGGTGCGCGACGCGGCGCTTGAGGTCAATGTGTTTCCAGCGCAGGGCCACGATTTCACCGCGGCGCATCGCCGTTTCGACGGCCAACCAAATGATGGACGGCAACAACGCAGAACGACTTGCCGCCACAACCCGTTCAAGTTCGCCGTCTTGAGTACCTCGCTCGGATTCGGCATCGTCCTCGCTTGGCACGTCAGCGTTCGGATCCGCAGCCGCGATACGTCGAGTGCGGGCATTGTTGGGCTGTGGCTTGCGCACCAGCTCCACGGGGTTGGATAGCCCTTCCATGCCCCATTCCTTGCGAGCGATGCTAAACACATGAGACAGAACCGCCAAGCGGCGCAGCACGGTCGCAGGCTTGTAATCCTTGAGCCATCGGTCCCGTAACTGCGCAACATCGACACTTCGGATCGTTGCGAGCGGTCGCTTGGCGAGCCCTTCCGCTTTGCAAGCGCGTAACACAGACTCTTCCTGCACAGCCCCTTTTTTCATTGGCACCACCTCGGCCTCGTATCGGGTCAGTGCTTCATAGAGCGTTGTAGCTTCAGCCTCGCCACGACTGACCCATACGCCGCGCGACATTTCCGACTCGATCATGTTCGCCCACGCTTCGGCGTCGGCCTTGGTCTCAAAGGTCTTGCTTTGAGCGGGGTAGCCGCGCCGACGTATCTGTGCTTCCCATTGATAGGGGCCCCGTTTGCGAAAAGTCGCCATAAGTCATGCTCGCTGGTCACTGGTGTGGCAATATTGTGGCAAATAAGCTTCATATGCGCCAGAAGCGAAGCTAGGTATGGGAGTGTTTTTACATTCGCAATGCGAAGGTCGGGAGTTCGATCCTCCTCCTCCCACCAGGAATATCAAAGGGTTACAGGTGATTTGTAGCGCGGCTCGACTCGTGGGACACCGATGCACGGATACACTGCCCACCTCTCCCGTCAATTAATACTCTCCACGACCTAATCCCACCTCAAAAATATATTGGACGTCTCACCGCTCCTCTCGCACTATTCACACATTCCCGCTTTAAACCCGCGTAGGCCATCGCGAGCCACCGCCCGCACCGCCGCCTCGCTTGCACTACCACAACCCAAATCCCAATAACCCCAGTCCCCAAAAACAAACACAACCATGCCTGACTATCGATCAAAAACCTCGACCCACGGCCGCAACATGGCCGGCGCCCGCGCCTTGTGGCGTGCCACGGGCATGAAGGACGGCGACTTCGGCAA